>Ga0224555_1000456_pt1 | contig 62182 bp, 60 predicted proteins | sample 714S23034metaG_FD_180687 | JGI IMG/M metagenome (GOLD analysis project Ga0224555, IMG submission 180687) | Peat soil microbial communities from Stordalen Mire, Sweden - 717 S2 30-34 | ecosystem: Environmental > Terrestrial > Soil > Wetlands > Peat | place: Sweden: Norrbotten County, Stordalen... | reverse complement strand
CTATCGACCCAATGGCGAAGTAGAATCCCGCATCCCTCCGGTTTTCACCTCTCCCCACCCCTGCCGCTCCCTCAGACCACGATGTCAGCCCGTCTGGAATTCAGCCACTTGCACCACGGGCTGCTAGTAGTGCTGACGCAACGGAACTACTCAGATATGGTAGCGATGGATCCTGGAGAGCCAATGCCGACCGGATTGCCGAGTAGTGGAATGGTGCAGTCGCGAAAGCCACAAATGGCTGTAGGCCGCCGAGGGCGTACCCACAGACAGTCGCTAACTCTCGAAACTGGACGGCGGATTGTGTCAAACGGAGGCCTGCAGATAAGATGGCGACGAAAACGCACGAATCGACCAGCTGCACCATCGCTGGAAACGGAATACTGACCAATTCGCCGACCTCAACTTTCTGGCCGGTCTGCAGGAAAAACACCAACGCAAAGACGGCGATGTTGAAGACAAGGCCCACTGCATAACAATCGACAGCCTCGCGGAAGGCCCCAGAGGAGCGGATTTCCGAAGGCAGCAGCTTATGTATTTGCAGGCTCTTATCAAACCAAGCCTCCACTAGAACGCTCAGATCTGACATTTCACCTCGGTTCCAGACAGCCGCACTGCTGCGCATGGCTTGGGGCGGCCAACGCTAGTCCGGTCAATCCTGGAGCGCGGAAAACTACGCCCCCGAAAAAAGAGTCAGCTACGCGCCATACCTCAAGGGAGAACATAACAAGAATAAGGCGGATGCTGCGAAATGGCCAGAGCCCAACCGATAGGGTCCTGCAGTGGAGACGGGTGGCCGCAGTCCTTCCGCCGCTTCCAAGCCACAGATGAGAGGGCCCCCGGGTCTCGCATTTAGGGACCCGGGATACGGCAAACCTCAACACGACGCGAATCGGAGCACCACTGTCTCGATCAGTCCCGAGAAACGTTAGGTTGACCAATCGGCTACGGCGGTGATCACGCTAGTCTCTGGATTCAAACTGACTACCTATGATGGAGCAATCAGGCGACAATAGGAAGTCGCAGCGGAATCTCAACGCCGACACTGCCACTCCGACGTTTCTTACCGTTCATTTCAGCGTTGCGGGCTAGCAGCTTTGCCATTCAATCCCCTACACCAGCTCAATCGATACGCGTCGCCCGACCATCGCCGCCGCCCGTTGCAGGCTGCCAAGCGTGATGTCGTTTTTGGGGTCAAGGATACGGTCAACCTGAGTACGGCTCGTCTTCAGCAGTATTGCCAGCTTGTTCTTGGAGATTTTCTTTTTCTTCATGGCCTCGGTGAGCTGCCATGCAACCACCTCTTTGACCGCCTGCGCTTGTGCCTCCTCGAAGATGCCCTCCACCTTGAGGAAATCATCAATGCTGGAACCCATATGCTTATTACTCATCGCTCCAACTCCTTCTGGCGCTTTCGCGCCGTTGCCAAATCCTCATCTGGCGTGGCCCGCGTTTTCTTGATAAACCCGTGCAATGCGACCAGATGCTCGCGGTACAGGCAGAGCAGAACGCGTGCCGTCCGTTTCGTGGGCAGATCCGTCCGGATTTCCCATAGCCCGCTTCCCATTGGGCGGCAAAGCGGCATCCCCACCGGCCACCGCCATTGCGCCCGCAGCAGGTCTTTTCCTATTGCCTGGCGCTCCGTTTCATCCAGCCCTTTTAGCCACTCTCTCACCGGCTCGCTACCCGCTGCCGAGCGGTAGAAAATCAGCGGAATTTTTTGCGACAGCGAGCCATCTGGCATCCTGCACCTTATTTAGTACAATGTACCACAAAAGGTTCATGTCTGCAAATGGAGTTATTAGCCGAAACTGGGAATCTGCAACGGAAGCTGAACGCCGGCACTGCCACTCGGACGTTTCTTGCCGTTCATTTCAGCCTTTCCCGCATACAGCTTTGCCATTCGATAGGCGAGCAGCGGCAGCACGGGCCGTGGCTGAGCTGGGTGACAAATAAAGGCCGTCTTCACCTGAAGGGACAGGCCTGAGATGCTGCGTCGCGTGAGTTCTGGATCAAGCGGCACGGTTTCCCGGATCAGGCCAAATCCAGCGCCCATTTTGACGAGGAATTGCATCTCGGCGGGAGACGAAACAAACTCTGTTGGCTTCAGGAGAATCTTTGCTTTGGCGAACTTCCGCATGAGTTCGTCGTACAACAAAGGATGATGTGTACGCGCCAGACAAATGCGGAGGCGGTCTGCGATCAGCTCCTGAGGAATGCTCTCTTCTCGCGCGAGCGGATCATCTCTACGCAGGCAGACCAGCAGCTTCTCAGTGCATACGCGCTGGACGAAGAGCTTGTGATCGCCGATTGGCATAATCACAAGGGCCGCATCGAGAAGCCCCTCGGCAACCATGCTCAGAAGCGGCGCTGAGCATTCGCTTGACGCCTCAATCTGACCGTTCGGTACGAGGTCCCGATACCCCGCCACCGTCTCTTCAACAAGATGATGATTGACGAAGGGCGAGTACCCAAAGCGAAGCGGAAGGTCAATGCCCGAATGGACAGAGGATGTGTTCTCTACGGCACGCTCACTCAGGTGCAGCAGTCGTTTAGCCGCTATCAGGAAAACGCTGCCAGCGGGCGTCAACTCTGCACCGGCGCGCCCGCGCAGGAACAGCGTCGCGCGTATGCCGTCTTCGAGCTTTTTGATTTGAGAGCTGAGTGAGGGTTGCGAGAGGTGAAGCCGTATCGCTGCTCGACCGAAATTGCATTCTTCAGCGACTGCCACAAAATAACGGAGGTGACGAAATTCCAGTCCGATGTAAATGATGCACCTGCTCTCTCCTGCTTACTCGGCGTATGTGCTGGTAGGAAAACCTTCAGGTGCAGATGCTTGAGTAGTTAGACGCTGAAAAACCACAAAAGCGTTACCAAGTAGGTACGTCGTTGAAAATAAGAGGCAACCTTTCGCAATACGGTCAGTGCCATTGCCCACCCATAGGTTTGGCTGATGGTTTCATAGGCAGGAAGTATTGGACAGGACTTCCTGCTGGCCCGAGGGTATGAGTATGCAGGGATACACCGCGAAACTCAGCCAAGCGTCACCCCATAAAGCGAGGACCGACCCGAAATGACAACAGCAGAGAGAATGGCGACGGAAGATATGCCCCTGGAGGTTCGCTTGCTGTCGGATTATGATGTTCCACCCAAGAAGCCATCTGCTCCCATACAAATGGAAGCTCGTCACTCTGTCCTGCCAAGTTCTATGGACGACGTGAGTTTCCTGCGTCTGCCAGACGTGAAGCTGGTCACGGGTCTCTCGAAGTCGAGCCTGTACGCACTGATTCGTGCGGAAAGTTTTCCTGCGCCCGTCCGACTTGGGCCGCGCACTGTCGCGTGGGTAAGATCGGAAGTCAAGGAGTGGGCGGTTGAGCGAATCTCGACATCGAGATCAGCAGTTTCACATCTGAGCAGCAGACGGATGCCGCAACGTGCTCTTGGGGAAGCCTGGGCCTCCTCGAAGAAAATTGCTTAAGCCGCTAGCGCTTTCCTGCCCTTCGCAAGCTGCGCATCCAGATAGTCTGCCCACCATTGCATCATCTCGGTTCGCTGCTTGAGATACTTTGCGTGATTGTAGGCAGCAGCAACCTTGTTGCGTTTCGTGTGGGCTAGTTGCAATTCAATATGCGCTTCATCGAATTCATGCTCATTGAGAATGGTTGATGCCAGTCCACGGAATCCGTGCCCGGTCATCCGGTCGCGATATCCAAGCCGGTAGAGCGCGTAGAGAATTGTGTTGTTGCTGATGGGCTTTTTCTTGTCGCGAGCGCCAGCGAACACAAACGGGCCGTTGCCTGTGATCTGCTTGAGCGCCCGCAAGACTTCCACGGCTTGGCGGGACAGCGGAACGATATGCGGAGTCTTCATCTTCATGCGCTCCGCCGGAATGGTCCAACGGGCCTCATCCAAATCGAACTCTGACCACGGCGCTTCAATCTCCTCGCTGGTGCGGACAAACGTATACGCCATCAACTTCATCGCAAAGCGCGTGATTACGTCGCCGTTGTAATCGTCGATCTTTACGAGCAGTTCGGGCAGGTCTTTGGTGTCCACGCGGGCACGATTTTCGGTCTGGGCTTCAGCCAGGATGTCCCTCGGCTTGAAATCCGCGGCCGGGTTGCGACTCGCAATATCGCGAGCGATCGCAAATCGAAAAATCTGCGATGTCGTCTCGTGGATACGTTTGGCAACGTCCCTGGCATCCCGCTTCTCGACCGCGATCATGAGTTGGCGCACATCAGCCGCCGTCACCGCATTGATGGATTTGTGGCCGTACGCGGGGAACACGTCCGCTTCCATGCGCCGCATCGTGGTATCGGCGTGTCGAGGCGACTTGCCGATCAACCACCACTTCCACCAATCACGGGCGACATTCTCAAAGCTGTTTTCCTCTTCACGCTGCCGAGCTTCGGATTCCTTCTGTTTGGCCTCACCCTCGGCTTTGCGCTCGGCCATCGGATCAATCCCATTGGCTAGAGCCTTACGCGCTTCGGAATGACGTTCGCGGGCTTCCTTGAGAGTGATAAGCGGGTATTCGCCCAAAGCCATCATCTTCTCTTTACCCGCGAAGTAGTAGCGCCAACGCCAGAGTTTTGCGCCGGAGGGTGCGATCAGCAGGCACAGGCCGCCACCGTCGGTGAGTTTGTAGGGCTTGTCTTTTGGTTTTGCGCCGTCGATTTCCTTGATCGTGAGACCCATGGTTTGCTCTCCAAAAGGGGTACATTGGTTCGGTACCCGCATAATTCATCAACTATACCCGCAACGATACCCGCAAACAAGGCTGGCTGTCCTCGCACTAACTCGCACCTCGTCGGACGGGAGTTTTCGTTCCCTGGCGTCGGTATAAAGCAATAAGACTATTATTATTAGTAATTTGAAGTATCCGAGGAAGTGCGAGAAGGTGCGCCGAAGGGCAAAGAAAAACGCGCGCCGGAGGCGCGCGTTCAGGTTTTTGGTTGCCCCCCAGGGATTCGAACCCCGATTGATCGGTTCAGAGCCGACTGTCCTACCATTGAACGAGGGGGCAGCGGCGATGCACGCTCACCCGGCGCGAGCCGGCGGAGTGCTCCGCTGACTGCCTTTTAGAGTGTACTGGGTGGGCTGCGCGGGGTCAACGCCGAGGGCAGCCGTGAAGTCGCGTCAGTTGCCCGCTACTGTTGTCCCGGCCAGTTCAGCAACCGCTTCGCTGCGCGCATCCGTATCCTCTTCCAGAACTGCGCGTATCTGTTCCAGTCCCCAATCCAGGTCGGCTTTCGAGATGATCAGCGGCGGTGCCAGGCGGATGACGTATTCGTGCGTCTCCTTGCACAGCACGCCGCGCTGCTTCAACGCTTCGCAGATTGGCCGCGCCGGGCGGTTCAGTTCCATGCCGATCCAAAGTCCCTTGCCGCGCACCTCGACAACGTATGAACTGCGGATGTTCTTCAGGTAGTTCAGCGCATAAGCGCCCAACTCCGCCGAGCGCGCCGGCAGTTTCTCGTCCACAATCACGCGCAGCGCGGCGCGCGCAATGGCGCAGGCCAGCGGACTGCCGCCAAAGGTGCTGCCATGGTCGCCCGGCCTGAAGACGCCCAGCACCTCGCGCGAACTGAGCACCGCGGAGACCGGGTAGAAGCCGCCGGAGAGCGCCTTGCCGATAATCAGGACATCGGGCGTGACTCCCTCGTGCATCGAGGCAAACAGCTTGCCCGTGCGCCCCAGGCCAGACTGGATCTCGTCGGCCATCAGCAACACATTGTTCTCGCGGCAGATCGCCGCAGCCTCATGCAGGTAACCCTCCGGAGGCACGATGATCCCCGCCTCGCCCTGGATCGGCTCCACCAGAAATGCGCAGGTATTCGCCGTAATCGCGCCTCGCAGGGCCTCGATATCGCCGAAGGGTACCTCGCGGAATCCCGCCGGAAACGGCCCAAAACCGAAGCGATACTGATCTTCGGTCGAAAATCCGACGATGGCGATCGTGCGCCCATGAAAATTGTTGGCTGCAACCACAATCTCAGCCTTGCCGGCGGCGATTCCCTTCACCGTCTCGCCCCACTTGCGCGCGGCCTTCAGCCCTGTCTCCACCGCCTCCGCGCCGGAGTTCATCGGCAGTGCCATCTCATAGCCGGTCAGCTCGTGCAGGTCGCGGTAGAGCAGCGGTAGCTGGTCGTTGCGAAACGCGCGCGAGGTCAGCGTCACCTTCTTCGCCTGCGCAAGCATCGCCTCAAGGATCGCGGGATGGCAGTGCCCCTGGTTCACCGCGGAGTAGGCCGCCAGAAAATCCAGATAGCGGTGGCCTTCTGTGTCGTAAACCCAGGCACCCGACGCGCGCTCGATCACCACGTCCAGCGGAGCATAGTTGTGGGCGCCATAACGGTCTTCAAGAGCAATCAGTTCAGCGGGAAGCATCGCAAACACCTTCATAACCAGGTTATTGGCCAAGCCGCGTATGTTACGCAGCCAGAGGAAAAGCCAACTCACCTAACAATGCTACTAGGTTGCATATTCATACAGCTCCGCGCTGCATCTATATGCAAAAGAAAGCTGCGAAACAACAAGCAACCTTGAAGGGGAGCGACTTGAGCCGCGCCATGAATAGCCTCTGATAAATGCGGCTTATAGTGCTTCTCTTGTTGGTATAGAGCCGAAACCCTCAAGTCGTCATTCTGGCGCAGCCCCCAAGAGTCGTCATTCTGGCGCAGCCAGAATCTCAGTATGACCTTGCCCCTGCAAAACGTCGCTCATAGCGAGCTGTTCTAATGCGAAGGGGTAGCGAATATGACGAAGGCGACGCGGAAGCAGTACACACTGGAGTTCAAGCAAGAGGCAGTACGGCTGGTTGAGTCGGGGCAGAGTCTGGCTTCGGCGGCACGCACGTTGGGCATCATCGAGCAGACGCTGGGCAACTGGGTCAAGGCGCAGCGCAAGGGATCGTTGCAGGCAGTCAGTGGCAAGGCTGCTGTCACAGCCGAGCAGATGGAGAACCGTCGTCTGCGAGCCGAGTTGGCGCGGGTCACCATGGAGCGCGACATCCTGGGAAAAGCGACGGCGTTCTTTGCGAAGGGCCAGCGATGAGATACGCCTTTATTCTGCGCAACAAGCTGGTCTGGCCCATCTGTGTGCAGTGCCGAGTACTCGAAGTCAGCGTCTCCGGCTATCACCAACATCAGGCGCGGCGGCGCAAGATCGCCACGCGTCGCCATCTCAGCGACGAGGCTTTGCTGATTCACATCCGCGCTGTTTATGCGGCCAATCGCGGGGCCTATGGATGGCCGCGCATCTGGCGGCAACTGCGGGCCGAGGGCGTTCGCGTGGGCAAGCGACGCGTACAACGCCTGATGCAGCAGAACGCGATTCAGGCCCGTGGCAAGCGGCGATTCCGCATTGCGACAACCGACAGTCGACACAACTTGCCGATTGCCGCAAACGTGCTGGATCGTAACTTCACGGCATCCGCGCCCAACCAGGCGTGGGTCGGCGACTTCACCTACATCGCCACTGATGAGGGTTGGCTGTTTCTTTCCGTCGTCATCGATCTGTTCAGCCGCAAAGTAATTGGTTGGTCGATGCGGCCCGATATGCAGTGCGATCTGGTCATCGACGCGCTGGAGATGGCATGGTTCCAGCGCAACCCGAGCAAGCAGGCAGGGCTGATCTTCCATAGTGATCGCGGTAGTCAGTACGCCAGCGAGGACTTCCGAAAGGTGCTTGAACACTGCTCCATCACGCCGTCGATGAGCCGCAAGGGCAACTGCTGGGACAACGCTTGTAGCGAGACGCTATTCGGTTCGCTGAAGGTCGAGCGACTGTACGGCCAGCGATTCGAAACGATACGAGAGGCCAAGGATGAAACCATCGCGTGGCTGCTCTGGTATAACCAAACACGCATGCACTCGACGCTTGACTACGTCAGCCCGATCGAGTTCGAGAAAGACTGGGAAGAAGCTGCGATAAAGATCGCCGCCTGAGTTTTAGGCGGATCGAGGCAGGCCGTGGAAATGACGGTTCATGGAAAGCGAGGAAAACGATCGTGCTGTTTCCCTCCCTTCCCACAAACCTTGGAAATCGATAAAGCCGATTCCCACATTCCCACCGCCACGACGACCACGGGGAGAAATAAAATCCTCCAAACCAGCCCAGCTAAGGGCGACGCATTCTGAGGGCAAGGTCAGTATCTTGTTTGTAGCGCCTCTACACCTGTAGGAGATCAGCTCCAACCCATGAGGAAATCTTGAGTTCCTCGAATGTTCTTGTTCAGGCTTTCTTTAGATAATCTCGTTGGACGCTGCCGGACCGGGCTCGCAAAAGGCAGTAATATCCAACTGATCGCCCAGTTGTATCTGCAACAGCGAGATCACTCCGCACGGCAACTCCAAGACGCTCCTCATCTTGAGGCTCACCGAAGTCAGCCGGTATGGCGCCAGGCAGCGCCACAGCTTGATCACCCTGAGATCGCCATCCAAACCCACCACATCGATCTTGAACGCCATGAAAAAAGTATGAACACCGGAAGAGGGTCGAATCCACAACCCCCCTCCAGCGTCCAGACCGCTTCTCCCGAGGAGACCAAACAGCCGCTTCAGGGATGTGTCGGCCAGTTCGACCCTGTCACCCACGATGCAGCCCCGAGTTGTATCGACCACTCTGAGCATTGGATTCGAACAGCTCCGCCATGCCTGTATTACTTATTACTTGGCCTTCTGCTTCCTGCGGTAGATAATGATTCCCAATACGACGAGTGCCAGCACTCCAGCCACAACTCGAACGATAATCGATGATGAATCCATAAATATCCTCCTTTCCGTTGAACTTCTACAGTCCAGCGCGCTGCGATGTCCCTCTCCAGACATCGCTCGTTCCCGACACAGCATTTACCCGCTGGTTCTATTGAACTCTACGACTTACCATGCTTCCAATCAACCCCCATCGTGTTTACTACTCTGGCTACGCCGGAGAGTCATCGTTTTGCACGCTCCCAGTGCACCTCCGCCGTATGCGGATCGCCCGGCCAATGACTATTTTCAATTCCCAGAAAAATTTGTTTCCTCTGTATTCATGCGCCCTTCGTTATGGGGATTCATGCCGTGTTATTGACCAATACCAATACCCCCCCCCCCCATTCCGCCCACAATACTCAACAGCGCCGGTACCAGCAGCACGATGAAGATGCAGGGGAAGATACACAACACCAGCGGAAATATGATCTTGATCTTGGTCTTTGCCGCGGCCTCTTCCGCACGCTGCCTCCGCTTCAATCGAATGTCTTCGGAAAAGCGGCTCAACGCACGTATGATCGGCGTGCCGAACCGGTCAGTCTGCGTAAGCATGCTCACAAAGGAACTAAACTCCTCGATCTCCGAGCGATCGGCCAGGTTCTTCCAGGCTTCCAGCCTTGGTCTTCCGGCGCGCTGCTCCAGATTGACCTGGGCAAACTCCTCGGCAATGTCCGGATGGCTTGTGCCAAGTTCCTCTCCGATGCGAAGCAGTGCCTGGTCCAGCCCAAGGCCCGCATCGACACAGATCACCATTAGATCCAGCGCGTCTGGCAGGCTCTTGCGGATGCGGTTTCTCCTGCTGCTCGTCTTCCGCTTTAGCAACATGTCCGGGGCCAGATAGCCGATGGCTCCCAGCGCAACAACCCAAAAGATCGAGGCAGAGTGCAGAAGACTGCCCAGTACCGCTCCCGCCAGCGGAGATAGAAACTGGGCTGCAAAGAAGATGTCGACACTGTTGCTGGAGTGGATGCCGGCCGCAATCAGTCTTGCCTTCAGATTCGGGTCTTCGGCCAGCCCCACGCGAACACGCAATCGTGTCGCTATGCCCACCAGTTTGTTCTGTACCCGTTCTTTGTCGCCAATCGTGCGCCGGTCCACCCGCGTGCTCGTCACTACGTCCAGAATGCGCTGCGCCTCTGGCGACGGACGGAACAGGTCCGGCGTAAGTAGAAGCGCAACCACGCAAAATGTGATCAGCCCCAGCAGAACATAGAGGATGACATTCATTGTCCCTATACCTCAATCTTGTTGATGATCTGCCGAATTGACAAGGCCCCGATGGCGAGCAGGCCCATCCCCAGATAAATCAGCTTATGACCAGTGGGTGTGTTGACCAGGACATTCGAGTAGCCCGGATTGATAAAATTGATAATGAACAGCATCACAACCGGAAGCGAGCACAGGATCCATCCCGTCAGCCGGCCTTGCGCGGTATGCGTCCGAATCTCACCCTGGATGCGCAGCCGCTCGCGGATCACCGATGCCGTGCGATCCAGTATTTCTGCCAGGTTTCCACCCGTTTCCTTCTGCACCAGCATCCCCGTGACCAGAACCTTGAGGTCTTGCGAGGGCACATGGTCCAGCATCTGGTTCAATGCATCGCGTAAGGGCATTCCATAGTTCTGCTGCTTGAAAACCTCGTGGAACTCCGTTTTTACGGGTTCCGCGCTTTGCTCGGCAACCGTGTTGATGGATGCCACCATCGAATGTCCCGCGCGCAGGGCGCGTCCCATCATGTCGATCGCATCCGGCAGCCCCGCATTGAATGCGGCAATCCTGCGCGAGCGCTTGATCGAAATAACCAAAAACGGTATATAGCCAACCACACATGCCGCCACTGCCTGAATGGCAAACATGGAAAAACACAGGTAGAAGATAATAAATCCCACGATGGCCATGCCAACGCTGGTCACCAGAAGAGTGGCCACGGACATCGTGCTGTTCGACTGTACTATCCTGGCTTCCAGCTTGTGCATAATCGGATATTTTTGTAGAACGTTATCCAGCCAGCCGAACTTGTTCTCCGGATTCACCTTGAGAATCTGTTCTATTTGGATCTGGCTTATACTTGCTCCAGCTTTGGGTGCAGTTATGCTTGCAAGCCGCCGGTCCGCCGATTTTTCGCTCGACGATGAGCCCGAAAGGAAGGCCATGACTGCAAAACTGATCGTCAATATTACAGTAAAAGAAATAAATAAAATCATTGGCCTCCTCCCACGCTAGATTTCAACTAAATGGTCGCTCATGCCTGCGGGAACCGGGATTCCAGCGGCAGTCATCTTCTCAACACACTTGGGAACAATCCCTGTCGATATAAAATGTCCCTTGACTTTGCCGTTCGGACCAATCCCCTTTTTCTCGAATAGAAAGATGTCCTGCATGCTGATGACATCGGAAAACGATCCGGTCAGTTCCGTGATATGCGTGATCCGGCGCGTGCCATCGCTCATGCGAGAGACCTGTACGATCATGTGGACGGCCGAGGCAATCTGAGATCGTACCGCTTTCTCTGCCAGTCGAACTTCGCTCATCATGGCCATCGTCTCAAGACGGGCCAGTGCGTCCCGCGGTGTGTTTGCGTGGATGGTTGTGAGCGATCCATCGTGGCCGGTATTCATGGCCTGCAGCATGTCCAGAGCTTCTGCTCCGCGTACCTCGCCAATCACAACCCGGTCGGGACGCATCCGCAGCGCGTTGATGACCAGTTCTCTCTGTTTCACCCCGCCTTTCCCCTCGACATTGGGTGGCTTCGTCTCCAGTCGAACCACATGGTCCTGCTTCATCTGCAATTCAGCCGAGTCTTCGATGGTAACGATCCGTTCCCGCTCGGAGATAAAGCCGGAGAGAACATTCAGCAAGGTCGTCTTGCCCGCACCGGTTCCTCCCGACACTACAATATTCATTCTGGCTTTCACCGCCCCGCGCAGAAGTCCCAGCATCGGCGGCGTCAGCATCTGGTTGCGCAGCAGGTCCTCCGCTTCCAGCGGGTGCTTTCCAAATCGCCGAATCGAAAGAATAGGCCCATCCACTGCCAGAGGAGGAATGATTGCATTCACGCGAGACCCGTCTGGAAGCCGCGCATCCACCATGGGCGACGATTCGTCCACCCGCCGTCCTACCGCGGAAACGATCTTGTCGATGATATGCAACAGGTGCCGGTTGTCCTGGAACGTCAGCGTCGTCTTCTCCAGCACTCCGCGCCGCTCCACATAGATCGAGTTATAGGTGTTCACCAGAATATCGCTTATGCTGTCGTCCTTCAGAAGCGGTTCCAGAGGCCCCAGGCCGAATACTTCGTCCACCACCTCTTGCGCAAGATGGTCCCGCTCGGTAGCGCTTAACGGGACACCCTGCTCGCCGATGATCTGCTGAATCACCAAAAAAAGCTGCTGCTGCGCGGCCAGCGTCTCCTGCATCCCAGCCAGCTTGTCGAGATCGACTCGCTTGATTAGTTCTTTATGGACTGCCGTCTTGATCTGTTGCTGTACACTGTCGCCAACCGTTCGCACTATGCGCCCTGTGCGCTCGCCGGATTGGCTCGAACTTGACGAAACTGTATTGGTATCGGACATATCGGCCACACCCTGGTTCTACGAGCAATGCTCGTTGACAATCACTTCCAAAGAGAAAATAACGACTTTTTGGGCGCGGCTTCTTCAGTTGGCATCACGCTGCCCACTAGCGTATTGGCCCACTTGACAATCGGCACCGAAAAGTCTGTCTTCTGCTTCGGGTTGATCGGCTCGCCCAGAATCGCCGAGCGCGTCACCTCCGCGTATCCGTTGGGCAGCTTGATGGCAATCGGCAGTCGTATCGCTTTTTCAATCTGCTCAACCGTGAGCGCGTGTTGTGCGGAAAAACGGTTGATCACCACCTTTACTTTTTCAACGTCATGCTCGCCCTGCGACAGGCTGTCCACATATCGCGACAGGTCGCGGATCGCTGCAATTTCAGGCGTGGCCACAAGATAGAGCAGATTCGAGGCGTCGATGACCGCGAGATTTGTCTCGTCCAGCGAAGACGGCCCATCGACAATGACATAGTCGTATTCGCCGCGCAGAAAGTCGAGCGTTTGTGCAATCGAGTTGGGATCCATTGCCTTCTGGCCGCCGCATACGTCAGGGGATGCCAGCACCTCAAGACCGCTGGAATGGGTCGCAATGTAGCCCCGCAGCAGATCGCTGTCCAGCCGGCTCAGGTTCCGAACCAGCTCATTGAAGTGGTAGCGGCTGCCATCGATGCCAAGATAGATGCACGCATGGCCCAACTGAGGATGGTTGTCGATCAATAAGGTCTTCTTCTGATGGCACAGCACCAGATACATGGCCAGATGCACGGCCAGCGTAGTCGTCCCCACTCCGCCCTTGGCCCCGAAAAATGTTACAACTTCCCCAAGTGCGTTGTTTCGCGCGGACTTCGCAGACCACTGCTGATACAGTCGAACCAGCATCTCGGAAAATTCAGCTTCGTCGAATCCCCCGCCGATGAATTCGCTGCAGCCGGCACGCATCGCACGCAACATCAGATCGGGGTCCCGGCTTGCCGACAGGGCGACCATCGCCGCATTGCCTGAGAATAATTCCTGTATATAGGCTGCCGCGGCAACCGCCTGTTCGGCGTCCGCGTCGAAATCAATCACGGCGATGCAGGCAGGTGAGGATTTTACCGGCTGTGAAAAGGGAGGCCGCTTAACCGCGGATATGTAGCCCTCGCAATCGGCCCGATGGACCGCCCACGACAACTTCAAAACGGAGTCGGCAATCTCATCGGCCAGTCTTGCGTCGAGGCTGACGGTAATCAACGCAACACTTATTAGCCCGGAATTGTATTGAATTGGTATCACTGCCTATTTCCTCATTGCCCTTGGTAACTTCTGTTAGTACGCCCGAGTCTCGAGAATAACTGCCGCCGCAAACTATCTGACGCTCGCATTGTAGCCATCGCTAAGTAGCCGTTGACGCATCGCTTCCGCATCGGTCTGGTTTGCGAAGGGCCCCACTTCCAGGTGTAGAAGTGAGTCCTGGGGATCGTGATTGACCGCGACGTTATATCCGTGGCGCTTGAGTGCCGCAGCCATGAATTCAGCATCATCCTTGTTCGCAAGCGTCATGATCTGGACCATCGATCGCAACGGAGTATCCGGCGCCACAGCCGGTTTCCCACCTGTTGACGGTGTTGCAGTGGGGTTGTCGAAGACATATCTTCGAGGGCTCTCGGAGGAGGCGACAACCGGCGCAGCGGCAATGCCGGAGGCTGGCGCGCCTGCAACGCTGATGCCACTCTCATGCGTGGCTGGCTGCCCGAAAGTAACCTTCGATGCCGTACTCCCTGCACTGCCATTCTCCGGGTTGGAAGCGGAGGACGCTGCTGTATCGTGGTGGGCCTGCGCTGGCGTGGCATTCTGCGCCGTATCGGACACGGGCACCGCTACCGGAGCAGGCGACGGAGTTGCTGCAGGAGCCGGGGATGCAGTAGCTGCCGGAGACGGATTGCTCACAGGCGACTGATCTGGATTGATCGGCGGGGCCAATGGATGAGGATTCAGGTTCTTCCCCAGCGATTTGTCGAACTTGCCCGGATTCAGGATCGGTATCGGAAGGTCCGGCTGGGCCGGTTCGGCCGTTTCAGTCAGCGGGTCGACCAGAGTGGGAGTGACGATGACCACCAACTCAGTAATTGAGTGATTGATATTCTTCGATTTGAAGAGCGCTCCCAGAATCGGAATGTTCGCAGCGCCCGGAGTCTTGCTCATGATGTCCGTGGTCTGCTGGTCCAGCAGACCGGAGATTGCAAAGCTCTGATCGCTGCGCAACTCGACCTCGGTCTCCGCCTTGCGCGTGGACAGTGCTGGAACAGTAAAACCGCCGACCGTAGCTGAGTTGGTATAGTCCAGGGAACTGACTTCGGGGGCCACTTTCAGCCGAATGGTTCCGTCGCTGTTCACCGTGGGCGTGAATTCCAGCTTGACGCCATACTCACGAAACTGGATCGAGATCACGGGGGCGGTGCCGGATCCGCCAGGCTGAATGATCGGGAAGGGAAACTCGCCGCCGGAGAGAAAATCGGCCTTCACGCCGCTGATCGTCGTGATTGTGGGCTCCGCCAGGATCTGCAGCACCTGTTTGCTTTCCAGGTCCTTCACCGTCGCGCCCAGATTCAGTTTTGAGCTGTACAACAGGAAGTTCAGCGGGTCGGAGGTCGTCAGCGAGCCGCTGGTGGTGCCATTCTGGCTATACGTGGAAGTCGAGGCATACTGCGTTGTCGTTGTCGATGCCAGGAAGCTGGTGTTTCCCCCGGGATTGAACAGATTGATGCCATATTGGTTGGCCTTGCTGCGATCCACTTCCAGTATCCGCACCTTCAGCCGGACCTGTTTCGGATGGTCGCGCGTTACCGTCAGCGCATTCGCCACTTCTTTTGAATAGAGCCCGGCCAGTTTTACCGCCGTATCTGCTAGCGCGTCGCTGTCCACCTTGCCGCTCAGCGTTACGCGGTCCCCGCTTCCCTCGATGTTGACCGTGTCGCCGTGCATCGCCTGCGACATGGCTGTGCGAAGCCCCGCAATATCCAGGTCCGACGAGACAACATAGGACTGCGCCTGCCCAGCCTCGTCGAGAATCACCAGCGAGCTGGTCCCCGAGCCCATCGCCGTCACTACAATCTCGTTCGGACTCAGCGTCACGCTGTTGAGCATGCTGGGATCCGACAGATACACGCGACGCAGGCGGCTCTTGGTGTTCAGAAACAGCGAGTGCCCGACCGTCACATGAAGCATCTCGGCTCCAGATGTCACGCGGCTGATGCTGGCCGATGCGCCCGGTATGGGTGCCCCCCCTATGTTGGATACTGCCGCCATCTCGGAAACCGTCGCGGCTTGTGCAGCGCAAGCCAGACTCATCGCCACCGTCGACAGTGCGGCCGCCGCAGCAGCAGCAACTCCTGCTCGCGCAATCGAGAATGCCGGATTTTTTTGCTCCTTGAACATTGGGTGTCTCACTGGAAATCATCCATCTTCTGTGTTTTGCCCAGAATGGTTTCAACCGAATATGTCTTGACGACAAGCAGTTCCGGCGGCTTGGGTGCCATCTTCACCGGTGCTGGTGGTGCGATTCCAGACAGTTGCGCAAGAAGCGCGGGCGGCCCCTTGTACTCCTCGCGGTCAACCCCGTTTCTCAGTACAAAATGCACCGAGCCCTGGTTGCTTGCCAGAACCACGCGTTCCGCATCTTCCGGCTTTACCAGCAGTGTCACCACCGTCGAGATGGTCGCTTTGCCTTCGGGATCCGGCTCCGTCTTCTGTCCTGCCGACAATACCTCCGCGTCCTGCAGCACCGTGAACGTCAATGGGTCAGGGGAGCTGCTCGTGTGCAGCGTCACCAGTACGTCAACGTGTGTGCCGGGTAGCAGAAAGCCCGCCACACCTACAACCTCGTCGGTACGCAGCGCGATCAGCCGCATGCCATTCGGAATCTTCGCCGTTATCCCAATCCCGGATCCCGGACTGGACAACTGACGCTCCAGTATCGGTTCCCCTTCCGAAAGCGGATAGAGTACGATTCGCCCGATCAGAGCTGTCGGATTGCCGAATGCCCCGTTCAGCGGCACCGATGCCGGCCAGTCGATCAAGCGAAGGTTCTCCGCCCGGATCACCTGATTGGCCTGCAGGTTCGCCGCCGCAGCCACATACTGGCTCTTCGCCGGAGGTGGCGCCACACCATTTTTCTTCGAGACCTTCGTGCTGAGCCAGAGCGTAAAAACGCCAGAGACCAGCAGCGCGATGATGAATGAGGTGGTGAGTCGACGATTCATTTCACTGCACCCCTGTTATCCAACATGAAAGTAGAGCGTTAGAATGCAACCGCCGGCGATCGCCAACGCATAGGGCAGCCGCAGGGTCTGCGCATTCGAGATGTTCAGGTCCGGATGCGGTTGCAGGCCCTTGCTCCGGTGGTGCGCAAACAGCTCGCCAACATTCAATAGAGTCTCTTGCAGCTTGCCGCGGACCAGAGCCAGACCTACCGCCATCACTCCTCCGGCGATCGCTGTCAGCGCCAGAATGTACGCAATGTGCTGCATGCCCGCGATGCATCCCACAGCCATGATCAGCTTCACGTCCCCGGCGCCCATGCCGCCCGCCAGATAGAACACCAGAAACACCAGCCCGCAAATCACTCCCGCGGCCAGAGAACTGAGCATCTGCCTCCATCCGCCAAACCCGAGATGAAGCAATAGTCCAATCAGGAACGCGGGGAACGTGACAATGTTGGGAATACGCCTGCTCTTCACATCGAAGACAGAGCCCACGATGGCGCACGCGGTGGCGATTGCCGGATATGTCAGTTCCGATTGAAAGGGTGTCATCGTGCGTTCCTGAAGCAGACCCGAAATAGTCTGGGCTGCATCGCAAAGAAGGTTATGGAGATACGCCGAGGAACGTGACAATACTTGCAGCCCCGTGATGGTCTACTTCCCCGGCGCATTCCCTGTTGGCGCGCTTGTCTGCAACTGTGCTTTGATGGAAAGGCTTGTGTGCAAGCCTTGTCATGGTTAGACGGCGGAGGTGAGTCCGCTGCCCACGCCGTTGTAGGAAGTCCCAATGGAATTCGCGAGACCGCTGATCGCTGCAATCGAGCCAAGTGAGACCAGGGCCGCAACTAACGCGTACTCGATCAAATCCTGCCCCGAATCCTCCGCGATCAGCTTCTTGAAAAGCTGCTTTACGTTTTTCATTTCCCTTTGCCCTTTCTGTTTGTGTTTTTCTCGAAACGTACGTCCTGTGAAGGCGACGACATTCGCGGATCTATGGAAGTGGGACAATCCGGCGTCAACCCCAATTTGGTAGAAAGCTGCTTATGTGAGCGTTGACGTCGGACGCTCACATAAGCTTTGTCTGAGTTAAACGGCGGCGGTGAGTCCGCTGCCGATGCCGTTGAAGGCACCAGTAACCGAGTTTTTCAGAGCAGTGATGGAGGCGATTGCGCCCAGACCGATCAAGGCCGAAACCAATGCATACTCAATCAAGTCCTGACCAGAATCTTCCGTCATCAGGTTCTTCAGAAGCTGTTTCATGTCTATTTCTCCTCATTCGATTTTCCCGGCACTCAGCCTTGCAAGCACCTTGGATAAGCCGAGAGTAGGGCCTATGCGTAAGATTAGAAATCCCCAGGAAGTGTCATTCAGTAACACTTAAGTTCGCCAGGCATCTTCGTATCTTTTTGTATCTAAGCTATTTATCTAAATCTTCAGAATGGAATCAATCCCCCCGTCCGGAGACATTGCATCCCCGATCACCGAGCGTAACGCGGCTGCTTCCCTTCCCGTACTGAAAGGAAGGCAGCGGTCACTGCACTGGATGGTTTGTCTGGTTGCTTGTGGGGCCGCGGAAGACCACACGGTCTTGCCGCGCCTATTGGATGATTGGCATCTGTGACGTGCTCTTCAGTGTGATGGAGTTCTTCGGCACAAACGGCATCGTAATCGGAAATACATACGTAATCTGCACCACCACAAAGTCGCTCACAATGTTTGTGCCCACCCCGCCGGCGGGCGTCTTATAGGTTGTGCTCACGGTCATCGTTCCACATGCCAGATTCGGCCAGCCAAGCCCCGGCACATAGGTGTTGACCTGTGCTGCCGTGGCCGTGCAGGAAGCTCCGCTGGAGTTTGTGCAGGTCGAACTCAGCAGCATCGCATAGCGGGTCCCTTCCCGCGCCGATTCGCTGATCATGTCGTACGAGTAAAACGCCAGGCAAAGTTCCATGAAGCAGAAGAGCAGCGCGAACAGCACTGGGAGGCTTACTGCCGTCTCAATTAACGCCTGCCCGTCCTCGCCTCTCGCCGCGTCTCTGCTTCCGTCCTCCGCCGCGGCCTGTGGACGCCCGCGCCGCAACAAGGCTCGCAATCGCGCGGCACAGCCTCTCCCTGCCCCATTCGCCTGCCGCCGAATTGCATCCTTGAAGTCCATCGCTACTGCTCCACTTCCAGCACGGACTTGCCGCCCAGCGTGAATGTCTTCGGCAGTCCGGGGCAATGCACCGGAGGAGTCGCCGTGGCGCTGGTCAGCACCTGAATGAAGAGCAGCGGGTGATTGCCTGTGCCGGTGCAGGCCGCCGTAGCTTGGGCCAGGGTATAGGTAGCGATGGGATATTGAGTTCCGCCTACCGCAAGCGAGCACGCGTAGTAGGTCGTCGGCGTCACCGTCAGCTTCGTGCCGAAGTCGGGCGCTTCTGCCTGCGCGGCGGATTGCACCGCGGGAATGCTGGCTGCGTCTGCGTAGGTCGCGCTCTGCATTCCGTAGAGCGCGCCTGCGTTCGCTGCATTGGTTATCTCCACCGAATCGTAGACCACATATCCCATCTCGACGGTCCCCAGCAGCATCGGGATCCCAAGCAGCGAGAACATAAGCGCCAGTTCGACCAGGGCGTTTCCGCTCTCGCCGCCCAGTCCGCGGCATCGCGCCGCCATCGGTCTCCACCGTCCCCGCAAACCGCCTGCTTCGGCTTGGCTCATCGCTCTCATCTCTTACTGCACCAGCTTGGGCTTTGACGAGTAGATCGCCAGGCTGCCCTCATTCGTGTCCAGAATTGCCTTCACCACCGCGCCCCCGGTCAGCGTCAGCGAATTCACCGAGATTCCCCCCTGCATCACCGTCGCGCCACTGCCGTTACTGATCGTCAGCGCCGCACTGGGCGCGATAACAGCCCCGTTCATGTAGGAGCTGGACCCCCCGGAGAGTGTCATCGCAGACGTGTCGCTTGGGTCCTGAAACACCACCACTCCGTCGTACGCCCCGACCACTGGCGCCGACCCTCCTCCGCTCTCCGTGGCCCCGCCCGACACCAGGTTCACATTCGCCCCGTTGTCGATCACCAGCGACGCCGTCCCCGTCAGATAGAAAAAAACTCCGTTCCCTCCATTGTTGGAGCACATACCACTACCAACCAGACAAGTAGCCCCGCTTTCAAAGTGCAGTGCCCCGGTCGTGATCACGTAGATGCCCGGGTTCAGCGTATCGGTGTCGCCGTTTTGGCCCACGGTTAACGCCTTGTAACAGATCGTGCTGCTGGCGTTGGCTGGTCCAAAAGCAGGCCGAGTTTGCCCCCCGCTTCCACCAACGCCGGGGTCCGACGCACAACTGGAATGGCTGGGCGCCGCCGGCAGCGTCGGAGTGCAGCTCGTGCTCACACCCTGCACGATGGCGGCTGTGGGCACGTTGATCGTGTCGCCGTTGCCGGTAATGTTGCCGGGGTACCAGCCCGTCGATGCGCCGCCCAGCGAAGACGCATTCAGCGTCGAGCCCCCACTCATCTGGATCGAGCTCGAACTCGATGAGTCGTTGAAGATCCCGCAGCCCGGCGCGCTCAGAGTCGAGCCGTTCGTGATGCTGAAAGTGCCCGTCGTGCATACGCACGTCGATGTGGATATTCCGCCGCCGGCGATCGCCGTGGCCGACACCGGAACCGTAATCATCCCGTGAGAGATCGCACCCAGAAAGGTGGTATGGATCGGCATTCTGACGGTTGCCTGCACATAAATGCTGCCGGTAAAGTTCCCGCTCAACGGGGTCGACAGCACCACCGTCGCCGGATTCGTCGCCAGACCCGTGTTGAAGCCGTTCAGCGTGGCCATCGCATTGGCAACCGCCTGTTCATTCGTGGGATTGCCGTAGCCAACCTCTTCCGCGGCGGCCACCGCGGCCGCCTGCGCCGCCGACTGCGCCATCCGCTTCTCCCGGAACAGCGCCCCCACGTCCAGCGCGAACGCAACGAAGCCCAGCCCAAGCACCGCCATGAAGAAGGCAACGAACACCACCGTCTGTCCGCTCTCGTCTCTCAGCTTCTTCATCGTTTTCTCGCTATATCCATGAAATCCAGGCTCCGGCGGCTCTTTTCCTCGCAGACCGGGGATGCGTCACCGGGCACCGATCGCCGCCTCGCTCCTGCCGGTCGCGGAATGGGTGCGCCACATCGAACAAGGCCCAACAGACTATATCGGGCGTTTGCCCCGCGAAGAAGACCCATTCCGCCAAAGAAATCTTCCGCTCTGCCCGCAACCGCATCCACACGGCCATGTTGACCGTACGGCGAATAACACGAAAATGGGATTCTCGGCCCCTTTTCCTCTCCGTATGATGCCCTTACACGAGGTTGTCGGCTTGCAACCAATGATCCAGACCGCGCAGTCCCAGGCAGTGGCCCTTCAAGACCGCTCTGGCAGTCTCGCGGTCTTTGCGGCCAACCCTTCCCAAACCGTCTCTTCAGACCTCGCCATCCTCACCGCATTCGCGTTGGAGGTTGTCCAATGAAAAAAAACAGCGTGCCTCTCGGTCTCCAGTCGCTCAGGGACGAAAGCGGGCAATCGATGATCTTCGTTGCCGTCTTCATGGGACTGGTTGCGCTTGGCTTCATGGCGTTCGCTTTGGACGCGGGAAATCTCTTCCGGTACAGAAGGATGGCGCAGTCCGCCGCCAATGCGGCTGCCGTCGCCGCCGCGGAAGCCACCGCAACCGGTGGAAGTCCACAGACGGATGCCAATGCCATGGCCACGTTGAACGGTTTCAACACCAGCCTCGCAAAGAATTGGGCCACAGTCACACTCACCACCCCGCAATCCGGAAACTTTACCGGGTCCTATGTCCAGGCAACAGTCTCCATACCCGTTTCCACCATGGTTCTCGGGGCGTTCCTTAGCAGGATGAAGACAGTTACGGTCTCTGCTACGGCCATCGCCGGTGGCGGCATCTCCAGCAAGGCGGGTGTCTGTGACAATGGCAATTTCAGCGTCTCCGGTGGTTCTACATTGATGACAGCCAACAACGGCACCAACGGTGGAATCTTCGACAGCTCATCCTCGGCCACGATTAGTGTCACTGGCGGGTCCACGTTGGATGCCCAGGCCCTGCTTGGCGCATCGTCAGGCTGGCTCGCAAATATCCAAAACGACCTCGTCCTCACTGGCAGCCATATCAATGTCCCTACCGATGACGAGATGCAGGGAGTTGCCGTATCGTGCAATCTCCCCTTGCCGCCGGTGCCCGCAGGGGGTCCCGCATGGGTTGGTTGCAATCTTGATCCTGGTGGCAGTTGGACTGCTAATCCACAAACTTTTGGCCCTTCCAGCGTCACCGGAACCATCTGCTACAAAGGGCTTACCGTGGGCGCAGGCGGCATGTCCGATATCCTGAACCCAGGCATCTACGTCATCGATGGGGGGTCACTGCACTTTGAAAGCGGGAGCAGTAACGCGTACGGTGGATACACATGCGCCAATTCGCAGTGCTCCAATCTCGGTGGAAACGGCGTCTTCTTCTACCTCACCAATGGCGCGTCCCTCACCATGGACGGCGGTGCGAATGTCAATCTGGTCTCTGGAGGCGCCAACCAGCTCAATGGATCCACGGCTCCCAGCATCGGACTCGGTTACAACGGAATCCTGGTCTTTGAAGATCCAGCCGACACGGCTGCAATAACGTTTGACGGGGGATCCAACGTCTACTTGAACGGTGGAATCATAGCCCCGAATGCACCGCTGAACATCAGCGGCGGGAGTTCCGCCTCTCTCATTGAGGGGACACTCAACGTAAACGGGCTAAACATAAGTGGCGGCACAACCGTGAAGACTGTCACAGACACGAATGCGTCTACCATATCGGTCTTCAATCCGTATCCCGCGTTGGTGCAGTGAGAGGAGCAGCGAGATGACTCAACCCAATCTACGCTGCGCGCAAGGTCCTCTATCGCGCTTCCTGGCACGTTGCAAGGGGCTGCGCAACGATCGCGGACAGGCCCAGGTCGAACTGGCTGTTGTATTTGCGTTTCTTGGCCTGCCCATTCTGCTCGGAACAGCCCAGATGGCAATCCTCGTCTACGATTCCATCGAGGTAACCAACGCCGCCGACGCAGGGGCCACATACGGAATGACTACCACAGTCCATATGGCCGCTTCCACCGTAATTGCCACTGCCGCGCGCAGTGAGGCTCCAGACTTCCCAGGCACGACACTGACCGTGACCTCCACTTATTATTGGGCCTGCTCCAATACAATTGCCGGCCCTTATCCAATCACTGAATATACCGGCGTAAATGGTTCTACCAACGCCGCGAAAGTCTGCCCCAGCGGGGTCAATCACCCGGTGCCGTTCGTTCAGGTGCAGACCAGCGCTACAGTGACCCCTTTTGTCCATTTGCCAGGGCTTGCGAAGACATTTACCATCAACGGCTCAGCGCTTCAGGAAGTGCAGCAGTAACCATGGCCTATAAAAATACAGTGCGGCGGAATGTTGCTGCGGGAGCAGGACGCTCTGCCGGATATCCGCGGGCATTGTCCCGGCACGCGCGCCGGTTCCTTTTGTCGCGGGACCGCAACGCAGGCCTGACAGTTGGAGAGGACGGCCAAACGTTGATTGAGATGGCAGTCTCCCTTCCCATCATGTTTGCTCTGATCTTCTGCTTTATGGAACTGTGCCTGGCTTTTTACACCTACGACATGATCTCCGAAGCCGCCCGCGAAGGCGCTCAATATGCCATGGTCCGCGGTTCAAACTGCACGACCAACAATTCCGGTGCCAGCGTCCCATGCACGGTCACGTCCACGCAGGTAAACACCTATGTAAAGAATCTTAGCTGGCCGAATATCGCAGGCGGCACGTTGACCCCCGCTACGACTTATATACAAGTCGCACCCAACCTTGCTGGAAATTATGCGGGAAACTATGTAAATGTCACTGTAACCTATGTATTTCCCATGAAGATGCCGCTCGTTCCCACTAAGTCGTGGACCCTGACCAGCTCGTCTCAGATGTATATCATCCAATAGATGCGGTCATTCCCGTGCAACAATCAGATGGTTCCTTCAATCCTATGACTGCATCCCCACTCTTGCGCCGTCCAGAGCAGCATTGCTCTCACTCCTCTCGTTGCGCGCAGCGGCGTTCGCTGGCCGTGGTCCTTGCTCTGGCGCTGCTTGGACGCCTCCTGGTCCTGGCCGATGTCGCCTTCACCCATCCCCACAACTGGCTCTTCTCCCGCCCATACGAGATGGGATTTCTGGCCAACTCGCTCCTCCATGGCCACGGCTTCAGCTCTCCCTTCGGAGTCCCCACCGGCACCACTGCCTTGATCGCGCCCGGATACCCCGTCCTCATCGCCGCCGTGTTTTTCGTCTTCGGCACATACACCTTCGCCTCGGAGATCGCCATCATCGCCCTGCAGATTCTCGTCAGCCTCGTCACCATCTGGCTCATGATGCGCATCTGCCGCCAATTGCTCGACGACCGCACAGCCATCCTCGCCGGAGCATTCTGGGCCGTCTCCCTTCCCCTGCTCTGGATCCCCACCATCTTCTGGGAGACCGGCCTCTCCGCCTGCGCGCTCCCGGCAATGCTTCTCCTCGCGCTCCATTGCCGCCGCCAGCCCACCATCAACGCCTGGCTCCTCCTTGGCGTCTCCTCCGCATTTGTTGCCCTCATCAATCCCGCCCTCCTGCCCACGCTCCTCGCCATCCTTGCATGGGCAGCCTGGCAGACGCGCCGCGTCGCTCGCGCAGCCCCCTTCGCCGGCCTGCTCGCGCTTCTGCTCCTCTTCTCAGTCTGGCCCATCCGCAACGCCTGCCGCTTCCACGCATTCATCCCCTTGCGCAGCACCGCCGGCATTGAGTTGTGGATGGGAAATCGCCCCGGCGCTACCGGATTCCTCAACCAGTCGCTCTTCCCCATGGACAACAAGTCCGAACTGGCCAGCTACGTCGCCCTCGGAGAGGTCGCCTACACCCGCGATAAGACCGCCCAGGCCTGGGACTACATCCGCGCCCATCCCGCAATCTTCCTTCGTCTCACCCTCCGCCGCTGCTTCCGCTTCTGGTCGGGAACAGGCAGTGCGGGCGCCCCGCGCATCTATGAACTCCACGCACTCCTCACCACCATCCTCGGTTTCACCGGACTTGCCTTCCTCTATCGCAACCGCATGAGGGCCTTTGCCGTCCTCATGGCCCTCCCCCTGCTCCTCTTCCCGCTTCCCTACTACATCACCCACGCCGAGTTCCGTTACCGCCTCAACATCGACCCCCTCCTCACCCTCCTGGCCGCCTACGCCGTCACCCAACTCGTCACCCGATGGCCGCGCACGCGCCCCACCCCCTCTACTCCGCCACCACCGGATTCCGCAACTCCCCAATCCCCTCGATCGCAATCGCCATCTCTTCCCCAGCCTTCAGCCAGCGCTGCGGCGTCCGTCCCATCCCCACCCCGGCCGGCGTTCCCGTGCTGATCACATCCCCAACCGCGAGCGGCACAATCCCCGACAGGTACTCGATCAGCGCCGGAATCCTGTAGATCATCTGGCTCGTATTCGAGTCCTGCAACCTCTCCCCGCCAATCGTCAGCGAAATCCCCAACCGATGCGGATCGGCAATCTCGTCTCGGCTCACCACCCACGGCCCCATCGGCGCAAACGTCGGAAAGCTCTTGCCCAGCGACCACTGCGTCGTCGCACGCTGCACGTCGCGCGCGCTCACATCGTTCATCATCGTATAGCCGAAGACGTGCTTCTCCCACTCACTCGCCGCGATCCTGTGCCCCGCCTTCCCGATCACCACCGCAAGCTCCGCCTCGTAGTCCACCATCGAACTGTTCGGCGGCAACACAACATCCGCCCCCGGCCCCACCACCGCCGACGACAGCACGATAAACACCGTCGGCACATCCCGCGTTTTAGTCTTCGATTCAGCCGCATGCTCGGCGTAGTTCACCCCAATGCCATAGATGCGCGGCGGATTCGGCACCGGAGCCAGCAGCCGCACCTCCTCCAGCGCAATCCTCGTTCCCGACCGCGCCGCGGCCCCTGCAACGTCCGCCTGCACGCTCACCGGCGCGCTCATAAACGCAATCGCGTCCTCGAACCCCTCCGCCCCCAGATCGACAACGCCCCCATCCACCACCAACCCTGGCCGCGCCGCCTTATTCCCCTCCACAAACGTCACCAGCTTCATCCCGAACTACCTCGCCACCGGCTTCTCTTAGCTCGCCAGCTTCTCGTAGAGAACGTGGCTCGTCTTCTCCCGCCGCATCTCCGCGCGCAGCCGCTCCATCCCGCCGTCCTTCGCCAGCCGTTCGCGCAGCGTCTCGTACGGCTCGCGCGTCTGCATCGACATCATCAGCACCTCGCCGTTCAGCTCCTCATCGCTCACCGAAACATTCTCTGCCTCCGCGATCCGGTCCACAATCAGCGAAGCCCTCACCTCGCGCTCCGCCTCGTCCCGCTGTACCGCGCGCAGCTTCACGAAGTCCAGCTTGCGCATGTCCTCCGCCTTCATCCCCTGCTGTGCCAGTGCGCGCAGTCCGCGCTCCAGCCGCGCGTCCACCCGCTGCTGCACAAGCGATTCAGGCACCGGGAAGCTGTACCGCGCAATCACCTCATCGATCATCTTGTTCCGCGCGCCCGCCTCCAGCGCCTCGCGCTTCCGTGTGCCCACGCGCTCCCGCAACTGCTTCTCGAAATCCTCCCAGCTCTCGTTGTTGCCAAGCTGCTTAGCCAGCTCCGCGTCGCGCTCCGGATAGGTCTTCCGCTTGATCGCCTTCACCGTCACGTCGTAGCCCACGGTCTGCCCCGCCAGCTTCTTCTCCCCGAAATCCGCCGGATACTCCACCTCGAACTTCAGCTCTTGCCCAACCTTCGACCCGCGCAGAGCATCGTTGAACGCAGCCAGCGTGTTCTTCCCGCCAATCTCGATTAGCACGTCCTCGCCCGTGATCGGCGCCTCCGCCGGTGTGGTCGCCGTCACGCCCTCCTCGGTCACCGTCTCGGCCAGTGGCTTGATCTCGCCGCGAAATTGGATCTCCGCCCAATCGCCTTCCGCCAGCTCGCGCTCCTCCTCCACCGTCTCCACCGTCGCCTGGCTGTCCAGGATGTAGTCCAGTTCGCCCTCGTACTCCTCGTCCGTCAACTCGGTCTTGGGCCTCTCCACGCGCACCGTCTCGTAGCCAGCCACGTCGAACTCCGGCAGCACCTCGAACGCCGCCTTGAAGCGCAGCGGCTCGCCGTCGTTCAGTTGCAGATCCAGCAGTTGCGGCTCCGACACCGGCCGCAGCTTCTGCTCCGTAATCGCCTGCCGGAAGCGCTCCGACACCAGCGCCTGCAGCACCTCCTCGCGCAGCTCCTGGGCGAACTTCGACCGCACCAGCGACTCCGGAACCTTGCCCGCGCGGAAGCCCGGAATCCGCGCCTGCTTCTGGTAGCGCTTGATCACCGTCCGGTAGACCTTCGAGACCTCATCCGCCGGCACCTCCACGGCAATCTCGCGCATCAACAGCGGATTCAGCGAAGGCCCGTGATCGTGCTCGTGATCGTGGCCGTGATCGTGCTCGTGATCGTGGCCGTGATCGTGCTCATGACCTCCGACGGCTCCAGCCTCCAACTGCTCATCCCCACTCTTCTCCGGTGCCGTCTTCTCCGTCACCGTCTCGTTGATTGCAGTCTCGTTTGTCGCCGTCTCGTTCGTTCCCGTATTCTCAGTCGAATTCAATTCAATCCCTTCCACTCGATCAGTTTCACCGCACCCGCTATCGCTCTATCGCAGACGCCCCTCTTCCACTCTACGGGTCTTGTTTGCGAAGGGTCAAACCGCCGGGCCCACTCCATCGCTCCCGCGCGCCGCTGCTCTACTTCGCGTTCTGGATGCCGGCCAGCGAGAACAGCTCCAGCCGAACCTCCCACTGCGTCGACTGCCCAGGCTGCAGCACCACCATCCCTGTATCGGTGTCATTGCTCCACTCCCGCCCGAACGGATCGTCGTAGTTGAACTGCGGCCCAATCGACACATAGTCCGCATCCGCCGGCGCAACCACCCGCATCGCCTTGATCGTCGGGCTCAGCGCCGTCAGCCGTATTCCGTAATCGTTCGCCGGGTCGCTCAGCTCCGCCACCGTTGTGTTGGTTATCAGGTCCCGGTGCAGCGCCACGAAGCTGTCGTCCAGGTTCATCTTCCCCAGCGCCGCCCCGCCGCGCATCGTAAAATCGTATGGCGTTCCGTTCACCGGAAGCAGAACGCCTGTGGGCAACCCGCTCTCCCGGTCGCGCACCTCCTCCCGCATCGCGCTCGGAAGCCGAAGCCGCAACTGTTCCCGGTTTCCATCGAAGATGGTGAACCGGGGATGCCATCCGATGCCCACCGGCTCGGGCGCATCGCCCGTGTTGCGCGCCACCACTGTCAACTCGATCCACTGGCTGCCCAGCAGAACAGTCACCGTCACGTCCGTCTTCGACGGCCAGTGCGCGCCAAAATCCCCCGCATGGAAGACCGCCTGTGCCTGTCCCCCATCGGGCAGCGCCGTCGTGTCCTCGGAGTCCGCCGCATTGGCCAGCAGCAGCCCATCGTGCGCCACCCCTCCAGAGCCGCCGGGCAGGGTCATCGTATGCCCGCGCCATACCGCGCTCACGCGCCCCGCCGCCACCTGCGACGCCACTCCCCCGATCCGCCCGCCCCACGGCACCTCGAAAGCCCCGCCCATCGCCAGGCTCGCAACACCATCCGCATCCTCGCCCGTACCCGTCATCGCGCTCTCCGCGCCCTCGATCGACGGAGATGCCAGCAGGTTTACCTCGCCTTTGCCTGGGATATAGGCCGTAATCTGCAGCACGTTCATCCCCCGCCCAGGAAGCATCGTCACCGAAAGGAACTCCGGCATCGTGCCCCCCATCAGACGCATCCGCGTCAGCTCGATCGCCTCCTGACCGCCCGGCAGTGGCACCGGAACATCCGGCCCGTCGGTCGCAATCTTCGCTTTCAGTTTGTGCAGGTTTCCCCGTCCCCGTTCGCGATAGGCAAAGCTCAATACCCCCACCAGCACAGCAAGTATCAGACCCGTCACCATCCCCGACCGCATCAAACCCCTGCGCCACACCCGGTGAAACAACGATGCACACCACTCCTGTAGCATCGCCCGATACATCCTGCTCATCTGTGGCTCTTCCAAGTCGCCCGCCCCGTCTTTCTCTCTTCTTGGATGTATTCTATCCACCCAACAGCTACTTCCGTCTATCCCCCAATTTCTATAATCGTGGGCCCGTTAGCATTTGTTTTATACACGCAACCAATCCCCGCCCCACTGAATCTCACCCTCAGGCGGCTGGTTTCTTCCCGCCGAGGAGACCGCAATGAGTGCAAAAGGAATCTGGATCGCGTTTGGCCTGGGCGTTGCCGCCGGTGCGGCCGTCGCGCTTCTCTACGCCCCCCAACCCGGCGTCAAAACCCGCCGCCAGTTGCGCCGCAACTTCGACGACGGCGTCGACTATCTCGAGGACGCCGCCTCCTACCTCAAAGAGCAGGCCGAATCCCTCAGCAAGGAAGCACAGAAGACCTTCAAGCGCACCCGCAGCCAGGTCGCCGATGCCGTCGACAAAGCCTCCGATGCCGTCTCCGGAGCGGTCAAAGGCGTCCAATCCATGATGTAGCCCGTCCTACTCCGGCGGTCCCACAGTCACCACAAAGTACGCTAGCTCCGTCTCCCCGGCGTTTGCAATCCAGTGTTCGTCGCCCGCGCAGCAAAGCCCCACGGCGCCCGCCTCCATCCTGTGCTCCACCCCGTTCAGGTAGAGCGTCGCCACGCCCCGTTGCATCAGCCATATCTCGCTGTGCTTGTGCGTCCCAATCGCCTCATGCGGGGCCCCTGCCTGCTGCACGGACTCATGCATCTCCAGGCGAATGTTGCCCGCCTTCAGCATCCCGGTCATAAACGAGTGCGACTCGTGCCCGCCCTGCATCCCGCGTCCCGCAATCGGCTTGAACACGCCCGACGCCAGCTCCCGCATCGTCCCGCCTGCCGGGCTCGCCCCTGCCGCATCCTGCGCCGTCCCCGCTGTCGCGGTTGCGCTCCCCCGCCCAGCCGTCCCGGCAGCCTGCCCCTCGGCCTGCCCCGCAAACATTCCCGCAACCGCCAGCAGCCCCGCTACCATCCCCGCAAAATCCCGCCGGTTCATTCCATCCCGATTCATCCCACTCCCATCCATCTCATCCATTGCGTCTCTCCTCCGTCAAATTCAGTAACAATCGCAGCCCGAAACCGCTCCATCCTACACGTTTCCATCTCCCGCCGTCAGCAGCCTCCACGAGTCGTCACTCCGGCGTACCCTCCACGCATCGTCATTCTGGCGCAGCCTCCACAAGTCGTCATTCTGGCGTACCCTCCACGAGTCGTCATTCTGGCGCAGCCTCCACGAGTCGTCATTCTGGCGTAGCCAGAATCTCCGTATTTCGCTGTTGCCTGTTTTTGCTTGTCATTCTGACCCTGAGCTTGTCGAAGCGGGAAGAATCCCCGCATTCGCCCTGTTTCACTTAAAAGCGCATCGGAGTTAGACTGTCGCCATGGGAAACAAAGACAAAGGCCGTAAAGAGAAGAAGAAGCAGCCCAAACCAAAGGCCCCTCCCGCGCCCCGCCACGAGGAGTTCAGCCAGATCGCCACCCGCATCGTCAAGGAAGCCACCGAGAAGGGCAACTAGCCACTCAGCCGGCCACTGCTGCTCTCCCGCGCGCCGCCGGTTCGCTCTATGCCGTAGCCCCCCTATCACCGGGTCGCTCTCCGCCCTGGCCCTTCGCCGCAGACTCGCTCTCCGCCTGCATCCCTCCATCGCCGGGTTGCTCTCCCGCCCGCAATCCTCTATCCTTGAAGTGTTGCAGCCGGAGTCTCTCCTCGCCGCAATGTGCGCCCGTAGCTCAGTTGGATAGAGTATTTGGCTACGAACCAAAGGGTCGGGAGTTCGAATCTCTCCGGGCGCACCATCCCTTCCTTCCGTCATGGCACCCCCCAATCTCATCTCCACGGATCCCCACGCAAAGCGCACCCTGCCCTTCTCGGCAGAGCCGCTCCTCTAACCTCACCCCTCACCCCTCGAACCTTGAACCTCGAACCTGTCCTACAATATCCCTAGCCCTATGAACCTCTATATCCTGCGCCACGCCAGCGCCGGCGTGAAGCGCGCCAATCCGGTCCTCGACCACAAGCGTCCCCTCGACAAGGACGGCAAGCGCCACTGCCTCCAACTTGCGCAAGTCCTCAACACCATGAAGCTCCAGTTCGACCTCATCGTCTCCAGCCCGCTGAAGCGCTCCATGCAGACCGCCTCGCTGGTCGGCACCGAGATGGGCTACGAGGCCAAAATCCTCTCCTCCGCCGCGCTCGCTCCCGACGCCACCTTCGCCCAGTTTCAGAAGCTCCTGCGCGAACTCTCCGGCCACGAGAACCTGCTCGTCGTCGGCCACAATCCCAACCTCAACGCATTCCTCGGCTCGCTCCTCGTCCCCGCCGCGAACTGTCCCGCCAGCGGCCTCGACGCCTGCGCCGGAGCGGCCTGCGTGCGTCTGCGCAAAGGCTCGCTTGCCCGCGTCAACCTGGCCCGCGGCCCCGCCGCGCTGCACTGGCTGCTCGATCCGCGCACCGTCCGCGCGCTCTACGCCACCTCCACCGCCAGGTCCCGCCGAAAAACCTCCCGGAAGTAGTCCGCCTCTTTCCTCAGCGACCACGCCTCCAACTCCGCTCCCCCCCGTCCCGGCACCAGCTCCAGCAGCACCCGCTTGGGATAGACGCGCGCGCGCATCCGCACCGCCGCGCTGGCGCGGTCCTGGTTCAGCGCCAGAGCCAGCCGCAGCAGCACCACAGCCCGCACAATATGCGGATGTTCCTCGATCGCGATCGACCGCAGTATCCGGTCCACCGGGTCGGGCCGGCTCTTGCCCATATAGCGCGCAATCGCACCCACCACCGCGCGCTGCTCCGGCGAGAATCCGAAGATTTCAGAGTTCGCCAGAATGTACTGCGTGTGCCTGTGGTGGCCCTGGTGGTTCATGTATTTGCCCACGTCGTGCATCATGGCTGCGGCCGCCAGCCACAGCCTGTACTCCTGCGGAAGCTCATGTACGCGCAGCAATTCGTCGAAGAGCTGGACCACATGCTGGCGCACCGGCTCGGCCTTCTTCACATCCACGCCGTAGCGTCGGCAAAGCTCCAGCACGCCCGCCCAGCGCTCGCCTTCGATCTTCTTGTGTACCGAGGCGCGCAGATCGACATCGGCCAGCATCTGCGCCAGAATCCCATCCCTCAACCCCAGCGGCGAGTAGCGAAACCCCTTCAGCCCCATCCGCTCCAGCAGGTTTGCAAACACCAGCGCGCCGCCAACCACAATCTCCGACCGCCGCGGCCCGATCCCCGGTATCGACGCCCGCTGCGCATTGTTCATCTTCGCCAGCCGCTCCGTCAGCCGACGCACCTCTGCCGTCTTCGCCATGCTCGGCTTGATGCGCACAAAGCTCTTCGGCGCAGCCTTGCGCACCGGCAGCTTGCGCGCCAGAGCCACGCTCGCCTCGGCCAGCGCCGCCGCCGTCCCCGAGGTCGCAATCGCCAGCCCCACCCGCGGACTCCCCAGCCTGCGCTCCGCCTTCCTCAGCTCGCGGTCGATGTATTGCTTCAGCCGCGCCACATCCTCCTTCGCCGGCGGATCGCCGTGCAGAAACTCCTGCTGCAATCGCACCGCGCCCAGCGGCAGGCTCACCATCTCGCGGATGCGTCCCCCATCGGAGAATGTAATCTCGCAGCTCCCCCCGCCCAGGTCGATCAGCAGACACCGCCCCCGCGCTCCCGCCTCATGCGTCACCACCCCCAGGTGGATCAGCCGCCCCTCCTCCAGCCCCGAGATCACCTCCACATTCCATCCCGTCGCCGACTTCACCCACGCCGTAAACGCCGCCGCATTCCGCGCGTCCCTCATCGCGCTGGTCGCAACCACCCGTACCCGGTCCGCCACATGCAGTTGCACCGCCTTCTGAAACCGCTTCAGCGCGCGGATCGTGTTCGCCATCGCCTCCGGAGAGATCACCCCCGTCTGAAATACGCTCTCCCCCAGCCGCACCACCTCGCGGTCCTCGTGCAGCGTCTTCAGCCGGTGCTGCTCCACCGACGCAATCTTCAGCCGGATCGAGTTGGAACCAATGTCAATCGCCGCAAACGTCAGCATCTCTTAAACCTCACCCCAAGCCTATCCTCATCCCAATTCCGTCGTCATCCCAATTACTTCGTCATCCCGACCGGAGCGCAAAATAATTCCGTCATCCCGACCGGAGCGCAGCGGAGTGGAGGGGACCCCGCATTTTCTTTTGCCGTTGTCTGTTCTTGTTCGTCATTCTGCCCTGAGCGCAGTCGAAGGGCAGAATCTCCGTATTTTCTTTTGCTTGTTCTTTCCTCCTGAACGCACCAGCACAAATCTCGACCAACCCACAAAAATAAAATCCCGCTCCCCCTGCCACAATACCCCACCCGCAACCTTCCACAACGTATGCTGTTAGAGCAAGTAATCCTCATGTCAACCACCGCCTCCGCCGAACCCGCGACCACTCCCCACGCCGCTGTGCAATCCCGGCACGCCCGCGTCCTCTCTCTTCTGACCGCGCTCTGGTTCATCCTCTTCTTCGCCTCGCTTTTCGCCCCGCCTGTCCTCGACGACGCCGATGGAACACACGCCAACGCAGCCCGCCAGATGGCCCTCTCCGGCGACTGGGTCACTCTGCGCGTCAACAATGTCCGCTATCTCGAAAAAGCCCCGCTCCCCTACTGGATCGTCGCCGCCAGCCTCCGTCTCTTCGGCGTCAACGCCTTCGCCGCGCACCTCCCACAGGCCCTCTGCGTCCTCCTCCTGATGCTCCTCGGCGTCCGCTGGGCCCGCCAGGCCTTCGGCGAGCGCGCCGCCCTCTATACCGGCCTGGGCGTGCTGACCAGCGCCGGGGTGTTCTTGTTCACCCGCTGGTTCATCCCAGACGTCCTCCTCTCGCTCCTCCTCGCCTGCGCCCTCTACTGCCTCCTCCATTCCCTGCGCACTCCCCAGCCTGCCGTCATCCCGACCGGAGCAGCAAATAATTCCGTCATCCCGACCGGAGCAGCAAATAATTCCGCCATCCCGACCGGAGCGCAAAATAATTCCGTCATTCCGACCGGAGCGAAGCGGAGTGGAGGAACCCCCGCATTTGTCTTCTTCCGCAGCGCCACAAATCTCTACCCCTACGCCCTATGGACCGCCCTAGCCCTCGCCGTCCTCACCAAGGGCCTGGTCGCCATCGTCTTCCTCTTCGCCACCGCCGCCCTCTTCCTCGCCCTCACCGGAGAACTCCGCAACTGGCGTCGCCTCAAACCCTTCACCGGCGTACTCCTCTTCCTCGCCATCGCCGCGCCCTGGCACATCCTCGCCGGCCTGCGCAACACCGGAGCCGCCGACGGCCACGGCTTCTTCTGGTTCTATTTCATCAACGAGCACGTCCTCCGCTTCCTCGGCCGCCGCATCCCCCGCGACTACAACAAACTCCCCAGCTACCTCTACTGGTCCCTCCACCTCGTCTGGCTCTTCCCCATGAGCCTCTTTTTACCGCTGCTCGTGAGCTGGGCAAAATCGACTCAGCGGAATTTCCTTGCATCTCACCCAGATCCATACTCATCAGAGCGTGGTGCCCGTGTTATCCGTGCGATTTTAGTATCCTTCCTCATCATTATTGTTCTATTTGGGTTGGCGGTTTTGCTAGATTCATATGTTCATATCCCATACATGCTGACTTGTATTCTTTTGATAGTGGGCTTGCAAGCATACGTTTTCCTTTACAAAAAAAATCATTACTGCGAAATCAGCACACAGAGCACTACCTACAACCTGCAAACGCGCACCATACTTCTCCTCACAATCTTCTCCGCCCTCGTCCTCCTCTTCTTCTCCCTCTCCACCAATCAGGAGTACTACACCTTCCCCGCCTACCTCCCGCTCCTGATGCTCCTCGCCGCAGCTCTCGCCCGCGCCGAAGCCACCTACAACGCAGAAAAATCCTCCCGCCGCTGGATCACCTTCGCTCACGCCGCCTTCACCGCCATCGGCCTCGCCGTCGCCGCTGCGTTGACCTACGGCCTCTACACCTCGCGCCATCTCGCCTTCGTCCCAGACATCGGAGAACTCCTCGCCCATCGCGGCGTCGGCGACTACACCCTCTCCATGTCCTCGCTCTTCGACCTCACCGGCCCCAGCTTCGCCGCCCTCCGCCTGCCCGCCTCGCTCGCCCTCGCCGCCTTCGCCCTCGGCCCCGCCGTCGCCTGGGCCTTCCGCGCCCAACTGCTCCGCGCCCGCGACCGCCATCTCGCCGCCACCACCACCATCGCGCTCACCGCCGCCGTATTCCTTATCGCCGCGCACATCGCTCTGGTCCGCTTCGCCCCCATGCTCTCCTCCCAGGACATGGCCGCCCGCATCCAGCAGCTCGAATCCTCCGGCGCAATCTCCCGCGACAACACCCTCCTCCTCTACGGCGACCAGGCCTACGGCTCCTCCATCCCCTTCTACCTCAACCGCCCGCTCTCGCGCCCCGCGCTCCTCGTCGATGGCCGCTCCTCCTCCATGCTCTTCGGCTCCACCTTCCCCGACGCGCAGTCCCTCTTCCTAACCCCGGCCCAGCTTCTCGCCCAGTGGGGCTCCGGCCCGCGCAAGCTCCTCTTCGTCCCCCTCGAACGCCGCGACGATGTTGACCGCCTCCTCGGCCCACGCCAGTTCCTCCTCCAGGAGACCTCCGGCAAGGCCCTGCTCACCGACCGTCCCATCGACCCAACTCCGCAGAAAGATGAGACGCGCCGCAGTGAGTAATTCCCCCCTCCAATCCGCTTCCCGCTGGCGTCCCCGCTCCATCGCCCTCATCGTCCTCGCATGGCTCATCCTGCACATCGGCTGCCTCTTCACTCCCGGTCTGCTCGACGACGTCGACTCCATCTACATCGAGATCGCCCGCTCCATGCTCCTCCGCCACGACTACGTCACGCCAACCATCGACGGCATCCGTTTCTTCGACAAGCCGCCCCTCATGTACTGGCTCGCCGCCGCCTCCATGCACCTCTTCGGCGCGACCGACTGGGCCGCACGCCTTCCCCTCGCCCTCCTCACCCTCGCCCTTCTGCTCGCCACCTACGCCCTCGGCCTCCGCCTCTTCGCCGCCGTCTCCCCCGCCAACCACCCCGACCGCCCCTCAGACCGTCCAGCGCTCTACTCCGCCCTCGCACTCGCCACCTGCATCGGCCCCTTCCTCTACACCCGCTTCTTCATCCCAGACATTCTCATCTGCCTCTGGATGACCCTCGCCGTCCACGCCTTCCTCATCGCCCTCGACCGCCTCAGTGCCCAGTCTTCTTTTGAACTTGTAATGGATTCCGTCATCCCGACCGGAACGCAAAATAATTCCGCCATCCCGACCGGAGTGCAAAATGCTACCGTCATCCCGACCGGAGCGGCAAATAATTCCGTCATCCCGACCGGAGCGAAGCGGAGTGGAGGGACCCCCGCATTTAGTTTTTGGACTAACTCCGCTCTGGTCCCCTGCCTCGCCTTCGCCGCTGTCACCGCCCTCAACCTCCTCACCAAGGGAATCATCGGCCTCGTCTTCCCCATCGGCTTCGTCGTCCTATATCTCGCTCTCACCCGCCAGCTTCGCCTGCTCTTGAAGCTTCACCTCATCCCATCCACCCTGCTCTTCCTCCTGATCGCCGCCCCCTGGCACATCCTCGCCGCGCTGCGCAATCCAGCCATCGCGCTCCCCGCAGGCCTCGGCCTGCCTGCCCGCGGAGGCTGGGCCTGGTTCTATCTCTACAACGAGCACATCGCCCGATTCCTGCAGCGCCGCATCCCGCACGACTACGGCCAGGTCCCCGTCCTCCTCTTCTGGCTCCTCGCCGCCCTCTGGCTCTTTCCGTGGACGGCCTTCCTCCCCGCCGCGCTCCTCCGCCACATCCGCGACCTCCGCAGCTCAGAGTTTTTCTCCAAACCAAAAAAGATTGTCATTCTGAGCGGAGCGAAGAATCCCCGCATTTCGCCTTTGTCTTCGCCGTCGTCTTCCGATGAGACAGACCCCCCTCACCGCGACCGCCAGACCGCCCTCACCCTCCTCCTCTGGGCCGGCCTCGTCCTCTTCTTCTTCACCTTCTCCGCGCGCCAGGAGTACTACTCCCTCCCTGCAATCCCCGCCCTCGCTCTGATGGCCGGTGGCCTCCTCGCCCGCGCCGACCGCGACCCCTACGGCCCCGCAGCCCGCAGCGCCCTCCTCGCCCATCGCTGGCTGCTCGTCCCCATCTGCTCGCTCGTCGCCGCCATCGCACTCTTCTTCGCCATCACCGCGCCCCACACCGATCCGCGCACCGACATCGCAACCCTGCTCTCCCAGGGCGGAGACTACAACCTCTCCCTCAGCCATCTCTTCGATCTCACCGGCCGCGCCATGGGCCTCTTCCGCGCACCGCTCACCTTCGTCGCTCTTGGCATGATCGTCATCGGCCCGCTCAGCTACATCCTTCGTCGCCCCCGTCGTAACGGACCAGCCCACACCTACGCGGCGAATTTGACGATGGCCGCCGCCGCCGCCTGTCTCCTCCTCTGCATGCACGAAGGCCTGGTCCGCTTCTATCCCACCATGGGATCGAAGGGCCTTGCCCAAGCCATCGTCGCCGAACAAACCGCACGCCCGCGTCCAGACGATCTCATTCTCATCGACGGCGAGCTCACCTCCGGCTCCACCCTGCTCTTCTACACCCGCCAGCCCGCGCACTTCGTCAACGGCCGCGTCAACGGCACCTGGTACGGCAGCTTCTGGCCAGACGCCCCCGCCGTCTTCGACGACGACGCCGGGCTCGACCGCCTCTGGGCCGGCCCCCGCCGCATCTTCCTCCTCACCTACACCCCCGCCGCACGCACCATTAGCCTCAGCCCCTTCGGCCCCGTCCGCACCCTCGCCGCAGCCGGCGGCAAATCCATCCTCACCAACCGCTGATCACTTCCGCTCCACCGGCTCGAACCGCCCATCCGGCCCCAGCGAGTACGATCCTCCGTGATACACCATCGTGCTCCCCATGTAGCTCGCCACCCACACCGCAAACCCCAGCAGGTCCCTCAGCGGATAGATCAGCGTAGGCCAACCCGCCTGCTCGTCATCGATCGCCCACAGCACCACCGCAGCCATCGCCCAACGATTCACGCACGTCCCCAGCAGCCACAGCGCGCCCACCACGGGATGCCCCGCCAGCAATCCCCACGCCAGCCCCAGCAACCCGAACGGCACCGCATACGTCAGCCCTGTTCCCAGATGCCCCGCCGGCCGCGACCGCCGCGTGCTCTTCATCCACCGCAACTGGTCCACGAACGACTCGCGCAACCCTTGCGGCAGCACCATCAGCCGCACCACATAGTTCGCCATCCTCACGCCGAACCCCGCCTCCGCCAGCCGCTGCCCCAGCACAAAGTCCTCGGCGTAGTACTGCCCCAGGTCCTCGTACCCTCCAGCCTTCTCAAACGCGCCCCGCCGCAGCACCATGCTTACTCCCAGCGCAAACCGCGTCCCACCCTCGATCATGTCCGCCACCAGAATTCCGCCCGTCATCTCCACGCTCTTGCCCACCGCGTCCAGTTGCGCCGCCAGCCCGCCCGTCGTCCGCCCCACATACAGGCACGATGCCAGCTCCCGGCCCGGGTCGGCCATCTCCTGCACCATGCGCCGCAGATAGTCGCGAGACACCCGCGCATCCGCATCGCTCGTCACCAGCACCTCGTAGCTCGCCGCCTGCGCCAGCGCGGCCATCGACCACATCTTCGCATTGGGGAACCGCGGCTCCCCGCAGGTCAGAAACCGCGCCCGCACCTCCGGGTACTGGGCCGCAATCTTCTGCGCCATCTGCAACCCCGCGTCGTCCGCATGGCGCGCGCAGAACAGCAACTCATACTCCGGATAGTCCAGATCGAAGAACCGCCGCAGATTTTCTTCCAGGTCCGGCTCGGTGCCATGCAGCGGCTTCAGCACGCTCACCGGCGGCATGTACTCCACCGCGGCACGTTCCTCCCGCCGCTTCCGCCGCGCAAAGCGCACCGCCCCCACCAGCACCATTCCGCAGTAGATCGCCGACGTCACCGTCCCCGCCAGCGCACAGTAAAAAATGATTCGCAGCAGCAAACTCATCGCACCCTTCAGCCGTCATCCCGACCGGAGAATCACAAAAACAGCCGTCATCCCGACCGCAGCACCAACAACTCCCGTCATCCCGACCGGAGAATCACAAAAACTCCCGTCATCCCGACCGCAGCATCACAAGAACAGCCGTCATCCCGACCGGAGCGAAGCGCAGTGGAGGGACCCCCGCATTTTTCTTTTGCTCGTTCTTCTTTTGAGGGGACAAACCACCCCAGCGCGCCCAGTTTACTACTTCCCCTTCGCCGTCTTCCCCACGCTCTTCCCCCCAAGAATCGCGCCTTTCAACGGAACAGCCTTCCCCGCCGCTCTCTGCGCCACAAACGCCGGCCGCGGCATCGGAACCAGCCCCGCTCCCGGCTGCTGCTGCTGTTGAATCCGGCTCAGCATCTCCGTCCGCACATAGTCCACAAACCCCTGCATCTGCCGGTTCATCTCCTCCATCCGCTCCCGCATCTGCAGCACAATCGCGATCCCCGCGATGTTCACTCCCAGATCGCGCGCCAGGTTCAATATGAACTCCAGCCGTTCCAGATCCTCGTCCGTATACAGCCGCGTGTTGCCGTCGCTCCGGCTGGGCAGCAGCAACCCCTCGCGCTCATACAGCCTTAGCGTCTGCGGATGGATCTCATACATCTCCGCCACCGCCGAGATCATGTACGCGCCCTTCGACTTCCGCTTCGTCGCCATCGCCGCCCTTAGCTCGCCTTCGCCAACTCCTGCGCGTTCTTCGGCAGTTCCTGAGCGCTCTTTGCAGTTTTGATCAGCAGCCGCAGCGCCTCATTCACCGACGCAGAATCCGGAAACGCAGCCTTCACGTCCGCATCGAGCGACACTAGATTCAGTTCCTGAAACCGTTGCACATAGGGGTTCGGAATTGCGTCCGAAAAATCATACTCATCGCGCATCTCGAATGCTTCTTCCTCTTCCTTCGTCATAGCGTCTCCTTTCACCGGGGGTAGCAACTCTTGCACTCAGAAGGCGAATCCGCTCGCCTCGAATCACATGTACCACCAAGAGTACATCTGCTCGAATCGAGTAACCAAGCACAATATACCGATCTTCATCGTCAGAGTGATCGGGGTCTGCCTCGAAGAGCGCGTGCTCGTCGAAGAACACCGAAGCAGCTTCAGTAAACCGAACGCGATGGTTGATTGCATTGCGCGCGGCCTTCATCATGTTCCACTCGAAGAGTTGGCCTAGATACTCATAGATATCGTCTGTCATATCTCCGCCAGCAACTCCGCCCTTGGGTCCTCCGGATTCAGCTTTGCCAGCTCCCGCAATATCTCCTTCGACCGCTCGTCCTGCACATGCGGCACCACGATCTTCACCTCCACAATCTCGTCGCCGCGCATCCCTTCGCGCGCAGCGCTGGGCACACCCTTCTCCCTCAGCCGCAGCTTCTGCCCGGTCTGCGTTCCCGGCGGAATCTTCAACTGCGTCCGTCCGCCGCCCTCGTGCGTGTCGATCGTCGGCACGTCGATCTTCGCCCCCAGCGCAGCCTCCGTCATCGTCACCGGGACCGTCACATAAATGTCGTCCGCCACCCGCGTAAACACCGGGTGTGTCCCCACCTTCACAATCAGAAACAAATCGCCCGCCGCGCCGCCATCCGTCCCCGCGTTCCCCTTGCCCGCCAGCCTTATCCTCTGCCCGTCACGCGTTCCCGCCTTGATGCGGAACTCCAGCGGCTCGCGCCGCGCCACCACGCCCTCGCCATTGCATGTCGGGCAACCCTGCTGCAACTTGCCCGTCCCGCCGCATCGCGGGCATTGGATGTTGAACTTCATCCGCCCGCCCATCTGCGTCACCTGGCCGGTGCCGTGGCACTCCGGGCACTCGCTGCCGCCGCCCGTAGCCGACTTGCCCTTGCACGCAGGGCACCCCTCCTGTCGCTGAATCTCCAGCCGCGCCACTCCGCCGCGCACCGCCGACCAGAAGTCCACGCTCACCTGATACTCCAGGTCGCTCCCCGGCCGCGACCCGCGAGCCTTGTGCCCGCCGTTGAACATTCCGCCAAAGATGTCCTTGAAGCTCCCGCCAAACCCGCCGCCCGCCTGCTCCTGAGTTCCAGGACGCGCGTGCCCGCCGCCGCCCTGGAAGTCCGAAAAATCGAACCCTCCAAAGTCGAACGGAACCTCCTGTCCGCCCCGTCCGCCGGCCCGCGCCCCGCCGGGAAATCCGCCGCCCGCAAATCCCCCGCCGTACCCGCCGCGAGCCGCAGCCTCCGCCGCCGCCGGATCGATATTGTCCGAATAAAATCCCACCTGATCGTAGATCTTACGCTTCTTCTCGTCGCTCAACACATCGTTGGCCTGCGAGATCTCCTTGAACTTCTCCTCCGCCCGCTTGTCGTTCGGGTTCACGTCCGGGTGGTACTTGCGCGCCAGCTTGCGGAACGCCTTGCGGATCTCCTCCGCCGTCGCCCCCCGCTTCACTCCCAGCGTGCTGTAGTAGTCCTTCGTCTGTGTCGCCATCTTGCAACCCTTCTGGCCTTATCTCAATCTTCAGTGCTTCCGTCAAACCTCATCCGCGCGCCGGCCTCTGCATGCAAGCCATCGGTCACTACGCCACCTGGCGTTGCACCTCTCTCCGTATGGCGGGAAGCGTCGTGCGTTGCAGCATCGATAGCTCATACGTCGTCTGTAGATTCATCCACAGCTCCGCCGAGGTGCCAAAGTAGGTTGCAAGCCGGTACGCTGTGTCCGCCGTGATCCCGCGCCGCTCGTTGACGATCTGCGAGATGCGAGTTGCCGGAACGCGAAGCGCCATCGCCAGCGCATTCGCTGAAATTCCCATCGGCACCATGAACTCCTCGCGTAGAATCTCGCCGGGATGCATCGGCGGAGGCATGCGGTTCGGGTCTCTTGGTATAGTCATCATCCTCTCCTTCTAGTGGTAATCGACAATCTCGACCTCGTGCGCCTCGCCATCCTGCCAGCGGAAGCAAATCCGGTATTGATCGTTGATGCGTATGCTGTGTTGGCCCTTGCGGTCGCCCCGCAAAGCCTCCAGCCGGTTTCCGCGGGGCTGCCGCAGATCGTCCAGATGCGGAGTGTTGTCCAGCACCTGCAACTTGTGCCTCGCAACCATGAGAATCCCGCCGTACCTGCGGCTCTTCCCCGTAAAAAAGAGATGTTCGGTCTCCCTGTCGGCAAACGACCGTATCATGCGTTTACCGTATCACGTTGAACGCTCCACGTTCAATACGCATTTGTTCCGTTGCTCTTGATCGCTCCTGCACTCAAAAAAAAGCGCAGCCGAAGCCGCGCCTTTTTTTTGATCCTATACTCCAAGCTCAGCTTCCGTTCCTGCCAGCCCTTCAGTTCCACACCTTACGCGCCTCAATCTCTTCCACAGAGATCGCCTGGTCCGGCTCCATCTGCCGCATCCGCGTCATAAACTCCTCGGCCTCTTCGCGCGTGTCGAACATCACCCGGTTGTACAACTGTCCGGCTCGAACCTGGTCACACCGCCACATGGTCTCCGTCATAGCCTTCCCCTCCAAGCTCCGATTGAGTTCCAGGTTCTCTTGTTGCGCTCTTCGTACAACAACTCCGCTTCAGTTCGCGTCCCCGCTCCTTCAAGAAGATCAGACCTTTCAGCAGCACTTCAGTCGTGCAAAAAATTCATCTCCACCGTTCGATGCGTCCTTTTGTCTCCTCCAATGTCTCACGTCCTCGCCCCGCGCAACAGCCCAATCCTGCAAATTCCTGTGGGGAACCATCCTGAATCCTCCCCCCAGCACTTTCTTTCTCGTCATTCCGCAGCCCTATTGCTTGTCATTGCGCAGCGCAGTTGCTTGTCATTCCGCAGCGTAGCGGAGGAATCTGCTTTTCAATTCGCTCGCCTCAGTTCCACACCATCTGCAACGGCATCGGCTCAATCTTCAGCACCAGGTCCGGAGAGACCCCGGCCAGCGCGCGCGCAAACTCCCGCGCAGCCTCCTCGCTGCGGAACAGGTTCTGCTCCTTGATGCTTCCCCCTACCCACTGCTCGCACCGCCAAACCGTCGAATCCGTCATACGCACCCACCTCCGCAACGCAGCCTGTGTCTTCCCTGTTCCCTGACCCCTGCCTCTAAAAGAAGAGCGCCCCAACCGATCCGGCCAGTTAGCCGGACTCAACCAGAGCGCCCTTCCCTGCTTCTCTTCTTGATTGGATGCCGAATCGCTCTACAGCGATCCACATCCCATCATCGTGTCCGTGGCTGTCTTACTTATCCACGTCCACATACTCCGCGTCGATAACACCTTCGTCCTTCTTTGCCTCTTCCGTTGTATTCGCCGCGCCCTCCGCAGCCGCCGCGCCCTCTGCCGGACCGGCCTCTGCCGCCGCCTTGTACAGCACCTCGGCCAGCTTGTGGCTCGCCGCCGTCAGCTTCTCCTTCGACGCATTCAGCTCCGCCGCGCTCGCTTCGCCCTCCAGAGTCTTCTTTGCCTCTGCCAGCGCCGCTTCCACATCGACCTTGTCCGCCGCCGCCACCTTCTCGCCGCCGTCCTTGATCATCTTCTCCACGTTGTACACCAGCGAGTCGAGTCCATTGCGAGCCTCAACCTTCTCCCGCTGTTCCTTGTCCTCCGAAGCGTGCGCCTCGGCGTCCTTCGCCATCCGGTCGATCTCGTCCTTGCTCAGCCCCGAAGAGCTGGTAATTGCGATCTTCGCGTCCTTGCCCGTGGCCTTGTCCTTCGCCGTCACATTCAGTATCCCGTTCGCATCGATGTCGAACGTCACCTCGATCTGCGGCACGCCACGCGGGGCCAGAGGAATCCCGCCCAGCTTGAACTTGCCCAGTGTCCGGTTCTGCGCCGCCATCGGCCGTTCGCCCTGCATCACATGCACCTCGACCTCGGTCTGGCTGTCCGCCGCCGTCGAAAACGTCTCCGTCTTCTTGGTCGGAATCGTCGTATTGCGCGCGATCATCGAAGTCGCCACGCCGCCCATCGTCTCAATCGACAGTGTCAGCGGAGTCACGTCCAGCAGCAGCAGGTCCTTCACATCGCCCGCCAGCACGCCAGCCTGCACCGCCGCGCCAATGGCGACGACTTCGTCCGGATTGACCCCCTTGTGCGGCTCCTTGCCGAACAGCTTCTTCACCAGCTCCTGGATCGCCGGCATTCTCGTCTGTCCGCCGACCAGAACCACCTCGTCGATCTTCGACGCATCGATCCCCGCGTCCTTCAGCGCCTGCTTGCACGGCCCAACCGACTTCTGCAGCAAATCGTCCACCATCTGCTCCAACTGTGGCCGCTTCAGCGTGCGCACCAAGTGCTTCGGCCCGCTCGCGTCCGCCGTAATAAACGGCAGATTGATCTCGCTCTCCTGCGCCGTCGACAGCTCGATCTTCGCCTTCTCCGCCGCGTCCCGCAGCCGTTGCAGCGCCATCTCGTTGCCCTTGGCGTGCAGGTCGAGCCCCGTGTCGTTCTTGAACTCCCCAATCAGCCAGTCCACAATCCGCTGGTCAAGATTGTCGCCGCCCAGATGCGTATCGCCGTTGGTCGACTTCACCTCGATCACGCCTTCGCCCACCTCCAGAATGGAGATGTCGAACGTTCCGCCGCCGAAGTCATACACCGCAATCGTCTCGTCCTTCTTGCGGTCCAGCCCGTATGCCAGCGCCGCCGCGGTCGGCTCATTCACAATCCGCTTGACGTCAAGTCCAGCGATTTTGCCCGCGTCTTTCGTCGCCTGCCGCTGCGCATCGTTGAAGTAAGCGGGAACCGTAATCACCGCATCCGTCACCGACCCGCCCAGATAGTCCTCCGCCGCCTTCTTCAGCTTCTGCAAAATCATCGCCGAGATCTCCGGCGCCGTATATTCCTTGCCCTGCGCCACCACGGCCACTTTGTCGCCCTTGGCCACCACCTTGTACGGCACCATCTTCAGCTCATCCCCAACCTCGTTCAGCCGCCGTCCCATGAACCGCTTGATCGAATACACCGTGTTCTCCGGGTTGGTGATCGCCTGCCGCTTGGCCACCGCCCCCACCAGCCGCTCGCCGCTCTTGGTAAACGCAACAATCGACGGCGTGGTGCGCCCGCCCTCTTCGTTGGGAATCACCTTCGGCTCGCCGCCCTCCATCACCGCAACGCAGCTGTTCGTCGTTCCCAGATCGATTCCAATCGTCTTTCCCATTGCCTTACGCTCCTGTACTTCAAATTAACTGCTAAACCTGTACTTCAAATTAACTGCTAAACCCTAAAAAGCTGCCCAAACTCGTCATTCTGGCGCAACGCCCTGAGCCCGTCATCCCAACGAATGAGTCCGTCATCCCGACAAATGAGTCCGTCATCCCAACAAATGAGTCCGTGATCCCAACGAATGAGCCCGTCATCCCGACCGGAGCGAAGCGCAGTGGAGGGACCCCCGCATTCCGTCGTTGCCTGTTCTTGCCCGTCATCCCAACGAATGAGTCCGTCATCCCGACCGGAGCGAAGCGCAGTGGAGGAACCCCCGCATTTCGTCGTTGCCTGCTCTTGTCCTTGCTCGTCATTCTGGCGCAGCCAGAATCTCCGTATCCGTTAGATGCGCAAATCCCTCAAAACCAGCCGGTTCGCGCCTGCAATCCATCTATCGACTCATTCAGTCTCACATATGAGTTACTTATTGTCAACTTATATGATGCATTCCATATCGCCCACGATGCAGCTCTGCCAGAAGTCGTCGCCCCGCCTCCACGCATCGTCATTCTGGCGCAGCCCCCCGCGTCTTCATTCTGGCGCAGCCAGCCAGCAACCCAGCCAACGGCCAGTACTACCCGCCGCAGCCGCAACAAATCTCCTTGAACCAGCAACCCCACAGGAGTACCATCCCTCTATGCGCACCAGGGCTTCCATTGCGCTCCTCATTCCCCTCGCCTGTCTCCTCGGCTGCTCCCTGCCCTACACCCCCTCAAGCCAATTCCTCTCCGGCAACTGGAGCAACTGGCAGATTCAAGCGGGGCCCTCAACCAGCGTCCCGCCCACCGCGCTTACATCCCCGCCCACGGGCATCTATCTCATCGGAGCAATGCAGCTCCAGGGCTCTCAGGCCACCGCCGTCTTCCAGACCAACGCTGCCAGCGGTGGCGCCGGTATCGTAAACTTCTCTGGCTCCTTCGACTCCACCACATCGGTCCTCGCCATAAGCTCCACGCCAGCCTATCTCGGAGTTCAACTCACACTTCCCGCCGACCCCACCAACCTGGCAACTGGAAATATGACTGTTGGGTGCCCACCACCACCGCCAGGGGGTGCCACCTGTACCGTCATCGCACTATTTCCGGCCGCAGGAGCAGAGATCGCCCCGCTCAACGGCACCTACACCGGGACCTTCACCGAGAGCGCATCCACCCTCGCCTCGCCCATCCCCAGCGGCGCGGTCAGCCTCGCTCTCACACAGTCCTCCACGCCTAACGCCGACGGCTCATTCCCCCTCACCGGCACATTCAGCTTCATTGGCGGCGGCTGCGACAGTGGTTTCCCCCTCACAGGAACCGTCAGCGGCGAAGGCATCACCCTCAACTGGACTGAAATTGCGCCGTATTGGGGTGCTATCACCTTTACCGCCTCCACCAATCCCGCCGCCACGCAGATCGCCGCAACCAGCGTCGTCTTCGCCAACAGCCCCTGCGGCAACAGCAACACCGGCTCCACCACCTACACCGGGCCCCTCACCCTCCAGTAGCTCTTGCCCACGCAACTCCCCGCGGCGTACCATTCCACTCATGAACACCGCGCTTCGCTCCCTGCTTCTGCTTCCTCTCGCCGCTCTCATCGCCTGCGGCTCGTCCGCACCGGCCGTCGGTGGCATCGCCCCCACCAGCGGGGATTACTTCCTCAGTGTCGCTCCGGTTTCAGGCAGTGCCGCAAGCAGCTTCTCCGGCAATCTTTACATCTCCGGAACCAGCGTCAGCGGGTCATTCCTCTACAACAACGGCAATTCGTCCTGTAACGGGCAGAGCTTCCCGGTCACCGGGACCATCAACTCCGCCGGTACTCTCATGAGCCTCAACTCCAGCGCCTTTGCCGGCAGCCTCTCCGGCAACACCGCGACGCTCACCCTTCAGCTCCCGCTCATCGCGTACACAAACAACACCTACAACACCACGGGAACGGCCCAGATCGCCGCCGGCACCAGCGGAACCAACTGTGCGCTTGCCTCCTCAACGCTCACCGCCCAGTACCTCCAGCCCTACAACGGGGGCTACACCGGGACCCTCACCTCCGGTACGAGCACGGTCACAGCGACAATCATCCTGGCGGAATCAATACCGCAGACACTCGCAACCTCCACCAGCGCGGCCGGCCTGATCCCAGCCTCCGGCTCCCTCACTTTCAACGGTGCCGCATGTAACTTTTCGCAGACACTCACGAACAGCCTCGCCGGCCAGATCAGCGGCTACACCCTTGATCTGTATCAAGGGACCTCCTCGCTAACGTCCCCGGTCATCGTCTCCGCCAGCGAGACCACATCGCCGATCACCTTCAATGTTCTCATTTCAAGTGGAACAACATCCTGCCCGGCTGGCAGCTACTCCGGCACCATCAACCCGCAGTAGTCCGCGCATCCTCATCCAAGGAACAATCTTAACGCCCCTCCACTTCGTCCGGTGTATCATGCCGCATATGCGTTCTCATCTGCGCATCCTCCTCCTGCTCCCACTCGCCGCCATCCTCGGCTGCGGCTCCAGCGGCGGAATCGTCTCAACCCCCTCCACGGCGCTCGACCTCACCGGCAACTGGGAGGCGATTGGCAATCTGGTATCCAACACTGGGCTTCCGCCATCCCCCATCGAGGACTTCAACGGCTCCCTCGCATTCACCAATGGCAGCGTCATTGGAGTCCTACGCGCTTTCGACAACGGTAGCGTCCTCAATCCCTGTGTCGCCCTCACCCAGGATCTGCCAGCCATCGGAACCCTCGACTCCAACAACAACCTCACTCTCACCGTCCCCATCTCGGGCGGCATAGCCACCATCACCGCAACCCTGCCGCAGAACATCCACACCTTCATCCCCGGCAGCTACCAGATCGTAGGCGGTCCCTGCGCCATGCCCGCAACCGCGATGAAAATCTCGCAGTTCGCCAACACCACCGGAACCTACACTGGAACATTCAATGTCCTCGCCACAGGAACCCTCACACCCGTTCCTGGAACCGCGACCGCCATCACCGCCGTGCTCACGCAATCCACCATTCCCAACGCCGACGGCCAGTTCCCGCTCACCGGCTCCATCACCGCCGCCGGTGCCTGCACCGCTACCCTCGCCATCACCAATGGCTTGGTCTTTGGCGATGGTGTAACCTCTTGGCCGCTCTCCGGCCCAATCAGTCAGCAGGGAACCTTCACCGGCGCCATCGACCCCACGGCCGACACCCTCTACGGGAATCTTTTCTTCTTCTCCACATGCAACTCCCAGAGCTATAACGGCACCCTCATCCGCCAGTAATCGGGTGCCCATCCATCGCGGCAGAACCGGGACCCCCGGCGAGCGGTCTTAGCTCGCTGGGGTGGTTGAGCGATGGGTGGGAGACCAGCAGCCCACTTCCGCCCCACTCCAGCCACACTCCACCCCTCCGTCGCAACCCCCAGCGACAAATTGCATCCCACGTCCACCGCGCTTCTCTATATCCTTAGAGTGACGCATCAAATTGGCCAAAGCATCAAACTGAATCATCCAACTCAACCGGATCGCATCCCCTGCACCAAGGAGTCTTCCGCCCCGCATGGCAGCAACCGCCACAGCACCGCTCGACCTCTCCGCTGAAGTCTGCGCGGGAGTCAATCCCTGGCTCATCGCCGCGGCCGTCATGCTTGCCACCTTCATGGAGGTGCTCGACACCGCCATCGCCTCGGTTGCCCTGCCCTACATCGCCGGTTCCCTCTCCGCCACCACCGATGAGGCCACCTGGGTGCTCACCAGCTACCTGGTCGCCAACGCCATCGTCCTCCCGGCCAGCAACTGGTGCTCCCTCAAGTTTGGCCGCAAGCGCTTCCTCATGTCCTGCGTCGCCATCTTCACCGTCGCCAGCTTCGCCTGCGGCTCCGCGCCCACACTCGCCTTCCTCCTGGTCGCGCGCATCGTCCAGGGAGCCGGCGGCGGCGCTCTTCAGCCGCTCTCCCAGGCCATCATGCTCGAATCCTTCCCGCCCGCAAAGCGCGGGGCCGCCATGGCCCTCTTCGGCTTCGGAGTCGTCGTCGCTCCCGTCCTCGGCCCCACCCTCGGCGGCTGGCTCACAGACACTTACTCCTGGCGATACGCCTTCTACATCAACATCCCTGTCGGCATCTTCGCCCTCTTCATGATCAACCGCTTCGTCCACGACCCCAGCTACATCAAAAACGCCCGCGTCCCCGCATTCGACAACCTCGGCTTCGGCGCACTCGTCGTATGGACAGGCCTGCTTCAGATCATCCTCGACAAGGGTCAGGAGTCAGACTGGTTCGGCGCCACTTGGATCCGCTGGTCCTTCTTCGTCCTCGTCACCAGCTTTGCCTTCTTCATCTGGCACTCATGGCGCAAGCACGAGCCCATGGTCGATCTCAAGCTCCTTAAAAACCGCAACTTCGGCGTCGGCTGTCTGCTCATCTTCTTCTTCGGCATCGCCATCTACTCCACCATCGTCGTCCTCCCGCTCTTCTATCAGGAGCTGCTAGGCTACACCGCCTTCACCGCCGGCCTGGTCGTCGCACCGCGCGGCCTCGGCACCATCTGCGGCCTGCCCGCCATCGGCTACCTCTCCAACAAGGTCGATCCACGCTATCTCCTCACCTTCGGATTCACCATCTTCGGCCTCACCACCCTCTACTTCGGCAACGTCACCCTGGACATATCCCCCACCACCCTGCTCATCCCCATCCTCATCACCGGCTTCGGCCTCAGCTTCGTCTTCGTCCCCATCAGCATCGCCGCCTACGGCACCCTGCGCAATGAACAGATGGGCAGTGCCAGCGGCCTCTTCAACCTCATGCGCAACATCGGAGGCTCCATCGGAATCTCGCTGGCCACAACGCTGCTCACCCGCCACACCGCCGCCCACCAGAACGAAATCCTCAACTCCGTCCCCATCACCAGCCGTCCCTTCCAGAACTCCCTCTCCGGCGCACGCCACGCCCTCACCAACACCTTCGGCCCCGCCAACACACTCCACCCAGCCCAGTCCCTCCTCTACGGAGAACTCCACCGCCAGGCCGCGCTCTGGGCTTTCGTCGACGTCTTCCGCTCCCTCTGCCTGCTCAGCTTCCTCTGCCTCGCCATCTCCTGGCTCTTCAAAAAAGTCCAACCCGGCCACCCACCTCCCGCCGCCCACTAACCTCTCCTGCATCGATTCCCACACCATACACTCGTCATCCCGACCGGAGCGTAGCGGAGTGGAGGGACCCCCGCATTTCGCCGTTGCTTGTTCTTCGCCGTTGCGAATGACCACGCCGCGCTAAACTAGCCCTCAACAGAGGTTCGCCTCATGCCCCGCCTCCTCGCCTTCGCCTTACTCCTCACCCTCGCCGCGCCGCTCCATGCCCAGCCCTCCGATTCCGACCTCACCCAGGCCGAGATCGACCAGATCCGCGAGGCACGCTACTACCCCGCCGACTGCGTCCTTCTCTTCGTCAACTTCCTCGACCTCCGCACCCAGGAACTGCACGACCTCTACGCTCATCCCCGCCGCCCCGGCCGCGAGCAGGACACCCACGACCTCATCCTTCAGTTCACCTCCATCGCCGACCAGCTCTCCGACAACCTCGACGACTACGGCCCACGCCACGTCGACCTGCGCCGCGCCCTCCCCAAAATCCTCACCGCCATCGACCGCTGGTCCGCCGCCCTCAACGCCCTCCCCGAAGACGACGCCTACGCCATCGCCCGCAAGCTCGCCCTCGAGTCCCTCCGCGACCTCCGCGAGTCCACCACCCAGCTCGCCGCCGACCAGGCCGCCTGGTTCAAGGCCCATCCCCCCAACAAGTCCCCCGACGACAAAAACGGCCCCATCGACATCCCCCGCTGACAGAAATATGCGTTTGTCATTCTGAGCGCAGCGAAGAATCCCCGCATTGTGCCGTTGTCTGTTCTCTTATCTGTCTTTGCCTTTACGCGAAGCGTCGAGAACCGCACGAAGTGCCGTCGAGAACCGCACGAAGTGCCGTCGAGAACCGCACGAAGTGCTACCACGCGTGGTAGAACCCATCCCGCTCCATCACCCTTACCTCCACCCCGAACAGCTCGCTCAAAACCCGCGCCGTCAGCAGTTTTTCCTTCGCACCGTCCGCCACAATCCGCCCCTCCCGCATCAGGATCACCCGCCCAATCTCCGGCAGAATGTCCGCAATCTGGTGCGTAATCATCAGAATCCCCGTCTCCTGCTGTGCCAGCCGCCGCAGCATCGTGCGCAGCCCCTGCTGCGCCGCAATATCCAGCGCGTTCGACGGCTCATCCAGCAGCAACATCTGGTTGCTCGCGCCAGAATCGGCGCGCCCAGAACCTGCGCCCGATCCCACCAGCGCCCGCCCGATCATCACCCGCCTCTGCTCCCCCGCCGACATCTCCCCCACCAGCTTCTGCGCAATCCCCGCCGCTCCCACCAGCTCCAGGACCTCCTCGGCCCGCGCCCGCATCGCCTCCGTCACCACCAAATTCGGCCACAGCGTCGAGCTGGAGAAGAACCCCGTCAGCACCGCATCCCGCCCCGTCGTCCGCAGCGTCGGCCTTCCCGGCAGCTCGTCCGACACCACCCCCAGCCGCCGTTTCAGCTCTGTCAGGTCCCACCGCTCACGCCCGAAGATGCTCACCCGAGTCCCTTCCAGCGCCAGCGGATAGCACTCGCACGTCATCGTCTTGATCAGCGTCGATTTGCCGCACCCATTCGGTCCCAGCACCGCAATCTGCTCGCCCGCCTCCACACGCAGGTTGATCCCGTGCAGCACCGTCCTGCCGCCGCGCGCAACATTGACTTCTTCAAGTTCCAAAAATGGCCGCATAGCTCCAGAATAATCGCTCCCTCCCCATCCGCCTCATCCCGCCCCGTTATAATCGACCCCAAGCCGATGCCCTCTCAAAACAGCTCGACCGCGCAAGCCCGCATCGCCTCCGCGCTCCTGCTCGCACTCACACTCCTTTGGTGCATCTACTGGTTCGTCCACGCCTGGCACTACTGGGAGGACGACGCCTACATCCATCTCGAATTCGCCCGCAGCCTCGCCGCCGGCCTTGGCTTCGCCTTCAATGGCCGCGTCGTCGCCGGAGACACCGCGCCCCTCTGGGTCTTTCTTCTCGCCGCAAGCCACTCCCTCGTCCCCGACTGGCTCGCCGCCGGCAAGCTCCTCACCGTCCTCGGCGCGGCCCTCTCGCTCGCCGGCTGCTACGCCTTCGCACGCCGCCTCGCCTCCTCCATGCTTCCCTCGCATCCCGACGCCGCGCTCTTCCCCGCCGCCATCCTGCTCCTCGTCGTAGCCAACCCATACACCTGCTACTGGATCTTCTCCGGAATGGAACCGCTCGCCGCCTCCGGCCTCGCCTTCTTTGCTGTTCTCGCTGCCACGCAGACGCATCCTTCAAAAAAATCCTTCCTTGCCGCGTCTCTACTCGCCGGTATCGCTCCTCTCCTGCGGCCGGAGATGATCTTCCTCTCCGCGCTCCTCATTCTTCCCCTCCTCGCCCAGTGGCGCCGTCTTCCCGGCAACCCAACCTCTCCCTCCAAACTCGCAGCCTTCGCCTCTGGCCTGTTCCTCGCCGTCGCACCTCTTGCGCTCTGGTCCCTCTACTCTCTCCGCGCCTTCGGACATCTCCTGCCCAACACCAATGCCGCCAAGCGCGCCGGCCCCGCCGACTCCGTTCTCCGCCATCTCCTCTCCATCTACGCGGCCGGATTCCCTCTCATCCTCTGCGGTCTCATTGCCGGCATCCTCTATCTCATCCTGCGCCCCGCCGCCGTCCGCCGCTCCCTGCAAAACGCCGTCTCCGCAGCATTCAATCCCCCCACGCCCACCGCCGCGCAACCCTCCCCCAGCCTTCCCCTCGCCGGCTGGATCTTCCTCCTCTGGCCCCTCATCGCGACCCTCTTCTACATCGCCAACCACACCTACGTCCAGACCCGTTACATCCTGGTGTCCGCTCCCGCCCTCACCCTCGTCATTCTGGTTCTAGCCCTCCAGACCGCGCCGCGCGCCGCCCGCATCCTCTACATCTCCGCCCTCGCCGCATCCCTCGCCATCAGCGTCATCACCGTCCGTCCCTTGGTCCGCAACAAAGCTATCGACTGCCAGACCGCCAAGAACCTCGCCCTCTTCATCCACGACCGCATCCCGCCCGACGCCCCTGTCGCCGATTATGCCATCGGGGAGATCGCCTTCGTCTCCCAGCACCCCATCCTCGACACCAGCGGAATCACCCGCCCCGGTGCCATCCCCTACCTCAATGCCCCACCCCCAGCCATGCTGCTCTGGGCGCGCTCCCAGGGCGCGCAGTACTGGATCGGCAATCGGCCCACCCCCGACTCCATCCTCATCTACACCTTCAACCAGAGGTTCGCCACCTGGTCCCTCCACCCCGCGCTCTACGCCTCCTCCACCCGCATCGAACTCTGGCAGCTCCCCACCCATAGCCCATAGCCGTACCACATAACTCCACGCCAATCAAAAAGCCCGGCAAACAGCCGGGCCTTTCCTTTCAATAACCGTCAACCAGCAACCTACGTCGTAACGTCCACTCCGCGCCAGAACGCCACATGGTGTTTCACGCTGCGAGCCGCGGGCTTCGGATCGGGGTAGTACCACGCCGCATCCGGGTTCTCCTGTCCATCCACCACCAGCGTGTAGTACCGCGCCTGTCCCCAGGTGTTGCTCGATGTCGTCGAGCTGGCTCGGAAAAACTCCCGGTTCATCGATTCGTCAGGAAAGTAAACAACTCCCTCAACCGTCTCAACCGTCTCGCTTTCGGCGAGGGTCTGACCATTCCACACTGCCTTAGCCATAGACTAATCCCGCGTTCTTTCAATAAGCTACCGGTGCCACACGCACAAATGCGGGGCTATGACGCGGAATCCATGACTCCGAACGTCCCCTCGCATTTGTAGCAGAAATGTAACATAAATGGAAATGGCCCTCTCCGCACGGGATAGCCGGAGACGCTGCCCATCGGGCAGGATCTACCCTTTTTTCAGTCCCTTCTGGATCGCATCCGAACCAGTTTAGCTGGCGGCCTTGGCCGGTCCGAATTTCATCAGAAACATCTCGTGGAGCGCCTTTGCCCCCGGGTACTTGGCGATCATGGCGGCCGTGTGCCTCATGAACGGACTGCCGGACTCCTTCTCCGTCTCGGCGTGGAAGTGATGGAACTTGGCATAGATCAGGATGCCCTCGGCACTGGTGTCCAGGAACAAATCCGCATCGACTGCCCCGTGCATTACAAAGGAGGCTGCCATCTCCCAGTAGCTGAGTGCCTGACGCCAGTACACATTCTCTTTCGCCTTCACGTCCCGCGAAACTGCGCGTAACTGCTCCAGGGTCTTCGGCTGGAACTCGAAGACCATAAAATGACGCGCCTTGCGCAACGTCTCCTCGCGCCGTAGCTCGTAAAGCCGCATCACCACCTCTGCATCTACAGTTGTCGCCATTTAGTTTCTCTCCTCTTTCGGATTGCCGGTCAAGCCACACTCTCCACCACCGCCCGCGTCTTCTCCGGATCGGGCATCTCCAGTACCGGAACCGCCGCCGGAGGCCCAATCTTCTTCTCGTATCCGCACTCTGGCGTCTTCGGCTCTTCCACCTTCGCGCCCTTCTTCGGCCGCCGCTTGGGCAGCGCCTTGCGGTTGTTGGGACACACCAGGAACGTCCCCTTCGAGTTCGACAACTCCAGCAGGTACGCGCTGTCGCACTTCGGGCAAACCTCACTCACCATCTTCTGGTTGCTGGAAAAATCGCACTTGGGATAGTTCACGCACCCATAGAACGTATCGCCGCGCTTGGTCTTGCGCACCGCAACGTCGCCGCCGCACTTCGGACACGCCACCTCCAGCAGCTCCTGCTTCACGTACTTGCACTTCGGATAGCCGCTGCACGCAATAAATTCGCCGTACTGTCCGTCGCGCTGTAGCAACGGCTTTCCGCATTTCGGACACATCTCATCCAGCACCACTGGCGGCTTCTGCTGCACCTTCTGCGTCAGCTTGCGGATCGTCTTGCAAGGCGGGTCCTCCGAGTAGCCCGGACAGCTCATGAACGGCCCCCACGGCCCATTGCGCAGCACCATCACACGCCCGCAGTTGTCGCAGAACTCCTCCTCCGGAACCTCGTCCGCCCCCGGCGCGCTCAGGTCCGGCTTGGCCGCAAAGTTCTCCTTGGTGAAATCGCAGCTCACCTGCTCCACCGTCACCTTTTTACCCGCCGCCTGCGCCAGCTCGACAGCCTTCGCCATCTCACCCGCGTCGGCAACTTCTTGTGAAAATTCCGTCACAGCACCATTCGCCGCCTTCACCGTCATGGGGAACTTCAGCGCCGTCACAATCTTCTTCGTCACCGCCTTCGCGTCCTTCTTCCACGGCCCGGCAGAAACAGCGATCGGCTTCAACCGGCTGAAGTTCGAGCAGGAATAAAAACTCCCGAACTTGCCCCACTTCAACAGCAGCGGGCTCCCGCACTTGTCGCAGATCTCCGGCGTCGCGTGCTCCATCCGCTTGATGTCTTCCATGTTCTTGCCAGCGACAATCAGCTCCTGCTCGAAGTAGTCATAGAACCCGTTCAGCAGATCGGTCCATTTTTCCTGTCCATCCTCGACCGCATCCAGCTCGCTCTCTAGCCGTGCCGTGTACAGCAGGTCGAAGATGTACGGAAAGTTCTTCACCAGCAGCCCCGTCACCACGGTGCCAATCTCCGTCGGCACAAACTTCTTCTGGATCTTCTTCACATAGTCGCGGTCCTGGATCGTATTGATGATCGAAGCATACGTCGAAGGCCGCCCGATCCCCCGCTCCTCCAGCGTCTTCACCAGGCTCGCCTCGTTGAACCGTGGCGGCGGTTGGGTAAACTTCTGCTCGCTCGCCACCGAAATCTTCTGTAGCGCCTGCGCCGCCGTCAGCTCCGGCAGAATCGTGTCCTCCGATCCGCCCTCCCACACCTTTAAATATCCATCGAACTTCAGCACGCTCCCCGTCACGCGGAAGTCATACGTCCTCTCCGAAGCCTTCGCCGCAACATCCACCGTCGTCTGGTCGAAGATCGCCGGCGTCATCTGGCTCGACACAAACTTCTGCCAGACCAGCTTGTACAGCTTGTACTGTTCTTCGCTCAGCGAAGCGCGAATCGACTCCGGAGTAAAGTCCACCCGCGTCGGACGGATCGCCTCATGCGCGTCCTGTGCCTGCGCCTGCTTCTTGCCCAGATACTCATTCGACTTCGTAGGCAGATAATCCTTGCCCAGCTTCGCGATAAACTCCCGCGCCTCCGCAATCGCATCCGGCGAAACGCGCGTCGAGTCGGTCCTCATATATGTAATCAGCCCGACCGTTCCCTCCTTGCCAATCTCCACGCCCTCGTACAACCGCTGCGCCACGCCCATCGTCCGTCGCACGTTGAAGCCCAGCCGACTCGCTGCGTCCTGCTGCAGTTTGCTGGTGATATACGGAGCCGTCGGGTTCGCCCGCCGCTCCTTCTTCTCCACCCCGCGCACACTCCACTTCGCGCGTTCCAGCTCTGCGACCACCTCCGCGACAGCCTCCCCATCCGGCAGAGCGCTGGAAAGAAACTGCTCCTTGCCCTCTGCATCGACTCCGTTTGAAACCCGCGCCGCAACTCCATCCACGCCCACAAACTTCGCCGTAAACTCCTCGCTCTTCCCCGTCTTCAGCTTCGCATCGATATTCCAGTACTCCACCGGCTTGAACTCGTTGATCTCCTGCTCGCGCTCCACAATCAGCCGCAGAGCCACCGTCTGCACACGCCCCGCGCTCAACCCGCGCCGCACCTTCTCCCACAGCAACGGCGAGATCTGGTAGCCCACCAGCCGGTCCAGCACACGCCGCGTCTGCTGCGCGTCCACCAGGTTCTCATCGATGTCGCGCGAGTGCGCGAACGCAGCCTTCACCGCCTTCTTCGTAATCTCGTTGAACGTCACCCGCCGCAGCTTCGTCTTGTCCTTCATCACCGGCAGCAGTTGCATCGCCAGGTGCGCGGCAATCGCCTCGCCCTCGCGGTCCGGGTCGGGCGCCAGATACACCCAGTCCGCCTTCGCAGCCAGCTTCTTCAGCCGCTCCACAACCTTCTCTTTGCCCGGAGACACAACCAGCGTCGGCTCAAACGTCCGCCGTTCCAGCTCCACCCCAATGTCGTTCTTCGGCAGGTCCATGATGTGCCCGATCGAGGCCTCCACCACAAACTCCGCTTCACCCAGATATTTATTGATCGTCTTCGCCTTCGCTGGCGATTCCACGATCACAAGTGACTTTGCCATTCGTCCCCTTCAATTCAAATCTCGATTGCCACGCGGCAATCCTCGTCTTCGTCCACCGTTCCACTAGCGAACCTAACACGGAACCGCAAAAAGATGCGAACCCACCGCCCTCGCCAAAAACTCCGGCGCCAGTCGAGAATCTACACCCATACACTCCCCCACCACAAATCCGTCATACCCCGCTTACCCAAAAATTGAGCGATGAATCGCGCCCATTCGTTGTCGTCCGGCCATGAGCGAAGCCCATTTGAAATCGTCATTCTGGCCTGTGCAATTTTTTAACCGTCGTCATTCTGGCGCAACCAGAATCTCTGTATTTTTCGTTGTCTGTTCTTTGTTTGTCATTCTGAGCGCAGCGAAGAATCCCCGCATTTCGCTTTTGCACTTGCTCTTGCCGTTGTCTGTTCTTGCTGTCATCCTGAGCGCGTCTTTCGAGCGCGAAGGACCCCGATGCAGCTCGCCCCGCCACAACCGCTCGAACCTTTCTCCCAACAACGCCGTCGTTGTCTGTTCTCAGTTCGCGCAAACCCGCGCTCCTCTTCCCTCTCAGAAGCACCGCACATAATTCTTCCCCGGCATCTGCTTCACCCGTCCGCGCAGCTCCAGTTCGAACAGCGCCGTAAAGATCTCCGCCGACCCCAGCGTTCCTTCCAGCCCTTCGATCAGCGTGTCCAGTTGCACCGACTCATCCCGCCGCAGTTGCTCCAGCACCACCCGTTCAGCCTCCGGCATCGGCTTCTCGTCTTCAAATAGAGATGCGCTCCCGCCCGTCTTCGATTCAATCTGCCCCGCCGCCTCCATCTCCTCTTCCAGTTGCAACCGTATCTGCGTCGGCAGGTCCTCCCAGATGTCCTCCCACGTCGCGGTCAGCTTTGCTCCCTGCTTGATCAGCGTATTCGGCCCCCACGCGATCTTGTTGGTCACATTGCCCGGCACGGCGTACACATCCCTGTTCTGCTCCATCGCGCAGCGCGCCGTGATCCGTGTGCCGCTGTACTCGCCGCCCTCCACCACCAGCACGCCCACGCTCATCCCGCTCAGAATCCTGTTGCGCAGAGGAAAGTTCTGCGGCGCGGGAAACGTCCCCAGCGGATACTCGCTGACGATAGTCCCGCCCGAGGCTACAATCCGCTCCGCCAGTTTTTTATTCTCCTTCGGATACACCACATCGATCCCTGTCCCCCACACCGCCACCGTCAACCCATTCGCATCCAGCGCGCCCTTGTGCGCGGCCGAGTCCACCCCGCGCGCCATCCCGCTCAGGATCGTCATCCTTCGGTTCGCCAGGTCGCGCGACAGCATCTCCGCCATCCCCACTCCATACGGCGTAGGATGGCGAGTCCCCACCACCGCAATCCCCGGCCGCTCTAGCAGCTTCGCGTCTCCGCGAACCCACAGTACCGCCGGCGGATCGTAGATCTGCAACAGCCGCCCCGGATAAGCCTCATCCTCGCGCGTCAGAAAAAATCCGCCCGCCTCCGCAACCTGCTTCGCCTCTTTCTCCGCCGCCGCCCGCGCCCGCCCATCGGCCACAAACTGCGCCGCCTTGGCCGGCATCCCGGCCGCCTCCAGCTCCGTCAGCGAAGCATCAAACACCCGCTCCGCCCCGCGAAATGCACGCGCCTCCTCACCGGAACCATCCGCACCCAGCCGCTCCATCGCCCGCGCAATCCGTGTCGGTCCCATCTCCGGCGTCAGCGCCAGAGCCATCCATCCCAGCCGCCCCGCCTCCGCCCCCTTCAGCGCATCCCGCTCTGCGTCGCTATTCATCTCGCTCCGTCCCGCCGCTTGCAAAAAATTTGCCGCGTTCCCCGCAGGTTATCGCGATCTCTCCGCCTCTAGCCCTTGAACTCCTCGGTCGAAGTCGTCGCCTCCATGTCCAGCTCCGTTGGATCCACCAGCGGCATCAGCCACGACATCAACGCATCATGCAGCGGATGAGAAAAATATCTCTCGAACGCCGCGCGGTCCGTAAACATCATCACCCCGCCGAAGTTGGTTCCCTTCCCGCGCGGAGACAGGTTCTCGCCGACATGCGTCGCCAGCAGCCCCGCGATCTTTCCCTGCAGCGCCAGGATCTCCCTCTTTGCCCGCTGCTTCTGTTCCTCGGTCGTTCCTCCTACCCATCGCAATGCAAACGTGTGAATAAACATTTCGCCCTCGCAGACAAATCCTACATCCGCAGGAGACTATCGCGAAACCCACTTCTCCCAACATCGTCATTCTGGCGAAGCCTACAAGTCGTCATTCTGGCGAAGCCTGCGAGTCGTCATTCTGGCGAAGCCTACAAGTCGTCATTCTGGCCTGAGCGAAGTCGAAGGCCAGAATCTCTGTATTTCGTCGTTGCTTGTTCTAGCCTTTGCCGTTGTTTGTTCTTGCTGTCATCCTGAGCGCAGCGAAGGACCCCGATACTGCTCATCTTGCCAAAACCGCCCGAACCTTTCTCCCAACAAACTCCGCTCGCTTTGCATCCTGCGCGCCAGTTCGTCCAATAGCTTACACGCCGAATCCGCGCACATCCCATAAACTAGAAGAGTCTTGCCCCACTCCGTCCCATCCCGCCTGCGCGTCGCCGCCATCGACTTCCTCAATCCCGCGCCCCTCATGTGGGACTTCGACCATCCCCCGCTCGCCTCCACTCTCGCCGCCCGCTACCAGCTCCACTCCACCCAACCCTCCCTCTGCGCCGAAGAACTCCTCGCAGGCCGCGCCGATCTCGGCCTCATTCCCATCGCCGCGCTTACCCCCTCGCTGGCCATCGTCTCCGACTGCGCCATCGCCTCGCTCGACCGCGTCCGCTCCATCCAACTCATCATTAAATTAAATAACTCGCCCGCAGATGACATTGATCGCGTCCTCGCCGCCGTCCGCACCATCGCCGCCGACACCGCATCCCGCAGCTCCCTCGCCTACGCCCAAATTCTCTTCAAGAAGTTCATCGGCACCGCACCTCAATTTCTCCCCGCGCCCGCCGACCCCATCGCCATGTTGCGCCAAGCCGACGCCGCTCTCCTCATCGGCGATCCCGCGCTCCTGGCTCTTGAGAACCGCACCCAGATCGAATCCTCCATCGGCCCATGCCTCTGGCTCGACCTCGCTCACGAATGGACCTCCCGCACCCATCTCCCCTGGGTCGCCGCCGTCTGGGCCGTCCGCCCCGAATCCCTCGCCGCCTCATCCATCACCGCAGCCCAACTCACCCGCGACCTTCAGCTCTCCCGCGACCACGGCCTCGCCCACATCGATAGCCTCGTCTCAGAATGGACCCCCCGCATCGCCATCCCACCGGCGACGATCCGCCACTACCTCACCCATAACATCCACTACACCCTCTCGCCCGCCTGCGTCGCCGCCATTCAGCTCTTCCGCCGCCACGCCGCCGAAGCCAGCCTCCTGCCTCCGCTCCCCACCCTCCGCTTCCTCTAGCCGCACTGTTCCCTGTTCCCTGTTCCCTGCCTTCAAATCTCCCACTGCAACAGCGTAGCCGCCACGGTGAATCCCGCCCCCGCGCTGGCCAGCAGAACCAGGTCGCCCTTCTTCAGCCGGCCCTCTTCCATCGCCGTCTGCATCGCCATCGGGATGGTTGCCGCCGTCGTATTGCCAAAGCGGTCGATGTTGATGATCACCCGTTCCACCGGCAGTCCCAGCCGCTCCGCCGTCGACAGAATGATCCGCTTGTTCGCCTGGTGCGGAATGAAGCAATCGACGTCCTTGCCGGTCAGTCCGTTATTTGCCAGCACCGACTCGGTCGCCTCTGCCATCTTGCGCACCGCAAACTTGTACACTGCGGGCCCGTCCTGGTGGACGTAGTGCATCTTCTTCGCCACCGTCTCGGCCGACGGTGGGTGCAGGCTCCCTCCTCCCGGCATATACAGCGATCCCGCGCCAGACCCATCGATCTCGTGCCAGTAGTCGATCAGCCCCACCTCGCCTGCCGCGCACGGCTCCAGTAGCACCGCGCCCGCTCCGTCCCCGAAGATCACGCACGTCGTCCGGTCCGTATAGTCGATGATCGAGCTCATCACGTCCGCCCCCACCACCATCACCTTCTTGTGCGCGCCCGTCTCCACCAGCTTCGCGCCCACCTGCAGCGCGTAGGGAAACCCCGAGCAGGCAGCCGACAGGTCGAACCCCCACGCCCCCTTCGCCCCAATCTTCTCCTGGATCAGGCACGCCGTCGCCGGGAACAGCATATCCGGCGTCACCGTCGCCACCACGATCACCTCCACCTCGCTCGCCTCGATTCCACGCGCCGTCAGGCACCGCCGAGCCGCCTCCGCCCCCAGGTCGCTCGACGCCACCCCCTTGTCCACAATGTGCCGTTCGCGGATTCCCGTCCGCTCCGTGATCCACTTGTCGTTGGTCGCCACCATCCGCTCCAGGTCGGCATTGGTCAGCAACCGCGGAGGAACATACGTCCCCACCGAACTGATCTTCACCCTCACGCTCTCGTGCGCCTTCAACGTCAGACTCAATCCATCACCTCGCTGTCTCTGTTGGACCAACTCGGCCCCGAATCATTCTCGCCGACCCGCGCCCCAAGAACAAGTACCACGAACTGGGTGCCCCATTCATCGCGCCTTTATCTCATGCGATGAGTGGGTGTGCAGCCGCAACCCCTCGCGCACCTCGCGCCACGCACGTCTCAAATTGTTCAAGGGGGACAATCCCGGCCAGCCCATCGTCAACCATCAACCAGTAACTGCATTAAAAAGTACCGGGCGACCTACTGCGCCCGTAATTACCCGTTGCCGTTGCTTCCTTCCGGACCTGGCGGGGTTGGCGGGATTACGTCGCGTAGGGCCCGGCACACCTCAAGTCTACCATCCTCCCTAATTCTGCATCCAACCCCTCAGGCCCTTGATCCGGTCGTTACAAAATCCTCTCTTGAACGGAGTCTTCCATGCTTATTCCAATTATTCTCATCCTCCTGATCTTCGGCTTCGGCTTTGGCGGCTACCGCATGGGCCCGGGCCTCGGCTACTACGGCGGAGGCAGTC
>Ga0224555_1000455_pt1 | contig 62302 bp, 60 predicted proteins | sample 714S23034metaG_FD_180687 | JGI IMG/M metagenome (GOLD analysis project Ga0224555, IMG submission 180687) | Peat soil microbial communities from Stordalen Mire, Sweden - 717 S2 30-34 | ecosystem: Environmental > Terrestrial > Soil > Wetlands > Peat | place: Sweden: Norrbotten County, Stordalen... | reverse complement strand
CCTTCACAGAGGGGCAACTGGACACCGTGGCCCAGGAGCTCAACGAACGCCCTCGACAAACCCTCGGGTGGATGACACCATCGCAGCGGCTCGCCGAGCTTGTTGCACTCACCGGCTGAATCCAAGGCACATAGTGGACGGACGTCTCGGGACATGGTGGTCACCCCTCACGGAGGGTTGCTACCATGGGGCTCGAGCGCCACGTCATCGACGCGGCCGTCCTGGAAGGACGAGGCCCACGGGAGATCTCAGGCGCGAGAGCCGTCGGTGCACTCCCCCCGCGCAGGGCTCACCCGCCCGTGACCGCCGCTCGCGGCATGGTCGCGATCCGAGGCGCCCTCCGACCCGCCACAGAGACGCTGCGCGAGCCCGCCGGCCCGATGTTGAGCATCTCGGCCACCGCGGCCACGACGAGGACAGGGATCGCCGGCTTGCGCATGACCCGAACGTTGCCGAGCGTGGCCATTGCCAGAGCGCCAACGTCCTCCGCAGCTTTGTTGGTGAGCACCAGCACCGGCAGCATGAAGTGAGCGGCCAGACCTCGCAGCACGCGGCAGAGCACGAGCCCGTCGAGGTCGCGTCCATCCAGGTCGGCAATGATCACGTCGGGCCCGACCGCGCAGATCGTCTCCAGCGCAGCCACACCGTCCTCGGCGGGGATAACCTCGAAGCCGCCGCCCCGGAGTGCGCTCTGCAGGAGCCGGCTGCCCTCGCCGTCAGCCTCGGCAACGAGGGCGCACAGACGGTCCCCGAAGCGCGCGGTCCGGATTTCGCTCCCGGCACAGGTGGTGGAGCCGGCCTTCTCGCACCCGTCGCGGACGGGGTGCCGACCCGTGACTATCGCAGACGCCATGGTCAAACCCGCCCGTGTCCGCCGGTGAATTCGGCGTGAGCGCCGACCCTAGCACCGCTCCGACACGCCGTCCGCACGTTGCAGTACCGACCGTCCGCCACGGGGCGGGCCGCGCGCCGCGGGGAGCGGCCGCACGGGGGCCCACCTCCCGTGGGGGGCAGGGGTCAGACTCACACCGTTGACTACCCAGCCCGAGGCCAGGTGACTAGGTGCAGCTAACGCGCACCCTGTTTGGCCGCCCCCTCCGCCCGAGCGAAGCAGCCAAGGAGGAGATCAACCCCGTCGAGGGGCTCTCGGCGCTCTCCCTCGACGCGCTCACCTCGGTGGCATACGGCCCCCAGGCGCTCCTCGTCGCGCTGGGGGCCGGGGGTCTGGCGGCCCTCCAGCTGGCCCCCTGGATCACGCTCGCCATCGTCGCCCTGCTGGTACTGCTGGTCGCCTCGTACACCCAGGTGATCTCCGCCTACCCCAGCGGAGGCGGCGCCTACGCAGTCGCCCGGGCCAATCTCGGAGCGGGGCTCTCGCTGCTGGCGGGGGCTGCGCTGATCGTGGACTACGTCCTCACCGTCGCGGTCTCGATCGCCGCCGGGGTCGGCTCGCTGACCTCCGCATTCAGCCCGCTCGGGCCCTACACCCTCCCCCTCTGCCTGGCCATCCTCGCCGTGATCACCTTCCTCAACCTCCGCGGCCTGGCCGAGGGGGCCCGAGCCTTCCTGGTGCCCACTCTGGCGTTCATCGCCGCGATCCTGATCGTGATCGCGATCGGATTGATCCATCCCCTGGCCCCGCACCTGAAGGCGCCGGGAACGCCGCAGCTCGCCACCCACACCCTGGAGACGGTGGGGGTGCTGCTCGTCCTCCAGGCCTTCGCCGCCGGGTGCAGCGCCCTCACCGGGGTCGAGGCGATTGCCAACGGTGTCCCCCTCTTCCGCCACCCCCAGGTGACCAAAGCGCGCCAGACCGAGCTGATGCTGGGCACCCTGCTGGCCGTGATGCTGCTCGGGCTCGCTCTGTTGATCCAGCGCTTCCACGTGGAGCCGAGGACCGGCGACGCCGTCCTCAACCAGGTCGTCGGCTATGCACTGGGCCGGGGGTGGGCCTTCGCCGGCATCTCCATCCTGGTCACCCTGGTGCTCGCGCTCGCCGCCAACACCTCCTTCGGAAGTCTGCCAGTGCTGGCCAGCCTGCTCGCCAAGGACGACCGTCTCCCCCATGGCTTCGCCATCCGCGGCGACCGGCTGGTCTTCAACCGCGGCATCTGGGCCCTGGCGCTGCTCGCCGCGATCCTGCTGGCCACCACCGGCGGAAACACCGACTCGCTGATCCCGCTCTTCGCCATCGGCGTCTTCACCGGCTTCACCCTGGCTCAGGCGGGGATGGTCCACCACTGGCTGCGGGAGAGGCCGCAGGGCTGGTGGTGGCGCTGCGGGATCAATGGGCTCGGGGGAGTCGCCAGCGGCGTCGCCACCCTGATCTTCGTCGTCAGCAAGTTCCGGGAGGGGGCCTGGGTAGTGGTGGTGGCAATCCCGCTCCTGATCCTCCTCTTCGTGAGGATCAGCACCTACTACCGCAGGCTGGCGACGGAGATCCACCTGGGGGAGCGGCCCGCCCGCCCCAAGCCGGGGTCGACCACGGTCGTGGTCCCCTTCACCCAGCTCTCGCGCCTCACCAGCCTCGCCCTCTCCCAGGCCCTCTCCATGGGCGACCACGTGGTGGCGGTCACGGTCGAGTTTCCCGAGGGCCAGGGGGCCCGGGCGAAGCTCGAGGCGGCCTGGGCCCGGTGGGACCCGGGGGTGCCGCTGGTGGTCCTCCCCTCCCCGTACCACTCGGTGGTCCGTCCCCTGCTGCGCTACATCGGCTCGCTCAAGCCCTCCGCCGCCCACCGGGTGGTGGTCCTCATCCCCGTGGTCCTGCCCCGCCGCTTCTGGCACCAGGCCCTCCACAACCACCTGGACCTGGTCCTCAGCGCCGCGCTCCGGCGGCGGCGCAACGTGCTGGTCGCCCGGCTGACGGTCCCCCTGCGCAAGGAATAAGCCCTCTGGAATCCCCCCGGCGGGACCCACCCGCGCTCCGCCCGCGTCCCGTCAGGTGGTGACCTGCGGCCGTCCCGCCTGCTGCTGACCGCCGGCCGCGCCGGATGGCAGCTGGTCGCCGCCCTGGACCGACGCGAGGGTGACCCGGTGGTGGCCAAGGAGTACCGGGACAGCTTTGCCGGCACCGAGCTCGGCGCAGTCCTGGCCGGAACGGGAGTGCGGCGCCTGGTCCTGACCGGAGCCCAGTCGCAGTACTGCGTGCAGACGACGGCGCTCTCCGCCCTCCACCACGGCTACGACGTCAGCCTGGTCGGGGACGCCCACACCACGTCGCCCGCCACCCTGCCCGACGGCGACCTCCCCGCCGACACGATCGTCCAGTTCGTCAACAGCTGTTTCGGGACGCTGAATCACCCGGGTCGCTCCACCGAGGTCGTCGCCGCGGCGGACGTCGCTCTGTAGCGCTCTCGGAGCCGTGGGAGAGGCTGGGCCTCCAGAGGTCACGAGGCCGTTCCGGCCCCATGATCCCCCGTCCCAATGGCGGCGTCCGGGTGGAGCATCTCTCCTTGAATGGAGGACCAGGTGATGCCAGGATCGCGCTCGTCCGGTCAGGCGAAGCCGGGCGAGCACCTGCGGATCGGGGTCCTGTCACCGCTGGTGGCAGGCGGTTACGCGAGCAACCTCATCGCCGGGGTCGCAGCCGCCACCAGGGCCACCGGGACCCGGGTGGTCGCCATCCAGACCCTGGACCTCGCCTTCGAGGGCCCTGAGCAGCGACTGACTCGATCCCGCCCCCGGGACAGCGCCGACGGCGACTACCTCGGCTGGCCGCCGGGCACTGAGGCCCTGGTGCCTCGCTTCACGACGCGTCCGGCCTGGGACCAGGTCTCCGGCTTCCTCGTGGTGCTCAACGCGGTGGAGCCGTGGTACCTCCAGGCCCTGCGGGACGCGGGCAAGCCCCTGGTCATGCTCAGCCACGAGGTCGAGGGCTTCTCGTGCCCCGTGGTCCGCGCCGACAACCGGTCCGGGGTCATCCAGGCCGTGAACCACCTCGTCGAGCACGGGCACCGCCGGATAGCGTTTGCCGGCTGCCTGGTGCAGACCGACATCACGGAGCGGCTCGGCGGGTATCTGGAAGCGCTCGCCTCCCACGGGATCGAGGCCGACCATGATCTCGTCTTCGAGGCCACAGACAATCTGGAGGGTGGAGGGGAGGTGGCCGCCAGGGCCATGCTGGCGGCGGGCATGCCCTCGACAGCCGTTGTCGCCGCCACCGACTACAACGCGCTCGGGATCATGAGGGCGCTCCGGGAGGCGGGCCTGGTCCTGCCGCGTGACCAGGCCGTCGTCGGCTTCGACAACGTCCCGGCGGCAGCAGCGGCCCGGCCCACTCTCTCCACGGTCCACCAGAGCTTCGAGGGGATCGCGCGGATGGCGACCAGCCTGCTGCTGGAGATGATCCAGGGCATCGACGTCCCCAACGGGTCACACCTGGTACCCGCGGTGTTCGTGCCGCGCGAGTCCTGCGGCTGCACAGCGGTCACCAGGCTCACCGCGAGCGGCGAGTCCGGCTCATCGGAGGACAGGCTGGCGCGTGACCGACTGCGGCACCGTCTCGAGCGGCTCCTCATCGAGGGGGAGGGACCGACCGTCCAGCAGCTGTCCGCCCTCGAGAGAGCGGTTGACGCGATCGAACGAGGGCTGGACGTCGGGGCCAGAGCCCACGACGCGGTGCCCGCGGACCTGGCGGAGGCAGCCGTGGCCCTCCACTCCGTGAACCCGCGCTGGACCACGATCAGCGCCGTGGTCGCCTGCCTCCAGCTGTACCAGCGGGACCTTGGGAAGCGCGTGGCCAGGGGGCAGAGCGCGGCCCGATTCCAGGGCGGCATCACCGAGATGGCCGTCGAGCTCTCCCGGTGCATCACCCAGGCGGCCGCCACCGCAAGGACCGGCCTCAACGAGACGATGGATCTGGATCACGAGCTGAGCGTGTCCCTCCTGAGCGGCACCGCGGGAGATCCCAAGTCGCTCGACTGGCTCGCCACCACGCCGGCCCGAGCCGGCTGCCTGGGACGGTGGGCGGCGGAGACCGGAGGTCCCCAGGGGTGCGACGGCAGACTGTTGGACATCGCCGGCTCGTACCAGAGGGAAGGCAGGAAGCTGAACCTTCCCGCGCAGTCGCGGATGGAGGACTTCCCTCCCGACGGCCTCCTCGACGACATCGAGTGGCGGCCGGGCGACCTGGCGATCGTCTTCCCCACCAAGACGGCGACACTCGACCTGGGGTTGCTCGTGGTGGTGACCCCCCTGACGGCGGGTGAGGAATACGAACGGGACCGCCTCTTCGAGAACAGCGCCCTCCTCAGCGTCGCGCTCGAACGTCAGGTGATGACGGAGCGGCTGCGCCGCTCCAACGCGGACCTCGCGACCTTCAGTCACGCCATGGCCCACGACCTGCGCAACCCCCTGGCGACGATCGCGATGTGGGCGTCGGTGGCCCGGATGCGGGCCGGGCCCGGCGACGATGCGGGGCCGGTGCTCCAGGTGGTCGACCAGATCAAGGACGTCGCCGACGACGCGATAGAGCTGGTCAGCGACCTCCTCCACTACGCCGAGCTGGACCGCGGCGACACCGGCCTGGAGCCGGTCGATCTCAACCTCGCCGCCGCCCGGGTGATCGCCACCGTCGGATCGAGCATCGCCCAGCAGGGCGCGCTCATCGAGACCGGAAACCTCCCGACTGTCCCGGGACGGCCCGGCGAGCTGCAGCTGGTGCTTCAGAACCTGATCGGGAACGCCATAAGTACCGGAGCGACCAACCACCGCGGGTCCGCCTCGACGCCAGCCGAGACGGGAAGGTCTGGAGGATCCGCTGCCGCGACAACGGTCAGGGCATCCCGGGGAGCGCCCGCGAGGGGATCTTCGAGCCCTTCACGCGCGGCCACACCTCGGTGCCGGGCAGCGGGCTCGGCCTGGCCACCTGCCGGCGCATCGTCGAGGGACATGGTGGCCGCATCTGGATCGCCTCCTCCGGCAACCTGGGGACGACCGTCGCCTTCACCCTCCCGGTGGGGCCGGAGGCCGAGCCCGGCCAGGCGGAGGCGCCCCCGGCGCCGGCAGAGCACTCCGACCTGAGAGATGGCACCCACCCGCGGCAGTCCCGGGACGCCGCCTGAGGCACCCCTCACCGGCGCGATGGCGCCAGCTCGGCGGTAGAATCCGAGCGCAACACCAGAACACAGCCTCGCCGCGGCGCCTGACTGAGCAGGTGTCGTCGCGACCGGGAGGCCGCTCGGCCGAGATTCCCATGTCCTCTCCTCCCCCCCCCCGCGATCCCCGCTCCAACCGCATCCTGGAGGCCCTCCCCGCCGAGGACCGTGACCGGCTGATCCGCGGCATGGTGCTCGTGGCACTGCCCATCAAGACCGTGCTCTTCGAGCCCGGCGAGCCGATCCGGGCCGTCCACTTCCCGATCGACGGCGTCATCTCGCTGGTAACCCCTCTTGACGACGGTGCCATCGTCGAGGTGGCGACGGTCGGCAACGAGGGCATGGTCGGGGTGCCGCTCTTCTCCGGCGGCTCGCTCGCCGTGCGCGCCATCTCGCAGGTGTCGGGGTCCTCACTGCGGATGGACGCGGCTGCGTTCCTCGCCGAGGTGGACCGCCCTGGCGCCTTCAGCGACCTGGTCCACCAGTATCTCTCGGCTCTCTTCGGTCAGATCTCGCAGGCCGCCGCCTGCAACCGGCTGCACACCAACGAGGAGCGTCTCAGCCGCTGGCTGCTGATGAGCCATGACCGGGTCGGCGTCGACGACTTCGCCATCACCCACGAGTTCCTCGGCCAGATGCTCAGCTCGCGGCGCGCGACCGTGACCCTCTCCGCGGGGATACTCCAGGCCGCGGGACTCATCCGCTATCGCCGTGGGCACGTCTCCATCCTCGACCGCGAGGGGTTGGAGAGTGTCGCGTGCGAGTGCTACGGCAGCATCAAGCGAGAGCTGGACCGTGTCGGCGTCCCTCCCCATGACGGTGCCGCTCATCGAGGCGCGGTCTGATCGCATGCGTGAAGCGCGACCTGATCGGTACGAAGGCGAGCAAGACGCCGCGCCGGGTGGTAGGGCACCATGGGTGCCCTCAGGCTGGCGCTGTCCGCACCCTCATGCCCGGCGCGGGATGGGAAGGCCGGGGAGTCGCGTCACGTCATGTGCTGCGACGCAACCACCCGGTCCAGGATTTCTGACGCGGATGACCGAAATGGTCGCGCCTCCGAGATCGAGCGTGAGCGCTTGACCGTCTCAACCGCCGCCGCCCCGCCCATGGAGGAGCGGTTCGTCGATCTCGGCGGACGCCGTCTTCGGTTCCTCATCGGTGGCACCGGCAAGCCGCTCGTGCTCTGCCACGGTTTCATCAGCTCCGGAGAGGAGTTCGGAGGCCGGTTCGCGGCGCTCGCGAGCCAGCACACCCTGATCGCCCCCGATCTGCCCGGCAACGGGCAGTCGGCGCCGCTCCCCTCCCGTCACACCGCCGAGGCGATGGCCGGCTCAGTCTGGGAACTGCTCGATCACCTCGACATTCGCAGCTTCGACCTCGCCGGCCTCTGCCTGGGGGCTTCGGTCGCCTGCGCCATGGCCGCCGACGACGAGGGCGCCGTCGACCATCTGATCCTGCACACCCCACTCCTCGGGGAGAGGCTGATCCGCGCCCAGTACCGCTGGCAGGTGCGCATCTTGACCGTCCGGCCGCTCTGGGCCCAGGTGGCGTGGCTCAGCCGCCGCCGCACTGTCAGCGACCTCTACAAACGCATCGCCATCGAGGGCAAGGTCGTCGATCCGTACACGGCCGACGTCAACTACCTCAACCAGCGACGTGCCAACCCGCGCGCAGCACGCGAGTGGCTGGCCGATGCACTCGGACGTCAGGACCTGGACCTGGTCCGGACTCGCGCCAAGCCGACCATGATCATCGTCCCCGAGCACGATCGCCTGGTTAACGTCGAACGCCTCCGCGCGATGGTCGCCCCCCTCGAGAACGTCGAGCTGGTGGTCGACAAGCAGGGAGGCCACGGCTGGAGTCCCGACGCGGTGGTGCGGCATCTCGCCCTGATGCGGCTGGCGCTCACCGACTGATCCCGGCCCATCCGGCCGCACGTCTCAGCCGGAGGCACCCCGGGCCTCGTCCTCGCCGCCATGCGGCGGAGCTCCTCGAGGCAGCCTTCGGCCTCGAGCGCCTCGTCCTCGCCCGCGGAGCGGGCGGACCGGAAAAGCCCGCGCTGGACCTCTTCGACGGTCTTCTCTGACCCGGTCAGAGGTTTCGGCCCCCCGGCCGGCGCGGATACCCGCACCGGCCGGACGGCCTAATCCCGAGTGTTAGGCGGCGCGAACCTGACGCGCGCGCGGGCCCTTGTCACTCGTCTCGACGGCGAAGCTCACATGCTCGCCGACCGCCAGGCTCTCGAAGTTGAGCGAGGGGTCGAGACCGCTGCGGTGGAAGAAGTACTCCGCGCCATCCTCAGCGGTGATGAAACCAAAGCCGCGCTCCTGCACGACTTTCTTGACGGTACCAGTCATGGCTGGTCTCTCCTGGTCCTTCTCGGATTACTCACGACGCGCGGGTCCGTTGAGAAGGAGGGAGACCACGAGCGACTTCCGCCCGATTTGAGCGGGTGAGCCTAGGGTACCCCAATCTCACCGAAATGCGTCCTCCCGCCTTGCCCGTGCCGGGGAAACGGCGCGTCCGGCGCGATCACGCGCACACCGTGGGGTGCGACCGCAGCCGGCCCCGACGGGCTCAGACCCGGGTGGCGACGAAGACCGGGATCACCCGTGACGTCTTGGTCTGGTATTCCGCGTAGGGGGGGTAGGCGGCGACCGCCCTCTCCCACCACGCCGCGCGCTCCGCGCCGCTCACCTCGCGGACCTCGACGTCGAACGGCTCCGGGCCATCCTGGATGGCCACCGCGGTGGGGTTGGCGACCAGGTTGTGGTACCACTCCGGGTTCTCCGCGGTCCCACCCTTGGAGGCGACGATCGCGTAATCGCCCCCGTGCTCCACGCGCATCACGGGGAGCTTGCGAACCTTGCCGCTCACGCGCCCCCGCATGGTGACGATGATCACGGGCATCTCCGTGTTGCCCAGCGTGTTTCCACGCTGGCCTCCGGAGCTCTCGTACTCGGCGACCTGGTCGCGGACCCACTGGGCGGGGCTGGGCTCGTACTCACCTTCGATGGGCATGACCAGATTCTATGCGCCCGCCGCGCTCTTCGGTGCAGGCCCGCGCCTGGAGGGGGGAACAACCTCCTGGGAGGGCTCGCGACCGCACGGGCGCGGAGCGGCTATCGTCTCGGGTGATGGGTCTCGGGCTCTCGGTGGTGTGCGGCGCGAGCGGTGGGCTGGGCCCCGCGGTCCTCGACGCCATGGCGGCGCTGGGTGATCCCGCGGTGGGCGTCGCGTCGTTACGCTCCGACCCGGAGAAGCTCGCCGCGCTGCGCTGGGACGTCCAGTGGCTGCGCGCCGACCTCTCCGACCCCGACGCGGTCGAGGCCCTCTGGCGGACCATCGACGGCCTCGGCGAGGTCCGGCGCCTGATCAACGTGACCGGCGGCTTCGCCGGCGGCAGGGTGGTCGAGACCTCCCCCCGCGTGGTCCGGGAGATGCTCCGGGTGAACCTGGAGACGGCCTGGTGGCCCAGCCGCGAGGCGGCCCGGCGGATGACGGCTCTCGGGGGCGGGATGATCGTCAACGTCGGCTCGGCGGCCGGCATCGAACTGCGCGGGGGTGCCGCCGCCTACGCGGTCTCCAAGGCGGCTCTCCACGCCCTGACCGCGGTGCTGGCGGACGAGCTGAGGAGTGCCGGGGTCGGGGTCAACGCCGTCGCGCCGGGGACCATCGACACCCCCGCCAACCGCGCCTGGATGAGCGCCGCCGACCTGGCCAAGGCGGTGTCCCCGGAAAGGGTCGCGGAGGCCATCGTCAGCTTCTGCAAGCCCTCTCACTTCGTCACCGGGCAGATCATCCAGGTCTGACCCGCTCCGGCTCGGCCCGCCGGCGGTGCCCGAGCCGGCTGCTCGAGGGCCGGCTACTTGAAGAAGAGCCCGATCAGCGCCGGGCCCAGCAGGACCACGAAGATGCACGGGAAGATGCAGCCCATCATCGGCAGCAGCATCAGCACCGGAGCCCGGTGGCCGGCCTCCTCGGCGCGCTGCTTGCGCTTGCGACGCATCTCCTCCGATTGGATCCGCAGGACGTTGACGACGCTCACACCGAGTGGCTCCGCCTGCACGACAGCCCGGCAGAACTCGGTCAGCTCGTCGACCTCGTTGCGCTCGGCCATCGCCATCAGCGCCTCGCCGCGAGGGCGGCCGAGCCGGACCTCGTTGAGCAGCTTCTGGAACTCGATGGCGAGCAGGCTCTGGTCGGCGTCGCCGATGCGCATGATCGCCATGTCGAGGGAGAGCCCTGCCTCCATGCAGACGGTGAGCAGGTCCAGGACGCCCGAGAGCGCCAGCTGGATCTCCTTCTGCCGGCGCTTGGCCTTCCGCTCCAGGGAGAGGGTCGGGTACATGTACCCCGCGACGGCTCCGACCACGATGACGAGGTAGTTCTCGGGAGGGGCCAGGTCGGCCAGCAGGGAGAGCCCGAAGCAGATGACACCGCCGGCCACGGGGAGGATCAGGCGAAGCGCCAGCAGGGTCTCGGGCCTCTGACGCGACCCGGACCTGGCCACCAGCTTGCGGAGTTGCTGGAGCTGCCCCTCCTTTGTCCGTTTGGCGATGACGCCGCCGATCGCGCTGAGGATCGGCAGGACGAGCCGGTCAAACGCGGGTTGCGTGAAGTCGCCGGTATCCAGGTCGATGTCGTAGGCGGCGGCATTGGGGACGCTGGAGAGTCGCTGCTCCAGCAGGCTGGCGAGCGGGGTCGACGGCACCATCAGCCAGACCGCCAGGAAGACGACCAGCACGATCACGGCGCCAGCGCCAACCAGGACGATGAGATGGCTGCTCATATCTTGATGTTCACGAGGCGGCGGATCAGGCCATAGCCGCAGAGGAGCAGGAAACCGGCGAGCCCGAGCATGACCTGGCCGGCGGTCTTCTGGATCATCGGGTCGAAGTAGCTCGGGGCGATCGCCATCAGGATCCCGGCCATGCCGAAGGGCATGCAGATCAGCACCCAGCCCTGTGCGCGAGCCTGACCGGTGAGTGACTTGATCTCGCCCTTGATCCGCACCCGCTCGCGCACCGTGAACTCGATGGTGTCGAGGATGTGGGCGAGGTTGCCCCCCACCTGCGACTGGATCTGGACGGCGATGAGCAGCAGGCGAAGGTCCTCGGAGTCGTTGCGCCGGACCATCCGGCTGAGCGCCTCGTTCATGGGCAGGCCGAGCTGGACCTCCCGGGTGACCCGTCCCAGCTCAACGCCCATGGGCGCAGGCATGTTCTTGGCGGTCAGGTCGATGGCCTGCGCAAAGGTGTAGCCGGCCTTCATCGAGCCGCTCAGCTGAAGGATCGTCGGAGAGAGCTGGGCGTTGAACGCCTTGGTCCGCTTCGACTGCCGGAAGCGGACGAAGAACTGAGCTACCGTATACCCGAGGACGCCGCCGATCAGGCCAAAGAGGATCGCCCCAAAGCGCAGGTACGCGAGCGCTCCGCCCACAGCTGTCGCTCCAATCGAGATCAGCACCCACTCCGTGGGGCGCACCTTGAGGTCGGCGCGCGCCAGGCGATCGGCCATGTGCGACCCCCGGTCGGTCCGCTCGAACCGGCTCCCGACGGCAGACTGGACGGCGTGGCGGAGCTGCCCGAGGGGGTCCCGAGGGGCCGCCGCCTCCTTGGGCACCAGCGGCACGACCTCCCCAAGGTTGCGCAACCGGCGGTGAAGGATCGAGTCGCCGCTGGGCAGGATGAAGACCAGCATGGCGGCAAAGAGCGCCACTGCCCCACCACCGGCCAGGAGAATGGTGGGCGACGTCATCTCAGTTCGCTTCCCGCGCTCAGGGCGATCAGCCCGCGAAGTACTGGTTCGGGTTGGTGACCGTCGTGGCTGGCGCGGTGGCGGCGGGCCCCGGCGAGGCGTTCGCGCTCGGGTAGTCGCCGGAGGAGACGATCAGGTACTGGATGGAGGCGCCCGACATGTCCTCCACCTGGGTCAGGGCCGCGGCATCCTGGCGGGGCAGCTCCACCATGATCAGGGCGCCGGTGACCGTCGGGGCTGACGAGGCGCTGGCCGACGCGGCCGGCGAGGCGATGGCCGTGACCACCGGACCGGTGGTTGCCTGAGCGACGGCGAGCACCAGGACGTTCTCGTACGCCCAGTAGACCGGCCCACCCGACGTCTCGTTCACGAGGATGTCGATTCGATCCAGAGCCTGGATGTAGCCGCCTGTCCCCTCACCGGTGCCGCTGGCGCTCCCGGGGGCATAGGGCAGTGACACGGCGACATAGCCCGCCGGGAGGACCGCGGGTACCCCGGCCACCTGCGGGTTGGCGGAGGTCGGACTCGCCGTGACCTCCGAGCTCAGGATCGGCAATCCGGCGACGATCGCGGAGGCGGCGTACTCCTTGGACGCGGTGAGGGCGCCGATGGTCGGGTAGTCAGCCCCGCCGGCGGTCGTGAGCACGTTCAGGACGTCCGTCGAGACGGCTGCCGTCTTGAGGTTGCTGGCGGTGAGCAGCGTCCCCGCCGGGATGTCGGCGCTGGCCTCCACCACCGTCGCGGTGGTGACCGGGGGAGCGGTCGCGGTGGTCGTGGTCCCCGAGCCGGTGGATGATGTCTTGTTGGTGTACTCGATGGCGAGGTAGAACGCGCCGGCCGCGATGAGGGCGGCGACAACGGCGACGAGGACGCGGCGGCGGCGCTGGGCACTGACAGCCACTGTTTCCTACCTATGACTCCGCGATGGGGCCCCCGCTCTCACTCCGAGCCACGCGGGAGACCCGATGGGTCTTGGCGGTCCTTGTGGATCCGCTGCCCAGATCGTGCCGGGACGTCAAGGCGGAGGAACGAGCGCGTCATCGAACTGTGAACGCCCTGCGGCATTCAAGGGACCGCGTGACGGGCGTGCGGTTACGAATCGGGGCCGGAAGGCTTGGCGCCCGCTGGTAGCATCGGGCGGTGCAACGGAGAATCCGGCTCTACCTCGTCCGCCACTGCGACGTGGCCAACCCGCGCGGGGTCCTCTACGGCTACCTGCCGGGCTTCGGATTGAGTGCAAAGGGCCTCGCCCAGGCCGAGTCGCTGGGCCAGCGGCTGGCCGGGCAGCCGGTCCGGGTGATCCGGACCAGCCCCCTGGAGCGGGCCCGCCAGACGACCTCGATCATCGCCCGGCATCTCGACAGCCCCGAGGTCATCGTGGACGACGACCTGGTCGAGGCGCGATTCGGTCTCTACCTCCAAGGCGTCCGCTACGCCCAGGTGCCATGGCGGCGCCCGCTCTGGTGGGTGCACATGGCCTACCCCGGCCTGCTCCGGCGCGATGAGAGGATTGGTGCGATGGCGGGGCGGGTCGAGCGCTCGCTGGAGCGGCTGCTGGAGAGCGTGGGCGACGGGACCGGCGTCTGCGTCAGCCACGGTGACCCCATCCAGGCCTTCTGGATCACGTACCTGCACCGCCACCCCTGGGCCCTCCACCATCTGCAATGCGCCAAGGGGGGGCTCCTCGCCCTCGACTACGAGAGCGGGAAGCTCGTCAAGGTCACCTACGTGCCGCCCCAGGTCGCCGCCCCAGCGGGGGTCTGATCAGCCTCAGCCTCCTACCAGGATCCCCTCGGGATCGAAGACGCCGGTCAGCTCGCCGACGTCCCGTGCGCCGGCCGGCTCGGCGACCTCGACCGCTGCCGCCGCCGGGATCAGCCGTAGGTGGACCGCGACGATCGCCGCGAGCCTGCCCCGGCTCCCCAGGAGAACGGAGGCGATGTCGTAGCCGACCACGTCCTTGAGGACCGCTCCGCCCAGCTGGACCAGGTCGCCGCCGGGTAGAGCGGCCTCGATCCCGGTGAGGCTCCTCCGGGGCACCCCACCGCGGGCGATCAGGGCCCCGACGTGATCCGAGCCGGGATCGGCGCTGAGCCCGGCGACGGCCATGCCGGCTTCCGCCAGAGCGGCGGCGAGAGCGCGGATCGTGACCCCCGCCTCGGCCCGGACAACGCCGTTGGAGGCGACGACCTGGACGGCGGAGAGGCGACACATGCTGAGCAGGGCTCCGTCCCTCAGGGGATCGGCTCCCTCCGCCGGGCCGCTGGTGAGACGCAGGCGAAGGCGTCGCTCCTGGGCAATGCGCAGCGCGGCGGCGACGCCGTCCGGTGAGCTGGGGGCGAGCACCGATCCACGGTCGAGGACGGTCTCCTCTCCCAGAGCGTCGACCAGCAAGCGGTGGAGGCTCGCGTCCACTGGCGGCTGAGTGTAGATGCCGCGGCCCCGGGTGCCGTGACGTGAGCTCCGCGCCGTCCGAGATCAAGTTGACGCCGCAACCGGTCAACCCGTATAGTTCCCCGACGATGCACATCGCGCACGCCTCGAAACAGCTCGCCGGACGCAAAGCCCTCGCAGGGGCCAGATCCGCCGGTACGAAGTAGAGGCGCGCGCCGCGAGGCGCTCCCGCCGCCGCGGAAGAGGGCTCCCCCAGAGCGAGGGAGCCCTCTTCGTCTGTCCAGAGCAGTTCACGAGCAAGCCCGCGGGAGTCCCATGAGCATCCAGTCGCAATCGCACCCGATCCGTGTCGTCGTCCTTCCCGGCGACGGCATCGGCCCGGAGGTCATCGCCAGCGCGGTGAGCGTCCTCGAACGCGCCGCCTCCGCCCACCACCTCCACCTCGAGCTGACCGAGCGACCGATCGCCGGAGCCGCCATCGAGGCCGAGGGACGCCCCCTCCCCGAGGCGACCCTGCAGCTCTGCCGCGAGGCCGACGCCGTCCTCTTCGGCGCTGCCGGTGCCCCCCGCTGGGACCACCTGCGCGGCGACGCGAGACCGGGAGCAGCCATCCACGGGCTGCGCCAGCGGCTGGGCCTCAGCATCAATCTCCGCCCCGTCCGCGCCTTCCCCGCCCTCTCCGGCTGCGGACCGCTGCGGCCCGAGGTCACCCGCGGCACCGACTTCATCGTCGTCCGCGAGCTTTCCGCCGGCGCCTACTACGGCGCTCACGGCCGGAGCGGCGAGGGCGACTCGGAGCGCGCCCACGACACCATCACCTACAGCCGCAGCCAGATCGCGCGCGTCGTCGGCTTCGCGTTGGAGCTGGCTCGTGGCCGCAGCCGCCACCTCACCTCGGTGGACAAGGCGAATGCCCTCGTGAGCGGACGGCTCTGGCGCGACGTCACCTCCGAGCTGGCCGCGGACAACCCGGACGTCGCCCTCGATCACCAGCTCATCGACAGCTTCACGCTGCGCATGCTCCAGCAGCCGTCAGCGCTGGACGTGGTGGTCGCCGAGAACCTCTTCGGCGACATCCTGAGCGACGAGGCGGCGGCGATCAGCGGGTCGCTCGGACTGATGGCGTCGGCCAGCCTCAATCCCGACGGCGGCCCCGCCCTCTACGAGCCGATCCACGGCACGGCGCCGGACATCGCCGGGCGCGGCATCGCCAACCCGGTGGGCTCGATGCTGAGCGTCGCCCTCCTCTTTGAGCACTCGCTCCGCCTCCCCGAGGTCGCGGCGGAGATCCGCACCGCGGTGGACGTGGCCCTCGACGCCGGAGCACGCACCCCCGACCTGGGTGGGACCAGCTCGACCGGCGAGATGACCGCCGCCGTGCTCGACGAACTGAGCGCCCGCGCGCCGCTGGAGGTCCGGCCATGACCGTGGCGCGCATGGCCATCATCGACTCGACCCTCCGTGAGGGCGAGCAGTTCGCCGGGGCCGACTTCACCACCGATCAGAAGCTGGAGATCATCGCCGCCCTCGACGAGTTCGGCGTCGACTACATCGAGATGACCTCCCCGGCGGCCTCGCCCCAGTCGGAGGCAGACCTGAGGGCCGCGGTCGCCGCCCGTCCCCGGGCCCGGGTGCTCACCCACACCCGCTGCTCCATCGAGGATGTCGACCGGGCGCTCGCCGCCGGCGCGGACGGCGTCAACGTCCTCTTCGCCACCTCCGACGTGCTCCGCCAGGCGAGCCACCGCCGCTCCCTCGACGAGGTGATCGACATCGCCTGCCGGGTCATCAGCCATGTCCGCAGCGCCGGCCGCGAGATCCGCTTCAGCTGCGAGGACGCCTTCCGCAGCGACCTGGAGGAGATCCTGGCGGTGTACCGGGCCGTCGACGCCTGCGGACCCGACCGGGTCGGCATCGCCGACACGGTCGGCATCGCCACCCCGCGCGAGGTCGAGGAGATGGTGGTGGCGGTGCGGGCCGCCGTCGGCTGCGACATCGAGTTCCACGGCCACAACGACACCGGCTGCGCGGTGGCCAACGCCCTGGCCGCCCTGGAGGCCGGCGCCACCCACATCGACACCACCGTGCTCGGCATCGGCGAGCGCAACGGGATCGCCTCCCTCTCCGGGCTCATCGCCCGGATCGGCACGGTGTCTCCCGAGCGGGTCGACCCCTACCGCCTCGACCTCCTCCCCCAGCTCGACGCCCAGGTCGCCCGCATCCTCGGCATCGGGGTGCCCTTCAACGCCCCCATCACCGGCGCCTTCGCCTTCACCCACAAGGCGGGGATGCACAGCAACGCGGTGCTCCGCGACCCGCGCAGTTACGAGGTGCTCCAGCCTGAGCGTTATGGCCTGGATCGGCAGATACTCATCGGCCACCGGCTGGTCGGCCGCAACGCCATCCGCGATCGCGCCGGGAGTCTCGGCCTCGACCTCGACGAGGAGCAGATCGCGACGGTCACCGCCGAGATCAAGCGGCTCGCCGACTCCGCAACCCTCGCCGACGAGCAGGTGGACGACCTCCTGCTCAGCTGGCGCAACCCCGCCGCCTAGCCCACACATCAGGAGAATCCACACCGATATGGGAACCTTGGTCGAAGCGATACTCAGCCGGCGCGTGGGCCGGCCCATCCACGCCGGCGACACGGTGGTCGCCGAGGTCGACGCGGTGATGGCCCACGATGTCACCGGGCCGCTCGCCATCGACGCCTTCCGCAGCCTGGTGATGCCGATCTGGAACGCCTCGCGGACCATCTTCAGCTTCGACCATGTGTTCCCCTCGAACAGCGTGGCCGCCAGCGAGCTGCACCGCCGCATCCGTGAGTTCGCCGCCGAGTACGGGATCCGCAACCTCTTCGCCGAGGGGATCTGCCACCTGGTGATGGTGGAGCGCGGCTTCGTCCGCCCCGGCGGCGTGGTGGTCGGTGCCGACTCCCACAGCACCACCTACGGGGCGCTGGGCTGTTTCGCCACCGGGATGGGCTCCACCGACATCGGGGTGACCATGGCCACCGGGCGCTCCTGGTTCCGGGTGCCGGAGACCCTCCGGATCGAGGTGACCGGGACGCTGGCCCGGGGCGTCCAGGCCAAGGACCTCGCCCTCCACGTCATCCGCCAGCTCGGCGCCGAGGGCGCCAACTACCTGGCCGTCGAGTGGGGCGGCCCGACGGTCAGCGCGATGGGACTGTCGGAGCGCCTCACCCTCTCCAACCTCTCCGTCGACTTCGGTGCCAAGTGCGGGCTCTGCGAGGTGGACGCCAAGACCTGGGAGTACCTCCACCTCCCCGACGGCGGCGACCTGCGCCCGAGCGAGCCGTGCTACGCCGAGGTCCTGGGCGTCGACGTCAGCGAGCTGGAGCCACAGGTATCGGCGCCGCCCGCGATCGAGAACGTGCGACCCCTCTCGGAACTGGCCGGCACCCGCCTCGACGAGGTGTTCATCGGCAGCTGCGCCAACGGGCGGATCGAGGACATGGCGGTCGTCGCCGCCATACTCGAGGGGCGGCAGGTGAGCTCGACCACCCGGACCATCATCATCCCGGGCACCCGGATCGCCTACCTGCAAGCGCTGGAGCGCGGCTACATCGACACCTTCGTGCGCGCCGGGGCGGTGGTGATGGCCTTTGGCTGCGGCCCCTGCCTGGGCCGCCAGCACGGTACCCTCGGCCCCGGCGAGCGCGCCCTCTCGACCAGCATGCGCAACTACCCGGGCCGCATGGGCAGCCCGGGCGCCGAGATCTACCTGGCCAACCCGGCGGTGGCGGCCGCGTCCGCCCTGGCCGGGGTCATCGCAGACCCACGGGAGGAGAACTGATGGCCCGGGTCTTCCGCTTCGGGGACGGCATCTCCACCGACGCCATCATGCCCGGCCGCTACAACCTGACCACCGACCCGGCGGCGCTCGCCAAGGCCTGCTTCATCGAGAACCGCCCCGACTTCCACGAGACCGTGCGCCCCGGCGACGTCATCGTGGCGGCCAGCAACTTCGGCTGCGGCAGCTCCCGGGAGCACGCCCCCCTCTCCATCAAGGCGAGCGGGGTGAGCGCGGTGGTGGCGCGCTCGTTCGCCCGCATCTTCTACCGCAACGCGGTCAACCTCGGGCTGCCCGTGATCCGCTGCGCCGACCTCCACGACGCCGTCCAGGACGGCGACGAGGTGGTGGTGGACATCGAGCACGGCACCATCGTGGCCAACGGCCGGATCTTCCAGGGCGAGGCGCCCTCCGCGGTCGCCCGCCGCATCAGCGAGGCCGGCTCGCTCGTCGATTTGATCAAGAATCATGGCTGGGCCGCCATCGAAGAGGTGGTCTGACGGTGCCGAACGCTGAGGAGGTCTGACCATGGCTGGATTGACCGCAGCCTGTCCCGAGTGCGACGCCCAGGTGGCCATCGGCAGCGACGCCGAGGTCGGTGAGATCGTCTCCTGCCCGGAGTGCGGCGCCGACCTGGAGATCCGGGGGCTGACCCCGGCCCAGCTCGAGGTCGCCCCACCCGAAGAGGAGGACTGGGGCGAGTGACCCCTCCCCGTATCGGCATCCTCTGCTCGCGGATCCGGGTCGAGGAGAAGCTGCTCCTGCAGGCATTCCGCGCGCGGGGCGCGGAGCCGGAGCGGATCGACGACGACGAGGTCGTCCTCGACATCCGCGGGCCGGTGGGCGCCCCGCCCCGGTGGGACGTCGTCTTTGACCGCAGCCTCAGCCAGACCCGGGCCCTGGCCGCCCTCCGCGTCCTGGAGGCGCAGGGGGTGACGACCGTCAACGTGGCCGCCGTCGTCGCCACCTGCGGGGACAAGCTCGCCACCAGCGCAGCGCTCGCCGCCCACGGTCTGCCGTCCCCGCGAACCCTGGTCGCCTTCACCCCGGAGGCCGCGCTGCGCGCCATCGAGGAGCTGGGCTACCCAGTCGTGATCAAGCCCGCGGTCGGCTCCTGGGGCCGGATGGTCTCTCGTCTCAATGACCGCGACGCCGCCGAGGCGGTGCTCGAGCACAAGCGGGCCCTCGGCTCCGCCGCCGACTCCGTCTACTACATCCAGGAGCACGTCGACAAGCCGGGACGCGACATCCGCAGCTTCGTGGTGGGTGGCGAGACCATCTGCGCCATCTACCGAATGTCCGATCACTGGATCACCAACACCGCTCGCGGTGGTCACGCCTCCAACTGTCCGGTGACGGCCGAGATCGACCGCCTCTCCCGCGGCGCTGCCGCTGCGGTGGGCGGAGGGATGGTGGCCGTCGACCTCCTGGAGCGCGGCGACGGCGAGCTGCTCATCTCCGAGGTCAACCACACCATGGAGTTCCGCAACAGCATCGACACCAGCGGGGTCGACATCCCCGGCCGGATGGCCGACCACGTGCTCGCTGTGGCCCGCCGGTCCGTCGCGATGGCCGCATCGTGAGTGCGAGAGTCGGTGCAGCGCCGCCGGGGCACGTCGTCGCAGGGGGGCTCACGCAGGCGCGAGACGCAATCGGCGGAGCGAGAGCGGGGCACGTCGTCGCCGGCGGGCTTTCGAAGGCGCGAGACGCAAACGGCGGAGCGCCGGCGGGGCACGTCGTCGTAGTGGGGGCTTGCGCAGGCCGCAGTTGCAATGCCGCCGAGCACGAGGCGCGGACAGCAGAGCTGTCCGACGCCGGTCCCCCCGAGACGACGTGCCCCGCCGGCGCACACGCGGAAGCCGCCTCATGACCACCACCGCCGCAACCACCCTCGCGGTCGGCGACCTTCTGCTCGAGATGCTCGCCATCCCGAGCCCGACCGGGAGCGAGTGGCGCCTGGCGGGTGTTCTCCGCGACCGCCTCGCCGGTGCCGGGTTCGACGCCGAGATCGACCCGGCCGGCAGTGTCGTCGCCGGTTGGGGCGACGGGCCCCGTGAGGTCATGCTCCTCGGCCACCTGGACACCGTCCCCGGGACCATCCCGCCGCGCCGCGAGGCCGGCCGGATCTTCGGCCGCGGCTCGGTCGACGCCAAGGGCCCGCTGGCGGCGGCGATCGCCGCGGTCGCCCTCCAGCCGAGGCACGGGCCGGCGCGCTTCACGGTGATCGGCTGCATCGACGAGGAGGGCGACTCCCGCGGCGCCCGCCAGGTCGCGACCCGCCCCTCCCCCGCCGCCCTCATCGTCCTGGAGCCGAGCGGCTGGGAGGCGGTGACGGTCGGGTACCGGGGCATCGTCCGAACCGAGCTGCGCATCGAGGACACCCTCCGCCACCGGGCCGCGCCCGAATCGACGGTGGCCGACCGGCTGGTGGCCCTGCTCGCCCGCCTCCAGGCGCAGCTCGACGAGCGCGGTGCCGGCAGGAGCCCCTTCCACCGGGCCGACCTGCGCGTCACCGGGCTCGAGGTGCAGGACACGGGCCTCCGCGAGACCGCCGTGGCACGCATGCAATTCCGGCTGCCCCCGGACCTCGACTCCGCGTCCCTGCTCGACTGGCTGGACGGGGAGCGGGGCGAGGCCGAGCTCCTGATTCAATTCGCCACCGACGCGGTCCACACGCCCCGGGACAGCCGGGTGGCACGGGCCCTCACCCGCGCCATCCGCCGCCAGGGAGGGGCCCCCCGGCACAAGGTCAAGACGGGGACTGCCGACATGAACCTCCTGGTCCCCCGCTGGGGTTGCCCCGCCGTCGCCTACGGTCCGGGCGACTCCCATCTCGACCACACCCCCGAGGAGGCCGTGGACGTCGCCGAGCTGGAGCGGGCGGTGGCGGTCCTCAACGGCGCCCTGGAGGAGCTGAGCCGATGAGAGCCATAGTCCAGGGCGGATCGGGCTACGCCGGTGGTGAGCTGCTGCGGCTGCTCGCCGGCCACCCGGACCTCGAGGTGACCCAGGTCTCGTCCGAGCGCTTGCGCGGCAAGCCGGTCGCCGCCGTCCATCCTCAGCTCCGCGACCGGAACGAGCTCCGTTTCTGCGGCCTCGACGACCTGGAGCCCGCGGACGTCGTCTTCTCGGCGCTGCGCCACGGCGAGTCCGCACCGCGCATCGACCGCACCCTGGCCCTGGCCCCGGTCGTCGTCGACCTCTCCGCCGACTTCCGGCTCCACGACCCCGCCGACTACCCCCACTGGTACGGTTGGGAGCACCCCCGCCCGGAGCTGCTCGCCGGCTTCGTGTACGGGCTGGCGGAGCTTCACCGCGAGCAGATCGCGACCGCTGACCGGCTGGCCATCGGTGGCTGTGTGGCGACGGCCAGCATCCTCGCCCTGGCACCCTTCGTCCGGGCCGGCCTGGTCGACCCGGCCATGCCGATCGTGGTCGACGCCCTGATCGGCTCCTCGGCAGCGGGCTCGGAGCCGACCGCCACGTCGCACCACCCCCACCGCAGCGGCGCCATGCACAGCTTCGCCGCCACCGGGCACCGCCACACCGCCGAGATCCTCCAGGAGCTGCGCGCCATCGGCACGGTCGGCGAGGTCGCCCTCAGCGTCACCTCCGTGGAGGCGGTCCGGGGCATCCTGGTCACCGCCCACGTCTGGCTCAGCGTGGCGGTGGAGGAGAGGGAGATCTGGCGGGTGTTGCGCACGGCGACCCGCGCCGAGCCGTTCCTCCGGGTCGTCAAGCAGGCCCACGGGCTGCACCGTCACCCGGATCCGCGGCTGGTCACGGGCACCAACTTCTGCGACCTCGGCTTCAGCCGCGACCCGCACTCCCGCCGCCTGGTGGTCACCGCGGCCATCGACAACCTGGTCAAGGGCGCGGCCGGCCAGGCGATCCAGGCGGCCAACATCCGGCTGGGCTTCCCGGAAACGGCGGGCCTGGAGTTCGGCGCGATCTACCCGCTGTGATCACCGTCGTCAAGATCGGCGGCAGCCTGGAGCTCGCCGAGGCTGGGCCCCTCCTCGCCGAGCTGGCCGGCTTCGATGGGCGGCTGATCGTCATCCACGGCGCCCACCTCCAGCTCGACCGGCTGGCCACGCTTCTCGGCCATCCCCCGCGGATGGTCACCTCGGTCCGCGGCGAGGTGACCCGGTACACCGACCGGGAGACCATGGACCAGTTCCTGATGGCGTACTGCGGTCTGGCCAACAAGCGGCTGGTGGAGGGATTGCGCCGCGAGGGGGCGGACGCGGTCGGGCTCTCCGCCATGGACGGGGGGATCGCCACGGGCCGGCGCAAGCCCGATCTCCGGATCGTCGAGGGCGACCGCCAGCGCCTCCTCCACGACAACCACGCCGGCACCATCGAGGCGATCGACGCCTCCCTGCTCCGCCTCCTCCTCGACACCGGCCGGCTCCCGGTGCTCACGCCGCCCGCCATCTCCGACCAGGGCGAGGCGATCAACGTCGACGGTGATCGCCTGGCGGCGGAGGTGGCCGTCGCGCTGGGCGCGCAGCGCCTATTGATCCTGATGAACGTGCCGGGCTTGCTCCGCGACCCCGCCGACGAGGCGAGCCTCATCCCGCGCCTCGGCCCGGACGAGATCGAGCCCCACCTCCCCCTGGCACCGGGCCGGGCCCGGGTCAAGCTGCTGGCCGCCCGGCGCGCACTGGAGGGCGGCGTGCCCGCGGTGGTCCTCGGCGACGGCCGCGGGGAGCGCCCGCTGGCCCGCGCTCTCGGCGGTTCAGGGACCTGGATCGCCGCTCCGGAGCATCTCCCGCTCGCCACCTGACCCGGAAAGCGGGAGGATTGCAGCGAGTGAGCCCCCACCCCGGCCTCCGCGAGGTCATCGCCGCCACCCCCGTGCCCCGCCCGCAGGGCTTCCGGCCGTGACCGACCTCCCTCTGCGCGTCCTCCAGATCGTCGACGCGGCCGCCTTCCTGCTCATCGGGGTGCTCGCCCTCCGCGACTGGTGGCGGGGCCGTGAGGGACGGCGCGGCTACCTGGCGATCGCGCTGGGAAGCCTGGGGCTGGTCGCGCTCGGGGCCGGGATCGAGCCGCTTGTCGGCCACGCGGCGACCTTCGCCAGCGTTCTGGTCGTCACCTCCATGGTCTCGGCCGGCGCACTCGTCCTGTACCGGCACTCCGTGCTGCCCCTCCCGTGGTGGGCGCTCATCCTGGCGGGCCTCGCCCTGGCGAGCGCCACCGCGCTCAGTTTCGTGGTGGGCCTGCCGGTCGCCGCCGGCCCCGGGGTCGTGCCGACTCCGGAGCAGAAGCTGGCGCTCGACCTCCTCCTGGTGGTCTGGTGCCTGGCAGTGGCGGAGCCCGCGTACCGGTTGGCCCGCCTCTCCGTCGACCTCCCCGCGGTGCAGCGCGCCCGGATGCGCTCGATCGCCGCCGGGTACGGCGGGATCATGATCGTGGCCGCCCTGATCCTGGTGGCCTTCACCATCGGCGGCGACCGCCTCGCCGTCGCCCTCCAGGCATTCGCCCTGGTCTGCGTCCCGCCGCTCTACGCGGGATTCGCGCCGCCCGGGTGGCTGCGCCGGATCTGGCGCCGGCCCGAGGAGGACCGCCTCCGCCACGCCATCCATGACCTCCTTCTGTACAGCCCTGACCGGGCCGCCCTGGCGGTCCGCGGCCTCGACTGGGCGATCCGTCTGGTCGGCGGCGGCGCCGGGCTGATCGCCGACGCGGGCGGCGAGCTGCTCGCCTCTCAGGGCATCTTCGACTCCGAGGCGCGCGAGCTCGTGGCGCGGCTGCCCCTCCCCTCCCCGGCCACCCTGGTGCGGCTGCGGAGCGGTCCCCACACCGCCATCGTCCACGCCCTCCCGATGAACGCCGGGCAGGGCGTCCTGGTGGTCCTGGCCGGCTCCCTCTCCCCCACCTTCGACGCCGAGGAGGCCGATTGGCTCGCCGGCTACACCGCCTCGCTCTCCATCGCCCTGGACCGGGTGCGGGTGGCCGAGCTGGCGGCGGAGACCGAGACCGAGCTGCGCAACGCCCGGGACCTGGCGGAGGCCGCCAACCGGGCCAAGAGCGAATTCCTCTCCCGGCTGAGCCACGAGCTGCGCACCCCGCTCACCGCCATGATCGGCTTCGCCGACCTCCTCCTCACCGAGCCTCTCGACCCCCAGCAGGAGCACCACGTCCGCACCATCCTCAAGGCGGGCGACCATCTCCTGGCCCTGGTCAACGACATCCTCGACATCTCCCGGATCGAGGAGGGCCGGCTCTCCCTCTCCCCGGAGCCGGTGGCGGTGCGGCACCTGGTCGGGGAGGTGCTCGACCTCACCCGCCCGATGGCCGCCGAGCTGGAGACCACGGTCCGGGTCGCGGGCATCCCGGAGGAGCTGATCGTCGCCGCCGACCACCAGCGGCTCAAGCAGGTGCTGCTCAACTTCGTCTCCAACGCCATCAAGTACAACCGGCGTGGAGGCTGGGTGGAGATCACCGCGGCGATCGGCGACGACAACTGCCGGATCGCCGTCCAGGACAGCGGGCCGGGGCTGCGGCGGGAGGAGATGGAGCGGCTCTTCGCACCTTTCGAGCGCCTCTCGGCAGCCACCTCGGGTGTGGAGGGCACCGGGCTGGGGCTCGCCCTCTCCAAGTCACTGACGGAGGCGATGGGCGGCCGGATCGGGGTGGCGAGCCGGGTCGGCAAGGGCTCCACCTTCTGGGTCGAGCTGCCGCTCAGGTCCGGTGGCGACAGGGCGCCGGCCGACGCCGGTGCTGAGCCGCCAGCCATCGCGGGCGCGGAGCCGCCGACCCCCGCAGGCGCGGAGCCGCCACCCATCGCCGAGGTCGAGGTCACGGAGTTCGCGGATGAGAGCCTGCTGGGGCACCGCACCAACGAGCCGGCGGCGGAGGCAAAGAGCGTGCCGGGCACGGAGGTCGGAGCGGAGGACGGCGGGCGCTGAAGCTGAGCAGGACACGGGTCTCCAGCTCGGCCCGTCATCCCCCGTGAGCTACGTCCCCGGGAGCGTCCCCGTCTGGGCCATGGTGGCGACGGTGAGCACCAGGACCACGAAGACGCCGAGCACCAGCGTGCCGGCGGCGGTCACCAGCAGCATCGCGCTTCCCGCCAGGCCGGTCCGCGGCCACTCGTACGCGGGCGCGTCCTCCTTGGGACGCTGGAACATGATCAGCGTCACCCGCAGGTAATAGAAGACCGACACCGCGCTGGTGCCGATTCCCCAGAGCGCGAGCGCGACGTTGTGCGCCTGGATGGCGGCCGCGAAGACCAGGAACTTGCCGATGAAACCGGCGGTGAACGGAAAGCCCGCCAGCGAGAGGAGGAAGAATGCCAGCGCCGCGGCCACGTACGGCCGCCGGCGCCACAGGCCGCGCAGGTGGTCGTAGCTGTCGAGGTCCTCGCCCCGCCCGCTCATGACCGTGACCACCGCGAAGGCGCCGAGGTTGGTGAAGGCGTAGGCGGCGAGGTAGTAGAGGGCGCCCTGGACACCGAGCGGGGTGCCGACGCCGACCGCCACGCCAATCAGGATGTAGCCGGCCTGGGCGATGCCCGAGTAGGCGAGCATCCGCTTGATGCTGTTCTGCGTCAGGGCGGCGAGGTTGCCGACGACCATGGAGAGGATGGCGACCGCGATCACCACCGCGCTCCAGTGGCTGTAGTAGGAGGCGAAGGCGTCGTCGAAGAGGCGGATGATGACGATGAACGCCGCCACCTTGGTGGCGACGCTCATGAAGGTGGTCACCGAGGTCGGCGCTCCCTGGTAGACGTCGGGCGTCCAGGCGTGGAAGGGCGCCGCGCTGACCTTGAAGGCGAGGCCGACGAACATGAGGATGATCCCGCCGACCAGCAGCGGGTCGACCCGCAGCGAGCGGCTCATCGCCTCGGCGATCTGCGCGAGCTGGGTGTGCCCGGTCTCGCCGTACACCAGGGCCATCCCGAAGAGGAGGAACGCGGAGGCGAAGGAGCCGAGCAGCAGGTACTTGACCGCCGCCTCCTGGGAGCGCTCCTCCTGGCGGGAGAATCCGCTCAGGATGTAGAGCGAGATCGAGAGCAGCTCGATGGCGAGGAAGATGACCATGAGGCTGGTGGCGCCGGCCAGCAGCATCATCCCCACCGTGGCCGCCATCAGCAGCGAGTAGTACTCGCCGTGGTGGAGCCTCCGGCGGTTGAGGTAGCCCGGGCTGATGACCACGGTGAGGAGCGTTGTCACGAGGATCACGCAGTTGGCGAACTCGGCGAGCCGGTCGTAGGCGAAGGCGCCGAAGAAGACGCTGCGGCCGGCTGAGCCCGCGTCATACCAGCCCCAGACGCTGACCGCCAGGGCGCCCACCAGGACCGCCCCACTGAAGACGGCGAGCCAGGTACGGCGTGGAGGCGGCACCACCAGGTCGAGCAGCATGAGGGCGAGGAAGCCTCCGGCGACGATCAGCTCGGGAAGCAGTCCGACGAGGTCGCGCCATCCCGGGGTGGCGGTGGCCAGCGGCAGGGCGGCGAGCGCGTTCACGGCGCGCACCCCGCCACCGGACCCGGACGGGAGCTCAGGTCGAATGCGGCGCCGCTCATGGCTCGACCTCGGTCAGCGCGGAGACGTGTGCGACGATCGGCACCACGACCGGGTGCTGGCTCGCGTCGGCGAGCGTCACGTAGCCGGGCACCGCCTGGGCGGCGACGGTGCCGACCGGGTGCGGGAACACCCCGAGAAGGACGATCAGCACGGCCAGCGGGGCGAGCACCAGTCCCTCGCGGAAGCGCAGGTCCTGCACCTTCTCGGTGACCGCCCGGACCGGCCCGTGCATCATCCCCTGGTGCATGCGGAGCATGTACCAGCTGGCGAGGAGCACTCCCAGGCCGGCCAGCACGGCCAGCAGCCAGAAGTACTGGAAGGCGCCCAGCATGATGGTGACCTCGCCGACGAAACCGTTGGTCCCGGGCAGGCCAAGGGCGCCCAGGGTGATCACCAGGAAGAAGACGTAGAGCCAGGGCATCCGCTTCTGGAGTCCGCCCAGCTCGCGGATGTCGCGGGTCCCGGTGCGGGCCTCGACCACGCCGACCACCAGGAAGAGCCCCGCGATGATGATGCCGTGGTTGAGGATCTGGATGACCGCGCCATCGATGCCGTTCTGATCGAGGCTGAAGATGCCGAGCGCGATGAATCCGAGGTGCGAGATGCTCGCGTAGGCGACGATCCGCTTGAGGTCGGTCTGGCTCAGGGCCATCATCGCGCCGTAGAGGATGCTGAGGATCGCCAGCGCGACCAGGAGCGGCTGGAGCTGGTGGACGGGACCGCTGAAGAGGGTGATCCCGAAGCGGATGAAACCGTAGGCGCCCATCTTGCTCACCGCCCCGGCGAAGAACACGAGCGTGGGGGTCGGCGCCGACTCGTAGAGGTCGGGCAGCCAGGTGTGGAAGGGGACGATGGGCAGCTTGATGGCGAAGGCGAGGGCGAAGGCGAGGAACGCGAACATGGCCGGGGAGAGCGTCGGGATGGTGGTGAAGGGAAGCGCCACGCCGGTCTGGACCGGCAGCGGGTTCTGGAGCAGGACCTCGAGGTCGAAGGTGTTGTGCCCCCCCGCCAGCGCCTGGAAGTGCAGGTAGAGGATCGCGAGCAGCATCAGCAGGCTGCCCGCCACCGTGTAGATGACGAACTTGAGGGTGGCCCGGCCCCGGTTCTCGTTGCCGTAGAAGGCGAGCAGGAAGTAGAGGGGGATGAGCATCCCCTCCCAGAAGACGTAGAAGAGGAGCAGGTCGAGACTGATCAGCACGCCGGTGGTGGCCGCCTCGGCGAGCAGCATCAGGCCGCAGAAGAGCTTGAGCCGCTCGGTGGAGCGGCGCGGCACCACCAGCGCGCCGAGCAGGAAGACGCCCGCGTTGAGGGCGAGGATCCAGGCCGACACCCCGTCCACCCCGAGGTGGTACGAGGCGCCGATCGCCGGTATCCAGCTGGCCTGCTCGACATAGTGCATGGGCAGCGGCCCGCCACCGATCGCGCTGGTGGTCGCCACCCCGTGGACGACGATCGCGACCAGCACCACCTCCGCGGCCGCCACCATCACGGTCACGCCCTTGATCAGGTCGGCAGCCTTCCCCGGGATGACCTGGAGGATGAGCGCCCCAGCGGCGGGGAGCAGCAGGATGGCGGTGAGCCAGGGGAATCCGCTCACTTCGCCAGCCCCGCCGCGAGCATGACGGCGACGGTGAAGATCACGACGAAGAGGACCATGTAGGAGGCGTAGTCGCGGATCAGCCCGGTCTGGATGGTCCGGAAGGCCGAGCTGAAGTCGGTGGCGACACCGGAGACGCCCTTGATCCAGCTGTCCATCACCGGGTCGCCGACCCGGCGGAGCCCGCGCGCCACGGCCCGGGTGGGGCGGACCAGCAGGGCGTCGTAGATCTCGTCGAAGTAGAGCTTGTTGAAGGAGAGCCGGGGCAGCAGCCGGAGCCCCGGCCGCGCCAGCACGCGCGACGGATCGAGGTCGTGACGCACCCAGATGCGCAGCGCGATGGCGATGCCGATCAGGCTGCAGGTCAGCCCGATCACGAAGCCGAGCACCCCCGGCCAGAGCTCCGGCGCCTTGGCGATCGGCCCACTCCCGGGACTCGTGAACACCGGGTTGAGGAAGGCGTCGATGAGATGCGGCCCGAAGGCGACCGGCCACTGCAGGATCCAGCCCGCGAGCGCCGAGAGCCCAGCCAGGATGACCACCGGCCAGAGCATCACCGCCTTGGACTCGTGGGCGTTGCGGGCGGCCTCCGAGCGCGGCTCACCCCGGAAGGTGGTGCCGTAGAGGCGGAAGGCGTAGAGCCCGGTGAGCACGTTGACGACGATGCCGACGATGTAGAGGGCGGGCGCGCCGGGACCGTTGATCAGGCCGAAGCCGAGCAGGTCCTCCTTGGAGAACATGCCCGCGAAGAGGAAGCCTGCCAGGGCCAGCGATCCCACCAGGAAGCACCAGGCGGTCACCCGCATCCGGGAGTCCAGCCCGCCCATCTCGCGGATGTCCTGCTCGTCGTGCACGGCGTGGATCACGTTGCCGGCGGCGAGGAAGAGGAGCGCCTTGAAGAAGGCGTGGAGCAGGAACTGGTACATCCCGGCGGCGTAGGCGCCGATCCCCACCGCGAAGATCATCAGCCCGATCTGGGACATCGTCGAGTAGGCGATCACCCGCTTGATGTCGACCTGGGAGAGGGCGATGAAGCCGGCCATCACGGCGGTGCCCATGCCCACGCAGGCGACCATCCCGGAGGCGATGGGGGCCAGGTCGAAGAGCGAATGGAAGCGCGCGATCAGGTAGACGCCGGCGGTGACCATGGTGGCGGCGTGGATCAGGGCCGACACCGGGGTGGGGCCCTCCATGGCGTCGGGGAGCCAGGTGTGGAGGGGGAACTGGGCGCTCTTGGCGAAGGCTCCGACCGCGAGCAGGATGCAGATCAGAGTGATCAGCGGGCTCCCCACGCCAAGAGAAGAGGCGTGGGCGAAGATCTGGGGCAGGCTCAGGGTGTAGAGATGCTGGGGAACAGCGAGGATCAGGGGGCACACCGTGCCGTGTGCGGGAATGCAGGCAGGCGGAGCCGTCGTCAGGTTGACGAAGATCAGGAGGGCCGCGATCACCAGCGCGACGTCGCCGATCACCTGGGTGATGAAGGCCTTGCGGGCGGCCAGCACGGCGCTCTCCCGCTCGTACCAGAAGCCGATCAGCAGGTAGCTGGAGAGCGCCACGGCGGCCCAGCCGATGATCAGGATGACCATGTTGGCAGCCAGCACCAGCAGCGCCATCGAGAAGATGAAGAAGTTCATGTAGCTGAAGAACCGCGCCGCCCCCGGGTCGTGCTCCATGTAGCCGACCGAGTAGACGTGGATCAGCAGGCCGACCCCGGTGATGACCAGCAGCATCAGCACCGAGAGCTGGTCGATGGTGACGTCGACCGAGACGTTGAGGTTGCCGGGGCCGAGGTCCAGCCAGTTCCAGAGGGTCGCTGTGGTCGACTGGTGGCCGGAGGCGGCGCCCAGCACCTGGACGAAGATCACCAGGGTGACCGCGAACGCGGCCCCGATGGAGAGGGTGCCGGCCAGGTTGACGAACCGCCGGCCGAGAACGGGGCCGATGAGGCCGCAGAGCGCGCTGCCCGCGAGCGGGAAGAGCAGCACCAGGCCGGCGAGGAGCGCGGCGGTCGACGCGTTCATTGCTTCATCTCGTCGAGGTCGTCCACGTCCAGCTCGCGGCCGATGCTGAACACCCGGGTCAGCAGGCCGAGGCCGACCACCACCTCGGCGGCGGCCACCACGATGACCATGAAGGCGAAGACCTGGCCTTCCTCACTGTTGAGGTAGCTGGAGTAGCCGACGAGGGCGAGGTTCACCGCGTTGAGCATCAGCTCGATGCACATGAAGACGACCAGGGGATTGCGCCGGATCAGCACTCCCAGGGCTCCGAGGGTGAAGAGAAATGCGGCGGTGAGCAGCAGCCAGGGGAACATCGCCTGGGAGAGCATCAATCCCCGCCCTCCACCAGGTCGTCCCGCCACCTTTCTTCGGCCTGCGGGTCGCGTCTCGGGCCGACCGCGACGCGGCGGGTCAGGTAGACGGCACCGACCGCGGCGACCAGCAGGAGCAGCGAGGTGATCTCGAAGGGGAGCACGTAGGTGTGGAAGAGCTGGTTGGCCACGGTCTGGACGTTGCCGGCGCGGTTGACCGCGTTCTCCGGGAAGCCGAAGGTGTGGAAGGGGTCGGCGGTGGTGTCACCGGTGGCGGCGAGGCTCCCCACGGTGTAGCCGTGCATGCAGGTCACCGCCTGCGTGGTGCAGGAGGTGTCGTAGGTCACGTCGTTCCGGGCCGCGATGAAGACCGCGGTGCAGAGGCCGGCGACCGCCACCACTCCGAGGATGAGGCGGAGGTCGAAGATCCGCGGCCGGTCCTCGGCGGCCGGGTCGAGCAGGGCGATGATGAAGACGAAGAGGACCATGACCGCCCCGGCGTAGACGATCAGCTGGACCACGAAGAGGAACTGGGCGTTGAGCACCAGGAAGACGGCGGCGAGCAGTGCGACCGTCAGCACCAGGGAGAGCGCCGAGTAGATGGTCTTGGAGGAGAAGACCACCCCGAGGGCGGAGATCGCGGCCAGGATGAGGATGACGGCGAGGAGCCCGTTCACGTGCGGCGCCTCCGCGACCTGACCGGGGTGAGCGGCGCCGGCGGCTCGCTCGCCGTGGGCTCCTCCCCCGTCGCCTGTGCGTCGGCCGTCGGCGGGGTCTCGACCGTGGCGGATGCCACCTCTCCCCCACCGCTCCGGGCGGCGGGACCGACGACGCTGGGCGGCCGGCTCATGATCCCGTGAGCGCCGGGGACCGGCGTGGCGTCTCCCTTCGCGGCCTGCGCCGCATCCCATGCCACCCGCGGGCTGACCCCTGGGTCCTGCAGCTCGCGGCCGCGCTGGTCGGAGCCCGCTCCGCGCGGCGCCGACGGGCCACGCCCCTGCTCGAAGTGGGGCCAGGCCTCGAGCAGCTCGGCCTTGGTCACCACCGTCCGCTCGCGGCGGTAGTCGGCCAGGTCGAAGCGCGGCCCGAGGGTGATCGCCTCGGTCGGACAGGCCTCGGCGCAGTAGCCACAGTAGATGCAGCGCATCAGGTTGATCTCGTAGCGCTCGGCGTACCGCTCCCCGGGGGAGATCGGGTGGTCCTTGGGGTTCTCGGCGGGACCGACGTAGATGCAACCGACCGGGCAGGCGGCCGCGCAGAGCTCGCAGCCGATGCACTTCTCCAGCCCGTTGTCGTAGCGATGCAGGATGTGCCGGCCGCGGTGGCGCGGCGTCGCGGGCTTCTGCTCCTCCGGCCACTGCACCGTGATCGGCTTCTTGAGCATGGCGCGGAACGTCACGCTCATCCCCTGAGCGATCTCGCGGAACATCAGCCGGCCCTCAGGGCGACGATGGTGCCGGTGATCATGACGTTGATCAGACCGAGCGGCAGCAACACCTTCCACCCCAGGTTCATCAGCCGGTCGTAGCGCAGCCGGGGCAGGGTCCAGCGGATCCACATCATGACGAAGAGCAGGACCGCCACCTTGATCAGGTACCAGATCACCCCGGGGATCCAGCCCACGATGATCCAGCTGGTCGGCAGCGGCGACAGCCATCCGCCCAGGAAGAGCGTGGTGGCGATGGAGGCGACGATGACCATGTTGATGTACTCGCCGAGGAAGTAGAAGGCGAAGCGCATCGACCCGTACTCGGTGTGGTAGCCGCCGATCAGCTCCTGCTCGGCTTCGGGCAGGTCGAAGGGGGCACGGTTGGTCTCGGCCAGGGCGGCGGTGAAGTAGAGCAGGAAGGCGAGCGGCTGGAGAAAGACGTACCAGAGGTGCTGCTGGTTGCTCACCAACTGCTCCAGGTTGAGCGACCCGGCGAGGATCACCGGGCCGATCAGCGCAAAGGCCACGGCCATCTCATAGGAGATGAGCTGAGCGGACGAGCGGAGCCCGCCCAGCAGCGAGTACTTGTTGTTCGCCGACCATCCGCCCAGGAAGATGGAGTAGACGCCGAGGGAGGTGATCGCGAGGACGAAGAGAAGGCCGACGTTGAGCTGGGCGATGTCCCAATGGAGCGCGTATCCCGACGGGCACGTGAGCGCCGCCTGGCCGATCGACGGGCCGCCCACGCAGTTCACCGCGCTGATCGGGATGGCCGCGAAGGCGAACATGGCCGCCGCCCCGGCCAGGGCGGGTGCGACCACGTAGAGCAGCTTGTCCCGGGCCGAGGGCGCGGTGTCCTCCTTGAAGAGCAGCTTGACCGCGTCGGCGAGGGGCTGCATGAGGCCGAGGGGGCCCACCCGGTTGGGCCCGATGCGGAGCTGGATGCGCGCCGCCACCTTGCGCTCGGCCAGGGTGAGGTAGGCACCGGCGGTGATGAGGAAGACGATGACGATGACGCCCTTGACCAGGATCACCCACCACCAGTCAGGGCCGATGAAGTATTCCCACCCGGCGCTCGCGATCACGCGGTCACCTCGCCGAAGAGGGCGCGGCCACCGTTGCCGGCGGCCCCGTAGGCGGGGATCGCGGCGGCGATCTCCCGCTGCACGCGGGCCGGCTCGCCGGCCCAGCCCTCGGCGCCCAGCGCCGCGGCCAGCATGCTGAGCACCCTGGTCTCGGCCGGTGTGGCCGTGGCCGGCGGCAGGGCGGGGCGGATACGCTGCACCCTGCCCTCGCAGTTGGTGACGGTGCCCATCTTCTCCATGAGGGTGTGGCCGGGGATGAGCACGGTGGCATTCTCGCTGACCGGGCTCGGCACGCTCTCCAGCGCCACCACCACCTCGGCCCGTGCGACCGCCCGGCGGAGCAGCTCGGCGTCCTCCCCGGCGGCGGCGAGGGCGGCGGCGTTGACCACGACCAGGGCCGCGATGCTGCCCTCGGACGCACCGACCAGGATCTCGCGACCGCTCCGCCCCACCGGCTTGGCGGCTCGATAGCCGGGCAGGAGTCCGGGGAGGAGGCCGAGGTCCTTTGCCCCCCGCCCGTTGACCCCGCGGGTGATGGTCAACCGCTTGACGGTCGCCCCGGTGGCGGCGAGCGCCCGGGCGACCACGGCCGCCGCGGCGCGTCCGCACTCATCGGCGATCACTCCGACCAGGCCCTCGCCCCCGCTGGCGGCCTTGACGGCCGCGGCCCCCCGGGCCCCCCCCTCCAGGCGGTGGACGGCGACGCCCTTCTTGGTCTGCGCCTTGAAGAGGCGCAGCGTCAGCACCGGGGCAAAGCGCTCCGGCTCGGGCCCGAGCACGACCACCGCCCTGCACTTCTCGATCTCGGCGATACCCAGGCTGTGCTCGGCCGGGTCGAGGCCGGAGAAGCTCTCCAGCTGGTGGTCGATGTGGGGGGTGCCCAGCACCTCGCGGGCCAGGCGCTGGAGCAGCCACAGCTCCTCGTTGGTGCTCTCCGGGGAGCCGATCACCCCGATGGCGCCGCCACCGAGCCTCTCCTTGGCGGCGCTCAGCTGGGCGGCCGCCGCGGCCACGGCGGCCTCGGGCGTCGCCGGGGTGCCGGCCGGCTCCTCCCTGCTGCCCCTGATGAGCGGCCGGCGGATCCGATCGGTGGAGTTCCACCGCGGGAAGGAGTACCTCCCCTCGTCGCAGAGCCACATGTCGTCGACGAGTGGGTTGTCCCGAGAGGCGAAGCGCCTGACCTCGAAATCCCGGGAGTCGACGTTGACGTTGCACCCGTACGAGCAGCCGGGGCAGACCGACTTGGTCCTCTGCAGGTCCCAGGGCCGGGCGGTGAAGCGGTACTTCACGTGCGTCAGAGCCCCCACCGGGCAGACCTCGGGGAGATTGCCCTGGAACTCGGACTGGAGCGGCTGCCCGTTGAAGGTGGCGACCATGGTCTGGACGCCCCGCTGCTGGAGGACCAGCTCCTTCTCGCCGGTGATCTCCTCATAGAAGCGGGTGCAGCGCCAGCAGAGGATGCAGCGCTCCTGGTCCAGCTCGATCCGGTCGGAGAGCGGCAGCGCCTTGTTGAAGTGGACCTTGTCGGTGATCGGGAAGCGAGACGTCGACGGGCCGTAGCGGACCGTGAAGTCCTGCAGGTCGCACTCGCCGCCGCGGTCGCAGACCGGGCAGTCGAGCGGATGGTTGAGCAGCAGGAACTCGAGCACCCCCTCCCGCTCCTTGACGACGGGCGCCGACTGGGTCTTCACCACCATCCCGTCGGCGACCACGGTGGCGCAGGCGGGCTGGAGCTTGGGCGACTTCTCGATCTCGACCAGGCACATCCGGCAGACCGCGACCGGGTCCATCTTGGGGTGGGCGCAGTAGATGGGGATGTGGATGCCGGCCTCGGTGGCGGCGTCCAGCACCAGCGTGCCGCGCGGCACGCGCAGCGCCCGGTCGTCGATGGTGACGGCCACCCGCCCGTCGTCGGGCGCCGCGCTCTGGGTCGTGTCGTCAGCCATCTAGGCCGTCATCAGCTCGGCGTTGCGCTGCTTGACGGGACATCCGCCCGCCCCGCAGTGCTCCTCAAACTCGCCGCGGAACGCCTGGTACGCGGACATCACGAACCAGGTGGCGGTGTCGCCCAGTGGGCAGAAGCACTTGCCGTTCATGTTGTCGCAGATGTCGGTGAGGGTCGACAGCTCGGCCGGGGTCAGCACTCCCGCCTCCAGACGGTGCATCAGGTCGGATTCGAAGTAGGTGCCCTCCCGGCAGGGGGCGCACTTGCCGCACGACTCGTGCTGGTAGAAGTCGACGAGGCGCATCGAGACGTCCACCATGCAGGTGGTCTCGTCCATGAAGACCATGGCCCCAGCACCGAGCGCCGAGCCTGCCTTGGCCACGACGTCCATGTCGAGAGGGAGGTCGAGGTGCTCGGGGAGCAGGACCTGCATCGACCCCCCGCCGGGCTGGAACGCCTTGAGGGAGCGCCCCCTCCAGATCCCGCGGCACTCCTCCTCCAGGAGCTCGCGGATCGGGGTGCCCAGGGCCATCTCGTAGGTGCCCGGGCGGTTGATGTGGCCGCTGCAACAGAAGAGCCGGGTCCCGGTGCTCTTCTCGGTGCCCACCGAGGCGAACCAGGCGCCCCCGCGGAGGACGATGTGGGGCAGGTTGGAGAGGGTCTCCACGTTGTTGACGACGGTCGGCTGGCCGTAGAGGCCCTTGACGGCCGGGAAGGGCGGCTTGAGCCGGGGCTGGCCGCGCAAGCCCTCCAGGGAGTCGATGAGCGCCGTCTCCTCGCCGCAGATGTAGGCCCCGGCGCCGCCATGGACGATGACGTCGCAGCTGAAGTCGGAGCCGAGGATGCCCCGGCCGATGTAGCCGGCGGCGCGGGCCTCCTCGACGCAGCGCTCCAGCAGCAGGCGCTGGTCGTGGTACTCGCCACGGATGTAGATGAAGGCGATCGGCGCCTGGATGGCGTAGGCGGCGATCAGGGTCCCCTCAATGAGCTGGTGCGGGTTCTCGTCGATCAGGGCCCGGTCCTTGAAGCAGCCGGGCTCCGACTCGTCGGCGTTGACGCAGAGGTAGCGAGGGTGGATGTCCTTGGGGAGGAACGACCACTTCATCCCGGTGGGGAAGCCGGCGCCGCCTCGGCCCCGGATGCCACTGGTCTTGACCTCGCTGACCACCTCGTCGGGGGTCAGGGTGCGCAGCGCCTTGCGCAGTCCCTCGTAGCCGCCGCAGCGCTCGTAGACGTCGAGGGTCTGGAGACCGTCGGTCCCGAAGTCCTTGGTCAGGAGCCGGTGCTCGGCCATCAGCGCCCCGCCTTCCCAAGCCTGGCGGCGATGCGGTGCCAGAGAGACGGCCCGTGCGTTTCGGATGCCGGCGCGGCGCGCACCTCGTCGAGGATGGCGTCGACCCGCTCCGGGGTGAGGTTCTCCTGGAAGTGGTGGTCCACCTGCATGGCGGGCGCGCCGCCGCAGGCACCCAGGCATTCGACCGTCTGCTCCCAGGTGAAGGCGCCGTCCTCGGTGGTCCCGCCCGACGGGCAGCCGAGCCGGTTCTCCAGGTGGGCGACGATCTCCTCGGCGCCGCGCAGCGCGCAGGAGACGTTGATGCACACGAGGACGTGGTGGCGTCCGCCGGGGCGGTCGAAGTACATGGAGTAGAAGCTGGCGACCGCCTCGACCTCGCTGGGGGTGAGCCAGAGCAGCTCGGCCACCTCCGTCATCCCCTCCGGGCTCAGGTAGCCGAGCTGGTGCTGGACCGCCCAGAGGGACGGCAGCACGGCGCTGCGTGCCTGCGGGTAGCGATCGCGCTGCCGCTCGATCTCAGCCCGGGTCTTAGGGGTCAGCACATTCATCTATCGACATCCCCCAGGACAATGTCGATCGAGCCGATGATGGCGACCAGGTCGGAGAGCAGCTCACCCACAGCCATGTGGGGCAGGGCGCTCAGGTTGCTGAAGGAGGGGGCGCGCACCTTGCACCGGTACGGCCGGTTGGAGCCGTCGCTCACGAGCAGGAAGCCCAACTCACCCCGCGGGGACTCGACCGCCTGGTAGACGGTGCCCTTTGGCACCCGGAAGCCCTCGGTCACCAGCTTGAAGTGGCGGATCAGCGACTCCATGCTGGTGTTGATCTCGTTGCGGGGAGGCAATGCCACCCTGCGGTCGGTGCTGTTCACCGGCCCTTCGGGGAGACCCGCCATCGCCTGGTCGATGATCCGGAGCGATTCGCGCATCTCGCGCATCCGCACCAGGTAGCGATCGTAGATGTCGCCACGCCGGCCGATCGGAACGTCGAAGTCGAAGTGGTCGTACGAGCTGTAGGGCTGAGCCTTGCGCAGGTCGTAGGGAACGCCGCTGCCCCTGAGCGTCGGCCCGGTCACCCCGTAGTTGATGGCGTCCTCGGCGCTGAGCACCCCCAGCCCCTGGGTGCGCTCCCGGAAGATCGGGTTGCCCGTGATCAGCGTCTCGTACTCGTCGATGTGGTGGGGGAAGGTCTTGACCACCTCCTCCACCATCCCGTAGAACTCGGCGGGCACGTCGGCCATCAGGCCGCCGACCCGGATGAAGGAGGTGTGCATCCGCACCCCGCTCACCAGCTCGTTGATGTCGAGGATCTTCTCCCGCTCCCGCCAGGCGTAGACGAACGGGGTCAAGGCGCCCAGGTCCATGGCGCTGGTGCCGTACCAGATCACGTGGCTCGCGATCCGGGCCAGCTCGCACATGATGACCCGGAGGTACTGCCCGCGTGGGGGCACCTCGATGCCGAGCAGGCGCTCCGCCGCCAGGGAGAATCCGAGGTTGTTGCTGAGTGGCGAGAGGTAGTCCATCCGGTCGGTGTAGGGGATGCACTGCTGGTAGTTGTGCCGCTCGAAGTCCTTCTCGAAGCCGGTGTGGAGAAAGCCGATGTCGGGGCGGCAACCCCGCACCACCTCGCCGTCGAGGTCCAGCACCAGGCGCAGCACGCCATGGGTGGAGGGGTGCTGCGGCCCCATGTTCAGCTCCATGGTCTGGTCGTCGAGCTGGACCAGGTCGATGGCGTCCATCTCCGGGGCGACCCCGAGCAGCTCCCGACCGTGGTCGTACCGCTCGGAGGCGGCGTCGCGGCTCGGCGGCCCGAGGGGTGGCAGCACGCTCATCGGCAAACCTCGATGACGTTCAGGCCGTTCAGATCAAGGAAGCGAGCAGCGGAGAGAGGGAGCGCACTGACGTGCGTGACCGAGCGAGCAGAGAAGCTGACGCCGAGCTGGACGGATCTGAGCGTCATCGGCTGGCGCCCGGCATCTCGGGCGGCCGTTCCTGGGCGGGCAGGGCCCATTCGAGATTGTGGGTGAAGGCGATCGGCTCACCGAACGACACGTAGTCCTTGCGCAGCGGATGGCCGTCCCAGTCGTCGGGAAGCAGGATGCGGCGGAGGTCGTGGTGCCCCTCGAACTGGATGCCGATGAGGTCGTAGGCCTCCCGCTCGTGCCAGTCCATGCCGGCGAACACCCCCTCCAGGGTGGGCACCCGGGCATCGTCCTCGGGCACCTGCACGACCAGCCGGATCACGTCGTTGTGCCGCATGGACCGGAGCTGATAGACGACGTCGAAACGCGGGGCGTCAGGCTCACGGTCGGGCCAATCGACGGCGGTGACGCAGAGGGGCAGGTCGTAGCGGGCCTGATCGTGGTCGCGAAGGAGGCGGGCGACCTCGACCAGGCGGTCCCGCCCCACCCGGATGGTCACCTCACCGAGGCCCTCATCGGCGGCGAGCACCGCGTCCGGCAGCTCACGCCGGAGGAGGTCCAGAGCCCTCTTCCCGGCGGCCGGGCGTGGTCCGGTGGCTTCCCCCACGTCAGTCATCCCCGCTCACCCCCGCCAAGAGGTGAGGTGGCTGCCGGCGATCTTCTGCTGCAGCTTGACGATTGCATCGAGCAGGGCCTCGGGGCGGGGCGGGCAACCGGGGAGGAAGACGTCCACCGGGACCACCTTGTCGACCCCCTGGATGATCGCGTAGTTGTTGAACATCCCCCCGCTCGAGGCGCAGGCGCCCATGCTGATGACCCACTTGGGCTCGGGCATCTGGTCGTAGATCTGGCGCAGGACCGGGGCCATCTTCTGGGACACCCGACCGGAGACGATCATCAGGTCCGCCTGGCGCGGCGAGGCGCGGAAGACCTCGCAGCCGAAGCGGGCCATGTCGTAGCGGGCGGCGCCGGTCCCCATCATCTCGATGGCGCAGCAGGCGAGGCCGAAGGTCGCCGGCCACAGCGAGCTGTAGCGGCCCCAGTTGACGAGCTTCTCGACGGTGGTCGTGAGGATCCCGCTCTGCAGGGCGGCGCGCTCCCTCTCCCCCGCCTGGGGCAGCGGCAGCGCACCGGCATCACCGAGCGAGGTCACGAGCGAGGCACGCGGGATGAACGCAGTCCCGGCCGGCGCGTTCAGCGCGAGATCGCCGTTCAGTCCCATCGGAGCGCCCCCTTGGCCCAGATGTAGACCAACCCCAGCAGCAGGATGAGGATGAAGACCCCCATCTCCACCACCCCGAAGACCTTGAGCTGGCGGACGATGGTCGCCCACGGGAAGAGGAAGATCGATTCGACGTCGAAGACGATGAAGAGCATCGCGGTCACGTAGAAGCTGACCGAGAAGCGCCGCCGGGCCGAGACCGACGGGACGATCCCGGACTCGTAGGGGAGCTCCTTCTCAGGGCTCGAGCGGCGCGGCCCGAGCACGGCGCTGAGCAGCGGCACACCGGCGCCGAAGAGGATACAGATACCGAGGAAGACCAGGATCGGCGCGTAGTCCGAAAGCATCCCGGCCAATCCTACCAAGGCCCAGGGTCCCGGCTGCCGTGCCAGGGGCAGGTCACGCAGAGGTGGCGCCGCTCACCGGCACGAGCCGGCGGCGGCACCACCCGGAGAGAGGTCAGGCGGCGGCGGGCGCCGGGACGATCTCGGCCTCGATCTCGAGCTGGATCTTCTTGCTCACCAGGACGCCCCCCGACTCGAGGGCGACGTTCCAGGTCAGGCCCCACTGCTCGCGGTCGATCTCCGCGGAGGCGGAGACGACGGCCACCGAAGTGCCCCAGGGGCTCTTCTCGGCGCCCAGGTACGCGACGTCCAGGATGACGGGATGGGTCTGGTCGCGGACGGTCAGGTCGCCCGTCACCGCGAAGTGCCCACCGGCCGCGGCCGTCACGGCGGTCGAACGGAAGGTCATGGTCGGGTGCTTCTCGACGTCGAAGAACTCGGCGGAGCGCAGGTGCGTGTCCCGCTTCTCGTCGCGGCTGTTAAGGCTCGCCACGTCGATGGTCACCTCCACACCGGAAACCGCCAGCGTCTCGCCGACGGTGATCTTGCCCTCGAACTTCTCGAAGTTCCCACGGACCTTGCTCACCATCAGGTGGCGGGCCAGGAACCCGACCTGGGTGTGGGACGGTTCGAGGACGTACTCGCCGGCGGCGAGCGGGGGGGCGGTGGCAGTCTGAGTCATGTCTCTCTCCGATGGTTGACGGTTCGACGGTTGATGTGTCGACGGTTGCTGGATCAACTATACTCATTGGATGGTTGCGCTGTCAACCTTCGTGGGTTAGGCTTGGAGGCATGGTCATGACGGAGACGGACCGATCGGTCCACCTGCAGGCGTGGCATGCACTCCTCCGTGCCCAGGCCGGCGTAGCCGGCAACCTGGAACGTGAGCTCATGGCCGCCGAGGGGCTGCCGCTCGCGTGGTTCGAGGTGCTCCTGGTGCTCGACCAGTCTCCCGACGGCGCCCTCCGGCTCCAGCGGCTGATGGACACCGTGCTGATGACCAAGAGCGGCGTGAGCCGCCTGGTCGACCGGATGGAGGCCGCCGGGCTGGTGACCCGCTCCGGCTGTCCGTCGGACCGGCGTGGCGCCTTCGCCGTCATCACCGAGTTGGGCCGGGAGAAGCTGCATCGGGCGACCCCCATCCATTCCAGCGGGATCGACCGCCATCTGGCCAAGGTGCTGAACGCCGAAGAGGCGGCCCGGCTGCGCGACGCCCTCAGCGCTGTCGCGGACGCCCTCGGCAGTGAGACCGTCTTCGTCGGATGCCCGGGCGTGGACGCCGAGGACCACGCCGACGCCGATCCGAAGGGCCCCGGGGAGACGTAGAAGCCAGACACCCCTGGCATGTGTAGCCGCAAGGCGCCATGCCTCGCGGCCGGGCCGGGCGAGGTCAGAGACCGCAGCGCCTCCTCCCCGGTCCGACTGATGCAGACGGCGGCCGGCGGTGCGAGTCGCCCACAATTGCCCCCCGTGCCCGGACAGATCGTCAGTGACAACCTCACCGAGTCGGAGGCGGCGGGGCGCGCCGCCCTGCTGAGCGACCTCAGCTACGGCATCGACCTCGAGCTGAGCGGCGACCCGTCGGCGCCCACCTTCCGGAGCTCGACCCGGATCGGCTTCTCCTGCCGTCGTCCGGGCGTGGACACCTTCCTCAACCTCACCGTGGGCGAGCAGGGACGGCTCCGGGAGGTGCGCGTCGGCGGGCAGCCGTGCCCATCGGCGGCGGCCGGGTACGACGGCGCCCGCATCCCGCTCGCCGGCCTCCCCGTCGGCCCCACCACCGTCGAGGTCGTTGCCGACTGCGCCTACGAGCGGGTGGGAGTCGGCCTCCACCGGGCCGTCGACCCCGCCGACCAGCAGGTCTATCTCTACACCCACTTCGAGCCCTTCGACGCCCACAAGGTCTTTGCCTGCTTTGACCAGCCGGATCTGAAGGGCCCCCTCACAGTGAGGGTGCGCGCCCCAGTCGGCTGGGAGGTGTGCGGCAACGGGCGCGTGCTCGGCCGGGACGACCACGGCGACGGTAGCCGCACCTGGCGGTTCCACACCACTCCTCCCCTCCCCACCTACCTGATGGCGGTGGCGGCCGGCGACTACCGCGTCATCGAGACCCGGCACCGGGGGCTCCGCCTCGCCCTCTACGCGCGGCGCTCACTGGCGCCCCAGCTCGAGGAGCAGGCCGAGGAGCTGTTCACGATCACCCGGCAGGGGCTCGACTTCTTCGCCAAGGAGTTCGGCATCGCCCACGCCTTCGACGAGTACAACCAGCTCTTCGTGCCCGAATTCAACATGGGCGCGATGGAGAACCCGTGCTGCGTCACCTTCAACGAGGTCTACGTCTTCCGCAGCCGGGCCACCGAGCTCCAGCGGGCGCGGCGGGCCGAGGTCATCGTCCACGAGATGGCCCACGTCTGCGGCTTCGGTGACGTCACCACCATGCGCTGGTGGGGAGACCTCTGGCTCAACGAGACCTTTGCCACCTACATGTCCAACAAGGCGATGGTCAACGCCACCGAGTTCACCAACGCCTGGGTCGACTTCGCCAACACCATGAAGTCGGCGGCGGCACGCCAGGACCAGCTCCCCTCCACCCACCCCATCTCCACCCCCTGCGCCGACACCAACGAGGTGCGGCAGAACTTCGACGGCATCACCTACCAGAAGGGGGCCTCGGTCCTCAAGCAACTGGTCGCCTGGGTCGGTGACGCCCCCTTCACAGAAGGGGTCCGCGAGTACTTCCGCCGCTACCGCTGGGGCAACGCGACCCTCGGCGAGTTCCTCGCCTGCATCGAGGCCGCCTCGGGGCGCAACCTCGCCCCCTGGTCGGCGGAGTGGCTCCGCACCGCGGGGATGAACACGCTGCGTCCCGAGATCGAGGTCTCGGGTGGCGGGATCGCGCGCTTCACGATCGTGCAGTCGGCCGCCCCCGCATACCCCACCCTGCGCTCCCACCACGTCCGGGTCGGCCTCTACCGGCAGGACGGGGGACGCCTGGTCCGCTACCGGCTGGTCGACAGTGAGGTCCGCGGGGAGCGCACCGAGATCGCAGAGCTCGCCGGCGAGCAGGCGCCCGACCTCGCCGTGGTCAACGACGACGACCTCACCTTCGCCAAGTTGCGCTTCGACCCGACCTCGTTGCGCACCATGCTCGACCATCTCGGCGGTCTGGCCGACCCGCTGCCCCGCTCCCTCTGCTGGGCGGCGCTGTGGGACATGACCCGGGACGCCGAGCTGCCCACCCGCGACTTCGTGGCCGCCGTCCTCCACCACGCCAGGGCAGAGGCCGAGGTCACCGTCCTGGAGCGGCTGCTGAGCCAGGCGCTGGCGACCATCGACCAGTTCGGCGACCCGGCCAACCGGGAGGCGGCGCGCGCCAGCGTGGCCAGCATCGCCTGGGACCAGCTGGCGGCGGCCGAGCCGGGCGGCGACGTTCAGCTCACATGGGCACGGGCCCACATCGCTGCCGCCGATTCCACCGATGATCTCGACCGGCTGGAGCGCCTGCTCGACGGCACCCAGAGCGTCCCCGGGCTCACGATCGACAACGACCTTCGCTGGATGATCGTCGGCCGCCTCGCCAGCCTCGGCCGCGAGGCCGGCCCGCTCATCGACGCCCAACTCGCCGCCGACGACACCGACTTTGGCCGCCGGCGCGCAGCCGCGTGCCGGGCGGCGCAGCCCGACGCCGCGGCCAAGCGCGCCGCCTTCGACCAGGTGGTCGGCGGTGCCGACCTTCCGCTGCAGACCCTCAACGCACTGATGGGGGGCTTCGGCGTGGGGCCCTTCGCGATCGGCGGATTGGTCCAATGGGGCGAGCGCCAGGCCGCCCTCCTGCGCCCCTACGTGGAGCGATGGGTGGAGGCGGTGCCTGGCTTCTGGGCGCGGCGCAGCACCGAGGAGGCGGAGAACTTCACGGAGTACCTCTACCCGCGCCAGCTGATCGAGGCGGAGAGCCTCGCCGCCGCCGATCGAGCGCTGGCGGCGATCCAGGCCGCCGATCTCTCGGAATCGACGCGGCGTGCCGCCTCGCGGCCGATCGTCGAGGGCAAGGACGGCACGGAGCGGGCCATGAGGGCCCGCGCCTGCGACATCGCCGCGTCGCGCCACTGATTTCCGGCCAGCTCTGCGTCGGCTCAGTGTCCGCGGGTCGCCGGGCCGTGGGCCCGCCGCCGGTCATGCACGTCAGTGCACTCCCTCGCCGTGCTCCTCGCCTCCTCGATCCGAACGGCCTCAGAGAGGCTCAGCCCGCGCCCAGGGAAACCTCCGACCCGAGCGACATCTCGTATCCGCAGGGCAGCTCGGCGGGGATCTCCGGTGAGCTGACCCGGCCGTAGATGGAGAGCAGCCGGTCGACCATCCGCTCCCAGGAGAAGGTGGCGGCTCGGCGGCGGGCGGCCTCCCCCATCCGCTCCCTGCCGGCCTCGTCGTGCAGGATCTTGGAGATGGCGGCGCAGTAGTCGCGCGGCTCGCGGCCCTCCACCAGGAGGCCGGTCTCCTCGTCGGCCACCACCTCGGGGAGCCCGCCCACCCGGGACGCCACCACCGGGGTGCCCTGCGCCTGCGCCTCCAGGGCCACGAGGCCGAACGTCTCCACACGCGACGGCACCACGCAGACGTCGGCGAGTGCGTAGTAGCGGGCCAGCCGGTCGTGGGGCACGGCCCCGAGGAAGCGGATTCGGTCCCCGATGCCGGCTTCGGCCGCCAGGTTCTCCAGGCGGCGGCGCTCCCCGCCGTGGCTGACCTTGGCACCGTCGCCGCTGTCCTCGCCGATGAAGAGGCAGACCACGTCCTGGAGGTGGGGGTCGCGATCCATCTCAGCGATCGCCTCGATCAGGGTGTCCGCCCCCTTGAGCGGTTCGAGCCTGCCGGCGAAGAGGACGACCCGGCGCCCCTCGACGTCCAGCTCGCCGCGGAGCGCGGTGACCGCGCCCGGACCCGCGGAGTGAAGGTCGACCCCGGGCTCGGCGACACAGATCCGGTCCTTGCTCGCCCCGTACAGCCGCACCAGCGTCCGACCCTCGGCCCGGCTCATCGCCACGATGCGGTCGCAGGCGGCGGCCAGCTCCTCCTCGACGGCCCCGCGCTGGAAGTCGGGGGGGAGCCCCGCGGCCGCCTTCATCCGGGCGAGCGAGTGAAACGACTGGACCCACGGGATGCCAAGCCGGTCACGGGCCCGGCGCGCCGGCGGGCCACTCAGCCAGTAATGGGCGTGGATGAGGCGGTAGCGGCGCTTCTCGGACGCGGCGTGGGCGAGCATCGCGTCGGCGAAGGGGTCGAGCAGCGCCACCAGCTCCTCCTTGGGGAGCGGCCGGGGCGGGCCGACGTCGAGGAGGACGAGCCGGCTCCCGGGGGCGATCAGCCGCTCCGCGGGAAGGCGGGGGTCGTCCCGGCGGACAAAGACGTCGCTCGGCACCCCCCGCTCCGCGAGGCCCTCGCAGAGCCGCCGGACCCCGAGATTCATCCCGCCGTTCTCGCCCCGCCCCAGCTCACTGAGAGGAGAGGCGTGGACCGAAACGACGGCGATGGCGCGGCCACTCGGCGCGGTCATGCCCTCAAGTCTAGCCAGGAGGCCTCGTTGCCCCGTCAACCACCCCCGGACGGCCGGGGGTCCCGGGACTCATGGAATCCGGTCAGGCAGGCGCGGGCCTGCATGGCGGTGAGGTTGGACTCCATCGCGGCCACGTCCACCACCGCGACCGGTGTCTCCACTGCCTGGGCGGCGGCGATGACCCGCTCCGCGTCCATCAGCACGACAGTGTGGGAGGTCGGTTGCGCCAGCTCGGCGTCGATGCCACCCGGTGCAGGGCGGTGAACACCAGCGGCTGGACGCACACGATGACGGGCGAGACGCCGGGGAAGATGGCCAGCCCGGCGGCCACGGCCAGCCAGGTCAGCAAGCCGATCCGCCACCACCCACGGCCGGCGCAGCTGCGCGCCACGAGAAGGATCATCGGGAGGCAGAGGACGTAGGCGCCCGGAATCAGGAGCCATGCCCCCCGCTGAGTGCTGAACTCGGGAAGGAGGGAGTGGTCGAGGTGCATCACTCCCGTGAGGCCGAGCACCAGAGCCGCGACCACGTACGCCATCACAGCGGTCGGGATGAAGCTCAGGGAGAGGAAGAGCGCGCGTTCCGCCGCGGCGGGCGGGGCCGGGGCGCTCGACACCGAGCGGAGGCTCGACCCGGGCGGAGGGATCGGCGCAAGGCAGCGGCTCGACGGCGCGCGCCGGCCCGACGCGGGCCGGCAAACCCACCCCGGACCGGCAACGCCTCCCCCATCCCCGCTCGGGACGTCGACTCTCACGGCGCCCACCGTAGTGAACGGCGAGCGCGCGGACATCAGGGTTTCCCCTCGATTGCCGGCGCGGACGGGAGCCGCGGGGCTGCGCCCCCGCTCAACCGGCGAAGATGCCCCTCACTCGGGCCAGTACTGCTCCTCGTGGACCGCGGCGGCCTCGAAGCCGCCCCTGCGGAGCGCGCCCTTGACGTTGTCGATCATCTGCGGGTTGCCGCAGATGAACGCCGACGCGGTGCCCGGCAGCAGCCCGAGCCGGTCGGTGTGCTTGCGCACCACGTCCTCGACCCGGCCCCGCTCCCCGGACCACGCCGGGTCCAGCCAGGGCCGGCTGATGGTGGGGACGTATTCGAGCCAGTCGAACTTCTCGGTGAGTGCCCGCATCTCGTCCAGGTAGGCGAACTCGTCGGAGACACTGGCGCCGTGGAGGAGGAAGACCCTGCCCTCGGGCGACCACTCGCCGCGCTCCTGCCGGCGGATCAGCGTGCGGATGCAGGAGAGGAAGGGGGCGATCCCGGTGACCGTGGCCACGAAGATGTGCGCCTGGCCCGCGACCGGTGCCTCACGCAGGAAGACGCCCTTGCAACGGCGCCGGACCGGCAGCTCCGCGCCGACGGGCTGCGCATAGAGGGGGACGGTCAGCTCGCCCCCCGGGACCCGTTCGATGAACAGCTCGATCTCGTCCTCCTCCGGCGAGGAGCAGATCGAATAAGGCCGTTCAACGAGCTTCCCTCCGACGGGCAGCGCCAGCGTGCAGTACTGCCCGGGCCGGTATCCGAGCTCGAAGTCGGCAGCGATCCGCATCACCCAAAGGCCCTCGGCGGCCTCCCGGCGGCTGACGATCGTGGCAGTGCCGAATTTGGCGGGGTCGATGCTGGGGGCGGGTTCGATGCTGGGGGCGGATTCGATCATCGGGGGTCAGTGTAGGCCCTCGGCCGGCAGCCGTCAGCCAGATCTTCTCGGGGTCCACCGGGAGGGGCCGGCGGAGCCACAGGCCGGGCTCAGACCTTCTCGGGGTTCACCAGGAGGAGCCGGACCGTGCTCGTCGCCAGCTCGCGGCCGTCCTGCGCGTCGCGCATGGTCACCGCCCACTGGTGCACCCGGCGACCGGCGTGCCGCACCGTCGCCTCGGCGTCCACCCTCTGGCCGGCGCGGGCGGTGCGGAGGAAGCTGGTGTGGTTCTCCAGCCCCACGGCCCCCCTGCCGGAGCCGTCACTCCCCGCCGCCACCATCGCCCCGACCGACGCCAGGGTCTCGGCGACGGCGGCGTAGACGCCCCCGTGGACCAGGCCGTACGGCTGGAGGTGCTGCTCGCCGATCTCGAGATGGGCGGTGACCCGGGTCGGGGTGACCTCGTCGAACTGGAGACCGAGGAGGCCGATGAAGCCGGCGGTGGGGTCGAAGCCGGAGAGCGGCCCCGAGGGTGTGGTCATCTCAGCAAACCTCGGCGGGCGCGGTCATTGTGAGTGCACCGGCTGAGGCGCCCGTTCCATCTCGGCCCGGTAGCGCTCGGCGAAGGCACGCAGCGATGGAGTGATTGGTTCGTCCAGCTGGCTGCGACCCTCGAGCGACTCCGCGGTCTTGAGTCCGTGACCGGTGATGTACGCGACCACCACCTCGTCGCCCTTCCACCTGCCCGCCTCGGCGAGGCGCCGCAGGACGGCGACGGTGACCCCGCCGGCGGTCTCGGCGAACACCCCCTCCGTGCGGGCGAGCAGCTCCACCGCGTCGAGGATCTCCTCGTCGCTGACGCTCTCGACCACTCCCCCACTCTTGCGAGCGGCGCGGATCACGTCCTCCCCGTCCGAGGGGCTGCCGATGGCGAGGGAGCGGGCGACCGTGTCGGGGTGGCGGACCGGGGTGACCGGGTGGTGGCCCGCAAAGGCGTCGGCGACCGGCGCACAGCCGGAGGCCTGGGCACCCGTGAGCCGGGTGTGGGGCGGACCGTCGACCAGGCCGAGGTCGACCAGCTCGCGGATCGCCTTCTCCGCCTTGACGAATTGGGAGCCGGAGGCGATCGGGATCACGATCTCGTCAGGGAGCCGCCAGCCCAGCTGCTCCACGGTCTCGTAGGTGAGGGTCTTGCTGCCCTCGCTGTAGAAGGGCCGGACGTTGATGTTGCAGAAGGCCCAGGGGACCTCGTCGGCCAGCTCGCTGCCGAGGCGGTTGGCGTCGTCGTAGGTGCCGTTGACCCGCACCAGGGTGGGGCGGAACACCGCGGTGGTCGAGCTCTTGGCGGACTCCAGGTCGGCCGGGATGATGATCACCGCCCGCATCGCGGCGTGGGCGGCGTAGGCGGCGACGGCGTTGGCCAGGTTGCCGGTGCTGGCACAGGCGAGGGTGTCGAAGCCATGCCCGCGTGCCCAGCTGGCGGCAACGCTCACCACCCGGTCCTTGAACGAGTTGGTCGGGTTCTGGGTGTCGTTCTTCAGGTAGAGGTTGCGCAGGCCGAGGAGGTCGCCCAGGTTGCGGGCTCGGATCAGCGGCGACCAGCCCTCACCCAGGGTGATGGGCTCCAGCTCGTCCTCGACGGGCAGCAGGTCGCGGTAGCGCCAGATGCTCGCGGGGCCCGCCTCGATGCTCGTGCGGGAGACCCGGCGGCCGATCTCGGCGTAGTCGTAGGCCACCTCGAGAGGGCCGAAGCAGTGGTCGCAGGCATGGGTGGCCGCGATCGGGGTCGTGTTGCCGCAGGCGCGGCAGCGCAGGGCAAGTATTCGTTGGCTCATGTGATAGACCTCAGGTTTCGGAGGATGTCAGATCACGCGTGCGGGGCGGTCAGGCCGCCCCGGCGCATTCGCATCCCCGCGAACCCGTCGGCGCCCAGGGACGGCAGCGGCCGCGTCGAGGGCGCATGAGATCTCCACATCGTGGCTCTGAAGTCTAGCGGGATCGAGGCGGGGGGCTGGGTCCACGGGGCGGGGGGGCGCACGAAGGGGCGCCCGGCCCCTGGGCGGCGTCAGGAGCTGCGGTCGAGCGCCGCCCGCACCAGCCCGGGTGCTACCGCGCGCACCACGGCCGCCAGCCCGTAGTAGCGGGGCGAGTAGCGCTCCGCCCTCTTGTGCACGGCGCAGTCGACGATCGCCTCCGCCACACCCCGGTCGCTGCCGATGAACCAGCGCCAGATGGGATGCTGGCGCATGGTCTCCGCGGGGAACCCCTCGGTCGGGACCCACCCCGGCAGGACCAATCCGACGTGCACACGATGGCTGCGCTCCTCCTGGCGCAGCGCATCGGTCCACCCGCAGAGCGCGAACTTGCTCGCCGAGTAGGCGCCCACACCGGCGCGGGCGACTCGTCCGGCGGTGCTCGAGACGTTGACGATCGAGCTCGGCGCGGACCGCCGCAGCAGGGGGAGCAACGCCTCGGTCAGCCGCACCTGGGCATTGAAGTTGAGGTCCATGGTCTTGGCCACATTGGCCCAGCCTGCTTCAGCGAAGCGCCCGCTCCAGCCCGCGCCCGCATTGTTCACCAGCACATCGAGCCGGCCGTGACGCTCCTCGACGACCGCGGCGATGCGGCTCGGGGCCTCGGGGGCGGTGAGGTCCGCGGCGATCACCGTCGCCCCCCCGATCTCGCGCGAGACTGCCTCGAGGCGCGCCCCGCGCCGGGCGACCAGGACCAGCTCGGTGCGGGACATCTCCGCGAAGCGGCGGGCGGTCGCGGCGCCGATCCCGCTGCTGGCCCCGGTGACGAGGACGACGCGAGGCATCTCGGAAGCAGTCTACCGGCCGCGGCGCCGCGCGCTCAGGAGGTGTTCTCGGCCACCAGGCGTTCGGTGGCGACCGTCCCCCACCGCCCACCGCTGTCACGTCAGCTCGCCGTCGGCAGGAAGCGACTCGCTCCGCCTGCAAGTGTGTTCGTCTTGACCATGCGAACGCGCGTTTGGTACAATCACTCGCGATGACCGTCCCGGTGAGACCGGCACCCTGCTATCCGGCAGTTCGACCGATAGGGTCGGTGACCTGCCCTCGCTAACCCATGGCCGGGTCTTGCGCCAGCGACGGCTCCGCAGGTGCGGCGGTCATCCGGCGCACCACCGCCCGCCCCGCCTGCAACGCGGCCAGGTCCAGCTCGTACCACCTCTCCTGCGTGACCAGCCGGTGCAGCGCCCGCTCCAGCGCGCTGTCGGGAAGCATCCTGGTGGCCTCGAGCAGGGCGCCCAGCATCACCACATTCCCCGCCTTCGCCGACCCCAATTGATCGGCGATGGCGGTGCTGGCGATCGGGGTGATCCGGACGCCACTCCCCACGCAGTCCACCGGCACGCAGTCGGCGTTGTAGAGGACGAGCCCGCCCGGCTCCATCGACGGCAGGAACTTGCGCAGCGACGGCTCGTTGAGCGCAATGAGCACGTTCGGGCGGGAGACCACCGGGGAGTCGATGGGCACCGCAGAGATGCGCACATGACAGTTCGAGGTGCCCGAGCGCATCTGCGGCCCATAGGACGGTAGCCAGGACACGTGGTACCCGGCGCTGAGCCCGGCTTCGGCGAGGAACTCCCCGAGCAGTAGCACGCCCTGCCCGCCGAACCCGGCCACGACGATCCGGTGGTCGGCGGTCGGGACCGGAGAGGCGGGCGCGACCGTATCGGAAGCCCCGTCCACTCCGAACGCTGGGCTCAGGCCGAGGATTCGTGGCAGCTCCCCGAGATCCGGGACGGTCACCGCGAGACGCTGCGGGACCGCGCTCGCGGAGCGGTCGCGGAAGTTCCCGAGCGGGAACGTGCGCGTCATCGTTTCGCGGACGAAGGTCTGCGCCTCAGCAGGATCCAGGCCCCAGATGGTGGGGCACGGCGAGAGTACCTCGACCAGCGAGAAGCCGAGCCCGTGCACCTGGTTCTCGAGGGCGCGGCGGAGCGCCCGTCCGGTGGCCATGATCTGCTTGTTGCTGCCCAGCGCAACGCGCTCGAGGAAGACAGGCGCATCCAGCGTGGCCAGGAGCTCGCACACCCTGAGCGGGTATCCGTGCACCGCCGGGTCCCGGCCCCGTGGCGTGGTGGTGGTCTTCTCCCCGAGCAACGTGGTCGGTGCCATCTGGCCTCCGGTCATTCCGTAGATGGCGTTGTTCACGAAGATCACGGAGACGGTCTCGCCGCGGTTCGCTGCGTGGACAATCTCGGCTGTTCCGATCGCGGCGAGGTCGCCGTCGCCTTGGTAGCTCACCACGATACTGTCGGGACGGCTACGCTTGACCGCGGTGGCCACTGCCGGGCCGCGGCCGTGGGCGACCTGGATGTTGCCCACGTCGAGGTACTCGTAACCGAACACCGAGCATCCCACCGGGCTCACCAGGATGGTGCGGTCCTGGATGCCCAGCGTGTCTATGGCCTCGGCCAGCAGCTTGGTCACGATCCCATGACCGCAACCGGGGCAGTAATGGGTCTGGTGCTGGTCGTCGTCCTTGCGGTCGAAGCGGCGATAGAAGATCGGCGAGCGTCCGTGGACCACCGCCATCGCCGGGGTGTCACTGGCCATTAGGGCTCACCTCCAACGGCACCCGCGCGCCGACCAGGGTCGTCCTCTCCACAAACTGGAGCACCTCCTCGACCGTGGGGATGTTGCCTCCCACGCGGCCGTAGGTCTCCACCGGCCGGCTGCCCTCCACCGCCAGCCGCACATCCTCGACGAGCTGTCCGGTGCTCATCTCAACCACGACGAAGTCCCGCGCCGTATCGGCCAGAGCGCGGATCGCCCGGGTCGGGAATGGGTAGAGCGTGATCGGGCGCAGCAGCCCCGCCCTGATGCCGCGGCGGCGGGCCGTCTCCACCACGGCGCGCAGCACACGCCCGACGATGCCGTATCCCACCAGGACGATGTCGGCATCGTCGACCCTCCAGGCCTCCCACCGGGCCTCTGATCGCTCGGCCTCACGGTACTTGACCTCGAGAGCGCGGATGTGCCCCTCCAGCACATCGGGCTCGAGGTAGATGGAGCTGACCAGGTTCTGCCGTGTGGCCGCGGTCCCGGTGACCGCCCACGCCGGGGCCGCCGGGACCGGCCGCGGCTCCGGGAAGGAGACCGGCTCCATCATCTGGCCGACGCTGCCGTCGGCCAGCACCACGACCGGATTGCGGTAGCGATCCGCGAGCTCGAAGGCCAGCACGGTCAAGTCGACGAGCTCCTGCACCGACGCCGGTGCCAGTACCAGGTTGCGGTAGCAGCCGTGGCCACCACCTTTGACGATCTGGAAGTAGTCACCCTGCTCTGGGCCGATGCCTCCCAGGCCAGGTCCGCCCCGCATCATGTCGACGATGACGCACGGGAGCTCGGCTCCGGCCAGGTAGCTGAAGCCCTCCTGCATCAGGCTGATGCCCGGCCCGCTGGAGGCGGTCATGGCCCGCACCCCCGCGGACGCGCCCCCGTAGAGCATGTTGATCGCCGCCACCTCGCTCTCGGCCTGTACGAAGACGCCGCCCACCTCGGGGAGATACAGTGCCGCCATCTCCACGATCTCGCTTGCCGGGGTGATGGGGTAGCCGTAGTAGGCACGGCAGCCGGCCAGCAGCGCGGCCTTGACGACCGCCTCGTTGCCCTTGATCAGCTGCGGCTCCATGGCTCAGGCCACCTGCAGCCGCAGCACCGTGATGCCACCGGGCTCCGGGCACACGTAGTAGCAGATGCCACAGGCGGTGCAGCCCGCTCCCAGGTACTCCGCCGAGTGGTAGCCGCAGCGGTTCAGCTCCACCGAGAGCCGCAGCACCCGCGGTGGACAGGCCTCGACGCAGAGACCGCAGCCTTTGCACTCATCCCTGTCGATGGCGACCGCCCCTCGGTCGCGGGCTTCATCCATGGGATCTCCTAGGTCGGCGCCGAGCGCGCCTCCAGCCGGTGCGTGCGCACCGCGTACTCGACGAGCTCGGCGCGAAAGCTCGGGTGGGCGACACTGATCAACGCCTCGGCGCGCTGCCGAAGGTTCCGCCCGCGCAGGTGTGCCACCCCGTACTCGGTGACGACATCGTGCACGTCCGCGCGGGTGGTCACCACCCCGGCCCCGGGGGCGAGGGTGGGCACGATCCTTGACACGCTCCCGCTCCGAGCGGTCGACGGCAGCGCGATGATCGCGCGTCCCCCCCTCGCTCGGGATGCGCCCCGGACGAAGTCGAGCTGTCCGCCCACCCCGCTGTACGGCTGCGCCCCGATGGAGTCCGCGCAGACCTGCCCGCTCAGATCGACCTCGATCGCCGAGTTGATGGCGATCATGCCGTCATTCTGGGCGATGATGAACGGGTCGTTGACGTAGCTGGTGCGATGGAACTCGAACATCGGATTGTTGTCGATGTAGTCCAAGATGATCCGAGAGCCGAGCACGAACCCGCTCACCACCTTCCCGGGGTGAAGCGTCTTGCGCGCCCCGTTGATCACGCCTGCTTCGATGAGCGACACGACGCCATCCGGGCACAGTTCGCTGTGGATCCCCAGGTCGTGGCGGTCGCCCAACCGAGCGAGCACGGCGTTGGGGATGCCCCCGATCCCGACCTGGAGTGTGGCGCCGTCGGGGATCAGGTCGGCCACGTGCTCGGCCACTCGGATCTGGACCGCATCCGGTGGCTCCGGAACGAGCTCTCGAAGCGGTCGTGATACTGGCACGATCGCGGTGGCGCGACTGGCGTGGAGGAAGGTGTCCCCCAGCGCACGGGGCATCTGCTCGTTCATCTCAACGATGACGCGCGACGCCTGGCAGGCCGCGGTGAGGGTGCAGTCAGGGCCGAGGCCGAGGCTCAGAAACCCGTGCTCATCAGGGGGCGAGGTCTGGACCAGGGCGACGTCAATGCGCAGCTCGTCGGCGAAGAGGCGCTCGATCTCTCCCAGCGATACAGGCGTGTAGTCAGCTCGGCCCTCGGCCACCGCGGCGCGCACGTTCTCACCGAGGAACAACCCGTTGTGACGCAGGTGCCCAACGAGCTCCGGGCGGACAGAGTCGAGGGGACCCAGGGTCAGCATGTGGCAGATCTCGACGTCATGCAGGTTCGCGGCGCGTGCCGCCAGGGCGTCCAGCAACGTCACCGGGATCCCGCCACCCTGCTGCACCCAGACGCGGTCTCCAGAGCGGATCAGCTGAACGGCGGTCTCGGCCGTCGCCACCCTGTCCCGCCACTCCACCACGCGATCTGTCCGCACCCTGCCCGCCGGCTTCCGGCCGGCGACGCTCGGTGTCTGGTCAATCATTCACTCGACATCCTGTGGTCCGCCGCTTGGCCGCTGAAAAACGCACCCCCATCAAACCGGAATCGCTTCCGAGTTCCGCCTTGCCTGCCCTGAGCCCCTCAGGATACTGGTTCAGGTATACACCCAAAGTTCCGCTCCGCCCCATACCGAATCGCCGCAACGAAACCCTGCCGGTTTGCGACCATCCCCCCACCCAGAGGCATCACCTCGGGGTGGGTCCAGCACCGCGAGCTGACAGACGCGGCGAACGGCTCAATGTGATCATCCCGCAACATGTCTGCCTGCTGCCGGACCTCCAGGACTGGCGCCGCTGAGAAGGACGGAGCTCGTCCGCCATTCTCCTCACCGTCGCCGGTTCCGCTCAGGCACAGGCTGCCACCACCGCCAGCTGCTCCTCGAGGTACGGGGTGGCACAGGCGCAGGGCTGGGGCCGCCCGAAGAGGTACCCCTGTGCGGCGGTCACTCCGAGGGTGATGAGGGTGGCCCGCTCCTCCTCCAGTTCCACGCCCTCGGCGATCACCAGCGCTTCGGCCTGCCGCGCAAACTCGGCGAGAGCACCCACCATCGCACGGCGCATCTTGTTGAGGTGGATGTCACGCACCAGGGAGATGTCCACCTTGATGACATCGGCTTCCATGTTGACGATGTGGCTCATGGAGGAGAAACCCGAGCCGGCGTCGTCGACACCGATCAACACCCCGGCGGCGCGGAGCGGGGCGAGCGCACCGGTGAGCGCCGGATAGTCGTTGATCTGCGTGTGCTCGGTGATCTCCAGGATGATCCTTCCCGGCTCGCGCCCCTTGAGCAGCGACGCCAGCTTCCTGGACATCGCCACAGCCGGCGACGCGTTCACGTGCAGCGGGCATCTACCGGGAAGGTGGGAGAGGTGGCCAAGAGCCAGGCGGATCGCCTGCAGCTCAAACTCGAGGCCCAGGTCGTGGTCAGCCGCGTCCGCAAACCACATGTCCGGCGGCCGCTGCGGCGGGGAGTTGACCCGGCAGAGCGCCTCGAAGGCGATCGGCTCGCGCGTCTCGATATCGACCACCGGCTGGAAGACGATGTTCATGAGGTCATGGTCGAGGACGTTGCGGAGCAGGATCACCTTGCCCCGCGCCTTCTCCCCCTGGCCACGAAGCTCGGCGCCGACCGCGGTGGCGGCGCAGGCCGGCATCGAGGCCTGGCCACGAATCGCCCGGTGGATGCTGTCGAGGACCTCGTCGCCGGCTGCGCCCTTGACGATGTAGCTCATCGCGCCGGCGCGGATCATCCCCATGATCGTGCCCGCGTCATCGCAGGCGGAGAGGGCCACCACCCGTGTCTCCGGCGCGGAACGCCGGGCCTCCGCCGCGACGAACTCACCCCCACCACCCGGCAGTCGCACGTCGCAGAGGCAGATGGTCGGCCGCAGCGAGCGCACCATCTCGGCTCCCTCGTTCGCGTCAGAGGCCGAGCCGACCACCTCCAGCCTGGGGTCGATGCCGATGAGCTCGACGAGGGCTCCTCGGAAGGTCGCGTCGTCTTCGACGACCAGGACCGTGTGGGAAGGTCTGGAAGCGTCGAGCGCTTCTACACGCACCATAGTGAGCACTCTGAGCGTATTGGTGCATCCGGGGTAGATGCATCTGCCCCATGCGCGGCCGGGGCAGATGGTCGACCTCAGAGAGGAAGGGGCAGCTGCCCGTCGCCGGCGCCCGCGTCCAGCGGAGGCTCGACCTCCAGTCCGAGCAACTCCCCCATCTGGCGGCGGGCCGCGATGTCGGCGAGGTCATGCACCGGGATCTCCCGCGACCTCGCCAGGCGGATGGCGCTCCCCGTGCCGCCACGCCCCCTGCCCCCCGGCGTCCAGCAGACGACCATCTCGACCGGCGACCGGAGGTCGGCACCGAGGATCTGGTGGGCGTTGCGCGCGTGCAGCCGCCGGCTGCTCTTGGGCAGCCGCGCAAAGACGGGGTGGATCCGCGTCATGACGTCGTATGCCTCCGGGGACGCCTCGACCAGGCGAGCCTCGGAGTGCTCGTTGTACCCGGGCCACGGCAGGTAGATCTCACATCTCCCACCGGCCTGCCGTGCCCCCTTCTCGAAGGCGCTGTCCGCCCCGACGGCTCCCCCCGACCGGAGCGTCCAGCCGCGCCGAGCCAGCTCGGCGCCAAACCGCTCCATCAGATGGCAGATCCCCGCCGGTGTGGCGCGCGAACCGACGCCTGCGTAGGCGCGGCCAGGGACGGGTGAGGTGGTCACGCCGGTATTGTGCGACCCGTCGTGCCCAACCATGACCACGTCCGGTTTCGCCGCGCGGACGCCCACGATGCCGGCTCGATCGCGGCCCTGCACATCGCCCACCCCCACCAGCGTCAGGGGCTCGGGACCCGGCTGATGGCGCTCACCGCCCAGGCGGTCATCGAGCAGCGACCCTCCTCGGGGCTGGGGTGGTCACCAAGCTCCGCTACGTGTGGCCCGATCCCTCCAGGCTGCTGATCGCGGGATGAGGAAGAGGGGGGCAGCGCCAGGCTAGACGGCGCACTCCCCCTCGCCGGGCTTGCCGGTGAGGGCGGTGTCCTGGCCCCAGTCGACGATCTCCTCAGTCGTGGGCGCGTCGCTGAGCGTCAGGTCGGCGAGCCGCAGGTACCGGCGCCGCGGCGGGGGGCGCCGCCGCCTGGCTTGCCTGCGCCGCCCTCAACAGCTCGGCGATCTCCGGGCGGGTGAACTCGGCCGGCAGCGGCTCGCCCTGGGCGAGCAGCTCGCGCACCCGGGTTCCGCTCAGCACCGAGCGCCGCTCGGCGGGATGCGGGCAGGTCCGGGTCGACGCCATCCCCCCGCAGGCCTGGCACCAGAACGAGTGCTCGAAGCGCAGGATCTCGATGCCCAGCTCCCCGGGCTCGTACTGGTCGAAGATCCGCTGCGCCGCGTAGGTGTCGTAGTAGTTGCCAACTCCGGCATGATCACGCCCCACGATGAAGTGAGTGCAGCCGTAGTTGCGCCGTATCAGGGCGTGGAACACCGCCTCCTTGGGGCCCGCGTAGCGCATCCAGGCCGGGTTGGTGGCGAGCAGCACCCGCTCCGCCGGGAAGTATCCGGCCAGCAGTTCCTCGTAGCAGGCCATCCGGGTCGTCGCGGGGATGTCGTCACTCTTGGTCTCCCCGACCAACGGGTGCAGGAGCAGCCCGTCGATGTTCTCCAGGGCCACCTTCTGCAGGTACTCGTGGGCACGGTGCACCGGGTTCCGGGTCTGGAAGCCGACCATCGTCGCCCACTCCCGCTCCGCCTTGGCCTTGCGCACCTCCAGAGGCGTGAGGTCGTACCCGGGGAAGCCGGTCTCGGGGCGGCGGAGAGCGGTCACGCCACCACCCACCGCCCAGCGCCCAGAGGCGCGCAGCAGGCTGACCCCCGGGTGCGCGTCATCGCCGGTCCCGTACACGGAGAGGGCCTCGGTCTCGGCGTCGGTGCGGTAGATGTCCTCGACATCCACGACCGCGATCACCTCGCCCTGGTGGCGCAGCGCGACCCGCGCCTTGCCCCGGATCCGCTCCACGCCCTCGTCGTCCAGCCGCAGCAGCACCGGGATGGGGAAGGGCTGGCCCCCCGAGAGGCGCCCCGATCCCACCACGTCCCGATAGTCGGGGGCGGTCATGAAGCCGGACAGCGGCGAGAGGGCTCCGGTCCCCAGCATCAAAGCGTCGGCCGCCTCGTGCGGCCCGACCTCCACCACCGCCAGGGTCGCCGCCTCCGCCCGGAGCGCCGCCCCTTCCTCGCCTTCCAGGAGGCGGGGCCGCACCCCTCTCCAGATGTGGCCCAGCCGCTCCAGCCGGTCGAGGATCCGTTCCACGGACTCCTCCACCGTCTCCCGCGCGCTGTCCACGATGATCTCCGGGTTGAGCGGCGCCTCGTACGGGTCGCTCACCCCGGTGAAGTTGGCGATCTCCCCCCGCAGCGCCTTCTCGTACAGCCCCTTGGTGTCGCGCCGCACCAACTCCTCGAGCGTGCAGCGCACGTACACCTCCACGAATCCCGGCGTCGCCGCCCTCACCTCGTCCCGGATCTCCCGGTACGGGGAGATCGCCGCCGTGATCGCCACCCCCCCATGGGCCGCCACCAACCCGGCCACATACCCGATCCGCCGGATGTTGGTGTCCCGATCCTCCTTGGAGAATCCCAGTCCCTTGGAGAGATGCGTGCGCACCTCGTCACCATCCAGGACGGTCACGTTGCGCCCCAGCACCCTCAGCTCCTGTTCGAGCCGCGTCGCGATCGTCGACTTCCCGGCCCCGGACAGTCCGGTCAGCCAGATCACCAGCCCTCGGCTCATCCCTCTGCTCCTGGTGAGGCCGCGGTCGCGGCGGTGGACTCCGCGCCGGCATCCGCCCGGCCCGGAGAGGTGGCGACATCCGCGGCGGGGCCGGGTCCCGTCAGGACCGGGTGCAGGCCGCACTCCTTGATCGAATCCCCTTCCCACCACCAACGCCCGGCGCGCTCGTCCTCACCGGGGCGAGTGGCCCGGGTGCAGGGCGCGCAACCGATGGACGTGTAGCCGCTCGCGTAGAGGGCGTGGCTGGGCAGGTCGCGCGCGTGCACATGGGCCCAGACGTCCTCGCGGCTCCAGCCCACCAGCGGTGCCACCTTGACGATGCCGCCATGCCCCTCGTCGCGGGAGACGACCGGGGTCGCCCGGCGGGTCGCCGACTGCTCGCGGCGCAGCCCGGTCACCCAGGCGTCATAGCCCGCAAGGGCGCGGGCGAGCGGCCGCGTCTTGCGGACGTCACAGCAGGTGTGCCGCAGCTCCGGGGAGAGATAGAAGAGGTTGACGCCGTGCACCCGGGACATCTCCGCAAGCTCCGTGGGATCGGGGCTCACCACGTTCAGGGTCACGGGGAACCGGTTCCGCACCGTGTCGATGAGGTCGTGGGTCTCCTGGGGAAGCCGGCCGGTGTCCAGGGTGATGACGTCGACGCCCGGACGCAGCCTGCTCGCCATGTCGATGAGGACCACCGACTCCGCCTGGAAGCTGGCGACGACCGCGACCCGTGGGAAGCGCTCGAAGGTCCAGGCGAGGACCGCCTCGGCGTCGGCACCCTCGAGCTCGCGGGCAGCCGTGTCCAGGTCGTCGGCAGGAATGCGCACGGGGGCGGTCACGGCTGACCGGCCGGCGGTCGGGCCGGCGGCTGGGCGGCGATCAGCGGCCGGGCGGTGGTTCCAGGTGTGGGGCTCACGTCGGGTCGGTCTCCGGGGGCCGGCCCGATGGGCCGGCGGCGGGCACGGTCGGCGTCAAGTCTGCGGCCGGAGAGCCCGAGCGGTCACCCGTGGATGCGCCTGTCTCGGGTGGAGCGATCTGCGCCGACGCTCTAGCCGGCCCCGGCGGGCGGCCTACATACAGGCGCAAGCGACCTGGCGGAAGAAGTCCATCTGACCCCACCGGGAAAAGAAGATGGGCGTGGACATTCCGTTCCGCATGGGTTGGAGCATACCAGCGAAGCGTTCTCTACGTCAAATGGTTCTCTTGCTGGCGTGGAATACGAGGGGCCGCTCCTGACCCGGGTGGCAGGGGGTGCTACACCCCCGGGGTGCCGAGACCGGATCCGAGCAGCGAGGGGAGATCGGCAATCGAATCGATCACCGCGGCCACTCCCGGATGCCCCTCCCCCACCGCCCCGCCGCGAGAGCCGAACTTGCCGGTGCGCACCAGGACGCAGGGGGCGTCGACCGTACGCGCGCCGGCGGCGTCGGTCTCGGGGTCGTCCCCCACCACCAGCACCTCCGCCGGAGCGCAGCCCAGGTCGGCCAGGGCCATCTCGAAGAAGTCGGCCGACGGCTTGCCGAAGCCCCGGGCCGTCTGCCCCGAGGCATGTTCGAGGAGGGCGACGAACGCCCCGGTATCGAGCGAGGGGCCGTCCGGCGCCTGCCACCAGCGGCCGCGCTGGAGGGCGAGCAGCCGGGCCCCTTCCATCAGCCGGCGGAAGGCGGCGTCGAGCTGGACGTACCCGCCGACCTCGCGGCAGTCCCCCACCAGCACGTAGTCGGCTCGACCGGCCCCGGCATCGTGAGCGGCGAAACGTGCAGCCAGCTCGGCGCTGAGCAGGAGGTGGCAGCGCTCGGCCGGGTGCTGCTCGAGGAAGCGCAGGGCGGCGACCACCGGCGTGAAGACGGCTTCGACCGGGACCTCGATGCCGGCGGCGCCCAGCTCGCGGCACACCGTCTCGGGGGTCCGGGAGTCGATGTTGGTCAGGAGCCGGATCTGGATGCCATTCTCGCGCAGCCGGCTGAGCGTCGAGGCTGCGCCCGGGATGGGCTGGCCGGCGGAGACCAGCGTGCCGTCGACGTCGAGGAGCACGGCCCGTATCGAGGTGGCCGGCGGCAGCGTCACGGGGCAGGCTCAAGGGGGGCGGACGGCGGCTGTGTCACCGGTCGACCTCCAGGGCACGCCAGAGGTACCAGCTGGCCAGGGTGCGGTACGGCGCCCATCGCTCCCCACGCCGGGCCACCTCGTCACGGCCGGGCATCGCCTCGGTCTGGAAGGCGACCTGGAAGCCTCGGCGGAGACCGTAGTCGTCGGCGGGCAGGACGTCAGGCCGGCCGAGGGTGAAGATCAGGAACATCTCGGCGGTCCAGCGCCCGATGCCGCGCACCTGGATCAGCTTCTCGATGATCGCCTCATCCTCCATCCCCCGCGCCTGATCGAGGGTCGGCAGCTCGCCGTCGACCGACCGCCGGGCCAGGTCGTGCAGGGCCCGCTGCTTCGAGCCGGAGAGCCCGGCGCCGCGGAGCGTCTCCTCGGAGGCGGCCAGCACCTGGTCCGGGGTGGGGCAGCTCAGCGCACCGGGGAAGAGGGCGCAGAACCGCCCGAAGATGGTGCCCGCCGCTTTGGGCGAGAGCTGTTGGTAGACGATCGCCTCGGCGAGCGCGGCGAAGCTGCTGGGCTCCTCCGGCAGGGTCAGCCCGAAGGGGCCGGCACGGTCGATCAGCCGCCCCAGCTCGCCGTCAGAGGCTCGCAGGTGGGCCAGGGCGCGGGCGATGTCGACGTCGAGCTCCACCAGGCGGTCTCCACGGTGAGCGGTGCGGGACCCTGGGGCCGATTGTGCGGGAAGCCGAGGGCGCGGCCGCCGGCTCGGGCGCGGGGGTCAGGCCGGTTTCGGCGCTCCGGCCGGCTTGGCGCCCCCGGGCGGCCCCTGCGTGATGACCTTGGGCGCGCGGTTGTCGCGCATCGTGAGCTTGCCTTTGGTGATGACCGCGGTCCGGGGAGCACGGCGGGCCACCTTGGTGTCGTGGGTGACCAGCACCAGGGTCATGCCGCGCTGCTTCCAGAGCTTCTCCATCAGGGCCACGATCTCCAGGCTGGTCACCTCGTCGAGGTTTCCGGTCGGCTCGTCGGCCAAGATCACCTTCGGCTCCTTGACCAGGGCTCGAGCGATCGCGACCCGCTGCTGCTCGCCACCCGACATCTCCGACGGGAAGTGGCCGACACGATCGCCCAGCCCCACCTCGGTGAGGGCCGCGATCGAGCGGGCTCGCCGCTCCGCGGTGGGGATGCCGAGCGGCACCAGCGCCGCCTCGACGTTCTCCTCGGCGGTCAGTGTGGGCAGCAGGTTGTAGTTCTGGAAGATGAAGCCGAAGTTCTGGGCGCGCACGTCGACGAGCTGGGACTCGGGCATCGCCCCCAGGTCCTTGCCGTCGAAGATGATCTTCCCGGAGGTCGGCTTGTCCAGGGCCCCGAGCATGAGCAGGAATGTGGTCTTGCCGTGCCCGGTGAGCCCCTGGACGGTGATGAACTCACCGTCCGGGATCTCGAGATCCACGCCGCTCAGGGCTGCGACCTTGCCTCGTCCCTTGGGGTAGACCCGGGAGAGCTTCTTGAGTTCATACATGCTGGGTCTCCAAGGACGGGGCATTCTGCGCTGGGGCGGGGGCTGCGGCCGGCCTTGGGGCCGGCGGTCGGGCGAACGGGACCATCGTGCTATTCCACCCGCCGCAGGGCCACGGCCGGCTGCAGGCGGGCGGCTCGCCAGCCACCGATGGCGCCGGCGATGATCGCTCCCACGATGGCCAGACCAGCTGCCACGCCGAACACCTCGAGGCTGAGCGGCGCGGTCATGTGCAGGGTCACGCTGT
>Ga0224555_1000454_pt1 | contig 62348 bp, 51 predicted proteins | sample 714S23034metaG_FD_180687 | JGI IMG/M metagenome (GOLD analysis project Ga0224555, IMG submission 180687) | Peat soil microbial communities from Stordalen Mire, Sweden - 717 S2 30-34 | ecosystem: Environmental > Terrestrial > Soil > Wetlands > Peat | place: Sweden: Norrbotten County, Stordalen... | reverse complement strand
TCCATTGGTCGTGTAAACGTCTGTGGAAGCAATGGCCGGGCCGCCAATGTCCTGCGGGGCAAAAGGCGAGGCCGTGAAACTGACCAGGGTGTTGCTGGCGATGGTGTTGGGCGGGAGCGCTCGATCACGAATGCCATTAATGACCAGCGTGTAGTTGCTCCCGTACATCAGTGGCGCGGTGGCGAGAAGAACCGACGAGTCGTTGGTTTCGAGAGACGCGGCAGTAATGGCGAGGCCATTGGTGAACGCATAATTGGCCACGTTAGTGGCGTTGGTGGCCGCGATAGTTTTGGAGAAATCCAGTTCGACATTGGTTGCGCCAATGTTGAAGCCGCGCAGAACCACCGGAGGATTGGTGTCCAGCGTCACCGTGATCGCGACCGGCGCGCTCGTGGCCTCCCCATAACTGTTGGTGACGATCACGCTGTAACCGCGGGGAGAGGCCAATGTGAGATTGCTCAGCAGCAGAGAACTGTTGGTGGCCCCGGCCAAAACCAATCCGTTCGATTCCCATTGATAATGCAACGGCGGTATGCCCAGAGCGAACTCGGAAAGCACCACCGAGCCGCCAACAAACACGTTGGTGGAGGGGGAGGCCGTTGGAGCGGTTGTCACGGGCCCTCCGTTTGTGGTGCCGCCGTAATAGACGTCCAACACCTCGTTTGAAGTCAGGTCGTGGTTATAGACGCGCACGTCGTAAATCTCGAAGGTGGAGAAGTTGCCAAAGCTGTTGCCCGGCGAGTTGTCTTTGGCCCCGATGCAGAGGTGTTCAGCCGCAGCCAAGTCATAGGGCGCATTGCCGGTCTCCTGAGCGGCCAGCACGCCATCGATATACAGGCTGCGCACTCCCGTCACGGAGCTGAAAACGCCCGCATAGATGTGCCAGTCGCCATCATTGCTGTCAATGTTTGTGGTGGCCATATCATCCGAATCACCGTAAGCCTCCGCCCCCAAGCTGATCGCCCCCACTTGACCGTTTCGAACGGTGAAACACGCATAGGTTTGTCCGTTGTTCACGCTTCCGTCATTGCGAAGCTGCCAGCCGGCTTCAGTTTCGCCAAACTTGGACACCCACGGGCTCCATTGGCCCGGAAAGCCCTTCGCCCAGCAGATGACAGTGAAATTGTTCTGGGTGGGATCATCGAACGTGTTGGTGTAGTTCGCGTCCCAGGTGGACGAGTTGCTGATGGCGATGCCTGTGTCACCGATGGGGAAGCAAAGGGATTGACCGGGCCTGCCGGGCGGCACATCGTTCGTGAACACATAGTTGCCACCACCGACGATGTAACCGTCGTGTGTGCCCGCCGGCGAATAGCCCGAAGCGTCGGCCAAGCTGGCCGGTCCGTTAAGCCATTCACCCACCAAGCTCTCATTTGCAACAGTAACGGTTACATCGCTGCTGACCGTCTTGCCGATCGCGTTCGTGACAATCAAGTCATACGTGCCGGCGTCGCCCGGCGCCACATCGAGAATAGTCAATGTGTTTGAATTCACGCCGGAGAAGTTGGCGCCGTTTGCCAAATTGGCTCCGTTGAGCTGCCACTGATACGCCAGCGGCGGGGTGCCGCCGACAGCGGCGGTTAACTGTGCATTGAAGCCCACAAAGGCGGTGATGGATTGCGGCAACCCGCTTATCACTGGCGGAATTGCGCCCATCGCTTGCATAACTTCGGAATCGGTGAGGTCGTAGTTATAGACGCGCACGTCGTAAATCTCGAAGGTTGAGAAGTTGCCAAAGCTGTTGCCTGGCGGGATGTCTTTGGCCCCGATGCAGAGGTGTTCAGCCGCAGCCAGGTCATACGCTGTGTTGGCGGTCTCCTGAGCTGCCAGCACACCATCGACATACAGGCTGCGCACGCCCGTCACGGAACTGAAAACGCCCGCATAATTATGCCAGTTGCCATCATCGCTGGCAATGCTTCTGGTGGCCATATCGTCTGGATTGCTGTAAGGGTCCGCCCCCAAGCTGACCGAGCCGACCTTGCCGTTTCGAACGGTGAAACACGACCATGTTTGTCCGTTGTTCACGCTTCCGTCATTGCGAAGCTGCCAGCCGGCTTCAGTTTCGCCGAACTTCGACACCCACGGGTTCCATTGGCCCGGAAAGCCCTTCGCCCAGCACATGACGGTGAAATTGGTCTGGGTGGGGTCGTCGAACGTGTTGGTGTACTTCGCGTCCCAGGTGGACGAGTTGCTGATGGCGATGCCTGTGTCACCATTGTTGAAGTAAAGAGATTGCCCGGACTTGCCGGGCGGCACATCGTTCGTGAACAGATAGTGGCCATTGCCGACGATGTAGCCGTCGTGTGCGCCGGTCGGCGAATAGCCCGAAGCATCGGCCAATTTGGCGGGTCCGTTAAGCCATTCACCCACCAGGCTCGGAGACGCTCCTGTTTGAGCGGCCATGAGCAGGCAGAAGGCGCCCACCCCTGATTTGAACAGACTATGTGGTTTCATTGTTTGGGATTCATTGGTGGCCTGAGTGAGATTGGTCAGTGTCAACGGGGTTTTCCGCGCGTTGGTGACCAACGCCACGACGGCGCCAGAGTGTTCGAATGCCGGCCGCCCATCCACGAAGGCCTGCTGCGTTCCGCTCCTTGGCCGTGACCTTGCAATAAAAATCGAAAGGCTTTCACGCAGTATTAAAGGTAAACGCATTCGTAACGAAATGCAATCCAAATCCAGACGAACGTCCCCTGACGGGCACCCCGTCCGCTCCATCCATGACCAGGCCCGGCCGGGCCGCACCTCCTAACATAGTGTTGACATACCGTCAAATCACTTCTGATCCTTGCCGTCCTTTTCCTCCTTCGTTCCCGCCGGTTTGTCCGCGGCCTTCTCCGCCGGCTTGTCCGCCTCGCCTTTGGCCTCAGGCGCCTGTTTGGCGCCTTTCAAAATATCCTCCGCAGGGAGCAGCACGAGCGTCATGTTTTCGCGCGCGTTGCGCCCGCTGCTGTCGCCGGCACTCACCGCGCGCATGACGAATATGCCCACGATGTTCCCGTTGAGCGCGAAGACTGGCGAACCCAACGCCGCCGAACTGGCCCCGCTGTCGGGAATGTAGAAGGTGCGCGGCTTGAGCATCACGGCGCTGATGCGCTCGACGGAGGCCGAATAGGCGCGGCCCGCCGCCCGGTTGAGGCGGTTCAACGCGATGACCGGTTCCAGCGCCTCCACCGCCGCGGATTTGCTCAAATCCACCGCCGCCATAGGCGCGGAGGGCTTGGTCTTGGGCCGGATGAAGGCCAGGTCGAGGTCCTTGTCGCGCAGCACGATCTCCGCGGGCAGTTCGGTGCCATCGTCAAGCAGTATTTTAACGTCGTCGATCTGCGTCTCGATCTTGTACTCGTCCGACAACCGCCGATACAGCTCCGCCGGGTCCACCGCCGAAAGCGCCAGCACCGTCAAGCCCGACGGGTCGATCACCGCCCCGGTGAGGTCCTGCTTGGACTCGCTCGGATTGCCGGAGCGTCCGGTCGCCTTGAGCACGACTTGCACCGTGACGACTGAGTGCTGGTTCTTCTTGAAAATGTCGCGGCCCTTGTCCGCTAATTCATCCGCGTGGCATGTCGCGGCCAGCAAGGCCAGTGCCGCTGTCATCAGGTTCAGTTTGGCGCGCATCATATTCTCAGTTTTTCCAGCTGGGTTCGAATTCCAGGTAGGCGCTGTGAATTCCCCGCACGACTTTCATCACCACCGCCGGCTTCCGGGCCGCGGCGATCTTCTCCATGGCCTGGCGCAACGCATCCACGTTGCCCACCGCCTGGCCGTCCACTTCCACCACCAGGTCCCCGGCATAGAGGCTGGCCAATTCGGCCCAACTGCCGGGCTTGACCTCCTCGATCAACGCCCCCGCCTGCCCCTTGCCCCACTGCTGCTCCGCCGTGTCGAAAAACGACACGTTGCGGGCGGTGAACTCGAAATCGTCATTGCGATACTTCTTCATTTCCCGCCGGAGGCGCGGCGAACGCTCCAGTTCAACGGATGCCCTCAACTCAGTTGTCCCGCGCAGCACCGACAACTCCACCGTCTTGCCAACGTCGTACTGGCGGATGAGACTTTCCAACTCGTCTTCATGTTCAGGCCCGGATGCTGTCAGCTTCTCGCCGTCCACGGCCAGAATGAAATCGCCTGCTTTAAGCCCGGCTTTTTCCGCCGTGCTCTCCGGGTAAACCCGTGTGAGGTAAAAACCTTGCAATGCCGGCCGGCCCAGTTGCCGGGCGATTTCCCGGCTGATGACGCGCGTCTCCACAGGCAGCCAGGCCTTGGTCACTTCCAGGCCGGGGTCCTTCTCATCCTCGATCCCCACGCGCACCACCGCCATATACCGCGCCGCACGCCGCTCGAACGTTGCAATCACCGGCACAGGCTCGGTCTTCCCATCCGACAGCAGCCGCGTCCGCTCCGCCAAGTCCCCGACCGATTTCACCGCCGCCCCGTCGATCTCAACCAGGACGTCGCCGCGCTCCAGAGAGGGCTTGGCCTGGCCGGCGGGGCCGCCCGGCCGGACCGATGTGACCAACACGCCATCCAGGTTGGTTCGTTTCATTTCCCGGGCCAGCAGAAATGAGAAGTTGCGCGCCGTAATCCCCCACTGCTTGAATTCCCGCTGCGCGGGATAAATTTCCCCGCGCTCGACCGGGACGATCGAAATGCTCATCTCTTTTCCGTCCCGCTTGATGACGGCGGCAACGGGCCGGTCGATGGCCAGGCCGCTGGCCAGGCTCATGAAATCGGGCATCTGCTCGTCGAAGTGGACGTCGATGGGTTTGCCCGCCAGACTCAGGAGCAGGTCCCCCGCTTTGATGCCCGCCTGGCTGGCCGGCGATTCATCCCACACCCCGGCCACCAGAAGCCCTTTCTCAGCGGGCCATTTCTTGAAAAGCGGCTGCGGAGAAATCCCCAACCAGCTTCGTTGGATCTTCCGCCTAGCCATCAACTTCTGGGCGACCGCCTTGACCAAATTGGCCGGGATGGCACCGGACAAACCGTAGCTGATCTCGTTGATTCCGACGATCTCGCCGCGCAGATTGCACAGCGGCCCGCCGGAATTGCCGCCGTAAATCGCCGCGTCATGCCCTATCCACCGCACCAGCGCCCCAACATCCTCGCCGTCCAACTGAAGCCGTCCGGATTCGCGCGGCAAAACCATTTCCGTGTTGCTGATGATCCCCAGCGTCACCGATTGCGACAGCGCCATCGGGCTGCCCATAGCCAAAACCGGGTCCCCGACCCGCAGCGCCGAGGAGTCCCCGAAGCTGGCCGCCGCGAACTCCCGCGGCTTCTCCGGCTTGAGCTTGAGGACCGAAATATCCGTCAACGGGTCGGTGCCGATCAGTTCCGCCTCGATTTCCTCCCGGTTCCACAGCGTGCAAAACATGCGCGCGGCATGGCCGGCGACGTGGTGATTGGTGATCAGGTAGCCGTCCTTGGTGATGATGACTCCGCTGCCAACGGCCTGCATCTTGACCTCGCGCCCATCCCGGAAATCGGTCGAGACGACCCGGATGCGCACCAGCGCCCGGCGCACCTTGTCATTGGCCGCATCGATCTGGGCGCGCATCGCCGCCGGCCCGCCATCCTTTTCCCTGGCGCCGTTGCTGGCCGCGAGCGGCGCCAGCAAAACGAGGCCCGCCAGCACCGCCGTCCATGATCCCTTGGGAAAAAGCCTTTGATGCATGGCGCAGTTATAAACGAATTCCCCCATCCTTCAATGCAATAAGCGCGATTTCCCGCAGGCACGATCCACTTTGGAGGCTTGCCCTTGGCCGCGCCGGGGAGGCATTGCTCCACGCCCCTTTCCGTGGTTCAATCAATTCCATTCTGGATGCTGGGACGTTTTCCATTTTGGTATCGGGCGGTTTTTCTGGCCGGCTTGATGGCGGTCGGGGCGGTCGCGGACCTGTGCCGGCACGGGCGGGCCGCTACCCGCCACAAGGAGTACGCCTTCATTTGGCTCACCGGCTTCCTTGGCTGCCTCCTCGGAGGCATGACAGATTTCATCACGTCCTCCATTTCTCCCGACTACTTCATATTGGGGAAAGGATTATTGGGCGGCGAAGGGTTTAAACTGCGGGCTGTGCTTTTTGGCGTCCAGGAAGGATTGTCAGCCGGGGTGATAGCGGGAGCCGTCTGCGTTTACGCGAGTCGGCGAAAATCCAGATGCGCGCCGCTGCCATTCGGCGAATTGCTTCGTCTTGTATCGATGCCTGTGGCCTGCGCCGTTGCCGGGGCGTTGCTCTTGCCGCTGGCCGCCGGACGGTCCGATCCGGCCGGCCTGGCCCTGCAATTGGACCGCTCTCTCGCCCCCGGCCCGCCCGGCGCTTTTGTGAGAGTTTGGTGGATTCACACCGGTTTGTATTCGGGTTTGCTTGCTGGAATGGTTTGGTTGATCGTGATTGTGTTGCGCCGCAGAAAAGCCGCGGCGAAGCTGCCGCTGTGTCGTTAGGTTCAGTGCGGCGCGCCGGAGCGGGCGGGTTTGACTTTTTCAAAAAGCGTCAAGGCCAGGAGGCACAGCGCGCAGCCCCACATCAGCTTGTAGAATAAATCCACATAAGCCCAGAAATCAGCCTGCTGGAGGAGCGTGTTGTAAATCACCGCCTGCGCCTTATGGAGGGCTTCGGCCGGGCTGAAGTTCGCGGCGAACGCCTTCGCAAGCGCGCCCAGCCGCGCCTGATAGGCGGGGTCCAGCGTGGACACGCGGCCCGCCATATAGACTTGATGCGCCTGGGCGTAGCGCGCCAGCATGGTCGAGAGCCAGGCGATTCCCACGCTGCCGCCCACGTTGCGCATGAGGTTCTGAATTCCGGTCGCGTTGCCCATTTGATCGTTTCGCAAGGTGCCAACGTTCAACGTCGTCAGCGGCACAAAGATGAAGCCCAAGCCAAAACCCATCAGCACATTGGCCGGGACAATGCTGCTCATGGCCACTTGCAAAGTGAGCCGGCTCAACAGAAAGCAGGTCACTCCCAGCACTGTAAACCCGAAGACCAGCAGCAATCGCAGATGCCCCTTCTGCACCAGCACCCCGACAAACGCCAGCGCGAGCAAGACACCCAATCCGCGCGGGCTGACGGTCAGCCCGGCGTCCAGCGCCGTGTAACCCATGAGACTCTGAAGGAAAAGGGGCAGCATCGTGATGAGCGCGTAAACCACCGCGCCGAACATCAGAAAGACCCCGCAGCCGGCGGCAAAGTTGCGGTTCTTGAGGATGCGCAGGTTGACGATGGGAAAGGGGGCGCGCAGCTCCTGGATGACGAACCAGACGAATGAAACAACGCAAATCCCCGCGGACCAACGCAGCCAGACCGCCCCGAACCAGTCCGCCTCCTGCCCTCTGTCGAGAATGATCTGAAGCGTCGCCAGCCACAGCGTCAGCAACCCAAATCCCAAGGCGTCGAAGCGCCCCAGTTTTGTTGACTTTATGTAAGGCGGATCGTCCACGAAAAGGAAGATCAGGCATATCGCCAGCAGGCCGACCGGAAGGTTGATGTAGAACGCCCAGCGCCACGAGTAACTGTCGGTCAGCCAGCCGCCCAGGGTGGGACCGATGATGGGCGCGACGATCACCCCCACGCCGTAAGCCGCCATCGCCACGCCACGCCGCGCGGGCGGAAAACTCTCCAGCAGGATCGCCTGCGCCAGCGGCTGCAACGCCCCGCCGCCCGCTCCTTGCAACACCCGCGCCAAGATCAGCAGGCCCAGACTCGCCGCCGCACCGCACAAAAAGGAGGAGGCGGTGAAGACGATAATGCAGCCGATCAAGAACCGTTTCCGTCCGAAATATCTGGCGAACCAGGCGCTGGTCGGCAGCACGATCGCGTTGGAAACCAGGTAACTGGTCAACACCCACGTCGCCTCATCGTTGGAAGCTCCCAGATTGCCCGCAATGTGCGGCAGCGCCACGGTGGCGATCGACGTGTCTAGCACTTCCATGAACGTCGCCAGCATCACGGAGACCGCGATCAACCAGGGGTTGACACGCGGCCGCCAATGCGGTTCCGCGGCGGCTGGGGCGGCGGCGGCGCTCATTCGGATGCCTCAGTCGCGGGCATGGGACAGGCATTGATTCACTTGACTCTCACCTCCGGCGTGACCGACAGCCCCGGCGAAATGTCCAGCTCGGCGGGCAAAGGATCGTCAAATACAATCTTGACCGGAACCCGCTGGACGACTTTGACGTAGTTGCCCACGGCATTCTCGGGGGGTAGGAGGCTGAACCGCGCCCCGGCGCCGGCCTGAAGGCTGTCCACCCTGCCCGTGAACTCGCGGCCGGGATACGCGTCGATTCGCATCCGAACCGGCTGGCCCACTCGCATTCGCGCCAGTTGCGTTTCCTTGAAATTGGCCACGACCCACATCTCCGATGGCACCAGAGCCAGCAGCGACTGGCCCGTCATGACGTAGGCTCCTTCCTCAACCTGGCGCCGCGTAACGCGCCCGTCGATGGGCGCCGTGACTTTCGAGTAGGAAATATCCAATTCGGCCTGACGCCGCTTGGCCTCGGCCTGTTGCACCTGGGCCGCCGCGGTGTCGATGTTCACGCGGCTCAAATCAACCTGGGCCGCGGCGGCCTTGGCCTGCTGGCGCGCCACCTCCAAGGCGGCGGCGCTGGCATCCGCCCCGGCCTGTGCCGAATCCAATTGAGTGCGCGACACCGCGCGGCTCTCCACTGACAGGTACCGTTTCAAATCCGTCTCCGCCCGCCTGGCTTCGGCCTGGGCGGCCGCGACGGCGGCCTCTTGCTGGGCGGCCTTGGCCTCATCGACCGTGGTTTGCGCTTTTGCTTGCGCGAGCAGGCTGCGAGCGGCGGCGAGATCAGCCTGGGCCTGCGCGACCTTCGTCTCGTAGTCCCGCGAATCAATCTCCAGAAGGGCGTCCCCCTTCTTGACCTCCTGGTTGTCCCGCACCAGCAACCGGACAACTTGTCCCGATATTCTCGGGCTGACAATGGTGACATGGCCGTCGATAAAGGCATCGTCGGTGGATTCAAAAGGGGCCATGAAACGAATGTAATAAACAATGCCTCCCGCGACGCCGACGATCAGCGCCGCGATAACAAGGATCGCCAGGCCCCGCTTGTGTTTTTCGGAAATGGCTGGCGGCGATGCAACTTCGCTCATTTCCGTTCGCTCGCTTTCGTTTGGGTGATTCCCTTCATGTCTTGAAAGATTACTGTGTTCATCGGCGGATGGGGAGTCTGTTTTTTGCGGGACGATTTTTCCCCGCACTTTGATTCTTGCAAAAGAGGCGCGGCTGCCCGCATAGTGCGGCAGTCGCGAAAGGTAGGTTACCCAAGTGGCCAACGGGGGCAGACTGTAAATCTGCTGGCTTACGCCTTCGATGGTTCGAATCCATCACCTACCACCACCCATTGTAATTGATGGACTTTACGGCTTCACCTTCAGTTTTTCGGCGGCGGCGAGTTTGCGCTGGTTGGTGTCGAACGTCAGGAATTCCCGCGCGCCCAGGTGCAACGCCGTCGCCACATGGAGAATGTCCAGACTGCGATGCCCGCCCGCAATCGTGTGGCGTTTGGACAGGGTTTCGGCCAGCCGGTGAACGTCCGGCCAGTCGGCAGTCACCACCACCAGCGCGCCGGAGTCCAAATCGGTTTGCAGGTCGGCCAGCACGCGGTCGCAATCGGCCTCCGGGTAGTCTTTGCTTTTATCCCGCGCATGAAGCCAGACTTGAAAACGGACTCTCTGGCGAATCTCGTAAAGCAGCAGAACGGAGACGTGCAACGCTTCCGGCATGGCCTTGAAATACGCCGCCGCCCGCGGCGAATTGTCCTGCCGCCGGTAGATCGCGCACAGAAACGACGTGTCCGGGAAGGCAATCACCCTTCCTCGCCTTCAAGTTCTGCCGAGCGCATTTCAGCAACTTCCTTGGCGGAGAAAATGCGGCCGCCCCACGTTTCTTTCAACCGCGCCATGATGTCCGGCTTGACGAGCCTGGGCGTTTTGACGGGCGCGGGCGGCACGAGGCGGGCAAACAACTTTCCCGCCCTGGTGATCTCCACCGGCTCGCCTTCGGCAATCCACGCGGCAACGCGCGGAAAGCGGTTTCGCAAATCTCTGACGGTCGCTGTTTTCATCGTGAGACAAATATGTATCACGCAGCCAACCCTGTCAACCGCGTTCAATACAGGCTCGCCAGCACTTTCTCCACCGCCTCTTCCGCTTTGACAGGGGTCATCGGGCCGCCGCGCTTCTTCAGCTCCACTTCTCCCCGGGCCAGCGATTTTTCGCCGATGCCGACCCGGACGGGAAAGCCGATCAACTCGGAATCCTTGAACTTGACTCCGGGACGGTCGTCCCGGTCGTCCAGGATGACTTCCACGCCGCGGGCGCCGAGATCGGCGTAAATTTGCTCCGCCAGTTTCATCACGGCGCTGTCGGGCGCGACGGTCAGCGGGGTCACGCAAACGGCGTAGGGGGCGACGCTGACGGGCCATAGGATGCCGTCCTTGTCATTGCTTTGCTCGATAATGGCCTGCAAGGTGCGGGTGACGCCGATGCCGTAGCAGCCCATGACGGCCGGCTGTTTTTTGCCCGATTCATCCAAAAAACAGGCGTTGAGGGCCTGGCTGTATTTTGTGCCGAGCTTGAAAACGTGGCCGACTTCGATGGCGCGGCGTATTTTCAGCGGCTGCCCGCAGCGCGCGCACGGTTCGCCGGACCGGGCCAGGCGCAGGTCGCTCCATTTGTTGACAGTGATGTCGCGCCCGATCCCGACCCCGCGCCAGTGGAAGCCGTCCTGATTCGCGCCGGTGGTCATGTTGACGGCGCCCAGGAGGGATTCATCGGCATGGATCGGGAGGTCCTTGACTTGCACGGCGCCCAGGCTGCCGGGATGGGCCTGCAGCGCCGTGAAAATCTCCTCCGGTTCGGCCGGGCGAAAGGCCGCCGTGCCGAGCGCGCCGGCCAGCTTCGCCTCGTTGAGTTGATGGTCGCCGCGCATCAAGATCAGGGCTGGCTTGTTTTCGACCATATAGACCAGCGTCTTGATCTGGCGGACGGCGGGCACCTGGAAAGGAGGGCGGGTCAAATCTTCGATGGTCGTGACGCCTGGCGTGGGGAATTTCTCCGCCGTTTGGGGCGCCGCATCGCCCTCAATCTGGCTGGCGCGGCTGGCGGCTTTTTCGACGTTGGCGGCGTAATTGCAGGCTTCGCAATAGACAACCTCGTTCTCGCCCGTCTCGGCCGGGGCCATGAATTCGTGCGAGAATTTCCCGCCCATGACGCCGGTGTCGGCCTCGACGGCCATGGCCTTGAGGCCGCAGCGTTCAAAGATGCGGGTGTAGGCGTCATACATTTTTTTGTAACTGGCCTGGGCGGCTTCGTCGGAGATGTCGAAACTGTAGGCGTCCTTCATGACGAATTCCTTGGCGCGCATCAAGCCGAAGCGGGGCCGGATTTCATCGCGGAACTTGGTTTGGATTTGGTAAAAGTTCTTGGGCAACTGGCGGTAGGAGCTGAGTTCGCCGGCCACCAAAGTGGTGATGACTTCCTCGTGAGTGGGGCCGAGAATCCATTCCTTCTTGGCGCGGTCGCGCGCCTTGAAGAAGACGCCCTGGGCCGTTTCGTAACGGCCGCTTTGCTGCCAGATTTCAGGCGGTTGCAAGGCGGGCATGAGCACTTCCAGCGCGCCGGCACGGTCCATTTCTTCGCGGACGATTTTTTCCACCTTCCGCAGCACGCGCAAGCCCAGGGGCAGGAAGGTGTAAAGGCCGCCGGTGAGCTTGCGGATCAAGCCGGCCCGCAAGAGCAGCTTGTGGGAAATGATCTCGGCTTCGGCGGGGGTTTCCTTGAGGGTGGGAATAAAGGCCTGGCTCCAACGCATAAATATAATAGGGATTCCGAATGGCGGCGGCCGGATTATTTGACCGTGTTGACCAAGGGCGTCAGCCCCTGAATCCGCACCTCCAGACGGTCGCCCGATTGGATCGGTCCGACCCCGCTGGGTGTGCCGGTGAGGATGACGTCGCCCGGCAGCAGCGTCATGTTGGTGGATACGAAACCGACTAATTGAAGGCAGTTGAAAATGAGCTGGCTGGTGTTGGAATTCTGGCGGAGCTGGCCGTTTTGGAACAACTGGATGGTCAGGTCGCCGGGGTCCAACTTGGTTTCCACATAAGGCCCCAGCGGCGTGAAGGTGTCGAAGGACTTCGCCCTGGCCCATTGGCTTTCCCCATGCTGGATGGTCCGGTCGCTGATGTCCTGCGCCGACGTGTAACCATAAATATACCGCGCCGCCGCCGTCGCCGTTACGTTGCGGATGCGCCGGCCCATGACGATGGCCAGCTCCGCCTCGAAATCGGTGCGGTGCTGCGCAAAAGGAATCTCTATCTTCCCCCCGTCGGCAAGGATCGAACTGGGCGCTTTGAGCCAGAAGAGCGGCTCTTTGGGCACTGCTTTGCCGGTCTCGCGGGCGTGATCGGCATAGTTCAGGCCGATGGCGATGACCTTCGAGGGCGCCACTGGGGTCAGCGTTTTCAGCCCCTTGAAGGACATCGCCTTTTTTTCAAAGGAGGGCGATCCGAAGACGTCGCCGCGCACACGGAAAAGCTCTCCGTCCACAACTTTGGCGAAAAAAATCTCGTCATCCTTTTGAAATCGGCCAATGGCTGCCATAAAATTGCGGCCTGAAATTAACAAATCCCGCCCCCGCCTCGCAAGGCGAAACTGCCGGTTTCCAACGAGCCGGTCGCAAACCGGCATTTGTGGCGCAGAATTCCAAGTGCCCACGCGGAAATCTGCGCTTCGGCTAAAGGCCTCGACAAAAGCCGATTTGCGCCCTTCATCCATCCGGCGCAAAACCCATGCTTGCTTGAGTTCGCAAAGGCCATTGAATTTCCAGCATGGTCATCATACGATTTGCCGATCAAGAATCCAAAACGAAGAGCGCTCGGTTTCATCGCCAGACGCTTCGCAGGCAAGAGTTGGGCAACGGGCGAGGTGATGGCGCCGGAAACGGCTTTGGCCGCACTCCCCGCGGAAAGTTTTCATTTCACCGTTGAAGGTCCTGCCACGTACGAGCGCCTCACGTCGTTACGAAATTGAAATCTACATGACAACCCATCTGGTTGACGTGATTTAAATGGAGGTTGGTGAAAACGTGGGCAGCCCGACGATGACGATGACCGTATCCACCCAGCCGCAATTGACCTCCACCTCCACGGGGGAAGGCGGCAATTCCATTGTCCTCCGCTGGCGCTCCTTGCGGCGCAATCGCGGGTAAGGCGACGGATGAAACGCAGCCGAGCGTGGGCAGATTCAGAGCGAATGCGGGCGTGCGGGCAGTACGGTATTTGCGGGCTTCGTCCTCGTGCCGCAAAGCGCTTGCAAAGAGTGAAAAAATGAGGACACCTGCACGTCTCCGGGACGTGCCGCCCGAAGTCCACCGATCCCTCACCAATCCCCCAAAAGCTCACTTTTGCGGTGATGGGTTCGCTTCTGACGCAGCACTTGGGGAATCGCCGTTAATAGTGCCTATGGCTTTCAGGGCGGCGTCGCGCATGAAGCTGTTCTCAATTGATTCTGCATAATTGCGCAACTCCGGAATCATGGGCTTCGCGGCAGGGCCAATTTGTTGCAGCGTCTCAATGGCAACCAGTTGTTTTTGGCCTTCCCGGTCTGGATACTGGCGCGACGTGTTGTGTCTGCTTTTGAGTCCCGCGGACAGTTCGCGCGAGATCTTGGAATCCGCCACCCCCTTGTATTCCCCAAGGGCGCACGCTGCCCCAAAACGGACATCGGGACTTGCGTCGTCCAGCAATTCTTCCACCGATGAAATCAACGGTGCGGCGGCTCCTGGATTCTGGTGAATGGTGGCCGCAATAACTCCTGGGATGGCGGATTCCATTTGCTGATCCCCCGCAGCTCTGTCAATTAGAAGTTGCATTTGTGCAAGAGACACGTTGGCCATTGCCTTTTGTGACAGCTGACCCCCGCCGCTTCGCACCAGCAGCGCAGCTAGCACAGGAAAATCTTTGGGCTCAAATCCGATCCCTTCCAACGAGGTCAGCGCAATGGAACTCAGTTCCCGGTCATCACCGTTCAGGATTTCCCAGAGCAGCGGTGCCGCCTCCCGCGAAGGCTCTCCTGGCAGTCCGGATTTTGGTCTGCCGGGAATTCCCACCATTTGCAACGCGGCGGCGGCTTGCTTGCGGACTTCCGGATGCGGATCCTTGGTCGCCTTCTTGAGAATTGGAAATGCGTTCGCACGATTAGTGCCAAGATGGATTATGGCGAACGTAACCTTGTCCGAAGGATACCCCCGCACCCCGGCTTGCGTCGCCGGAATATGCAATGCCGCCCACAGTTCGCCATATGGCCCGCTATGATACGTCCGGTACGCCGAAATGCCGGCGCCACCACCGCCAATGCAAACAAGGATCACCGCTGTCGCAACCGCCACCTTTGCTTTTGACCATGCCATAATTCTCAATACTCCTTTCACGAGGGTTAATGTCGAAGTTGTCGTCGTCGCCCCTTTTGCAGATGCAACGGCGAAAATTGTTTCTGCCATCCCCGCCGAGGCGGCCTGGACTGAATTGGCCGAGACCGCCCCGGCTATCGCCACGCCGGAAAGCGCAATTCCCCGTTTGCTGAAGAATTTCCTCAGCTTTTCAATCGCGCGGGCCGCGCGCTTGTGCGCGGTGTCTTCACGGATGCCTAGCAACGCCGCTGCTTCCGGCCCGCTCTTGTTTTCATAAAATCGCAAGACCAAAAGTGCGCGGTCCCGTTCCGTTAGTTTGGACATCGCAACTTCCAGATGCGGAGCCAGTTGCCGCCAGACGTCGCTTGTGTCAGTTTCGTTCAGCTTGGATTGCAAATAAGCCTCCTGTTCCCGCTGTCGCCGCCGGGCATTGGTGCGCCGCAGCCGTGCGGCAGTGAACCGCGTGGCCTCATACAGCCAGCCAGTCAACAATGTGCCTTCCCGAATCGCAGCAGCTTTGCGCGCCAGAATGATGAACACCGCCTGTGCCACGTCCCCCGCATCGCTTTCATTGCCGGTGCAGCGCAACCCGACGGAATAGACGAGATTGACGTGCCGACGCACCAATTCGGTGAAGGCCGCCTCGGAATTGTGGCGGGCAAATTCCCGCAACAACTCCATGTCATTCGTCTGCTGCATTCATCTAATTATCCCCGCTGCGGCCAAAAATGGACAAAATACTTTCCACCACCTCCTCATATCGAAAATCGTATTCACGGTAGAATGACAGCGGCAGGTTTTCCAGCGGGCGCAAAAAAGCGTTCAAATAGGCGAAAACAACATAATTAGTACGATGAGCGTATCCCCCCAGCCGGAATTGACTTCGACTTCCACAGGGAAGGCTTCGATACCGTTGACAGCAGCCGATAAAACGCGGGCCAGCATCGGCGGATATTGGGGGATAGTGGGCGCGAGGGCAATGCGGTTTTTCGCGGGCTTCGTCAGACTTCCGCAAGGCCCTTCACTTTCAACCAGTATAAAAAAGTGGGGTGACACCGGCACTGGCATTCATGAGCCGCGACGAGCATGATCGCAAAAATCACTGTTGTGGGTGCAAGATGTTTGTCGGATTTCGCGAGTCGGCCGCGATATACTTATAGAGATGAATGAAACGGACCTGGATTTGCTTAATCGCTACACCCGGCAACACGCCGAGGACGCCTTCGCGGAACTCGTCCGCCGCCACCTGAATCTCGTCTATTCCGCCGCGCTGCGCCAGGTGCGCTCCCCGCAACTGGCTGAGGAGGTCGCCCAATCCGCCTTTACCGACCTTGCCCGTAACGCGCATCGCCTCACACAGGGCACGATCCTGAGCATGTCCCCCCAACCGGAATTGACCTCCATCTCAACCCTCCTTCGCCAAGGCTACGGAGGGCAAGCGGGGCAGCAGACAAAACACGCGCCACCATGGGCGAAGGCGGGCTTGTCGCGCCGAAGTGATTGCGAAGGCGGACGCAAGGGGATGGAGCGCGTGACTGCGGCCATTGAACCGCCCGCGCCTTCGGCTGAATCGGGAGGGATGAAATCATGAAGACCGTGGAATTCTGGAATAGTCCATGCGCGTATGAATTTATGACGTTTCACTTATGAGCAAAAATCTTCTTATTATGTCTGCCGCGCTGGCATTGAGCCTGCCTTGGGTGAGTTGCGGCGTATCCGACACATTGGCCCAGCGCCCCGCGTTCACTCCGCCCGGCGGCCCAATCGAGTTGAAATTGAAATGGCCCAAGGGAGAAGAAATCGTCGAACAGATGGATATCAAAGAGAACTCGGAACTCTCCGTGCCGGGCCGGTCCATTCCTGTCAGGCAGAACATTGGCGTTTCGCAGCGGCTCGGACTGACGGTCTTGAATGCAAGCCCCGATGGCGAACACGAAGTGGAAATGGAATTCCTCAGCGCTCGGGTGGAGGTTCCCCCTGGAAGCAAGACGCTGTCAAATTACGATTCGACAGAAAAATCTCCAGCGGACGGCGTGAATCCGGTGGCGAAAATGTTCGGAAAAATCATCAGGTCCAAAGTCCAGTTTTTCTTGAATGCCAGCAACGATGTCGAGAGGATCGAAGGCGCGGATGTATTGGCGCAAAAGCTGGAAGCCGTCGGGCAGGCCGATCGCCTTGAACATTTCAAGAACTTTTATAGCGAGAGCTTTTTGAAACAGATGATAATCGCGAACCGGGCCGTGCCTTCCAAGCCTGTGCAACCCGGCGACACTTGGCCGGCACACTTCGAACTTGTGACGCGAACCGCGGGCGTCGTTTGCGTGGATGATAATTTCACTCTCCAAAGCTGGGAGCAGCATGGCGGGAGTAACTGCGCCCGTCTCGAATTCAAGGGAACCATCACAAACAAACCCGAGACCCGCGCGGATCCGGCCAGGATGAGAGTGGACATTATCGACGGCAGATCATCGGGTGTCTCCTGGTTCGACCCGGAACTGGGATTGATGCTTGAGACCACTGTCAAGCACGACATGAGCATGGCTATAACCATGCCAGTGAATCCGGAGGGCAGCGCGGATGCCGCCTCCCGGGTGCGAAAGCTCACTGAACAGTTGAATCAAACCATAGACGCAAAACTGATTTCGGTGAAGTGACGTCCTGGGCCAGTTCGAATTCATGACACGAGACAAACCCTATCGAGCTTTCACCTTGCTCGAGTTGTTGGTGGTCATTGCCATCATCGCGGTGGTTGCGGCGCTGCTGTTGCCCGTGTTGAGCGCGTCAAAGGAAAGGGCTTATCGCGCGCAATGTCTCAATAATCTTAAACAATTGGGTCTGGCCATCCAACTGTATGCGGACAACGATGGCGGCCGGTTGCCTGGGCCGGTCTGGCTGGGATTTTACGAGGAATACGACAATCAGGATACGACACGGTTGCCGTACTACATCGCCACGGACATGGGCCTGCCCGCGGCCCAGGTCATGCCGCAGGACGCCTTGCTGGCCCGGTGCCCTTCGGCGGCGCGTCATTGGAAACCCGCCCCACTTGGAACGCCGCTGATGTCGAACCATGTGCCGCTCAGTTACCTGGCCAAAAACAAAATCACCAATATCAATTCGGGCGTCCTCAGCCGGCCATTCGGCTACCCTTACGCGTTGCCGCCGTTTAACGAAGATGCAAACGAGGAACCTAAACGTCTCCAGGAAACTGCCGATCCGTCGTTGTCATGGGCGCTGACAGACGTGGACCAGCAAAACGGCTACTCTGACGCGGTTTACTACGCGTATCTGCCATCAGCGCCGGCCCATGGCAGTGTGCGCAACGAACTTTTTTTCGACTGGCACGTCGAAGCGATAAGCGCCGTGCGTTAATTCTGATCTCGTTGGCAGAAGAATCGGCATTGTGTGGGCGGCTAAATCGGGCATGGTTTGAGCATGAGTATGGCTGAGATAATGCGCGAAGTGGCCGATTGGCCCGCGGAACGCCAAAACGAGTTGGCAGCCTTTCTTTTGCATCTTCGCCTTGAGAAGGATGGCGCGTGGCGATCGGAAATGACCCGGCGGATTGACGACAAGAACCCGGCCAATTGGGTTCCCCTGCCAGAATGGAAGAAGGCCTCCGAGGCGAATTCTTGGATTTGACGTCGGCAGGACGTTAAATCCATATCGTGTCCGTCTCACTGCTCGTCTTAGTGTTGCGTTTAGCAATTGTTGTTGTATGTTGGCGGCGTGGCCGGAAAAGGGCGGATGTTCATTGACATAGGCCGGTTTGCGGAAGCCTGGAGCGGTCAGCCCGTTCCAGCGAGAGCCACGCCCGCAAAAATGGCCGTTTATGCAGGCTTGTGCACCCTTGTGCAGGAAAAAAGGGCGGTTTCCGCCCCGGGACCTGGATGAAAAAGGGGCTTAACCACGGATTTCCCGGCCGGCGCAAGCCGGTAGCCGATCTGTTGTTCCATTTGATGGCAGGGATGGACAATTCCCATCTGGGTCAATCTGTGGTTAAAAAATTACGGTAAATTACGGTAAATTACGGTAGTTTTGTTGCGGCGCAAGCGACCTTGCAGGCGGCAGGCCGCCCCCTTATGGCCACGGGGGCCCGGCCCGCAAGAATCGCACGGGCACAAAATGAGGGAGGGAACAGGGTGGCGATAACGATAAAGGGCGGCTCGGTAGCTGGCGAAAACAGGGTGCCGGCCACGGCCCCCGTCAACGGGGCGCCGGAGGCTTCAGTAAAGCTTAAGCCTTTTGCGCCCCCGGTGCGTTTAATTGAGAAGAGGTTTCCGCGGCCGGCTGTTGCTGCGTCAGGCAGTGGAGCGTGCCAAAGCCGAGCACCAAATCCACCGCGTGAATCCCCACCACCGGCCGGTCCTTGAACAAATCGCCCAGAATGCCCAGGGCGACGCGGTCGTTAGGGTCGTTGAAGGTGGGAACGATGACGGCCGCGTTGGCGATGTAAAAGTTGGCGTAGCTGGCCGGCAAACGATAGCCGTCGTAAAAAATGGGGGCGGGCATGGGCAGGGCCGCCACTTGGATTTTCGAGCCGTCTTCCAGGCGCAGGCCCTCCAGGCGCTCGCGGTTCTCGGCCAGCGGCCGGTAATTGATGTCGCTGGGGTTGCTCTCTTGCGCCAGCACGACGGTGGTTGGATTGACAAACCGGCAGATGTCATCGACATGGCCGTGGGTATCGTCGCCCACCACGCCGCCGCCCAGCCAGAGCACGTTGGTGACACCCAGAAAACGCTGGAACACGGAATTAATTTCCTTGCGGCCCAGGCCGGGATTGCGCGCCTGGGTTTTCTGGTCCAGGAGGCACTCCTCGGTCGTCAGAAGAGTGCCGCGGCCATTGACATCGATGGCGCCGCCTTCGATGACAAAATCCCGGCCTTGGAACTGGGCGTTGAAGAGACGTTTCCCCAGCCGCCGGGCCGCAATTTCAGGCACTTTGCGGTCGCGCTGCCAATCCGGGTATTTGGCCCAGGCGTTGAAATGGAAATGAACAAAGGCGGTCTCCGGGTTCTTTCCGCCGCGCCGAACGCAGATCGGCCCGCTGTCGCGGGTCCAGCCGCGGTTGGTGGGGTGGATGATGAATTGGACGCGGGAAACATCGGCGTGGGCCTGGGTGAGGGTGCGGCGCGCGGCGGCGGCGGCGGCCTTGGAATTGACCAACAGCCGGACGATTTCGCCAGGGCCGATCTTGCGTACCATCTCGCCGTAAACCCAGCGAATGGCGCTGAGTTTGCGGGGCCAGTCCGTGGGATTGTGGGGCCAGCCCAGCCAGGTGGCCTCATGCGGCGCCCATTCGGCGGGCATGGCAAAACCGAGGGACGCCGGAGTGCGCGCCGTAAGGCAATCTTTCGCAATCATCATGGCGCAGGATAAGTTCATTCCTGGCAAACTGTCCATGATAACCGGGCGGCGCGAGTGCGCCATTGTGGCGCTAATGTGCGCCAGTATGTCCCATGCGCCCACTTCCATGATTGGCCCATTGTATGTGTAACATGCTGCGCATAAACAGCTTACGAGTTATCAAAGCTTATGGCATCAAGTTTGCTTAAAAAGCAGCTAACTGAATTATTATGTCTAAGGTTATCGGCATTGATCTCGGAACCACCAACTCTTGCATGGCCGTCATGGAAGGCGGCGAACCGGTGGTTTTGGAAAACTCTGAAGGCAAACGCACCACACCTTCCGTGGTCGCCTTCACCAAGACCGGCGAACGCCTGGTCGGCGACTCCGCCAAGCGGCAGGCCGTCACCAACTCCCGCAACACGGTCTATTCCATCAAACGCTTCATGGGCCGTAAATTCGGCGAAGTGCAGGAGGAACTCAAGCGCGTCCCTTACAAAGTGGTCTCCGGCCCCAACGGCGACGTCGCCGTGGAAGTCGAGGTGGACGGCAAACCCAAGCAATTCAGCCCGCCGGAAATTTCGGCCATGATCCTCACCAAGCTCAAGACCGACGCCGAAATGCGCCTGGGCGAAAAGATCACCCAAGCGGTCATCACCGTCCCCGCCTATTTCAACGATTCCCAGCGCCAGGCCACCAAGGACGCCGGACGCATCGCCGGCCTGGAGGTCCTGCGCATTATTAACGAGCCTACCGCGGCCTCGCTGGCCTACGGACTCGACAAGAAGAAAAACGAGGAAATCTCGGTTTATGACCTGGGCGGCGGCACCTTCGACATCTCGGTCCTGGAAATCGGCGACGGCGTTTTCGAGGTCAAAGCCACCAATGGCGACACCCATCTGGGCGGCGACGACTGGGACAACCGGATCATGGACTGGATTCTCGACGAGTTCAAACGCGAGCACGGCATGGACCTCCGCAAACAGCCCGACGCCCTCCAGCGCATCAAGGAAGAGGCGGAAAAGGCCAAGATCGCCCTCTCCAGCGCCCAAACTTACGAAATCAATCTCCCCTTCATCACCGCCGACGCCTCCGGCCCCAAACACGTCAGCGCCAAATTGACCCGCGCCAAGATGGAACAGTTGTGCGACGATCTTTTCGAGCGCACCATCGGCCCCGTCAAGAATTGCTTGAAGGACGCCGGCCTGACCGGGGACAAGATGGACGAGCTGGTGCTCGTCGGCGGCATGACACGCATGCCCCGCGTGGTGGAAACCGCCCGCACACTGGTCAACAAACCTCCGCATCAGGGCGTCAACCCGGACGAAGTCGTCGCTGTGGGCGCCGCCATCCAGGCGGGCGTGCTCAAAGGCGAAGTCAAGGACGTGCTCCTCCTGGACGTCACGCCGTTGTCGCTCGGCATCGAGACCCTCGGCGGCGTTTTCACCAAGCTGATCGAACGCAATACGACCATCCCCACGCGCAAATCGGAGATATTCTCCACGGCTTCCGACAACCAGCCCGGCGTGGAAATCCACGTCCTCCAGGGGGAGCGCCAATTTTCGCGCGACAACAAAACGATCGGCAAATTTCATTTGACGGACATTCCCCCGGCCCCGCGGGGCGTGCCGCAGGTCGAAGTGACCTTTGATATTGACGCCAACGGCATCCTGCACGTCAGCGCCAAGGACCTCGGCACGGGCAAGGAGCAGAAGATCACCATCACCGCCAGCAGCGGGCTTTCCAAGGACGAGATCGAAAAGATGCGCAAGGACGCCGAGGCGCACGCCGAGGACGACAAACAGCAGCGCGAGCAGGTCGAGGCGCGCAACGAGGCTGACAACGCCGTTTATCGCAGCGAGAAAATGCTCAAGGACAATGCCGCGAAAATTTCCGCCGAGCAAAAGGAGAAGATCGAAGAGGCCGTCAAGGCGTCCCGTGAGGCGCTCAAAGGGACGGACACTTCGGCGCTCCGAGCCGCGACCGAGAAACTCAATGAGGCCTGGCAGGCCGCCTCCGCCGACATGTATCGCGCCGCCACCGAAGCGGCCAAGGCCCGCGGTGGCGCCGGTCCCGGCCAGCCGGGCGGCCCCCCCCCAACCGAGGGCCAACAGGAATCCGGCTCCGCCCAAGGCGGCAAGGAGGAAGGGCCGATCATTGACGCGGAAGTGGTGGACGAGAAGAAATGAGCCTGTCGCTTCGAGCGAATAACCTACGCGCGGAAATTTCGGCAGGCGCCTAATTAAGAAGTGCTCAGGGTAATCCCGCGGTCAACGGCAAACTGAACAAAAAGTGAAATCAATGGGCACATTTTACGTCGGATGCAAGGTTGAGAACCACAACGCGCAGGTGGACGCCAGACGGAAGCGATTGGCCGCCGCCGGCCCGGTGGTGGCCGCTTGAGAATTTGGACTTTTCCCGTCTGTGAGTGCGGCGGGATTTTAATTCGAGCAGAATAAAAAACATAACATAACAAAAAGGAAACACGTAACTATGGCAATCAACGTCAAACCTCTCGGCGACAGGATTCTTGTCGAACCCGCCGAAGAACGCGAAGTCAAAAAGGGCGGCATCATCATCCCTGATACCGCGAAGGAAAAACCCACCGAGGGCATCGTCATCGCCCTGGGCACCGGCAAAACCGACGACAACGGAAAGAAAGTCCCCTTTGAAGTCAAAAAGGGCGACCGCGTGCTCGTCAGCAAATACGGCGGCACGGAAATCAAACTTGATGACAAGGACTACAAGATTCTGAGCGCGGACGACATCCTCGCCATCATCGAATAGGCCGCAACGCTTTATCCACTAAACTGAAACACTGAAAAAACGAAAGGATCACTAATTATGGCAGCAAAACAACTTATCTTCGACGAGGCGGCCCGGCAGGCGCTCCTCAAGGGCGTCAATAAACTCGCCCGCGCCGTCATCGCCACGCTCGGCCCCAAAGGCCGCAACGTGGTGCTCGACAAAAAATTCGGCTCCCCGACCGTCACCAAGGACGGCGTGACCGTGGCGAAGGAAATCGAACTGGAAGACCCGTACGAGAACATGGGCGCGCAGATGGTCCGCGAAGTCGCCAGCAAGACCAGCGACGCGGCGGGCGATGGCACCACCACCGCGACCGTTTTGGCGGAAGCCATCTACGGCCAGGGCCTCAAGTTCGTCACCGCCGGCGCCAACCCCATCTCCATCCAGCGCGGCATCACCAAGGCCGTTGAAGCCGCCGTGAACCACCTGGACAAAATCACCAAGAAGGTCAAGGACAAGGAAGAAATCAAGCAAGTCGCCACCGTGTCCGCCAACTGGGACACCACCATCGGCGAAATCATCGCCGACGCCATGGATAAGGTCGGCAAGGACGGCACGATCACGGTCGAGGAAGCCAAGTCCATTGAGACGACGCTCGACGTCGTCGAAGGCATGCAGTTCGACAAGGGTTATCTGTCGCCCTATTTCGTGACCAACCCGGAAACGATGGAAGCCAAGCTCGAAGACGCTTATGTCCTGATCTACGAGAAGAAAATCACCAGTCTCAAGGACCTGCTCCCGTTGTTGGAGAAGGTCGCCAAGATCGGCAAGCCGCTCCTGCTCATCTCCGAGGAGGTCGAAGGCGAAGCCCTCGCCACGCTGGTTGTCAACAAACTGCGCGGCACCATCAACGTCTGCGCCGTCAAAGCCCCCGGCTTCGGCGACCGCCGCAAAGCCATGTGCGAGGACATCGCGGTCCTGACGGGCGGCAAGTTCATCAGCGAGGACCTGGGCATCAAACTGGAAAACATCCAGTTGGACGACCTTGGCCGCGCCAAGAGTGTACAAGTTGACAAGGAAAACACCACCATCGTCGAAGGCGGCGGCAAATCCTCTGAAATCCAGGGGCGTGTCAACCAAATCCGCCGCCAGATCGAGGAAACCACTTCCGACTACGACCGCGAAAAATTGCAGGAACGCCTGGCCAAGCTGGCTGGCGGCGTCGCGGTCATCAACGTCGGCGCGGCGACCGAAAGCGAAATGAAGGAAAAGAAAGCCCGCGTCGAAGACGCCCTTCATGCCACTCGCGCCGCGGTTGAGGAAGGCATTGTTCCCGGCGGCGGCGTGGCGCTTCTGCGCTGCCTGAGCGCGCTGGACGGCCTGAAGCTCCAGGGCGACGAGCAAATCGGCGTGGATATTGTCAAACGCTCGATGGAAGAACCCCTCCGCGCCCTGGCGACCAACGCCGGCGTCGAAGGCTCCATCGTTGTGCAGGAAGTCAAGCGCCGCAAAGGCAACGAAGGTTACAACGTCGCCACTGCGGAGTACGAAGACCTCGTCAAAGCCGGCGTGGTGGACCCCAAGAAGGTCACCCGCACAGCCTTGCAGAACGCGGCGTCGATTGCCGGCCTGCTCCTGACGACCGAATGCCTCATCACCGAGATTCCGGAGAAGGAGAAACCCGCTCCGGCCGGCGGCGGCCACGGCGGCGGCATGGGCGGCATGGACTACTAAGAAGCTGTCAAGCTTGCCAGGGAGTTTTTCTGGGGGAACCGAGCGAGGCTGGCCATTTTGGCCGGCCTCGCTGTTTTTTACGCGATGGGCAAACCGAGACTTAACCGAACTTCGCGTCGAATGTTCTTGCAACTTCTTCAACCCACTCCCGCGTCAATGGCTTCATAGAGAACGTTTCCCCTGGCCAGAATCTCCTCAACGAAACAATCGCCCCACTGCAGCCGCCGGGCGATGAACTCCGGCGTCCGGACGATCAGGTCAAGGGGAAAATCAGCCGGGATGCGCTGGCGAATTCAGAGGGATTTGCGGCCGCGCTTGCGGTTGAAAGGCATGATCACGAGAACATCCACATCGGAGTCCTCGGTGGGTTCGCCGTAGGCGTACGAGCCGGAGACCACCACCCGGACAGTGAAATGTTACCATCAGGGTTATGGCAGCGGTGGATGCTAATTGGTGGACGGCGTCAGGAAAATGGCGCCGGCGCTGGTCTTGGTGATGAAGTAGCCGGCGGCATTGGTCGCTTCCTGCGAACAGGCGCCGTAACCGGTGATCGTGGCGCCGCCGGCGCCGGCGGAAAAGCTGACCTTCAGCGCGCCCGTTTTCGGATTGATGGTTCCGCTCAGGAAATTGGACGAGCCTGATGACGAGACCAGGGTGTTGCTGCTGAGCGAAACCTCATTCGTGAAATAAAGCGCGCCATTCGTCACGGTCAACGTCCCCGTGGAGAACGGAAACGCTGTAGCGCCGGTCCAGGCGGACTCCTGCCCGTCAAGGATGCAGGTGAAGCCGCTGGCGTAAAGCCCGGCGCCGCCGGCGGGTCTGATCCAGACGAAGTTGGTTCCACCCGCGGGCACGCCGCCGGCCACGTTGATCCAGCCCAGGAGCAAGCCCCTATTGCCATACAAACTGGCATAGAGCGGCACGTCGCCCGACGCGGCGATGGGGACGGATTGACTGAATGGCGTGCCGTCGGCCAGCGCGCCGGTGAGGGTCAGATGGGCGTTGTGATTGGTCAGCAGCGCATAACCGGAGCCGGGCGGGGCGCCGCTGTTGGTGGGCGGGGCCAGCAACAACGTGTAGGCGGCGGGCGAGGCGGACGATTCGGCCATTACGGCACGCAACGTGTTGGTCCAGCCGCCCTGGTCGGTGCCGGAAACCGAGCCGGCGATGACGCCGTTGGTCCATTGAAAACTCAGTTGCACTGGTCCGCCCCGCCCGGCGGGTCGAACCACGGGCTTGCTGGCGGAACAGGAAAGGGTCAAGCCGCCGCTGAAGGGGTAGGCGGAGCCGGCCAGGAGCAATCGTCCGCTGTAAACGCCGCGCGCGCTGATGCTCAGATTGCGGAGCAATCCAACCGTTTGCTCCGTGACCCCTATGGCGGGGTCGAAGAAAAGGCCGTTGTAAGTTCCCGCGACGGCGATAAACGGGTTGGTCATGAAATTGGCCGTGATCGCCAGGTTGGATGTCATCACGAAACGCAGAGGGTTGGAGAGGTTTGTGGCGCCGTCCGCAACCCAGTTGAGAAACACACTTCCAACATCGGATTTGGCCCTCAGAGCGTAGCCCTCTCCCAAATTGAGCAGGCTGTTGCTCCCCGGTCGCGTATTGCCCGCCACCGATGCCGTGCCCTCAACCGTCCCGCTTCCGTCAATTGACAGCCTCAAGGGCAGCGGAACGGCGCGAAAGATGTGGCGGGTGACGATTCGAGAAACGTTGCCCGAATGATCCACGGCTTGCACGGCGACTCTATTCGTGCCCGGCAAAAGCGCGTTGGTGACGAACCACTCCTTCACCGTCGTGCCGTTGGCGGACAAAACCGCGTTGATGGGGGAGGGATTGTTTGCGCCGGCGAACTCGTTGGTGACCCAGCACACGACGTTGGTCACCTGCGCGTTGTCCGACGCCCTCCCGAAGACCGAGGAATTGGTCACGCGCGCATTCGCGGCGGGCGCGGTGATGACGGCGGCGGGGCGGGTCTTGTCCGGGACAACCGTCAACCGGGCCACGCTGCTGGTGACGCTGCGGAAAAAGTTGGAGACAACCACGGAATAGCCGGCCGCGTCGTCGAAGGAAACGGGGTTGATGGTAAGGCTGCTGTTCGTGATGTCGAGGAATTCGCTTCCGCCGTTGATCGGCACGTTGTTCGAGCGCCATTGGTAATAGAGGGGCGGCCCGCCCGTGGCGATGACGCGGAAAGTGACCACGCCTCCCTCCGGCTCGTTTAATCTTTCGACCGGCTGGGTTTTGATGGCGGGACGAATAGGCAGGGTCAGAACCGCCACCGAACTCGTGACGGCGCCATCCAGCAGGGAAGGGCTGACAATCACCTGGTAATCACCCTCATCGCCCGCGTTGACCGCCCGCACCGCGAGTGCTGCGCGGTTCGCGCCGGAAAAGACGGCTGTGTCCGCTATATTTGTCCCGCCAAGCTGCCATTGGTAGCCGAGGGAATTGGTGTCGCCGGCGTTGCTCCCGGCGGTAACGGACAGGGTGACCGCCAGGCCGAGCGGGCTGATCTGGCCGGCGGGTTGGCTGGTGATGGAGGGCGTGCCATTGGTATTGACAACGAGCAGGTGGGCGCTGGTCTCGCAGGCGCCGGCGGAGGCGGGTGTCCCTCGCGGCAGTTGCCGGGCGTCCAGGGCCGGATAGGTGACGCCGGGAACGCCCGCAACCGCGCCGTCGGCCGGGCCGCCGTTCAGAATCGCCAGCGTCAGCGTGGCGAAAGCAGTAATGTTGCTGGGGCCGATGGCGGGGCCGCCGTTGGTGGAAAGCGCCGCCGCCAGCCCGGGGTCCGTGTAGTTGACCGTTGTAGTGGTGGCCGCGCCCAGACTGCCGTCCGAGCTGAAGTTGTATCCGGAATCGGTGACGCCGGCGGCGTTGGGGAAGGGATTGCCCGCCAGACTCGTGCCGCCCGATAGAATCGAATTGGCCAGGCGCAGCGCGCCAGCCTCCCTGCATACATCCCAACCTGATGCCGCCCCCACCGCGCCGCCAGCGCCCTTCGAGCCGGAAGCGGTTCCGCCGGCGCCGCCCGCCAGAGTGTTGGTGGCAAACGTACAGTTGCGCGCCACGGCCAAAACGGCCGAACTGGCCAGGCCGCCGCCAGAAGCCGCGCCGCCATTTCCCGCATGCGCATTTTGCGCCGCTCCCCCGGCGCCGCCGGCACAGGAGTTGTTGACGAAGGTGGCGTTTTCAAGGGTGGCATTTGTCACGCTGCCAGCCAGGCAGAGTCCGCCGCCGGCCGCGGGGCCGCCGTCCGGCCCATCGGAGCCGCTGCCATCGCTTAAGACCTGGCCCGCGGCGCTGGCGCCCGCGGCGACCGCATTGGTGAGAAAAAGACAGCCGGACATGACGCATGGCCCTGTCAGATAAACGGCTCCTCCGCCGGCGGGCCCTCCGGCGCCGCCGTACCCCGTGTTGCCCGCCAGGCCGCCCTGGCCTGTCGGACCGCCCGCGCCGCCCGCGCCGCCGAAGCATTCATTGGCGATGAATTCGGAGCCAACAAATACGTTGGCGGGGCCGCCGCCGAAAACCGCCCCGCCCAATGCGCCGCCTCCATTGGCGCCGTTGCCCCCGTTGCCGCTGAAGATGAAGCCGGCCGTGCCGGCCCCGCCGCCACCGCCGGCGCCGGCGATCACCGTGTTGGTCCCGAAAACGCAGTAGTAAACGCCCAGGGGTCCGACGCTGTAAATCGCGCCGCCCGCGGCGCCGCCGCCTGGAGCGCCGTCTCCGCCGTTGCCGCTGCTGGGATCAGGCCCGCCCTTGGCGCCAGGGGTGTTGGTCGCGGAATTGCCCGACAGAACGCTGTTGCTGACAATAAGAACGCCCTCATTGAAGATGGCTCCGCCGTTGGCGCTGAGTCCGTTGATCAATTGAAGATTGTTCAGGACCAACCGGCTGTTGGGTTGGACGTGGATGATCCGCGCAACGCCGTTGCCGTCGAGGACTATGCCGTTGGTCCCGCCGTCGATTGTCACGCTGTTGGAAATCTGCAACGTCTGCCCCGCCGCCAGGGTGATGGCGGAGCCGCTGACGAAATTGGTGACGACGGTTGAGGCGGCCAGCGCGTTGGTCAGGGAGGGGTAATTTGAAACGAGAATCTGCCCCGGCGCCCGGCCGCCCGCGCACAGAAGCAGGGCGGCCAGGAGCCATCGGGCAATGCGGGGCGTCTCCATCGCCGGATTACGGTTTCAATATAATTGAGCCGGCGTTGGTCTTGGTGACGAAATAGCCGCCAGCGTTGGTGGTGTCTTGCAAGAGCGCCGCGTAACCAGTGAGGGTGCCTTTGCCCTCGCCGTCGCCGAAAATGACTTTCAGCGCGCCTGTTTTCGGATTGAGCGTGCCGCGCAGCGAATTGGTCGAGCCGGAGGTCGCGGTCACAAGGTTAGTGTCAAGCGAAACCTGATTGCTCAAATAAAGATTCGCGTTGGAAATGTACAGCGTCCCCCCGGCCAAGGTCACCGCGGTGTCGGCGAACCACTCTGATCCCTCCACGGAAAGGGAATGGGTGAAACCGTCCGGGTAAATCCCCGGCCGGGCGGGCTTGATCCATATCAGGTTGGTGGCAGCGAGATTGGTGGCAGCCTGGGGTATTCCGTTGGAATTGAAGTTGATCCAACCCAGTAGGAAGCCGGTATTGCCATAGAGACTGGCAAACACCGGCAGGTTCCCCAGAGTCCCAACCGGCAGGCTTTGGCTGAAAGTGGCCCCATCGGGCAGCGCGCCGGTGAGAGTGAAGTTGTCGAGGTGATTGGTCATCAGCACGTAGCCATCCCCAGGCGGGATTTCGCCGGCCGCGTTGGTGGAGGACAGCAGCAGGGTATATTGGTGGGAAACGGACGCCGGGGCCGCTCCCTGTTCAGCGTACAGGGCGGATTTCCAGCCCGCGCCCTCATTGGTACCGGAGACCGCGCCCATGATTTGGCCGTTGGTCCAGTCCACCGCCAGCGACACGCTGACCGGCCCGCCATGCGAGGCGGGGCGGGGAACGTGATTGGTGGCTTGGCCGAAAATGTCCAGAGTGCCGCTGAGGGGATAACTGGCGCCATCGAGCAGGAGTTTGCCGCTGTAGGCGCCCAGCGAACCGAGCTTCAAATGGCTTATCATGCCGGCGGTTGTTTCGGTGGCGGCCGCGGTGTTGGTGGGGAAGAGTCCATTGTAGGAACTATTCGTTAATCTGATAAAGGGACTGTACTCGAAATTGGCCTGGATGGACAAATTGCTGGTCATAATGAAGCGGAGCGTGTTCCCGATGTTGGTGAGGTTGGTCACGCCGGTGGAAATCCAGTTTGTCAACAAATAATCCAGGTTCGGTTTGGCCACCAGGGTATAGCCCTCGCCCAGATTCAAAAGGGCGCCGTTGGTGGGGGGCGTGTTGCGGGCAACCGAGGCGCTGTAGCTCACCTTCCCGCCTCCGCTTTGCGTGAAATGAAACATGGAATTGGACACGTAGAAGAACTTGCGGACGACAATCGGAGAAACATTGCTCGAATAATCGACGCTTCGCACCGCCACGATGTTCGTGCCGGGATAAAGCGCGATGCCGAAGTTGGTCCATGTTTTTGTGGTCGTTCCGTTGGTGGAGAGAACCGCGTTGGTTGCAAAGACATTGGTCGTGCCATTGAAGAGATTGGTGATCCACACATAAACATTGGTCACCTGGGCGTTGTCCGAAGCCGTTCCCGCGACGTACCCGTTGGTGGTGCGCGCCCCCGCGGCAGGCGAGGTGATCGCCACCGTCGGCCGAGTCTTGTCCAACACGACCGTCAACCGGGCCACGCTGCTGGTGACGCTCTTATAGAAATTGCTCACCACGACGAAGTAACTGCCCTCATCCGGGAAGTTGACGGGGTTGATGGTCAGATTACTGGTGGCGGAGTTGGTAAAATCGTTCTCGTCGGTGAGCGCGACCACGTTGGTGACGCCGTTGGCGAGCGTTTTGAGGCGCCACTGGTATGCAAAAGGCGGCGCGCCGCCGACATTGACTTTGAAGTTCACTATCGCGCCAACCGGCTCACTGAGCTTGCTGGCCGGCTGGGTCTTGATCGTGGGAGGAATCTTGACCAGGAGATAAACGACGGGCGGATTGGTCACGCTGTCCAAGAGGGACGGGCTGACGACCACCTGAAAGAATCCCAGGTCGGCGGCGGAAATGTCATTGATGGTCAGCGTGGCGGTGGTGGCGCCGGAGAAATTCGCGTTGTCAATTAGATTTGTCCCGTTGAGCTGCCATTGGTAGCCCAAGGTGTGCGTATCGGACGAGTTGGGCGTGGCGACGACGCTGAACACAGCCTGCTGCCCGATCGTGGCCTGTTGGTTTGTCGGCAGAGTGGAGATGGTGGGCGGCGCGGTGTTGGTGGGGGTGATGACATCTGCTTCAAAGGCCCCCGCGCTGCCAGGGGTTCCCCTGGCAAAGCCCCTCTCATCGGTCGCCGGAAAGGTCAAACCCGGCACACCTGTGATGATGCTCGCGGCGGGGCTTCCAGACAGCAAGGCCAGAGTCAGCGTCTGGAAGCCCTGCTGGTTGATGGGGCCGAGGTAAGGCCCCTGCGTGGACAAGCCGGAATCCAAATCCGGATTTCTGCTGTTGAGGGTCGTGGTGGTGGACTTCGACAGACTGGCATCCGAACTGATGTTGTTGCCATCGTCCATTACCCCGACGACGTTGGAGGTTGCTCCGCCCGAAAGGATGGAGTTGGCCAGCCGCGCGGCGCCGGCGTCGCGATAAATCTGCCAGCCGTTGGTGGCGCCTTCCACGCCAGCCGTGCCATTGGTGGCCGAGTCACTGGCGGGAAGTCCGGGGTACAGGATATTTGTGGCCAGGGTGCAGTTGCGGATGGTTATGGCCGTTGCGCCCGTGAAAATGGCGCCGCCGTAAACCGAGCCGCCGTCGCCCCCAGCCGTCGAGAGCCCTCCCGCCGTGCCGCCGTTGCCGCCCGCGCAAACATTTCCGAAGAAGATGGTGTTTTCAATGTCCACCGACGGCGCGGCGTCCGAGAGATAAAGGCCGCCGCCGCCAGCCTGGGCGCCGGGGATGCCGTTGTAGCCGGTTCCGTCCCAATTGGTTTGCGCCGCGCTGCTATTGCCGCCAGTGACACTGTTATTGAAAAAGAGGCAATTGGACGCAAGCAACGATTTCGTCGCGTAAAGGCCGCCGCCGGCGGCCGCGCCGCCGCTGGCGCCCTGGCCGGAACTGCCATTGGTGGTATTCAGTTGAAGTCCCAAGCCGCTGGCGCCGCCGCTGCCGCCGGCGCCGGCGACGCAGAGGTTGCTAATGAACTCGGTGGCAACGAACACATTGGTGCCGCCGAAGGTCATGACCGCTCCCCCGTAGGCAGCCCCGCCCGCCCCGGCCTGGCCGCCGGAGGTGCCGCCGATTTGGCCGGCGGCGCCGTTGCCGCCGTTGCCGCCGGAACCGCCCTGGACCTGGTTGGTGAGAAAGACCGAGTTGAAAACGCTCACAGGCCCCAGGCTGTAGATGGCGCCGCCCAAAGCGTTGTTTCCGGAGCTGCCATACGCGCCATTGGTGCCGCTGTTGGTCGTGGCGTTGCCGCCGTTGACGCCGCCAGCGCCGATGGCGCTGTTGCCGGCGATGATGGCATTGCTGATGATAAGGGCGCCATCATTAAAAATGGCGCCGCCATTGGTGCTGGAGCCGCGCAGGAGTTGAACGTTGTTGAGGGTCAACAGGGCGTTGGTTCTGACGAAAAACAACCGGATGGAATGGTTTCCATCAAACACAATATTGTTGCTCGTGCCGTCGATGGTGGTGTTGTTCGTGATCTGAATCGTTTGGCTGGCGGTCGCCACACTGATCACGAGATTGCTGGCAAAATTGGTGATGACGGCGGAGGTTTGGATGGCGTTGAGCAGACTGTCGTAATCGGAAACAACTGTTTGCTGCGCGGAGGCATTCCAGGCCGGAAAGGGGAGCAGCGCCAGCAGCGCCAGCGCCGCTTTCCCGGATGGAATGCAGCTTCTGAAGAGCGTTTTCATAGGGTGGAATGGATAACAGATCGCCGGTTGCCGATAAACATAATTCGAGCGGCAATTTGGCCATTGGCGCGCACGGGTTCTTCCTGTATGTTGTGCGGCATGTTCGAGAAAATCAAAGAGCAGTTGCCCGCCGCCGCCGAAAAAGTCGCCCATTTGCGGAGGTTTCTTTGACGTTCCCACCGTGCAAAAGCGCCTGGGGGAGCTGGACAGCCTCATGGCCCAGGAAAGCTTCTGGAACAACCGCGAAAAGGCCCAAGGCCTGATCGACGAGGCCAACGGCCTCCGCAAAAAGACCGAACCCGTTCTCAAAGCCGAGCGGCAGATCGACGACTTCCGCGTCATGCTCGAACTGGCCCAGGAAGAACCGCCCGCCGAGCAGGCCCGGCACGAAGGGGAACTTACCCAGGAGTTGACCCGCTTTTGGCGCGATCTGGAGGGGCTGGAATTGAAGGTTTTTCTCAACGGGCCGCATGACAAGAATAACTGCATCCTGAGCATCAACTCGGGCGCCGGCGGCACCGAGGCGTGCGATTGGGCCGAGATGCTCCTGCGGATGTACCAGCGCTGGGGCGAAGCGCGCGGCTGGGAAATCGAGCTGACTGACGTGCTGCCGGGCGAAACCGCCGGCATCAAGAGCGCCACCCTGGTGGTGCGCGGGGAATTCGCCTACGGCTTTTGCAAGGCCGAGCGCGGCGTCCATCGCCTGGTGCGCATTTCCCCATTCGACTCCAACAAGCGGCGCCACACCAGTTTTGCCAGCGTCGATGTCATCGCCGAGATCGAGGAAACCAGCGCGGACATCGTCCTGCCGCCCGTCGAGCTTCAGGTCGATACCTACCGATCCGGCGGGAAGGGGGGGCAGAACGTCAACAAAGTGGAGACGGCCGTGCGCATCACACACCTGCCGACGGGGATTGTGGCCGCGTCCCAAAGCCAGCGGTCGCAGCACCAGAACCGCGCCACGGCGATGCGCCTGCTGATTTCAAAAATCTACGCCAAACGGCTCGACGAGCAGAAGGCGGACCTGGAGCGCTTCTACGGTGAGAAGGGCGCCATCGGCTGGGGGCACCAGATTCGCAGCTACGTCTTCCAGCCTTATCGCATGGTCAAGGACCTTCGCACCGGCGTCGAAACCAGCAACACCCAGGCGGTCATGGACGGCGACCTGGACCCCTTCGTCAACGGCTGGCTGCGCGCCGGCTGCCCGGCCAAACGCATGGCGGGATTGAAGGACGACGCGGACTAATGCACATACTTGACAGAATCGTGGCCCAAAAGAGGGCCGAGGCCGCCCGCCTTCCCGCCGGCCCCGTGACGGCGGCGCTCATCCGCGCCGCCCGGTCCGCCCCGCGCGATTTCCTGGCCGCCTTGCGCCAGCCGCCGCGCGGCGGCGTGGCCCTGATCGCGGAGGTCAAGAAGGCCTCGCCGTCGGCCGGCGTCATCTGCCCGGATTTCGATCCGGTCCGCATCGCCCGCGACTACGCGGCGGGCGGCGCCAGCTGCCTGTCGGTGCTGACAGACGAAGAATTCTTCCAAGGCGCATTGAGCCATTTGCGGGAGGTTCGAGGCGCGGTCAACCTGCCGCTGCTGCGCAAAGATTTCATCATCGACGCCCGGCAGATTCTGGAATCGGCCCGGAACGGCGCGGACGCGATACTGCTGATAGCGCGAATACTCACGGACGCGGAGTTGCGGCAATTTCACGATTTGGCGGTCGAAGGCGGCCTTGCGGCGCTGGTGGAAACGCATGACGCGGCGGATATGGAGCGCGCGCTGGCGATCCGCGCGAGCCTCATCGGCATCAACAACCGCAATCTGGATACGTTTGTGGTGGACCTGGGCGTGACCGAGCGGCTGGCGGCGGGCGCGCAAGGCGCGTTCATCGTGTCCGAAAGCGGCATTCACATCCGGGCCGACGTTGAGCGGCTCCAGCGCGCCGGAGCCAGGGCCATCCTCGTCGGCGAATCGCTGATGCGGGACCCGGGCGGAATCGCCGCGAAAATCGCGCGGTTGACGGGCGGCGCGTGAGGAGGTGGAACTGCAAGCATCTTGCCGTTGATTCCAATTGCCCCTCCGCCTCAATCCGATTAGAACAGTTCGCCATGAGCAAGCAGAACCAAGAGCCGGGATCGGAAATCATCCTCTACCAAACCGAGGACGGAAACACGCGGCTTGAGGTCAAACTGGAAAACGAGACGGTTTGGCTTTCGCAGGCTCAAATTGCGGAATTGTTTCAAACCACGCCGCAAAACATCACGATTCATCCGAGGTCGATTTCTGCCGAAGGTGAATTGTCCGAGGCGGCAACTTGTAAGGATTACTTACAAGTTCGATTGGAGGGGAAACGGAGTATTCAGCGCCAAATCCGCCATTACAATCTCGACGCCATCATTGCCGTTGGCTACAGAGTAAGCCGAATTTGCCGCCGGCATCGCGCAGCTTGAGGGAGAAGTGAAGAAAATCGCCTCATCAAAGCCGAAGAGGAAGAAAGAATAGCCGGCAATCGGTTCAGGAGCGCAACCTGAACTTTTATTGGAACACGCTTTACATTCAGGCGCAAAACATGAAACACAGGATCGTCTCGATTCCACCCGTTTATTTCTTCGCCTGCGTAGTTGCAATGGCGCTGCTGCGTCTATTGGCTCCGAGGCTGAACTTGATCAGGCCTCCCTTCACGCTTGGAGGAGCGATTTTCCTCTGCGCGGGAGCGTATTGGATCGCTTGCACCCATCAGTCCCTGAGAAGGCGCGCCACGCCTGTAACATTCGCGCCTTCAACCTGCATCATTGAAGATGGCTTGTACCATTACAGTCGAAATCCCATGTACGTGGGATTCGTCAGCTTTTTGACCGGATGCTCGATTGTTTCCGGGAATGTTCTCTCGCTGCTGTGCCCGCTGTTCCTTTTCATCATCCTCAACTGGATGTTCATCCCTTTTGAAGAGGAGAAAATGGAAAGCGCGTTTGGAGAAAAATATCTCGAATATAAGAAAAAGGTCCGCCGCTGGCTCTAAAACGTGGGACTTGCAAATCCAACGAGAGGGCACACATCAGCTTTTGTCGAGGCTTTTACCTGTAGCGCAGACTTCCAAGTCTGCCGTGTCGCGGGCTTCCAAGCCTGCTCCGGCGATGACTTTGCGCGGCGCGCCGATTTGGAAATCGGCGGTACAGCAGACTTGGAAGTCTGCGCTACAGAAACTGATTTGCGCCCCCAACGAGACTTTCGCTGTATCTCTTCTTGACGTGACACGCGGGCATGAGGCAGCTTGTTGAAATCTATGACACGATTCAAATCCATCCTCCTTATCTTCTTGGCGATTGAATCCTGCCTGTTTCCCGGCATCGGGCGGGCGGCCGCCAGCCAGTCATCGCCGGCCAATGGCGACACGGTCGAGTTCGCGGTGCTGGCGGATTTGCATTTTGATCCCTTTCGCTGCTCAAACAAGGCTTACACCAACCTTGTGAATGATCCAATGGATTTCGACAAGACTATTGCCGCCTTTGATCTGGGGACGGCCAAAAGTCCCGCCAATTACGATGAAGCGGGCTGGGATTCGAGCTACCTTTTGATCAAATGCGCCCTCCAATCTTTGGCGAACCAACGCCCCAAGCCCGCCTTCGTCTTATGCGCCGGCGATTTTTTCGCGCACCAGGCTGATATTGCCAACGCTCTTGACAACGACATGAGCGAATTTAATGCCCGCCGCGAACGTTATGTCGAAGGCTCCGAGGCGCTTGTGGCCCACATGTTCCGCAGGGTGGGTCTCACCAATGTTTACCCGGTTTTGGGGAACAATGATTCCACCGATGATTACTTTGAGCCGCAGCCCGCTTTTCTCAAGGCGTTCGCAAAAGCCTGGGACTTCAGCCCCGCTTGTCGTGATTTCGACAGGGACTTCACCAAGTTGGGTTTCTATAAATCTGAGCTGCCCGGCCTTTCCAACTGCCAGCTTGTAGTCTTCAACAGCACCTTGTTTAGCCGGCGCCAGGAGCACGTCCGCGATGATCCGAATCTCAATGGATGGACCAACGCGCATGAAACCATTGACCGGCTTTCCGATGTTTTCAGATCGTCCAGGGGCGGTATCATCCTGGCGTATCACATACCTCCGGGAACAGACTATTACGCCTCAACCCATCCCCGACAGCCCCCTGTGTCATTTTGGAACCAACAATTCACGGATCACTTCGTGAGCATGCTGGCCTCAAACCGTTCCAAGATCATGGGATCGTTTTCCGCCCACACGCACAACGATGAATTCAGACTGATCTATTCCGGCAAATCGCCTGTCGGCTATATTCATCTGGGGCCGTCGATCAGCCCGATTCATGGCAATCATCCCGCCTATCAAATCTTCGCGGCAAAGAAAATGGGGGAGATTGTGGATTACAAAACAATTTACCTTCGCGACTTTCAAAATCCGACAACCGGATGGATTGAGGAATATAGCTTCTCGGCTGAATTCAGCACGAACGGCTACAACGCCGATGTTCTTGACTCCCTGTTCACAAACGGGGAGAACCTGAATCGCGCGAAGTTCACCCGGTTTTACGAGGCCGGCGTTCCCGCCTTTTCATTCGCGGATTCCAATCTTTACTGGAGTTCAACGGCAGTTGAGGCGGCCAATGGGCGGTAGGCCGTTCATAAGTTTCTTCGCGCCCCTCAAGCAAAGATCATTCCTCCCCAGGTGGCCCATTCATTTGGGCGCGGTCTTGATCTCCACCAGCTTTTTGATCGTGGGGACGTCGGTCTGTGAAATCACCGGGAAACGAATCCCCCGGCCTTCGGCATACGGCCTGGCTTCCGCGAACATCTTCTTGATTGTCGCGGGAAGGGAACTGGACATGGCGAGACCGAAGGCCCGCTCACCAAGAACAATCGCCACGAGAACCTTCTCCTTCTCAGGCGTCAGGTAGAGCAGCGTTCTCTTCTTGTGCTGAAGCAGGCATATCCGGCCAAACTCAGCCTTGGACGGCTTCCACACCGTGTCGATTGGTGAAATCGTCTCTTCGACCGCGTGGACGATGTCGGACCACAAGACGGCGGCGGAGCCGAGAAGGGCGCTCAATTCTGAGCCGGTTGGTTTCATGGCGCGATTTTGCGCCGCCCGCGGCGGGCGTCCAGCGAAATTCGGTTGCGGTGAAGTATTGATTTGTTTCCAATTCGTTTCCAATTCGTGCCATTGCGGGCGAAGAATTCTCTTTTCATTCCCGGCTGCTGGTGTATATTGTGGGCAAGTATTACGGGCCAGATTCCCGGCAAGAGGTGTCCGGGGAGCTGTTTTCGCCCCTTAAAACAGGCTGAAATGGGCTGTTTTATAGGGGAAACGGTGGTTTTTTTGAAAAAACTGTTGCCAGAGGGATGGCCCTCAAGTATATTCCGCGCTCCGTTTCCCTAGGGAAAGCGGGTGGAAGACATTCAAATGCCGACGATTAATCAGCTCGTCCGAAAAGGACGAAACAAATTGCGCAGCAAGTCCAAAGCTCCGGCCTTGCAGAACTCGCCGTTTCGACGCGGGGTCTGCATCCAAGTGATGACGCGCACCCCCAAGAAGCCCAATTCGGCCATGCGGAAAGTCGCCAAAGTACGTCTGACCAACGGCTTCGAGGTGATCGCCTATATCCCGGATGAAGGGCACAATTTGCAGGAGCACTCGATTGTCCTGGTGCGCGGGGGACGCGTGAAGGACTTGCCCGGTGTTCGTTACCACATCGTGCGCGGCACGCTGGATGCTGCGGGTGTGGAGAAGCGGCGTGTCAGCCGCTCGAAATATGGAGTCAAACGCCCGAAGGCGGCAAAAGTTGCCCCCAAACCGGCAGAAGTGAAGCCAGCGTAAACGATTTATGTCACGACGACGTCAAGCAGTTAAAAGGCCGCTGTTGGAAGACAGCAAGTACCACAGCACGCTCGTGTCGCGCCTGGTCAATACGGTGATGTGCAAAGGCAAGAAGACGACGGCGCAACGGATTGTCTATGGGGCCTTCGATCAGATTGCGGCCAAGAATCCCGCCTCCAATCCTCTGGAAATTTTGCAGAGGGCGGTCGATAACGCCAAGCCGCGGCTGGAAGTCAAGCCGCGGCGCGTGGGAGGCGCCACTTACCAGGTGCCGGTCGAAGTGACGACCGACCGCCAATTGTCGCTGGCCATGCGCTGGCTGGTGGACCTGGCCGACGCCCGGAAAGGGACGGCGATGAAAGAGGCGCTGGCGGGAGAAATCCTGGATGCCTATCAGGGCCAGGGCAACGCAATCCGCAAACGTGACGAGGTGCATAAGATGGCACAGGCCAACAAGGCCTTCGCGCATTTTCGCTGGTAATCATTTCGCAATTTATCTGCCCCGACTCGAAAGTCCTTCGGGGCATTTTTATTATATGAGTGAAGCAATTTTGGAAAAGAATTTGGAAAGGAAAGCGGTCAACGCCCCCAATCGCGCCTATACGATGGAGCGGACCCGGAACATTGGCATCGCCGCCCACATTGACGCGGGCAAGACGACCACGACCGAACGCATTCTCTTTTATACCGGCCTGATCCACAAGATCGGCGACGTCGATGACGGCAACACGGTGACCGACTGGATGGAGCAGGAGCGCGAACGGGGAATCACGATCACCTCCGCCGCCGTCACGTGCTACTGGACGCCCAGGAAGGAAGAGGGCGTCGCCAAGCTCTTTGGCGGCATCGGCCACAGGATCAATATCATTGATACTCCCGGCCACGTCGATTTCACCGCCGAAGTCGAACGCTCCATGCGCGTGTTGGATGGCGCGGTCGCCGTCTTCTGCGGCGTCGCCGGCGTCCAACCCCAGTCCGAAACCGTCTGGCGCCAGGCCACCAAGTACAACGTTCCCCGCATCGCCTTCATCAACAAGATGGACCGCACCGGCGCGGACTTCGACAATGCGCTCAACGACATGCGCAAGAAACTCAACGCCTACGCCTATCCCGTCTTCCTTCCCATCGGGGCGGAAGACAATTTCCAGGGCGTGGTCGATGTTGTCAATCAGAAGGCCATCATCTGGGGCAGGGGCGAGGTCGTCAAAGAGGGCGCCAGCTACGTCGTGACCGACATCCCGGAAGACCTGCGCGACAAATCCCTCACCGCGCTGTCCGAGTTGATTGACGCCGTTTCCAACAAGGACGATGACATCGCCGAGTTGGTGATCGACGACAAACCCATCAGCCCGCTGGTTCTCAAGGCGGCCATTCGCCGGCTGACCTGCAAGAACGAATTTGTCCCCGTGCTTTGCGGCACCGCCTTCAAGAAGAAGGCCGTCCAACCGCTCATCGACTGCGTCATCGACTATCTTCCCAGTCCTCTGGATGTCCCTCCCGCCGAAGGCATTGAGCCGGGCACGGAGAACACGGTGGTGGTGGAGGCCGACGACAGCGGGAAATTCTGCTCGCTGGCCTTCAAGCTTTGGACCGACGTTTACGCCGGCAAACTGGTGTTCTTCCGCGTCTATTCCGGCCAGCTCAGGAAGGGCGACACGATTTACAATCCGCGCACCCGCAGGCGGGAGCGGGTCTCCAGGCTGATGATTATTCAGGGCAGCGAACGCAAGGACGTCGATCACGTCAACGCCGGGGACATTGCCGCGCTGGTGGGCCTGCGAAACATCCAGACTGGCGACACTTTGTGCGACGAGGAATTTGATGTCATGCTCGAACCGCCGACATTTCCGGAACCAGTCATCAGCATGGCGGTCGAGCCGAAAACCAAAGCCGACCGCGAGAAATTGGGAGAAGGATTGCAACGATTGGCGGAGGAAGACCCCACCTTCCGCTGCTTTCACAACGAGGAAACGGGCCAGCTCATCATCGCCGGCATGGGTGAATTGCACCTGGAGATCATCGTGGACCGGCTGAAGCGGGAATTCAAGGTTGATGCCAGCACGGGCGCGCCTCAAATCGCCTACCGCGAAACCATCACCGGCGCGGCGGAGGGCGAAGGCAAGTACATCCGGCAATCCGGCGGCCGGGGCCAATACGGCCATGCCTGCGTCAAGATAGCCCGCGCCGACCGCGGCAAGGGCATCGAGATTGTCAACAAGATCGTCGGGGGCGCCATTCCCAAGGAATACATACCCGCGATCATCGACGGCATCCAGGAAGCCTGCAAGAGCGGCGTTTATGCCGGATACCAGGTCATCGACATCTCCGTGGAAATCATCGACGGCTCCTTCCACGAGGTCGATTCCAACGAATTGGCCTTCAAGATGGCGGGCATTTTTGCGCTCAAGGACGCCTTCAAAAAGGCCGGCCCGATCTTGCTGGAGCCGATCATGAAGATTGAGGTGACCACGCCCGACGAATACCAGGGCGACCTTCTGGGCGATATCAACCGCCGGCGGGGCAAAATAATTGGCATTGACGCCAAGAACGGACAGACCATACTCAACGCAGAAGCACCGTTGGCCGAAATGTTCGGTTACGCGACGGCGATCCGTTCGCTGTCCAAGGGCCGGGCATCGTATTCGATGGAACCCTTGACGTTTATGCAGGTTCCGTCTAGTGTTCTCAACGTGCTCCTGGAACAGGCCGGCAAGAAGCCGGCCGCCAGGTCCTAAGTGTTAATTGTTCTTTAAATTGTTCTTTTTATGGCAGGACAACGCATCCGCATCCGATTGAAGGCCTATGACCATCGGGTCATTGACCAGTCCGCGCATGACATCGTTGAAACGGTCAAGCGCACCGGGGCCAGGGTCGCCGGCCCGATTCCCCTTCCCACCCGCATTGAGCGTTTCACCGTTCTCCGCTCGCCCCATTCGGACAAGAAGTCGCAGGAAACCTTCGAGCAGCGGACCCACAAGCGTTTGCTGGACATCATCGAACCAACCGCCAAGACGGTGGACGAGCTTAAAAAGCTGAACCTCCCGGCCGGCGTGGACATCACCATCAAGATTTAACCCCCAATTCCCATGCTCGGACTTTTAGGAAAAAAACTGGGCCAGACCAGCGTCTATGACTCTGGCGGCGTTCTCGTTCCGGTCACCGTTGTCCTTGCGGGGCCGAACCGCGTCATCCAGACCAAGACCGCCCACTCCGACGGATACAACGCGGTTCAACTCGGTTTCGACGACCAAAAAGAGCACCGCGTCACCAAGGCGCTGATGGGCCACTTCAAGAAGCATGGCGCCGCGGCCGTCAAACGGGTCCGCGAGTTCCGTAATTTCACCCTTGAAGTCAAACCCGGTGACATTGTCGGCCCTGGCATCTTCGCCCAGGGAGATTTCGTCGATGCCATCGGCATCACCAAAGGGCGCGGTTTTGAAGGCGTCATGAAGCGGCACAATTTCCGCGGCGGCGACGCCTCGCACGGCGCCAAAGGCTTCCGGCGCCGTTCCGGGGCCATTGGGCAGCGCCTGTTTCCCGGCACCGTCATGCGGGGCATGAAGATGCCCGGCCACATGGGCCAGGTCCGGCGCACCGCCCAAAACCTCCAGATCATCCAGGTCCGGGAAGCCGACAATTTACTGTTGATTAAGGGAGCCATTCCCGGAGCCAACAACGACTACGTCATCATCCGCGAATCCAAGAAACTGCCCAAAGGCTCCGAGCGGGCCAAGCGCCGCCTGGCGGTCAAGACCGGCGCCGCGCATGAAGGCCCGGCGCCCAAGGGCGCCAAAGCGGCCGCCAAACCGGCCGCCGCTCCCGCCAAACCCGCCGCCCCAAAGAAATAGTTTATGAAGCTTACGGTCAAAGACATCCAGGGCAAGGACCAGGGCGAACTTGAAGTGAAGTTCCCCGTCATTGAAAATGGCAAGGGCAGCGAAGCCGTCCACCAAACCGTCGTCGCCTTCAATGCCGCCCAGCGCATGGGCACCGCCTGCACCAAAAATGCCGGCGACGTCGCGGGCACGAACAAAAAACCTTGGCGCCAGAAAGGCACCGGCCGCGCGCGAGCCGGCTCGTTTCAATCCCCGCTCTGGCGCGGCGGCGGCGTCGTCTTCGGCCCCAAGCCCCGCGATTTTTCGACGAAAGTGGGCCGCGCCACCCGGCAACTGGCCTTGCGCAAAGCCCTGAGCGCGCGCCTTGCATCCGGGGATGTCATTGTAATTGACGACATCAAGCTGGCCACGTCCAAGACCAAGGAGTTTGTCGCCATCCTCTCCACTCTTCAGATTCAGGGAAGCGCCCTGATCGTTTCCACCGGCAATGACCAGAACCTCCTCCGTGCCGCGCGCAACGTCCAGGACATTGAGATCACCACCGGCGACGCCCTCAACACCTACCAGGTGTTGCGTCCCAACAAACTGATTTTCACGCGCGGCGCTTTCCAGCAGGTCGAGAGCCGGCTGGCCAAGGAATAAAATGAACTCATTTGAAATCATCAAAACCGTCCGTGTAACCGAGAAGGGCACGCGCCAGTCGGAAAAATACAACCAGTACACCGTCGTGGCCGACCGGCGCGCCAACAAAACGGACATCCGCCAGGCCGTTCAGGAGCTTTTCAAAGTCAAGGTCCTCAAGGTCAACACCCTCAACGTCCGTGGCAAAGCCCGCCGCTGCCGCACCCCCTTCGAGGGGCGCGCTCCCAACTGGAAAAAAGCCATCGTCACCCTCCGCAAAGAAGACAAGATCGCCCTGGCGTAACGTTGCATTTTGGGCGCCGGCAGCCGGACTTCTTCGCTCCCCCGCCTGGGTCCGGGAGCAAACCTGTTTTCAACATAGTTTGACTTTGCCGCCCGTTGCCTGATCTTCTATTGAAGATGATGCAAGCAAAGTCGCGAACGCCCTTGGCTTATCCCAATCAGACACGCGGGAGCAAACTGGCCGCCGAAATAAGAAAAAAGGCCAATGGTCTTTCCTCTAAACAGCGCGAGGAGTATTTCCGCAAAGGAATGGCGATGATCCATGGCAGCGACGGGACAAAAGAAGCGTCTCGCGCTTGACACCAATTTTCTCCTGGACTTGGCCCGGGCGGAGACTTTCGCCAGGGATTTCAAAGACATCTTCCGTCATCTTGGATTTCAACTGCTCATTCCGCCGATGGTCGTAAGGGAGATTGCCTTCGCCAGCGAAGATGATTCCGAAGAAACGCGCATCCTGGCGCGGGGAGTTTCCAAAAATCTGATTGCCTGGGGCATCCATCCGTTCACAGTGAACTCCGTCGGCGACTTTATCGCCGAGCGATTCTCAGAGCGTTTGCGCGAAAAGGGGTTGCTGCCGTTTGACCAGGTTAATGACGGCATCATTCTCGCCGAGACATCGCTGGGCGGGATTTCAATTTTGGTCACACGCGACAGGCATATGCTTGACATTGATGAAACCAGTCTTTCGATGGCTTTTAACGACGCCGATTTGGCGCAAAAGCATAGGCGTCAAGCCGCATGAATTCTGACGTAATTGCCGTTCTAAACGCGAGGCCAGACGTTGTTGGCTTCGTTCAAATCGGGATAAACATTATCAGGATCAATTCTGGCTGTCTTGACCACGCCGGTCGTCTTGAAGTGCAGGGTATCGACTGCCTTGGTCCGGTTTGCGCGTTGACGCATTCGTTCCCCGCTTTCAGTGACTACCTCGACCCATACGGGGAAACCGGCGGTCCCGACTCTCGTTACCACGACATCCCAGCCATCATTCGACTTGTTGACGGCGGAAATCGCGTAGTCCAGAGTCGCCCGTCCGTTGACCCAGTCGGCGGCAAACCAATCGAGGCGTTCGCCGAGGGCCGACTCGCAAGCCGCGATCAAATCGCCGTCGTGAATCACGCCTCCGGAGTAATCCTTGATCAGTTTCTGGATGACGCCTTGATACCTTTCCGCGCCGAGCAGGTCGCGCAGCAACGCGCACACGGCGTACCCCTTGCCATGCATCAAAGACAGGTTCCACCCAAATGACCATGGCGGTGGAGACTGCAAGGGCCGCTCCAGCGATTGCGAAAGAGTTGTATCAAATCCCATCTGCTCCGCCCTAAAGTAGAAATCCCGCGTGATCTTCCGGCCAAGCGTGGCATCCAGACCGCGCGCCGCGGCGTAATGTTCGTCCATTGTCAATCCTAAACCAATCGGGACCCAGCCGATGCTCTCCCGTGGAAAACCGATCAAAACGCCCCAATATTGGTGGGCCACCTCGTGCGCTATCAATTGGCGATACGTTTCCTCAAGGCGCCCGCCAAGGAAAATGGTGATCACGTTGCAAGCCGCTGAACTTCCGTGTGCCGGGTCGCCCAGACTGCCGGGGCAGAAGATGTCCAGGTGCCGGGATGGAAACGGAGCGTATTCCTTTTCATAGAAGGCGATGGCGTCGGCAGCCGAATCGAGCATACGGTCGGCCCACGTCGCTGCTTCCGCTGGCAGGCAAACGGCGAGTTCAATCTGCCCGACGCGCCTTTCGCGCCGTTGCCAGTGCGGGTATGCGTAAAGGGTGAAACCACGCACCCGCTCCGCCTTCAGGTGCAACACGCGTTGCTTCTCGCGTGGCTTTTCGTTCAAAACCCGTCCTGTGGACGCCACGCAAAACTCCGATGGAAGTTGCACCGTTACGTCGTAATCGGCAGGACGGTCGTCGTCGAGTGACCACCCTCCACTGCAAGCCGTCATCGCCTTGGGATACCACCCGTCAAGCGACTGATAGGGGTCATCCTGAAGCACCACCATGTTGGAGACGACAAGATTGCCCGAACTGCGAAATTTCATGGACACCGTTGTTTCCCCGAATGGCGCGAGAGCTTTCGGCAATTTGACATCCACCGCCCCCTTGTCGGATCGCAGGCTGCCGAACTTCAACGGTTGATAATTCCACGCCAAAGGCAAGCCGGTGTCATCCTCCACGCTGAGGATTTCCAGGGATTGACGGGTGCTCATGTTCGGGTCCAAATGCAGCCGCAGCGCAGCCATCGAATTCGACGTCTGATTCTGATAGCGAAGCACCATGTTTCCCTCGCAACGGCCTTGGGACGGGGCAACAACCAGATCGATTCGATAGGTATCGCAAGCCTTCCTTGTTCCGTCGATGGCGATCATGGATCCTGGGACGGCGCTCTCCTCAGCCCCCGAATGCCAGGTTGTGAAAAGCATGGCAAGCGTTGCAATCATTGCGGTGACATGGGGTCTTGTGTTCATATTTTCCATGAACAAAAGATACCCCTCCTGCTGGCCGGGATGTTAATTGAAAAAACATTTGAAACCATTGATAGAAACGATGATGGTGGACCATGGTTCCAACGGAAAGCCGCGGGGGTCAGGACATTGCTGTCAAACCTCGGAATAGAATGCCTAAACCGCCCCCAATGTCCGATGAAAGATTATTGAGATGGTTCGGCGGCAATTGAAGCTTGAAAATGACTTCGCCGATTTGACCAAAGTTGAAATCGAAGCCGTCTGAATTGGCTTGCCCGCAAATCCCTGGGCAAGGGGATTTTGGTTGCGGCATTCCGCGCTGCAACTTTACCTTTGCTCTGGTGCTCCGGGATTTCACCCTCTGGCACCCTAGGCCAAGCTAAAAGCAGGGTTTTGGCCGGCCGGCGTGAGACAAAATTCTTCGAGTCACCCCAAGAGCGCCCGTTTCACGGGCAAAGCGGAACTGGCGTTCCGCACTCCACGACGCTTCGCGTTCCCAGTGCGTTACCGAAATGCCGACAGGTTTTGGAGTGCGCGCGCGCCAGCGCCGCTTTGCCGCTCGCGCGCGCCCATTTATATGCGAACACATTTATGAGCATCACGCTCTTCCGAGCCGATGTGACCGCCTCGAAGAACTTTGTCTCACACCCTTGGCCGGCTATTCGCGGCTTAAACTGAGGGCGTTGGGGTTTCCCGGATCATCAGGTCGGGCATCGGAACTTGTTTCTGCGCGGCTCCTCAGGCGAACTTGCGCGCGATGACGGTGGCGTTGTGTCCGCCGAAGCCAAAGGAGTTGTTGACAATGGCGTCCACGCGCATTTCGCGCGCCGCGCCGGGGACGTAGTCCAGATCGCATTCCGGGTCTGGATTTTCCAGGTTGATGGTCGGCGGAACGACGTCGCACTCGATGGCCTTGACGCACAGCGCCATCTCCACCGCGCCCGCCGCGCCGAGCATGTGGCCGGTCGCGCCTTTGGTGGAGCTTACGGCCAACTTCCTGGCGTGGCCGCCGAAGACCGTCTTGATCGCCTGCGTCTCGGCAATATCCCCTTGGGGCGTCGAGGTGCCGTGGGCGTTGATGTAAGAAATGTCCTCCGGGTTCATCCCGGCGCTCCGGAGCGCCATCCGCATGCAGCGGGCGGCGCCTTCGCCGGCCGGGGCGGGAGTTGTCAAATGGTGAGCGTCAGCCGTGTTGCCGTAGCCGGCCAATTCGGCATAGATGCGCGCTCCGCGGGCCTTGGCGTGTTGCAACTCCTCCAGAACTATGACGCCGCCGCCTTCCCCCATGACGAAGCCGTCGCGGTCGCGGTCAAAAGGCCGGGAGGCGCGTTGGGGATCATCATTGCGGGTGCTCAAGGCGCGCATGGCGCAGAATCCGCCCAAACCCAAAGGGACAATCGCGGCTTCGCATCCGCCGGCGAACATCACGTTGGCATCGCCCATCTTGACGGTGCGCCAGGCTTCCCCCAAGGCGTGCGTGGCGGTGGCGCAAGCCGAGCAGGTGGCCACATTGGGCCCGCGAAGATTGCGGAACATGGAGAAAAGGCCCGATCCCATGTTAAGGATGAGCATGGGGATCATGAAAGGGGAAAGCCGGGAGGGGCCTTTGGCGAGGTAAACCTTGTGCTGTTCTTCGATCGTGTGGAGGCCGCCTATGCCCGATCCAATAAAGGTCCCCACTTGATCGAGATCGACGGTGTTGAGGTCCAAACCGGAATCCCGCAGCGCCTCTTCCGCCGCGAAGACGGCGAATTGGGCGAAACGGTCCGCCCGGCGGGCGTCTTTGGCCGAGGGGAACGCAGGGACTGGATCGAAATCCTTGACTTCCGCCGCAATGCGCGTCGTGAAGGCCGAAGCGTCGAAGGCAGTGATGGGCTGAACGCCGCACTTGCCCGCAAGGACATTGTCCCAGAAAACCAGGGGATTGCGGCCCAAGGCCGAAACCACCCCAATGCCTGTCACCACGACTCTGCGCTCAGTCCAGTTGCCGGCCATAAAAAAAGAGCAGCGCGCCTCGGGGCGGCCGCCCTGGCAAAATGTCGCGGTGCTTATTTCTTCTGGGTGTCTTCAATATACTTGATCACGTCGCCGACGCTTTGCAGCTTTTCAGCCTGCGCGTCCGGGATTTCGTTGCCGAACTCCTCCTCCAACGCCATCACCAGTTCGACCGTGTCCAGCGAATCCGCGCCGAGGTCTTCGATGAATTTCGCCTCCAGCGTCACCTGGTCGGGGTTGACGCCGAGTTGTTCGACAATGATGTCTTTGACTCTCTGTTCGATTGATTTTTCAGCCATCGGTTAACTCCATTTTCAAGTTGAATTGTGTCTATGCCCGACGCTCCAGAAAGCGTCAAGCCCTGAATCGTATTTTTTTACATTGTCATCCCACCGTCCACGGCCAGAACCTGCCCCGTTATGTAGCGCGCCCCCGGCCCGGCCAGGAACAGTGCCGCTTCCGCCACGTCCTCCGCTTTCCCCAGCGCCCGCAACGGAATCCCCTTGAGTATCTCCCCCTTCAACTCTTCCGTCAACGCCGCCGTCATGTCCGTCTCAATAAACCCCGGCGCCAGCGCGTTGACCGTTATCCCGCGCGATGCGAATTCCTTCGCCACCGACTTTGTCAACCCGATCAACCCCGCCTTGCTCGCCGCGTAATTGGCCTGCCCCGCATTGCCGATCAACCCTATCACCGACGCCACATTGATGATCCGCCCGGATCGCTGCTTAAGAAATCCCCGGCTGAACGCCCTGGTAAATGCAAAAGCACCCCTCAGATTGGTGTTCAACACCGTGTCCCAATCCTCATCGCTCATCCGCATCAGCAATCCATCCCGCGTGACGCCCGCGTTATTCACCAGAATATCCACCTTCCCCGTTTCCGCGAGGATTATTTCGCAGACCGCCGCCACGTCCGCCGCCGCGGCCACATCCACCGCGTGCGCCCATGCCTTCCGGCCCAGCGCCCGCACTTCCCCGGCCGCCTTCTCCGCGTTGGCGCCGTTGCGGGACACGCAGACAATGTCGGCCCCCGCCGCCGCGAATTTGAGCGCGATGGCCCGGCCAATGCCGCGCCCCGCTCCCGTTATGACCGCTATCTGGCTGGCTAGTTGGGACATAAACCTTCAGTGCTTCGTTGTCAGGGCCGCGACGGTCGCGTCCAGGCTCGTAACGTCCGCGATATTCAGCATTTGCGCCTCTTTGTCAATGCGCTTCAAAAAACCGCTCAACGCCGTGCCCGGCCCCAATTCGATGAATCGCGCAAAACCTTCCCCCAGCAAGTACCGGATCGAATCCTCCCAGCGCACCGGCGACACCACTTGCTCGGTCAGGAGCCGGCGTATGTCCCCAGCCCCGCCATGCGGCCGTGCCGTCACATTGGAAATGACCGGAACCGAAGGCGGCACCAACGCCACCGCATCCAGCATGGATCGCACCTTCGGCTGGGCGCCAGCCATGAGCCGCGAATGGTAGGCTCCCGCCACCGGAAGCCGCACCGCCCGCTTGGCCCCTTTTTCCTTGGCAAGGGAGCACGCCTTCTCGATCTTCCCGGTCTCACCTGATATGACAATCTGGCCCGGACAATTCAAATTCGCCATCTCCACGTCCGCCTCCTCGCACACCCGGCGCAACGCTTCCGCGTCCAGGCCCAACACCGCCGCCATCGTCCCTTGAGTCGCGTCGCACGCCTCCTGCATGAAACGTCCCCTCTGCCGCGCCGTCTTCAAGCCCTCCTCAAACGAAAACACCCCGGCTGCCGCCAGCGCCGTCAACTCACCCAGCGACAACCCCGCCGCGGCCTGAAACGCGAACCCCGGCACTCGCTCCCTGAGCGCCTGCAATGCCGCCCAACCCGCCACAAAAATGGCCGGCTGGGCGTTCTCCGTGCGCGTCAACTCCGCCTCCGGCCCAAGGAAGCATATCGACGCCAAATCACAACCCAGCACCGCCCGGCTCCGGTCAAAGCACGCCTTGACCGAGGCATACGACTCCGCCAAATCCCGGCTCATGCCGACGACTTGCGCGCCTTGGCCGGCAAATAACACCGCTGTTTTACGCATCATGCCGCGCCACTAAACACGAATCCCCGCCTCTGGAAAAGAGATTTCTCTGTCCATCTGCCGCCCAAACCCGATACAATGGGTTGCGCAAAGCGCGACCATGCCTCTTCCGACCCCAAATTGTCTGGCCGCAAGCCGCCCGGGACGGACTGCGGCGGGCGCCCTGCTTTGCCTCCTGTTCCTCCTGGCGCCCGGCCCAGGCCGTGCCCGCGCGCAATCGCCCGCCACTCAGATGCGCCTGCGCGTCGTCGATGCCGACACAGGACTGCCCTTGCCGGGCGTCAAAGTGCGCGCATGGGTCAAGTCCAGCCTCGAAACGGATAATGCGGGCGCTTGCTCACTGGAGTTGCCCAAGCCGGGCGCCACGAGCTTCTCCTATCGCATCGCTCTGACCAAGGATGGCTATGTCGGCAAATTCATCACCTGGTCCAGTTCCCAGCATGACCGGGTCGAGGACATGCCCGCCGCATACACCGTCAATCTGGAAAAGGGCGTCTCCATCGGCGGAGTGGTGAAGAATGACAAGGGCGAGCCGGTGCCAGGCGCGCGGGTCATCTTGTCCGGCCCGCCTTCCACTGTCAGCGGCGAACGCGAACGCAGCGTCGTCGCCCCCAACTTCCACTCCGAACGCACCGACGCCGACGGCCACTGGCAGTTCGGCGACGCCCCCAAGGATATCCGCAGCCTCACCTTCCGCGTCACGCAGGGCGACTACGTCCCGGCATTTTTCGCCTGCCAGGAAGCAGCATTGGAGGACTCCGAAATCATTGGCTTGCCGGAGAAGGATTTTCTCGCTGGTACCGCGGCAATGGTTCTGGGGCACGGTATCGAGTTGGAGGGGCAGGTGGTCGATGGCGCCGGCAAACCGGTCCCCGAAGTCACCATTACCCGCAACCACCAATGGCGCGACCCCGCCGCCGCCCTCGCCACCGATGCCCAAGGCCGTTTCAAAATTGTCAACTTGCGCCCCGGCGACTTGCTCCTCACTTTCCAGGCCGGCGGTTTGGCGGCGCAAACCTGCCTCCTCACCCTGAGCAACTCCATGCCCGCCCTGAGAATTGAAATGAAACCCGGCCAGCCCCTCACCGGCAAAGTCGTCGATGACGCGGGCAAACCCCTCGCCGGCGCCCGGGTCAGTTTGGACCGGCTCAACCTCGGCCCCCTTGAATATGACTGGAGCGCCACCACCGACACCGAGGGCCGTTTCCTCTGGGACGGCGCCCCCGAAGGCGGCCATCCCTACTACTTCTCCGCCAATGGCTGCCATTCCCGCTCCGAGCCGTCACTCATCGCCGACGGCCGGGAGAAGATCGTCACGCTGCGCCGCTGGCGGGAGGGGGACAAAACAATGATTGACGGAAGAGTCGTCAATGCCGCCTCCAATACGCCGCTCCGGGAATTCACCGTCAACGTCACCGAATACAAGGCCGGCGCCGATTCCCGTTCCCAAAAAACGGTCGTGGACACCAACGGCTGCTACTCCGTTGCCGTCGATCCGACCGCGGAGGCTTGCACCGTTGAAATCGAGGCCCCGGGCTGCCGGCCGAATAACTCCGGCCGCATCGTGCCCAAGGACGGCGACGCGCGGGTCGATTTTGCAATGGAACCGGGCCAGGGCGAAGCTGAAACTCGGCCCAAAAAAGTCCTTAAACCAGGCGATTTGGCGCCCCCGTTTGCGGTGACAACGGTGGATGGCCAGCCGTTGCGGCTGGCGGACTTCCAGGGCAAATACGTCCTCCTTGATTTCTGGGCCACCTGGTGCGGGCCATGCGTCGGCGAAACCCCGCACCTCAAAGCCGCCTTCGCCGCCTTCGGCGCCGATCCCCGGTTCGCCATGATCGGCCTCAGCCTGGACACCTCTCCCGATGCTCCCAAAAATTACGCCCGCAAGAACGAAATCCCTTGGACCCAGGGCTTCCTGGGCCAAGGGTCCCAATCAACCGTCGCCCCTCTTTACGGCGTCGATGCCATCCCCGCCATTTTTCTGATTGGCCCGGACGGTCGAATCATCGAGCGCGACCTGCGCGGCGACGCCATCCGCGCCGCCGTCGCCAAGGCGCTGGGCCTGCAGTAGGAGGTTAAACTGCCGCAATGACCACATTTCCCGTGAATTCGGAAAAATCAGAGCACCTTGCCCGGCGGATGGCTGCCTTGGGGGTGCGCGAGTCCGATATTGAAGAAACCTTTGTCAGATCGGGAGGGCATGGCGGGCAAAATGTGAACAAATCGGCGACGTGCGTGATGCTGCTCCACCGCCCGACCGGCCTGCAAGTCAAGTGCCAGACAACTCGTCAACAGGGACTTAATCGGTTCATTGCCCGGCGGATATTGCTCGACAAAATTGAAGGGAAACAGACCGGGCAAGTGGCGGCGGAGGTATCCCGAATCGAGAAAATCCGCCGGCAGAAGCGCAAGAAGAGCCGCCGCGCCAAAGCGCGGATGCTCGCTGACAAGTCGCATCGCGCGGGCAAAAAGGCCTCCCGGCGCAACGTTGGGGATACTTGAGTCAGTCGATTCCAGATCTGACAGTTCTTGAAATGATACATGAAGAAGTGAGGCAAACATGAACGCATATGCAACCACGCGCTGGTATCACTTTATCGCTTACTTCTTCGGCGGGGCTTTCCTCGCAAACGCGATTCCACACTTGGTGAACGGCATTTCCGGCAGCCCATTCCAGAGCCCTTTCGCATCGCCACCCGGCCAAGGTTTGTCATCATCGACGGTCAACGTCCTGTGGGGATTGTTCAACCTGATTCTGGCTTACCTGCTGGTAGCCCGCGTTGGCCGATTCGACCTGCGCCAATCCAAGCATGTGGTTGCTCTGGGACTTGGGGCACTGCTGATGGCCCTCTTGCTGGCGCGGGCTTTTGGAAGGTTTCATGGGGGAAACTTTTGACTAAAAGCTGGAGGAATGAGATGCGTTTTACCCCTCCTCCTCTCCCCCAGTCAACGCCCAATGTCGAATGTTTTCCCCTATGGGTTTCTTAGCTGTTGGATTGCCGGCGCGCGGATCGTTCGCCAATGCCGTCCACTTTGCAGAGGGCTTCTTGCCCGATGACTATGCGGCTTCACACACCGGGGAGATGGTGGCGCTGATGTCGGCCCGTTTGCGCAAGGCGGTCACGGAGGTCCGCCAACCGAATTTCGATGACGCCAAAGAGTCCGATCTGCGCGAATGGAAATTGGGGACGCTTAAGGATATCTACAAAATCCTGGTGCTCTGCCTGGGGCAGCCGCCGGAGAGTTTCCAGTGGCGCTACGAAAACAAGGACGGCAAAGTCACTCCGTTAAAGAAGCACACCCCGCAATCCTTCCGTCGTAAATTCCTGGAGGCCGACTTGAACCGCTACGTGAGCTTTGTCAATTACCCGGGCCAGCCGATGCACGCCCACCTGGAATGGGCCTGGGAACGCAACATGGCCGCCCCGACCAACCTTGATGCCGTCAATATTTCGATGCCCGAAATGGTGGACATGACAGTCAAGTCGATTCTAGCCGACCAGCCTGTTTGGTTTGCGGCCAACTCCGGGGAATAGACTCGAACAATACACAGCGTAAACTCGAACAGCGTCAAATTCGCGTTGCGCCGGTCAGAATTCTCCGGCGGGCGAAGGTTGCGCCGGCTCTTCGAGGATGTCCAATAATTCCTGGGCGCAATATGCCCGCGAGCGTTTCGCGCCGCTGACTTCTTTGAGGATTCCGTGTTTCTCCAGTTGCCCGATGGCGCGCATCACTGTGTTGTAGGCCAGGCCGAGATGCTTTTCCGCGCCGCGAGGAGTGACAAACGGATTCGCGCCCAGCATGTCCACCATCCGAAAAGCGGCCTTTGCGCCGATATTGCCGGGCATACTCTTCCGCCAGCGGTCCAGAAGCGCGTTGATGCGCTCGGCGCGGCTTGCCGCGTCTTCGGCCTGACGCGCCACTCCATTCAGGAAATACTGCAGCCAGTTCAGCCAATCGCCCTTTTCGGAAATGCGGCGAAGCCCGTCATAATAGTCCGCGCGGGTCGCCTCAAAGAACGCTGATAGGTAAAGAAGTGGCGCCGGCAAAATATCGCGCTCGCACAATTCCAGCGTGATCAGCAGGCGCCCCACGCGGCCATTGCCGTCCAGGAACGGGTGAACGGCCTCGAATTGATAATGAGCCAGCGCCGCGTGTATCAGCGGCGGCAGCATCCGGTCATGCAGAAACTTCTCCCATGCTGACAGATGCTCGCCCAGGGAATCAGGTGGTGGCGGCACGCAGGCCGCTTGCGCCAGCGTATCACCCGGCCGGCCAATCCAGTTTTGTGTGCGTCGGAATTCGCCGGGCGTGGCATGTTGTCCCCGGACGCCAGCCATCAGTTTTTCGTGCAGTTCGCGCACCAGGCGCAAGGACAGCGGCAGGGTTTTCAGTCGCTCGATGCCATATTCCAGCGCGATGACGTAATTGCCCACCTCCCGCAAATCGTCTGGGCTTCTTTCGACGGCCGCCCCGGCCTCCGCCGCGAGCAGTTCACCGAGCGTGGATTGCGTGCCTTCAATGCGGCTTGAAAACACGGCCTCGCGGCGCACAAAGGGACGGATCAGCGCATGCGGATTGGGCAACCGCCTTCCTTCCCCGGCCAGCTTCCCGACAAGGGTCGAGGCATTGGCCAGAGCCACGGCCAATGGTTGCGTCCATTCAATAGGTGGCGGCAACGGATTGGGATGATAAGCGCGGTAGCCTTCCAAAGTCCTAATCCACCGTCCTGATTGGGTAATGGATTTTTGATTGGGCGATTCGCTGCTCATGCCTGAAATGGAAAATGCGCTTATTTCATTTCAAAGGCAAGAACTGAAACAAAGGCATTCCTTATTTCAATCCAAGGGAAGGTCAAAAGACAACTCCCTCATTGGTTCACCAAGCGTCAGTCCGTGATCAAGTGCAGGGCCACGATGGCCAGAATGCCGCCGGCTGTCAGAGTGGCTCCGGCGATGAGCAGGGCCGCCGTGTGAGCGCGGACAACGGCGAGCATTCTCATGGCCGTCCGCCGAAGTGCGGCATCGCCGCGCCAGATACGCAGCAGTGCAGTGCCGCCGATGATGAACGCCGCGAACGGCAGCGCAATAAGGAAAACGTCAAGGCAAAGGACCGGGCGGGCGCTGTACCAATCGACCAGACGCCGGGCGGATTGCGCCGGCTCAAAGGGCGCGGGCTGAAGGTTCCGCGCGAAGAGGGCGGCCATGAACAGCGCGCCAGGGAAGACGAGCAATAATTCCAAGATGGCGGTGGGGCGTTTGATCATATTCACGCTTACTTTGTAGCGCAAAGTGAACCGCCTGTCAAGCCCGTCAACTGCGTCAGACCGTGGCTTTGTCCATCGGCGCTAACACATCAGATTTCGTTCGACCGCGGTGGGCTGGGGATAAAGGGCCGGCGGCAGCTTTAACGTTAAATCCCAAGTCTTTCCCGAAGGAGAGTTTACTTTCATTTATTGTGTACAGCAACCTTCCGCCTGTTTGAGGAACAAAGCGGCGCTGGCGCGCGCACACAGGAAGCTTGCGAAAATCCGCCAGGTCTTGGAGTGCGCGCGCGCGTCAGCGCCGCTTTCCTCTGCGCGCCCATCGTTTATATATGAATGGATATGCGACTCTCATCGTCTTCCCCGCGGAGACAAGCCGCTTGAAGAACTTTGTCTCACACCTTCCCCCGCCAAAGGGCGCGGGTGGCTTGCAGATTATGGGTCTTGTGTTGGCGCTCACGCTTGCTTTTGGCGGAAGAACGCGCCATTCTCCGGTTTTTATGAAAGTCCTTGAATTGATGAATCCCAAGGTGGTCACCGTTGGCCTCAAGACGCCCTTGCGAGAGGTGCTCAAGCTTATGCTCCGCTACCATCTGAATAATGTTCTGGTCGTGGACGCCGGGGAGAGGCTCGAAGGCATCGTGACGTACTCTGATTTGAGTCGAAAACTGCTCCCTACTCAAAGGGAATTAATGGAGCATGAGGAGTACCTTGCGAATCCGCAGTCGATGGAAGATCGCTTTCGAGATATCGTCAATGTTCCAGTTGACGAGGTCATGACCAGGAATGTCATTTCTGTTCCGCCCGACCTTGAGGCGCTCCAGGCTGGGGCGACCATGACGGCTCGCCGCATCAAAGAACTGCCCGTTGTCCAAAACGGCAAGGTCATTGGAACGTTCAGCCATACAGACCTGGGTTGGGGCCTGATGATGCAATATGCCGATTGCATGAAGGGTTGAGGCTCTCGGATTACGGGTCTTGGAAATTTCCGCTTGCCACGCGGGGGGGGCGGCGCGATAGACTGCGGGACAATGTACAGGCTGTGCAATGATTGAACTGATCCAATTCCCCTGGAGCCCGTTCTGCCTGGTGCAGCGGCGCATCCTGGAGTACGCCGGTGTTCCCTTCAAGAAGACCAATATCCACAATCAAGACCGCTCCCTGGTCTGGCGCCTGACCCGCCGCCGCTATTATGGCGTGCCCATCATCCGGGACGGCCGCGCGGTCGTTTTTGAGACGGACGACCATTCCCAGGTGATCGCCAAGTACATCGACGGGAAATACCAGCTCAACCTGTTTCCCAGGACGTTTCGCGGGGTGGACCGGATTCTGTGGCGGTTCATCGAAGAGCAAGTCGAAGGCCCGTGCTTCAGACTCAATGACATTTACTGGGAGGATTTTGTGCCCAAAGCCGAGCGGCTGGCGTTTTTGCGCTTCAAGGAACGCAAGTTCGGGCGGGGCTGCCTGGACCAGTGGCGGACGCGCCAGCACGAGCTGATCACGGACCTGACGCAGGTTTTGGTCCCCTTTGAATTGATGCTGGCCGGGCGTCCCTTTTTATTGCAAGAGCAGCCGCATTTTATCGACTTTGACCTCTGGGGCATGCTGGCTAATTTTCTTTTTACCGGCCATTACCAGTTGCCCGCCCTTCACAGTTGCTTGAATGAATGGTTCGCGCGCATGTCCAAACTCAAGCCAGCCGCCGCCCAAAGTGAAAAATTACATTCTTGATACCAATGTTCTGCTGCACGATCCCAATTCACTTCTGGCCTTCAAGGGCAACAATGTCCTGATCCCCATCGAAGTCATCGAGGAGATCGACCGTTTCAAACGGGAGTCTTCGGACCTGGGCCAGAACGCCCGCAACGTTTCCCGCTCGCTCGACGCCCTGCGCGGCAAAGGCCGCCTCAACAAGGGCGTCAAACTCGACAACGGCGGCATCTTGCGCATCATCTTTCACGACCGCAACGGCGACGCGGAGTTTCCGTTCGGCAACAACACCGTCGATAGCCGCATCGTCAGCCTCGCCCTGGCCGTGCATAAGGCCGATCCCAAAACCCCCGCCATCCTCGTCACCAAAGACATCAACCTGCGCATCAAGGCCGACACTCTGGGACTGGCCGCCGAAGACTACGAAACCGACCGGGTGCTGCTGAAGGACCTTTACACCGGCATGGTCGAGCTGACGCTCCCGGCGGAAAAAATCTCGCGCTTCCGCGTCGAAGGCGAGCTGGAGTTGAACGGCTTGGGCAAATACTTTCCCAACGAGTACTGCACCCTGGGGGAGGACACCAACTCCAAGCGCACGGCGCTGGCGAAGGTGGACGCGACCGGGACGAAATTGGTGCCGATTCTGGATTGCCGCGAGGGCATCTGGGGGATCAAAGCGCGCAATCGCGAACAGCAGTTCGCATTCGATGCACTGCTCGACGACCGCGTCAAGCTGGTCACGCTCATGGGCAAGGCCAGCACCGGCAAAACCCTTCTGGCGATGGCCGCCGGCCTCAAGCGCACGGTGATGGACCGCGAGTTCCGCCGCCTGGTCGTCGCCCGGCCGACCGTCTCGATGGGCCGCGAATTGGGTTTCCTTCCCGGCTCGCTGGAGGAGAAGCTCAACCCGTGGATGCAGCCGATCCATGACGCGCTGGAGCTGTTGAGCGATTTGAACATGGGCTCCGACCACCGCCGCAGCGGCGATCTGATGCGTTCGGGCACGATTGTCGTCGAGGCTCTGAGCTACATCCGCGGGCGGAGCATCGCCCATCAATTCATGGTCATCGACGAGGCGCAGAACCTGACGCCGCTGGAGGTCAAGACTATTATTACGCGCGTCGGCCAGGGCACCAAGATCGTTTTCACGGGGGACCCTTACCAGATCGACAACCCGTACGTCGATTCCTCCTCCAACGGGTTCAACTACATCATCAGCCGCTTCCGGGACCAGGCGATCTCCGCGCACATCGAACTGCAAAAGGGCGAGCGCTCGGAACTGGCGGAGTTGGCGGCGAATATTCTGTAAACTACTTGCCTGGCGCCATGCGCAGCAGGGGGCGGGGTTTCTGAATAAAGGGCGTACTGGCGGCGATGTTGCGCCAAGATTGCCCGGAGAGCCGCTGCTTCAAGATTTGCAGCCGGGTTTCAAATGTCATCACCGGTTCGGCTCCCAGGTCGTAACCCCACACCCAGAGAGTTCCGTCTGAGGTCAGGCCAAACAACGTGCCCCCCGTTCCCCATAGGTCAACCCAATCCGTGCGAGTGCCAATTTGCCGCGGCTCCTGATTCGGCGGCGATGCGTCAGGTAAGGATGCCCACAAGGTTCCGTTGGACCTCACCTCCGCCTTTATCCAGGGCGACGCCGAGCGAATGCGGGCCGACGCCCAATTTGAACTTGCCAAATGACAAACGGAATTCACGCTGGCCGCGGCGTTCGGCAGAGCGGAACCCGCGTCCCACAGTTCACCCGCGCGGTTTCGGGCCATTCCATCGGCGTCCAGCCTGATCCAATTCGTCTCCGCGCAAACCAACACCGGTTCAGGCAGGTTCGTAGCAATCCATTGGCCTGGGATCTGGGAGCCGACAATTTGTCCCCATGTCCACAACGTGCCGTCGGATCGAAGGCCAAGCGTCGCTCCGCCACGGCACGAGATGCCCGTCCAATTCCGCGCGGTCCCGACCTGATCCCAATGCCTGTAACGGGGATCAAGGCTCTCTGACGGTGTGTGCAATTTGGAACTGGAATTCCAACCCCAGATCGTTCCGTCTCTTCTGAGGGCAATCACCCGGGTATAGCCGGCGGCAATGTCAATCCAATCGTTGCCGGGAAGGGCGGGACGGTCTTGGCTGGGCATGGGACTGTAACCCGATCCCCATTCCCAGACTGTTCCATCGGCGCGCAAGCCGACGAAATAGGCGCCGGATCCCATGGTCTTGACCCACCTGCTGTCGCCGCCGATTTGCTCCGGGACGGCGGCGCGTGGCAGAGGCGGCGAACCGGCCATCCCCCAGCGCCAGAGAGTTCCATCCGGCAAAACCAGCAAAACCCCCTCCCCCGGGTAACGGTAACAGCGATAAATGGCCATCGGCGTGTTGGTGTGTGTAAGTGACACCACCACGAGCGGAGGAAACTTGGAATGACCGCGGGCCAGCAGGACGACGGCCATCGCCAGCACGACGGCCAGACAGACCACGGCCGGCTTGCGGAAACGCGGCGCGACAAATCGCCCGGCCCATCTTGCCGCCGCGGACGCTCCGGCCGGGAATTGCCGCCACCGCGGCGGCCTTCGCTCCAGAAAAGGCGGACGTAGCGCGATTTCGCGGAAATGGCGACGCAATGACCACCAGGCGCGTAGTCCGAAGACAGCGTCCGCCAGCAGGCCCGTTCCCAGCCATAGCCCCAGGTTGAAACGGGCGCCCGGATCCTGGCGCGTCAGGTCCAGCAGCCAGCACGCTTGCGGCACGGCCAGGATGCCTACGAACGCCGCCCCGGGAAGGAAGAAAATGCGGATGAGCACTTCCATTGAGGCGCGCGTCTGGCTCCGGGCCGTCAGCGCCGCCCGCATGGCGACCCAAATCAGCGCCGCCACATCCGCCGCCAGCAGGAGGATGCCAGCCAGCATCCAATGGACTTGTGCCGTCTGGTTGTGCCGCCGGGCCAATATCAGAACGAAGACCAATTCCACTGCCGCCACCACCAGGAGCGGACGGAGGAATTGCCGGCGCAACGCCCGCAATTGGCCGCTCAAGATGTCGCCAACGGCCAGCGGCGTGACCAGCAACCACTCAAATGCGCCGGAACGGCGGTCTTCGCCTAACCGCTGTCCGGCCTCCAGCGCGATCCAGAGCTTGAAGGAGAAATTGAGCAGCATGGCAGTCGCAATATAGGTGGCCTCATCCAGCCAGATCGCCCCCTCCTTGATCCAGCAACGAATCCACCAGACCGCCGCCGACCCGACGAAAACCCAGACATGCGCCGGCTTCAGCCGCGCGCGCGCCGCCAGCCAAAAAAATGGGTTCGCGTCCAGCGCTGTTTTGCGGAAGGCGGCTCGTTGGGCGGGGCCGCCGAAGTTGAGCAGCGGGCCGATCTCCCGCCAGCGCCAGCGGCCCGACGCGGCCACCGCCGGCTTGTCCATCCACGAGCGTGGGACAATCAAGCAGGCCAGGAACACGAAAATCCACGCCAGCATATTGGTCGTGGCCACCGACCACCAAAAATCCGCCGAAAACCTCGCATACATAGTGGCTTCGCAAACGACAAACGAGAAAACAGGGCACACATAAAAGAGCGACGGCACCCATCGAGGCGGCGTTCCCGCAAGCAGTCCGAGGCCGCAACCCGCCGGCACTCCCACCACCAGGGCGATTAGGAAGAAGTTCGCCGCCATCGCCGCGTGGAACCGGCGTGTCGCCGCCGATGTCACGATGCCGACGGCCAGCGAGAGGAAGAAGGTGTTTGCCAGGACGATGACCATCCGCCAGAATTCGCCATGGGTCATTCCGCCCTCCAGCAGCGGGATCGCCATGACGGGGAAGACGGTCAGCAACCCGTAAAAAGCGCCCAGAGAGGTGCCCGCAAGTTTTCCAAATACGACGTCGTAGCCTTTCAAATCGGTCAGGAAGAGCAGGCCCATGGTGCCTTCCCGTTTTTCACGACTCAGGCAGTCCGCCGTCGAGATTCTCCCGGCAAACAGGCAAAAGAGCATCGACAGGCCGGATAATCCCCAGAAAAGCGCGGTGCCAAATTTGATTTGAGGTTGGAAGTAGTTGACCAGATAAGCCGTCACGCCGATCAGGATGGCTAGGAACGCGACCGCGATGCGCCTCCAATAGGTGGCGGGCCGGCGCGCCCCTTCCCGCAGCTCTCGATCCACGATGGGAAGGAATATCATGCCTCTCCGCCAAGTCTTTAAGAATGCGTTCCCGATGTCAACGCGCGGCTGGCGTCGAAAAAGATTGCCAATCTCGCGCGGCGGGCGCATTGGAAAACCAGATGTGTGGCCGGTATTCGCTGACTAAGAAAGAACTGCGGCTGATTTCCCATCTTCCGCCGGGTCAATTGCGCCTCCATCTCCACGCGCGATTCAACATCGCCCCGACGCAGAACGCGCCTGTCGTTGTCATGGAGGGCGGCCAAATGGAGCCGAAGGAACTGCGCTGGGGATTGCAACCCGCCTGGTCGGCAAGCCCCATTATCAACGCCAAGGCCGAAACGCTGCCGGAGAAACCGGCCTTCCGCCGCGCTTTTTCGCGGGGCCGCTGCCTGGTCCCCGCGGATGGCTTTTACGAGTGGCGCCAGCCGGACAAAACGCCCTTTCGGTTCGTCGCGCCGGAGGGCGAGGCGTTTTGGTTTGCGGGAATTTGGGACGAGGCCACAGTCAAAAACGCCGCCGGGCCGGTGGCCGCGTTTGCCATACTCACGACCGGCGCAAGCGCGGAGGTGAGGCCCATCCATGCCCGCATGCCGCTGATACTGACCCCAGACGACTATGGAGCATGGCTGGCCGACACAGCGCGGGCGGAAGAAATCCTGCGGACGCCCTGCGCGGCCCGGTTGCTGGCCTACCCGGTCAGCAATCTGGTGAACAGCTCCCGAAACGAGGACCCCCGATGCGTCGAACCACAAAACTGATTTCCCCGCTTTTTGCCCGTTGTGCTTTGACAGCGGGAGCGGCTGGGTTATATTTTGCCGGATAGAATCCGCCCATGAAACCGCTGAAATGCCGCTGCATCGGGTTGCTCGCCCTTCAACTGGTCTGCGCGCTTTACGCCCAGCCCATCCTCATCCAGCCCCAGAACCAGAACATGGGCGGCACCAGCGTCAGCAATCTGCGCATCCTCAAGCAATCGGAGGACGGCACCGAAGTCACCCTGACGGTGGATTTTATTTATGATGGCACCAGCGGCCCAACCGCGCGCCTGGCGCCCGTCATCACCGACAAAAAGCAGCCCAAGGCGTCCACTTGGTTCGGGGCGGACCCCGTGTCCGTCGGCGCCGGGCACGGCACTGTCTCCCTTCGGGTCAAGTATTTTAATGACGATCCAGGCGTGCCGCCTGAACTCACCACCGACCACGTCCGCGTCATGGTGTTGTCGAGCGGCGGAAATGCTGTTGTCGGCCAGGGCATCTTCATGAAAACCATCAAGTGGGGCAGCGCCAATGCACCGGCCGTCGCGGCCCGGCCGCCGCAACCGCCCGCCGAATCTCAAGACCAAGCCAGCATCCGCGCCCTGGCCGAAGCTCGCCGCGTTGCGGACGAAAAAGCGAAGGCTCAGGCCCAAGCCCAGGAGGAACTCCGCCTCAAAGCCGAAGCCGAGGAGAAGGCGCGTCAGGAAGCCGAACTTAAGCGGCAGGCCGAGGAACAGGCCGCCATCGCCAAGGCGGCGGAGGAAGCCCGTGTCAAAGCCGATGAGGAAAAACGCCTCGCCGCCGAGCGCGCCAAGGCGGAAGAAGACGCTCGTCAAGCCCGCCTCAAAGCCGAAGCCGAGGAAAAGGCGCGTCAGGAAGCCGAACTCAAGCGGCAGGCCGAGGAACAGGCCGCCATCGCCAAGGCGGCGGAGGAAGCCCGTGTCAAAGCCGAAGAGGAAGAACGCCTTGCCGCCGAGCGCGCCAAGGCGGAAGAAGACGCCCGTCAAGCCCGCCTCAAAGCCGAAGCCGAGGAAAAAGCCCGTCAGGAAGCCGAACTCAAGCGGCAGGATGAG
>Ga0224555_1000453_pt1 | contig 62412 bp, 35 predicted proteins | sample 714S23034metaG_FD_180687 | JGI IMG/M metagenome (GOLD analysis project Ga0224555, IMG submission 180687) | Peat soil microbial communities from Stordalen Mire, Sweden - 717 S2 30-34 | ecosystem: Environmental > Terrestrial > Soil > Wetlands > Peat | place: Sweden: Norrbotten County, Stordalen... | reverse complement strand
GGCTCGAAGCAAGGAAACTCTCGATCAGGCCATCACCGAGGCTCTCCCACACATCACCCCCGCCAACGCTCACGCTTGGTTCAGGCTCGCTCTAAATGGTCTACAGTAAAACGGAAAATGCTCTAGCTTGCGCCGGCCGGAACGCGCGCTCGATCGACTGCTGTGCACATCAAGGCGGCGAGCAGCACTCGTTTTATGCAAGCGGGGACCATCACAACGCAATTCCAGTCTGACGCGGAGAGAGGAAATAAAGTTGCCGCCTGCAATGTGCGAGGCGGCAACTTAAGGTGTGGCGTTGATTGGCTGGTAGAAGCTACCAGGTAATGCGAGCCGATACCTGGAAGTCGCGTGCGGTGTTGGCCACGCTGGTGAGCTCACCAAATGCTGTCCCGCCATCGACCACCGCGCCCGGAGCGGCGAATACTACGTGGTTCAGGGCGTTCAGAGCATTGACTTCAAAGAGCAGCTTGACATTCTCGTAGATTGGGAAGCTGCGCTTCAGGCCGAGATCGATATTGAACAGGCTCGGCCCCCAGAGGTTAAGGGCCGCAACCCGGGCCGCGTTTCCGGGAACATAGAATGCCGCCCCGACGCCCACGCCGGTGAACTGCCCGTTGGTTGGTACTGGTCCGCTTACCCAGGTTGCGGAACTGGTTCCGGCCGTCGCATTGGTAGCCACGGTGAAGGCGTTAGGGTTTATGTAGGGTTGGCCGGTATAGGTGGTTGCGGTGTTGGCGCCTGCCATCTTTCCGTAGGATCCGTTGACGCGCCCAGGCCGGCCGAGGATGACGCTTGGCATGCACTGATTGAGGACCGACGAACCTCCGCAACCCGATCCGGTAACGGCGATCGGGAAGCCTGAGTGATAGGTGGCGATGCCGGAGAGAACCCAGTCGCTGCCTATAGCACGGACGAAGAAGTTGTCGGCGCCGATATGGTCGCGGCCAAAGGGCAACTGATAAACCGCGGTCCCCGCCAGGTTCTGGGGTTCGTCCGCGGTGGAGACTGAACGATCCAGACGGGTATTGTCTCCAACCCGGAACGTGCCCAGATCGTCGATGACCTTGGAGTAGGTGTAGTTGAGCATCATATCCAGGCCGTGAGCGGTGCGTTGCTTGAGGGTGACCTCCAGGGCATTGAAGTTGGAGTTGCCCACAAAGCTGGTGCCATCGGTGATGCTCTTGTATTGGGGAAACGCCAAATAATACTGATTGATGGTGTTGCTGGCGTAGTAGGCTGCAGCGCCAATGGGATTGGGAGGTGTAAAACCGGCCTGCTCCGCCAATCCGATGTTGGCCGCGCTTGCCTTTTGCGTTAGCAGAGGTGCCGAGCAAGCAGTGCCGGTACATGGCGTAGCAGCGCCGCCGCTGACGTTATACCCGGCCATCGCGGCCAGGGACGAGGGCAGATAGCCGTTCCTGGCGCCGACTGCGTTGGCAATCGATTCAAAGTGGCCTTCGGAGCCGACATAGCTGATGTTGATGGCCAGGTCCTTGGTGATCACACGCTGGATTCCCACGTTCCAGTTCCCATACTCGGGAGCGCGGCCGGCCAGGTACGGGTCATAGTAGGCAGGACTCGAACTGGAAGCCTTGGCATAGGGGCCCGTAGTTTGCGACGTGTTGCCGGTGCCGTAGGTGGCCAGGCTTCCGTTGCCGCCCAATGCCGTCGAAATCGCGGTAGCGGGCGCCACAATCGAGCCGGTCCAGCCGCAGGCTACGCCGCCACTGCCGTTATAAATACCGCCCGTGCAGGTTGATGCTCCGGCCGAGTTTGCCTGGTCCCAGTAGAAGGCAGGCGCGCTGCTGAGGCCCGATGGCGCCGCCGCAGAGGGGGTAAGGCCCAATAACGATGGACCTACATTGGCGGCCCCGCCGATGTTATCGCCATGCGCGTAGGTCAGCAGGTAGCTGGCGCGAATCACGGTTTTCTGATCGACCGAGTAGGCCAGGCCAATATGCGGTCCGAAGTTCTTGAACCAGGTAGGCGTTCGAGTTATGCCGGAATAAATCCCCGTGGTGCCGGGTCCGGCAAACTCCAGCGTTCCCAGATTCCCGGTGATGGGATTGGTCAGGGTTGGGTCCAGATACGTGTACTGGTTATGCACTTCCGCGTATGAGGGGAAGATGTCCCAGCGCAGGCCCAGGTTCAAGGTGAGTTGCGGGGTCAACTTATAGTCGTCCTGCGCCCAGAAGGACCAATCATTGTAGCGAGATCCCGTCTCCGGATAGTAGGCGGTTACGCTGGATGCATGCACGGCGCCCAGCATGTAACTGCCAAAGGCAGAGCCGGTGGCGCTGGTGACGCCGCCGCCGCCGAAATTGCCTGTGAAGTTGCCGGTTTCGGTCGGAGAAAACGTAAAGCCCATAGGTCCGGAGGGAGTGGCAACCTTGATGTAGTTGTATTCCAGCCGGACCCCCTGCCCGCCGAGGGTCAGGTTGTGTTTCCCTTTCACCCAAACCAGGTTGTCGGTGATGTTGTAGGAGTTGGAGACCTTGGTGTTCCAGGCATACCCTCCCTCGGTGTTAATCTGATCCGGGCTGGAGAAGGTGATGCCGGGGAAGCCGTTCGTAGACTGGCCGGGGGGCATGCCCACGAGGCCGGAGCTTGCTGCAGTGTAAATTGCGGCATCGTTGGCGGTGGTGGACGCGCTCTTATAGCGCGCATATCCGATGGTGAACTGGTTCACCAGATTCGAGCTGATGGTGTAGACGTCCTTGACCATGTCGACCGTGGTTTGCGGCGCATAGGTCTGGTTGGTCTGGAACGGCGGGAGCATCTGGTTGGAAGTGACCGGCAGAGGAGTCGTATGCTGCACTGAGGCGAAGCTCGTGCTGGCCTGGCGGCCGAAGGCGACGATCAAGCTAAGCTGGTTCCTCTGGTTCAGGTTGTAGTCCAGGCGGCCAGTCTGATACCAGTTGCTGAGGCCCGAGGAGTAGCCGTCGAGCAGGTTGGAGGCATATAGACCCTGGTTGACGATTTTCTCCACCGAAGACTGGATCATGAACTGGTTGTAGTAGTTGGCCACCTGCGAAAAGCGGCTCGCAGGAATGGCATCGTAACGCGCAACACCGTTAACCATGGCCGAAAATTGAGTGCGGGCGCACTGGTTTGCCAGGGAATTGCCAGCGCAGTTGTAGGTCTGGGTATTGGGGTCATAGATGTGCTGCGACCCGCCAGACGCCGGCGCGGCCAGTAAGGGATTCGTATCCCCCGCATATCCGCTGTAGTCGGCATAGCCAAGCGATGTATCGCAATTGCCGTCTGCCCCGACGGCATAGCCCATCATGGCGCAGGTTGGCGCGGTCTGGGCCTGGACCGTCGGTCCGGCCGCTTCCCGATATTGGCCATAGTTGTAGAAGAGGAAGAGCTTGTTCCTGACGATCGGGCCGTTCAGCACAATGCCGTATTCGTTCTGATTCTCTCTGGGCTTGATTCCGCCTTGAATGACCGTACCCTGGGTATTGGGGGTGGGTTTCTTGGCGGCAAACTGCCAGGCATCGAGCGCGGCGTTGCGGAAGTACTCATAGACCGCGCCGTGGAAGCTGTTTCCGGCCTGTTTGACCGAGAAATTTTCGACACCCTGGCCGCCATACTGAGCTCCCCAGCCTGCGGTGAGGACCTGGAACTGACTGACCGAATCCACACCCATCGCCGTCCATACGAAGCGGGGATCGCCCACCGACTGGGGCGTGGACATGTCAACGCCGTCGATGTACACCTCTTCCGCGCCCGCGGCGGGCCCGCTGCCGTTGATGATGCCCGAGGCCTGGGTGCTGTTATTGCTGCCAACCCAGTTGTTCTGGACACCCGGCATCAGGTACTCAAAGTCGGTGGCGCGCCGTTGATCGGGCGTTCCCGAGCCGCCCTGCGACATCTGCAGGGGAAGGTTGGCGTACATCTGAAGCTCCATCGCGCCGCCGAGGGTTGCATCGGTGGTGGTGATGTTCGGAGGCAGGCTGGTCACGGTAACCGTCTCGTTGGCTGCTCCGACGGTCAGACTGATATTGAGCGCAATCTTCTCCAGAGCGTTGACGCTCACATTCTCCTGCACGAACTTCTCGAATCCCGCTGCGGTCACGTCGACGTTGTAGGCGCCCGGCGGCAGCGGGGTTACGGTATAGTCGCCGGCACTGGTGGTGCGGCGGATGGTGGTCTGCCTGGTGGCAAGCGCGGTGACGGTAACCGTGGCATTCGGGATCACGGCGCCCGAAGAGTCGGTCACGGTGCCTGTGATTTCCCCGTTGCCAGCGAGTTGTGCCCGCATAGGACCAGTACTGGCGACGAGGAGTGCTACCAACAAACTGAGCCAGAGGACGATGGGTCTTGAAGAACTCGAACGAGTCATGCGCGATGCCTCCCGAAGTATTCGAAATGACCCCTTGGTGCTCCCCGTTCTTGGATATTGCCCCTGGCACAACCGGACTGCCTGCCGGTTATGGTACAGAGGTATGACCATTTCGAATTTGCCAGAAAGTTTTCCATCCCCCTGCGGAGTTGTCAAGACTTTTGTGGTTTTTTTGACGCATGACCTGTTAGCGCAAGAGGTTTCGACTCCAATTCGCCGGAGGTTCGCCCGAGTTCCAATCTCCGCCCGGCAATCCAATCTCAAGCGACCACGGGTTCCGCTTGCGACCCGCCCCAAGTGGACGTCTGGGTCACTCCTGCTATGCTTTTCGAATCCGGGTACCGGCTGATCGACCAAACAGGGGAGCACCAACATGGTGAGAGTATCCAGCAAAGGAGTCGTTCCCGTCCGCCGCACCACTCTCACCGCCGCAGCCTTCGACCAGCTGATCTCTCATGTGGTGAACGGCGACTGGAAGGCGGGCGACCGCATTCCTCCCGAGCGCGATCTCTGTCAACAGCTCGGCATGGCTCGCACCTCTCTGCGGGAAGCCCTGAAAGCGATGGAGTTGGTCGGCATGGTCGACAGCCGTGTCGGCGATGGCACCTTTGTCTGCCCACGCTCGGAGTTCCTCTCCCGGCCGCTGCTGTGGGCGTTCACCGGAACGGACAGCGCAGAGTTTCAGGAGATTATGGAGGCCCGCATCATTATTGAAGAGAGCCTGGCTGCGCTCGCCGCGCAACGCGGAAGCGAGCAGGAGATCAAGGCGATCGGCGAGACGGTGCAGATGCTGCAGGACAGCATTGCCCGCGATGAACCCATCCTGGAAGTCGACATGGCCTTCCATCTTGCCATTGCGCGTGCCTCGCACAACAACCCGCTCGCGAATGCAGTCCAGCTCCTGCGCAACCTGATGCGCCACTGGCTGTTTTATAAAGTCCTTATACCCGAGGTGGCACCCCGGATATTCAAGCGCCACCTTGCCATCTATCGGGCCATCGCCCAGCGCAAGCCGAGCACGGCACGCCGTCAGATGCGCCTGCACCTGGAGGAAGCGACGGTCCTGGTTGAGCGTGTGATTAGGCAGCGTAAGCGGAAAAAACCGGCGGCCGGTTGAATGCCGCCCCGCAACCTAACCAACCTGCTTAAAGCCGAGTTGCAAAAAGGCAGCCAGCTTGGCAAGTTGAGCAGCATGATGCCCTACACCGATCGCACAGTGATGTGCCGGCCCCTGGGCATTCCATGCTTCGGCAAAGCGGCGCGCCCCGATCGAGAATCGGTATCTGCTGTTCGTGTTCCCGATCTCGAGGACCTCGCCGGGGATACTCTCGCCCTCCGCAACCAGGAGCTTGAAGCCGCATTTCGGATCTTCAACAACTGACAGCAACGTGACGGCCCCATATCTGACCGACATCTCAACCGAAAGGCCAGCGCCAACCTTGCCGTGGTACACGCGCAGTGGCCGGACGCGGATCTTGTCCTGAGCGATGCCGATGTGGCCGGGGCCATCGTGGCCCATCAGCACCAGGTCCGCGGAGAAGTCCATCGCGTAATACTCGGTGAAAGATCCGCCCGCACCCAGCAAATCCATAATTTTCATTGCGATTGCGTTCTTAACCTCATACTCCCCCGCTACGGGTACGTGGCGGCCGGTCAACATGGACGCTCCAAGAATGATGGAACTCATGGTGTCTTCATTTTCGGGAATACCAGTGCCCATGTAGTAGTAGGCCATCAACTGGAGGTCATTCTCGAATACAAGCTGGTCCAACGCCACGGCCGTTTTGGCGGCACGCTCGAGTTCCGCCCGCGGACAGTCCGCTTCCACCCTGAAGAACTGTTCGAACTCAGCGATCTTGACGCTGATTGCCGCAGACTCGACCGCGCGTCGCAGTGCAGTCAGTTGATCCACTTCGACGATCTCGACGTGGATGCCAAAGCGGCCGCTCACTTGAGCGAGGTCCGTCGCAATATCAAGCATGCCACTGTAGTAGTGGCCCATGAGCCCCATGCGTGAGTGACTGAGCGACTTCGCAACTTCGGCCGCCTTCATCCAGGCCTCGATCTGAGTCCAGCACTCCGGATCGTCGTGCAGCATCCCGGTGGCTTGAAAGAACAAGATGCCCAAGCGGGTCAACACATTGGCGATTTCAGGTACGGGGCAGGCATTGCAGTACGCCAGCCATTCGCCGGTCATCGCTGTACGGTCGCCCATGCTGTTGAATTGTGCATACCGGATCGCAGCCTCTGGCTGCAGGTTGAGCAAGAGAACCGGAACCTTGGCTCGCAGCACAACCGGGAGCACTGTTGAAGAGAGCGCATACGTCGTCGCGTAGATGACAAGCACATCGATATCCTGGCGACGGCACTCGTGGCCAGCGGAGCAGGCCTTTTGCGGGGTATCGATCAGGCCCAACTGAACAACGCTACGACCATTGGATGCAATCCTGGCCGCGACTACATCCAAGTATCCTTGAAGCCGCTCTTCAAGCCCTGCAAACTGTTTCCAGTAGGCCTCCAGGCCTATTCCCATCAGGCCAATTCGCAGGCAGTCGTCCACTTGATTCATTGATATATCATCCCTTGCAGAAGCCTCTTCCGGTTTCCATTCAACGCCTGGTTGCGGCACCCTGCGTAGCCTGCAGGATTGTCGGGCGCTCGATCTCCAACGAAACCGGGCCTGTCAGCCCGGAAGGCAGCAGAGGCGAGTCTACAGTGTACTTGCGGATGTTCGTCCTGGTGTAAGTGTGGGTCGCTGAAGGCTGAGCATCTCCGATAATCCGGTTTGGCCAGAGGTTGGTCACCTCGAGTTCGAGCGCATTCCGGCCTGGTAAAAGGCTGCCGGTAATGTCCAGCCGATACGGCATCGCCCATAGTGTGCCCGCATTCTTCCCGTTGACTCGCACTGTGCAAATCTCGTGCAGGCCGCTAAGCGTGAGGAAGACATGTTGGTTCGCGGCCGGCTTTATATCCACATCGGTCCGGTAGGTCGCCGTCCCGGAGAAGTAACGCACGCCAGGGTCTGCCGACTCCGACCAGGACTGAAAGCGGTTGAGCGGCTGCGGCCCGGCCGGGGCCCCCCGATCTGCCTGGAATTCGAGCGTCCACCCGGCCGCAGGAAGGTCCTGCGATTTCGGCGCAGCGATCTGAGCGGTCAACACCCGGCCGTCGGAGAGAGGCACCCGGTAGGTTCCCGCCTCTGCAAGTTCCAGCGCGAAACCGGTCCGCTCATCCCTGCTCACCACTGCCGACGCGATTTCATGGCCGTCCTTCAGAACCCCAGTCGCGTGCACGCTCTCCGGTCGCGCAAAGACGACAAAGACCGAGCCGAAAGGACCCAGGTGCAGGGGAACTGTTGTCCGCCCTCCCAGGGATTGGTAAATCATCTGCGGTGCGACATTACCGTCCAGGGCATTCCAGAGTTCGGGCGCGCGCCCCGCGACGCGAAAGGCCGCAACCGTGTCGACGGCCTGCGAACTCGTGTTCCGCACAAAGTAGATGTCCCTGGTTCCATCGGCCCGATGCACATAATCCAGGCGCCCAGAGGGGTCCTCGAAGTCGGGAACAATGTGCAGAGCCTCCAGTGCGGCCCTGCCATCCGCACCGCAAAACACCGTGCCCGAACCGTAGGTGTGCTGCGCTGCCCCGCACCCATCCCATAGGTCCTGCATCAATTGCGAGAATCGCCGCGCCGCTGCCTCGTCCACAATTCCGGTGGGTCCCAGCGGCGGCTCTCCGGCAAGCGTTCCCCCCTGGCGCACGTACTCCGCAATTCGCTCCAGCGAGGCTAGGCTCAGCCTGCGTCCCACCGGCATCACCAGCAGCCGGTATCGATTGCCGGCCGGCGAACTGAGAACGCCGCGATGCAACACGAGGTTGTGCAGCAACGCATCTTCGTCGGTCACATCGTAGTCGTACCCCGGAAGAACACGAGCCGGATCATCGCGCTTCAGTCGCACGAAGTTCGGAACTTCGTCGCCGTAGAAGTACAGGACATCGTCTACTGCGTGGCCCTGCTGCATGAGGAACTGGGAACGGTTGAGGTAGCGGAAGAACGGCTCTGACTGGTTCCACCAGGTCACGTTCGGATTGATGTGCGTGCCGGCGAAGTATTCAATGCCGGGCAAGCCAAATGCCTCCGGCTCCGAGGTGAACTCGTGCCACACCAGCCGGTTCATGCCCTCGGTCACTGCCTGGTCGAAGGTAGGCTTTAGATCGGTGGCAAGGGACTCGCTCCATTGCGGCCCGATGCTGGTCATGCCCTCATCCGCGGCGAACGGTTTGCCGTAGATGTCCGCGGCGCTCGCGGCCTCCTTGATGAAGAATCGGTCTTCGTCGCTCGAGCGGTGCTGATTGGACTGCGCCCAGAACTCGGTCTGCGGCATCGCCGACGAGCGGAAGGTTTCCAGCGCATCGACGGGAGCGCCGTGCGGGCCGCCGGATTCGCACTGGATTCCCAGGCCATATGCCTTGGCACGCGCAGCAAAGTGGTCAAAGTGATCGGTCAGCAGGTCGCCAACCGTTCGCCGCAGATCATTCAGAAAGCGGTCGCTAGTCGCGCGGTCGTCGACGATCCGTCCTGCGACGATCGGCAGGTAGCGGACCGGATCGTAACCCCGGCGCTTGCGAAACTCGGCCGCAAATCGTGCCGTCCAGTTGGTCCCGCCCGCCTCCCAGCTATCGGTCGCCAGGTTCACCAGGGTCGTTTTCAGATAAGGCCGGGACGCCTCCAGCAGAGGCGCGATGGTATGGTCCCAATAGGTGTCGAACGCGCCGCGATCGAGGTAGTCGATCGCCAGCCCCTGCCACGTGTCGCTGGAGGTGGACACGCGCACGTCGGAATCGGTGTAGCCGACGCGAAGAATCTCCCAGGTTCCTGCGCCCGGCGGGTGCCAGGTGGTGCGGCCCGCTTCATCCACCTGCGCGCTCAGGTCGATGACATCGTGTAGCTCCGTGTCCTGTTCGCCGGGAGTTGCGGGCGCGTCGTCCAGCAGAGGTTCCGACTTCGGCATCGAGATACCGGTTTCGAGCGACGCCGTCTTCGAGCGCAGCGATCGGATCGGCGCGCGCGAATCGCCCTTCATGCCCGGAAGGGCCGCGCCGTGCCGCAGAGGATAAGCGAGCACGGCAATCTGGCGATAGAAACCGTTCTTGACCGGCGGCATGGGCAGCACGCCGTCGAAGCTCTTGCCATCCTCCACGATGGTACGCGACCAGGTCAGCAGCTTGGACGCCTGCGCGGGCGTCACATCGGGGCCGCCGAGGTTCCAGCCGCTAACGACGTTCAGATTCACGTTAAGATGCAGCCGGTTCGCTGTCTTTAGCGCATGGACGTAGAGCCGGACCCATGGCTGGCTGCCGAAACGCGGGCCGGGCGGGACATCGTCGTTGCCGTTCTGGTTGGAGCCGTTGCCGTCGACCAGCAGCACGCCACCGAATCCTTTGCTGCCCATCTCGGTTAGGTCACGGGTAATGGTCGCTTCGGTCGTGTTGCCGTTAAGCCACCACCAGTAGCACCACAGCTTTGCCGTGGCCGGGGGATTCGCGAACTGTTTCCGCAGCGAATCCGGAGTGCCTGTCGATTGCGCCAATGCGCAAGCCGAGAGCGCGCCGGCCAGCAGCACGAGGCATAGCGCTTTCAGGAGACGCGTTCCTCGTGGAGCCGCCGGTTGGGAGATAGCAATCAATGGGTGCTCGGTCGTGAAGGGATGGACTTGCCGAAAGGGACCATTTTGCGGAGCAAATCGGCCGCCGGTGGTTTCCTGGTTTCTGAGGTCTTCTGGTTGCTCGCCATCTTGTCTCTCTCCATCATCGCAGTCGTTCAAAGAGTCTTCGCGGATATCGGCACGGGCCCGAATGCGGTCAGTTTCGGCGCACGCGGCAGCTCCCCATCGCGGTAAAGCGCGTTTCTCCGAGGCCTGCCCGTTCTACGCACAAGGACCGGGCGCCACGGAGAATGAGCGCCTGTAGTAGGCGGAGACGCTCTCGCTGCGGAGGAATTCATCATGGCTGGCCCGGGTCGACGTGCAACAGATGAGGCGAGAGCGATGCCCCCGCGCGCATCGAAGCGCGCGCGGGAGCCAGGTGGATGGAACCTAGAAGTTGAAGCGCGCGGTGAGCTGACCGATACGCGCATCGTTGGCCTGGACAAAGTAGCCGGTTGGGTTGGTCGGCGAATACGAACTGGAGGAAGATCCTGCGTTGGACGAACCAAGCCCTCCAGGACCGCCCCATTCGGGCGTATTGAGGACGTTGAAGAACTCGCCGCGGATCTCGAAGCTCATTCCTTCACGAATGGCGAACTGCTTGAAGAGCGACATGTCGACCAATGGGTGAAGCTGCTGACGAATATTGAGAACGGTGCTGTTGGACTGCGAGGTGTATGCCAACCGCGTAATAAAGGCAGGGTTTGGCGACGTCGAATCGCAGGCCGTCACCGTGTTGTACGTGTTCGTTTTGTCCAGCGTGGTGTTGACATTCGCCCAAACCGGTACCGTCGATCCAGTTGGAACGGTGTAGGCCTCATAGCAGGTGTTGTACTGACGGTGGAGCGACCAGTTCGGCTGCTTGTAATTGCCGATGATGTTGACGTTGCCGGGCGCGCCGAGCAGTGAGCCGTTTGAAAACCGCATCACACCATTCAACTTCCATCCACCAAGAACTTCCCGTCCGTAGATTGGCATCGAGTCGAAGTTGGGAAGTTCGTACGTCCCGTAGATAGTGCCGAAGAAACCCGGGGCACCATCCTGGACGTGGTCCAGTTGGCCGGTTACGGCTCCATAGTTGTCGAGGTAGCCGTTATGCAGCATCAACTTGTCCCAGGTCAGGTTGCCTGCGACGGTGTAACGATGCTTCATCGGCTTGGTGACCTGAATCTGCATCGCGTTGTATGGGGTAGAGCCAATCGGAGAGTAGTCCTCGGTAACCGAGCCGAACTCGGGATAGGGGAAATACAGCAGTTGCTGTTGGATGTTAGGGGCGTTATACGTGGTGGACTGCGGAATCTTGCCGGCCATTGGATTGGGTACCGATGCATTCAGGGCTAAGACCTCTGAGTAACCCTGGTTGTAATACGTCGCAGGCAGGAGGTTGATGTTGTGGTTGACCTCAAGATGGGTTGGCCGGGCACCGACGTAGGCAACCTGCACCACCAGGCTGTCGGGCAACTGCTGCTGTATGTTGAGCGTGAACTGGGTCATCCTTGGCTGCACGTGGCTTGGGTCGATAAAGGAGACGTTCTGCCCCAGGGCCGTGGACAGGCCGGCCGCACTGCCGGTGGGAAGCACAGCGCCGGCTGGGTATGGATTGCTCAGGGGGTTCACCGGCGTGTTGGTCACGTAGTTGTTGTAGCTTGTGGTCTGGGTGAAGCCGGTGCCGATGGGGCTCTCAAACGTATTGAAGTAAATGAGTCCATAGCCCGCACGGATAACCGTGTCATGCGCGACCTGGTAAGCCACGCCGACACGAGGCTGGATGGCCTTGTAGTTGGCAGGGTAGGGGTTGCGGTTGCTGCTGTTGGTGAACTGCAAGCCACCGTACAACGGCAGACCCGTGACAGATGACTGCAGCGGGTTGACGCAGGTAGTGCAGAAGGTGGTAACGAGTTTGTTGAACCGCTCGGTGTAAGGCGACTCGAGGTCCCAGCGCAGGCCGAGATTGAAGGTGAGCTTCTTGTTCACGCGCCAGTCATCCTGCACCCACGGCGCAATGTAAATCTGCTGGAGCGCGTACGAGGCTGCGATCGTATAGTTGGTGGATGAGAAGGTCCCGAGCAGGAGATCTGCAAAGGAGTCGCCGGAATTCACATCGCCCGTTTGCCAGTTCTGTTGCGTGAAGCGGCGATCGAAGTTGAACCCTGCGGTACCGCTGCCGTTGCCGAAGCCGCTCTCCGGGTTCTGCTGATTGTAGCGAAGAATGTTGCCCTCGAACCCAAAGCGAATGGAGTGGGTCTTGACGGTTTTGGTGGCGATTTCGTTCAGCGAACCCACCGTGCTGGTGCTGATCTGGCCGCCCGCGCCGGGTGCCAGACTGGCATAGCCGTCGCCGTTCGACGCGCCCGGGAAGGAGGCATACGGAAGGCCGGGCGACGAGATGCCGAGCGCGCCCAGGTTGACGTTCGCGTTGCCGGGATAGACCAGTCCAAAGGGGTGGACTTCAAGTCCCAGGCGCGAATCGAGCACAAAGCTCGGAGAGAACACATGCACCTCATCCATGCTGCCGCCGCGGGTATTGCGGAGGACGGTGTATCCGTAACCGTTGGGTCCGATTCCCTTGGGGAAGCCCTGCAGCGGGTAGCTCTGGGTAAGGCCGGCCTGGAAGTAGGTCGCGTTGATGGTGTCGTTCGCGCCGAGTTTATGATCGATGCGGACGTCCCACGACGGGTAGTTGCTGCGATACGACGTTTGGGTCGATACGTAGTTTGGCGAAGTTGTGGGGCCGGCGCCGGCTACGTTCAGCGCAGGATAGTAGGTGGCCAGGGCGGCGCCGGGGATCGAAATCGCCGAGGCGATGTTGTTATTGGCGAAGTACTGGGTGCGGTTGCCGTTGGAATCAATCGGGGAATTAGGCATGTAGAGCTGAATGCCTGAGGTGCAGAGGCCCGCGCCGTTGAAAGTGTTGCAAAGACCCGAGAAGTCACCCTTCAAGTCGGCAGCAGTTGGAACCCGCGAGGAATAGTTGATGGCCGTATGCGATTCGTAACGCTCGTAGGCGACCAGGAAGAAGGTCTTGTCGTGGCCGTCGTACACCTTGGGAATCCATACCGGACCGTCGAACACAAAGCCGGTCTGGCTCAGTTGGTCGTTATTGCGGGCCTGGTTGAGATGGCTCTTTTCCGAAGTGTTCGCGTTGATATACGTGTCTTGAAAGGCATAGTAGGCTGCGCCGTGGAACTTGTCGGACCCAGACTTAAGGATGGTGTCGGTGACGGTGCCGCTGCCATGTCCCACCTGGGCATCGAAGATCGACTGCGTGACCTTGACCTCCTGCACAGATTCCGGAGAAGGGGTAAATCCGGAGTAGGTAACACCGGAGAGACGCTCGGGAGGATCGTTCGGAATGCCGTCCAGGGTGACTCGATTGTGGCCGCCGCTTCCATTGGAGACAGTCTGGATCGGTACACCGCTGAAGGGGTTGGTGAACTGGCTCGACTTGCCCTGGAAGTATCCGCCCGATCCGCCGTTAATGACGCCGACGGTGAGAGTTACCAGGACGTTCGGGTTGCGGCCATTGTTCGGCAGATCCGTGACTTCCTGATTGGGAATCGTCGTCGAAAGACTTGGAGACTCCGTATCCAGCAGCTGAGTGTTTTCCGTCACGATGACCGTTTCCGTCTGGCTCCCAACCGTGAGAGTGAAATCGGCACCTACGGTCGCGCCGGCAGTCAGTGTGATTCCGGTACGTGTCTCAATGCGGAAGCCCTTGGCCGTAACGGTGATGCTATAGACATCGGGAGTCAGGGACGGGATGGTGTAGTCGCCCGCGCCGTTGGTGGCCCCTTTTGAGACGAAGTTGGTGGTGGTGTCGGTTGCCGTCACAGCGGCGTCGACGATCTTCGCGCCGCTAGAATCCGACACGCTGCCGCTGATTGTGCCCAGATACTGTTGGGCGCTCGCGGAGAGCGTCAACCCAAGACTGAGCATAAGCACGATTGCGAAACTGGTAACGAAGTTGCGAAAGCGGGTGTTTGCCACAAGAACCTCCAAAAATTATGAAGCGGAGACTATTTTTAATGCGCGAAGTTGAACCCTCACGACGATGTCAGTCGGAGCCGGGGCACAACTGTGCAGCGTTTTGCAGATGGTTGTATAGTGGAGCGTGGGTTGAGGGCAAACAAGTTAATTTACCGGAAGCAGCACATAAATTAACCGTAAGAAGCTCTGCGGATGAGATTTCGTTTCATATATTTGCGACCCATAAAGAGCCGCGCGGGCGAGACGTCCAGTTCGCGTGCTACACTTGTCGCCGCCGCCGGATTGCGTGAGTTTCTATGGGTTCAATTGCAAACGCCCCGTCAGAAGTGGGCCTGGGTCAACCGACCATTGACGAGCGGCGTGCCCTCATCGGGCGCGTGGCGGCCAGTGCGCAGTTCGCGCGATCGGTCCGGCTGCGCGACTTTCTGTTGTATGTCGGCAACCAGTCATTAAAAGCGGGCTGCCCGGAGATTCATGAGCAGGAGATCGGTGCCAAGGTATTTGGCCGGTCCCTGGCCTACGATCGCAGCCAGGACAACATCGTTCGGGTAAACGCGACCGAGTTAAGGAAGCGAATCGATCAGTACTTCGCGACCGAAGGCGCCCACGAAACCCTGGTCCTCGAAATCCCGCGGGGAGCCTATAAGCCGGTCTTCCATCGCCGGACGCTCCAAAGCACCGGCAAATCGGAACTCGCTCTTGGTCCTCAATTCCCGGCACTGGTCGGGCACGGGGATGTCATCCCGGCCACAACCGCAGTTCCGCGCCGCCGGACCTCTATTTTCTGGGCAGCGCTATGTCTCTCGCTTTCGGTTGCCTGCATCGTCTTGATTCAGCAGAACCGGTCCATGCGAAAGGCGCTCAACACGTGGGATGGAAAACCCGCGCTGGCTGCCTTCTGGGGCGACTTCCTTCGCTATCATCAACAAACGGATGTCGTGCTTCCGGATGATTCACTCAGTCTGATCACCGATCTGGTGCATCACCCTATCGCCCTTGGCGACTACTTGAACCGCAACTATATGCGCGAGGTCGAATCTTCGGACCTCAGTCCCGATCGGAAGTTCGATCTGGAGCAGGTCTACTCCCACAACCTGATCACGTTTGGCGGAGTCCGCGCCGGGCAACAGATGCTCGCGCAGATTCCTACGGCGTCTCCAACCCACCTCACCCTCTCCCGCTATTACACGGCCGATGCAGTTAAACGCAACAACGTGATTTTGATCGGCGGCAAGAAGGCGAACCCATGGGTTCACCTCTTCGATGACCAGATGAACTTCGTCACCGACTTCGATAGCGGACGCTCGCAGGCATTCGTTGCCGACCGTCATCCCAACCCCGGAGAGCAGTCGCGCTACGAAGTGTCCTACGACCCCAACGCCCTGGTTGGCTACAGCGTCATCGCGTACCTGCCCAATCCCGGCGGCACCGGCAACGCCATCATCCTCGCGGGCACCGATTCGGACGCGACCGATGCGGCAGCGGAGTTCCTGACCTCGGAAGCCGACCTGGAGAAGTTCCAGAACACCCTTCACGTCAAGACGCTCCCTTACTTTGAGGTCCTGCTTAAGACCTCCCGTCTCAGCGGAACTTCGCTAAGCTCCGAGCTTCTCGCCTACAGAACCTATCCGGGCCTTCACTAACCATGGACCCAGGGCGGCCATCGCCGAGCGCTACGTCGGTGGCGTAAAGTCGGTTCCTCAGAAAGCGACATTCGGCGAGGCACAGGGGCGAATCAGGCGTGGCGGCTGCGCGTGAGGCGGTAGTAGATGGCCGGCGTGACCACCAGCGAAAGGACAACCGAGATCAGCAAGCCGCCAATGACCGCGATGGCAAGCGGCTGCAGCATTTGCGAGCCGGCGCCAAGGGCAAAGGCCAAAGGAAGCATGCCGCAGACCGCGGCGAGCGCGGTCATGACGATGGGGCGAAGCCGGCGCTGGGCGGCGTGCAGCATGGCTTCCCGGGCCAGGTCGCGCGGCTCGCCGTCGGCGGCGGGCTGGTCGTATTCGACGCGGGCGCGGAACTTCTCATCGGCGTCGAGCAGCAGGATGCCGTTCTTGGCGACGATGCCGATGACCATGATGAGGCCCATGAAGCTGGCGACGTTGAAGGTGGTTTGCGTGATCAGGAGGGCAAGCACGACTCCGGAGATGGAGAGCACGGAGCTGGTGAGGATGGCGATGGGCGCGGAGAAGTTGCGGAACTCGGCCAGCAGCACGCCGAAGACGAGCGCAAGAGCGAGGATGAGAACGCGCAGCAGGTCGTGAAACGATTGCTGCTGCTCCTGGTAGGTGCCGCCGTATTCGACACGGACGCTGGATGGAATGTGGAGCGCCTTGACCGTGGTTTGCACCTGCTGCATGGCTGAGCCGAGGTCTGAGCCCTGGAGGCGCCCGGTGACGGTGATGAGTTGCTGCAGGTTTTCGCGGAGGATCTCGTTCTGCGGCGGAAGCTGGGCAACGTCCGCGAGCGAACCAAGCGAGGCGGTGTGGCCGGTGCTGGAATTGAAGACTGTGTTCTGGATGGAATCGAGGGAGGCGCGGGCGTCGTCGGGCAGACGGACGCGGATGGTATACGGCCGACCATTGACTATCATGGGATTGGCGGTGGGAAGGCCGTCGAGAATGGCGGTGGCATCATTGGCGACCTCGGCGGGGGTGAAGCCGAGACGGGCAGCGAGCACGGGATCTACCTGAAAGTTTGTGGCAGGGCCGGAGATGGTGTTGTCTACACCGTTTTGCGTGTCGACGACGCCGGGAATCTTCTGAATGGCCGCCTGAACGCGTGGGCCGAGCTGATTGAGCAGTTGCGTGTCGCTGGAGAAGAGCTTGATAACGATGTCTTCGGGCTGGTTGGACAGGTCGCCGATCATGTCCTGAAGCACCTGTATGAACACGATGTCGAGGGCGGGCTCGGATTTGAGGATGCGGGCACGGACGTCGGCCATCACCTCGTCGATGTCGCGGTTGCGTTTGGTTTTGAGCCGGACCGTGAAGTCTCCGCTGTTGGCCTCGGTGACTGCGGCGAGGCCCATCTGGAGGCCAGTACGGCGTGAGGTGATCTCGACTTCCGGAGTGCTGCGGAGGATCTGCTCGACGTGTTCGAGGATGCGGTTGGTCTCAGCGAGTGAGGTGCCCGCGGGGGTTAGATAGTCGAGGATGAATGCACCTTCGTCCATCCCGGGAAGCAGGTCGGAGCCAAGTGCGTTGTATGCGAAATAGGTGGCGACGATGAGGCCGAGGCAGACCAGCGCCAGGGCGAGGGGGCGAGTGAGCGCCCAGGTGAGGATGCGGGCATGAGTTGCGAGGATGCGCCGCATGACCGGGCCGTCCCCATGTTCTGGGTGGGCGGCTTCGGCGGCCTCGCTCGGGAGATGTCCTGCAATGGTGGAGGGTTCGCCTTGGAGGATTGCGGGATGGTCGACAGCTTGGCCACGAGAAAAGAAAGGGAACAGAGGCTTGCGGGTTTTCGCGGCGGCCGGCTTGCGATCGCCGAGCAGCGACAGCGACAGCGCGGGCGTGAAGGTGACGGCGAGCGCGAGCGAGGTGAGCAGTGCCGCGGTCATGGTCACGGCAAGCGCGCGGAAGAAGCTGCCCGTAACTCCGGTAACCGCAATCAACGGGAGAAAGACGACGACGGGTGTGATGGTGGAGAAAATGAGCGGTGTGGCGATCTCATGCAGCGCGAGCTGGATTGCGCTGGTGCGAGATTGACCGGCGTCGCGATGCACGACGATGTTTTCGACGACAACGATAGCGTCATCAATAACCAGGCCGATTGCGGCGGCGAGACCGCCAAGCGTCATCAGGTTGAAGGACTGCCCGATGGCCCAGAGGAAGAGAATTGTGACGGCTACGGTTACAGGAATAACGAGGCCGGCAACGAGCGAGCTCGACCAGTCGCGGAGGAAGAGGAACAGAATGATGCAGGCGAGCACGAGCCCGATGAAGATGGCGTCGCGTACGCTGGCGATGGACTCGCGGACCAACTCGGACTGGTCATAGAAGGGCACCAGGTGGGTGCCTGCGGGCAAAGTCTCGCTCAGTTGAGCGACTTCGACGGCAACATCGTTGGCGACCTGGACGGTGTTGGAGGTTGGCTGACGCGCAATGTTGATGAGAACTGACGGCACGCCGTTGGCGGTGACGGTGGTGTAGAGCGGCTGGGTGCCGGAGCGCACGTCGGCCACATCCGAGATGCGGACGGGAGCGCCGCTGGGCGTGGTCTTGACGACGAGCGAGGCGAGGTGCGCGGCATCGTGAGCCTGCGCTCCGACGAGCGCAAGAATCAACTCATGGTCGGCCTCGTAGAGGCCGGGCGAATCGATAATGTTGGAGTTTTCGACGGCGTTGACAAGGTCGGTTACAGTAACGCCGGAGTTCTGCAGGCGAGCCAGGTTGGGAACGATGTGGTACTCAGGCACCTGGCCGCCCTGGACGGTGACGGTCGAGACGCCATTGACGCGGTTCAGCGGCGGTTTCAGGTCGTAGGTGGCGATCTCCCACAGGCGCGTGGGGGAGACGGTGGCCGCGCCGCGATCATCCGCAGTGAGTGCGTAGCCGAGGATGGGAAAGGTGGCGAACGTGAGCCGGTTGGTGGTGATGACGGCGGTCGCCGGCAAGGTCTGGCGGACCTTGGACAAGGCTGCGTCCGCCAGCTGCAGGGTTTGGAACATGTTTACGTTCCAGGCGAAGAAGAGGCTGACTTCGGCGGTGCCGCGCGACGTGGTGGAACGGACCGTCACTAAGCCGGGAACGCTGTTGACGGCGTCCTCAATCGGCTTGGTAATCATTACCTGCATCTGCTCCACAGGCATCACGCCGTTGTCGACGCCAATAACGACGCGGGGAAAGTTCGTATCCGGGAAGACCGAGATCGGCACCTGAAACGCGGCGTAAACTCCAGCGAGGACGAGAACCGCGACCAGGAAAAACACCGTGCGCGCCATCCGCGAGAGCCAGAAGCTCGACTCCTGCGACGGTGCGGAGGCTTGGGCAGAAGCGGGCTGGCTCACTTGTCGTCCGCATCCTTTCCCTTGCCGTCATGTGCATTGGAGGTAGCGCTGGGGTCGGCGCCGATCTTGACCTTGGTGTTCTCGTCGAGGCCATAGGCGCCGGTGGAGATGACCATGTCAGACGGAGTGAGGCCGCTGAGAATCTGCACGGAGCCGGCATTCTGGATCCCGAGCGTGACCGCTTTCTTGTGCGCGGTAGCGTCGGGCGCGATGACCATGACGAACTTGCTGCCGCCGTCCGGGCTGGTTTGGATGGCATCCGCCGGAACCGTGAGAGCGTTTACGACGGTGCGGCCGGCGATCGATGCGTGAACGGGTGTGCCGGCCTTGAGCGTACCCTTGGGATTCTCCACGCGCAGCCAAACCTCGACCGTGGTGCTGCCGGGATCAAGCGCCGGGCTGATGAGGGAGACATTCGCGGGGACGGGTTCGGCGATGCCCGGAACGGTGAGGGTGGCCGCTGCGCCAAGCGCCAACTGCTGAGCTTGCATCTCCCCGAGGTGCAGCTTGGCGATGAGTGCGGAGGTGTCCATGACGGTGAGCAAGGGAGTGCCCGCGGCAGCGGTCTCGCCGGCAAAAAGCGGCCGGTCGGTGATCACGCCGGAGATGGGGCTGCGGATTTCGGTGTAGCTGAGTTCAGCCTGCGCGCCGAGGTATTTTCCCTTGGCGGAATCGAGGTTGCCCTGCGCGGTTGCGAGGGCCGCCTTGTGGCTGACGTTTTCGAGCGACCCGAGGTGCTGCTTCGCGATGTCAGAGGCAGCTTGCGACTGCACCAGCGTCGCCTTCGCAGTATCGAGCTCGCGGCCGGGTATCGCGCCCTGCTTGAACAGTTCGACGCGCGCGTTCACGATGGATTGGCTGAGATCGAGATTCGCCTTCGCCTGGGCAACATCGAGTTTGGCTCGGGTGAGGTCTTCCGGGGCCGTAGCCTTGGTTGCGGTTTCGAAGGTGGCTTGAGCGGCCGTGTAGCTGCCCTTGTTGTCCAACTCGGCGGCGGAAAGGTCGCTATTTTCAAGCGTGGCGAGAAGTTCGCCCTGGTGAACGCGCGATCCACGCTGCACATAGAACTTCTTGACCGGCTCAGTCACCTTGGGCGCGATGGCCGCCTGGGCGAGCGGCGAAAGGATGGCGTCGGCAGATATCCGGTCGGAGATGCTTCCTTGCCCGGGATAAGCGGCCTGGACGTAAACCTCAGGCGTGGGCGTGACTTCGGCCTTCTTGCACCCAAGCGGAAGCAGAAGTGAGGCGCAAAGCAGAACCACCGACCGACTAAGAATGCGCGGCGCGCGGGTGGGAACGGTTTGTGGGGGCGTCGTCATTTAGAGTGTTCCTGTCAGCAGCTGAAGATTCGCGAGTGCGGCTTGATAGCGGACTATGCCATCCTCCCGGGCAAGCTCGGATGCGGTTAGCGAGTTCTCCGCATCGACGACTTCAAGGATGGCGGTCTCGCCCGCGGAGTAGCTAAGCCGCGTCAGCCGCAAGCTTTCGGCCGCGGTGGCGGCGCTTTGGTTCAGGCTGTCGAGTTGGTTGTGCGCGCCCACAGCCTCGGCATAGTCCTCTTCCAGCGCGGCGATGAGTTTGCGCTGGGTATTGGTCAGGTTGACGCGCGCCACATCACGGTCGATCTCACTCTGCCGCACTTTGTCGTGGGTCGCGAACCAATCCCAGACGGGAATGTTCAGGGTGGCGCTGGCGGAGTAGCCGAGGTTATGACCGCCGTCGGGGGCATTGGCGGCGAACTGTGCGGCATCGATTCCATAGCTCAAGTTCAGCTCAAGCTCGGGGAGATACGCGGAGCGGGCAGCGAAGACGTTCAGGTCGGCGAGGCGAGAGCTGGCGAGTGCACTCTCAAGCTCAGGATTGCGCTTTGCCAGCGCCGCTTCCACGTCGGCGCGGGCCGGCACAGCGGGCGGCGTATCCGGAACCATGAGGGTGTAGGGCGTGCGCGGATCGGGAAACAGAAGGACAGCCAGTTCCAAGCGGGACTTATCGGTCTGGAGGCGGGCATCGGCCAGGTCGCGGTCGCGCTGCTGCTGTTGAAGCTGAGCTTTGACGACGTCGGCATGAGCGACCTCGCGGGCCGTCTCGCGCTGCTGGGTTAGGTGGGTCAGGCTGGCAGCTTCCTGGGCGGCGCGCTGGGCAACGGCCAGCCGGCGGTCGGCGACCGCAGACTCATAGAAGAGGCCGGCCACGCTGGCAACCAGGCCACGGCGCGCGACCTCAAGCTCCGCAGTCGCAAGCGCGAGCGAGGCGGACGCGCGGCTTACCGCATTCAGTTGTTGCGCACCGATTGTCTCGGTAACGCTGCCCTGGCTGACGTATTCGTGAACCTGATTGTTGGCGATGAAACGGACTGGCGCTGTGACTGAAGTGCTGCCCGCACTGGAGTTGGCGGCACAGATCTTATTGGTGCTGGGGCAGCGGTTCGATTCGGTGTAAAGGTACTGGTTGTTGTATACGACGCTCGGCAGCAGCCCAGCGCGGGCGATGGATTGATCGAGGGCTGCATTCTTGCTGGCCGCAACCGCGGCGGCGAAGGTCGGTTGGTTGGCGCGGGCGCGGGCGATCGCGTCGTCCAGGCTGATGGCGGGAAGCGACGGCTGCGAAGGGGCTGTCGCTGCTTGCCGCTGCGCGAATGCCCCAGACGTCACAGCCGCGAGACAAATGAGGTGCAGGAGGGGCTGGTGTTGGCGCGGAACGCTTAATCGTGCACAAAGAAATGGCATAGGACTTATTTGCGACCGCTGAGGCAGAACCGAAAGCACCCAGGTCTACGATCGCTCCAAGTATAACTGTGCCAGCATGGGCTTAAGTAGAGCTTAAGCTGCGCATGAGAAGAGTAGATTGGCTATTTATGAGAGTGCTGGTGGTGGAGGACGAGGTCCGGCTCGCAAACAACATCGCAGAAGCGCTACGCGAGCGCTGTGGGTTTGCGGTGGATTGCGCGGAGAATGGCGCGGACGGGGCTGCACTGACCGAGTTCCAGCACTATGATCTGCTGCTGCTGGACCTGATGCTGCCGGGTCTGGACGGCCTCGGCATCGTCCGTCAGGTGCGCCGCCGGAAGGACATGACGCCTATTCTGATTCTGACCGCGCGGGACGAGCGTTCCCAGGTGGTCGAGTTGCTGAACGCAGGGGCGGACGACTACCTGACCAAGCCATTTGACCTCGGGGAACTGCTGGCGCGGGCCAAGGCTCTGATCCGCCGCGGCAAGGGCGCTTCGCACCCGGTTCTGACTGCGGGCAGAATCAGCGTGAACACGGTCGAACAGACCGTCCGCTGCGCAGGCCAGTTGATCGATCTCTCGCCGACCGAGTATCGCCTGTTCGAGTATCTGATCTTCCGGCCGCGCGCCATCGTCTCCGCCCGCGAACTGCTCGAACATCTTTACGACTACAACTGGCAGCATCACTCCAATGTGATCGAGGCGCACATCTCCAACCTGCGCAAGAAGCTGCGCTCGGTCGGCGAAGAGACCTCCATCGCGACCATCCGCGGCCGAGGGTATCGTCTGGAAGCGCCGGAGAAGCAGCTATGAGGGAGACTTCGCTCAGCCGTCAATTGATTGCCGGAGTTCTGCTGGCAGAACTGATCTGCGCCGCGCTCTTTTCCGCAGTAGCCATCGGCCACGAAATGCACGGCCGCAGGCGCGCCTTCGACGTCATGCTGCGCGGCCGCGCCGACTCGTTGCTGGGAGCAGTGCAGGACGCCGAAGACCCCGAAGACAACGTCACCGTCGACCCCACCGAGTTGGTCCTTCCCCTACAGGATGTCTACGAAGTAGTCAGTCCGTCCGGACGCGTACTCGGTCAAACGTCTGCCGCCTCTGCTGCGCTGCTCGCAGCTCTTAGCTCTTCCCATTCGCCCGGCTACTTTGACTTCAAAGTCAAAGGAGCGTATTACCGCGCCGTCCGCTTTGATGGGGTTCGGATCGTCGACCGCGAAGAAAAAGGGGGATATCGCCGCCCCGTAACTGTCCTGTACGGGTCGCCGACCAGGGACCTGTGGCACGAAGCGGTAGAGGCGGTGAGGTTCTATGTTCTGTCCGGCGCGCTGCTGCTGGCGATTACGGGGGTGGCCCTGGTATGGTTCCTGCGCCGCCGGCTTTCGCCGTTGCAGGAGCTTGCCATAATCGCCGGCCGGGTCTCGACGCGCTGCTGGGAGTTTGTGCCGACTGGATCGGTGCTGCGCACTGCCGAACTTGCGCCGATCGCTCTCTCCATTGAAGAGCTGCTCAAGGGACTGCGTCAGTCCTTCGAGCGCCAACGCCAGCTTACGGGAGACGCCTCTCACGAGTTGAAGACATCGATCGCAGTATTGAAGTCCAGCCTGCAACTGCTGGCCATGAGCCCGAGAACGACGGAGCAGTATGAGTATGGTTTGGAGAGCCTGCTGATGGACACCGAGCGCATGGAAGGCCTGGCCAACCGCATGCTGACGCTGGCGCGGCTGGAAGAGGCGCCAATGGAGCAGGGCGAGACGAGCGAACTACAGTCGGCAGTGCGAATCGTCGCAGAACGGCTGCTCCCGCTGGCTGAACTGAAGCAGGTCCGGCTGGATGTAAGCGGGGAAGAATCGGGGAAGGTTGCGATGCAGGCCGACGATGCGGAGGTTCTCTGCTCCAACCTGATCATGAACGCCTTGCAGCACAGCCCGCCGCAAGGGTGTGTCACCATTACCGTGGACTCGCGAGACGCAGTGACCGAGTTGCGAATCGTGGACAGAGGCGAAGGTATCCCTGAGGTCGCGCTTCCCCATGTCTTCGATCGCTTCTACCGCGCCGATCGTTCGCGCAGCCGCAATAGCGGCGGAGCAGGACTCGGCCTCTCCATCTGCAAGGCCATCGTCGACCGCTCGAACGGCACAGTCCGAATTCAGAGCACGGTCGGAATAGGCACGCAAGTCACGGTGACTTTGCCGCAGAGCAAGACGGCATGACCCTTCATGGTGGCGCTTTGCCGAAATCACGATCTACGCTTAAATCATTCAGGGGCGGTAGCCGTAACGTCCATACTGGCTGGCCAACTCCACGATGGCCCGGGTGAGTGCATCCCCGTCTTCGCGCTGTGTCAGTCGATAGCGTTCGGTGCCGCGTGGCTGGTTCACCAATCGGCACGCTCGCCGTTCACTCATGCCTTGTTCCTGCGCATGATCCACCGCACAGCGCCGTCGATCCGGGCTTAGAAGTTTCCCGCGGCGCTTGACGGCCTCGCGTAGTGGTGAGATTTCTATATTTGATACGGCGTCCGGCAAGGAACTCACGTCATTGCCGATCGGCCAGGGTGTCGACGATCTTGCCTTTGATCCCGCAAGCCGACGCCTCTACGCGCCTCGTCAGAATGAGATCCGGGCAGCAAGCTGCAACTGGCGTGGATTCTGGCCCCTCTGGTTTGCCGACGAAATCTGGCCGGAAGTCGTTGGCTGGTCGGTAAATGCCTGGGGCAGGTCGAAATTCGGTTTATTGAATAGGTTGAACGACTCCGCTTCAAAGGTCAGTGTGGCGCGCTCGGGCATCGCAAAGTGCCGCAGCAGCGAAATATCGAAGGACCCATAGCCAGGCCCCAGAATGGAGTTCCTGCCTGCATCGCCGTACGTATTGGGCGCCGAGTCGGCGAATGCGCATGGATTGAACCACTGCGTGGCCGTGTGGACCGGCCCCGTCGGCGCAACGCATGTGGGGTTTGCCGCCACCTGCCCGCTCTTGAATGGATCGCCCACCCGATTCGGCCGGTTCACGCCGCTCTGGCCCGGAGAGTTGGAATCCCCAGTATTGGCGTTGTCCGTCGAGATCATCGGCGTAAACGGCTGCCCGCTCTCCGCCGTCGCAATCCCCTGGAACTCCGTGTTTCTGGTCCAGCGATTGCCATGCGGCAAAGTCACAATATACGCGACCACAAAATGATGCCTCATATCGAAGCTCGAAGGCCCGCGCTCTGCAGCAATGTCATGGCTGTTCTGCGGAAAATTCTCATCGGCAGTGTCGTTCAAAAACGCCGACTGCGAGTCGATCGAATGCGAGTAGGTGTAGGAACCCCACAGCGACAGCGCCGAACTGACCCGCCCCGTAAAATGGGCCTCGAACGCGTTGTAGTTGGACGACCCCTCCGACTCGATATAGCCGATACTGCTGTACGCGGGGTAAGGCCTGCGCGCCTGAAGGTTGTCCTGATTTCCCGTCGGCGACAGCGTCGGTTGATTCAGATCGCTGACACGGATCAGGTGGGAACCGGTTGTCCCCACATAGCTCAACGTCAGCGTTCCACGCTTGCCCATGCTTCCTTCCGTAGTCAGGTTCCACTGCTGCATATACGGAGTAATAATGTTCGGGCTAAGCGCGCTCAACTGCGCCGGCGGAGTAAAACCGGCGCTCGAAGCGAAGGGATCCTGCAGCGTCAGCAGCGAGGTCGCGGAAGGCGTATAGATGCTCAGCGTAAATTGTGGAGGGTTGAAGTACGCCGACGACCCGACAATAAACATGCCCGCGTCGTAATACAACCCGTAACCGGCCCGCACCACCATGTTCGGCGCAACGCTCCATGCCAGCCCAACCCGAGGGGCAAAGTTCTTGTAGTCCGGGCTAAAGCCGGAGTCGGTCACCCCGTTCGTGCCCACCTGCACAATCTGCCCGGTCTGCAGGTTTAGCTCCGACATAGCGTTCTTGGGATCGGTGGCCGGGCTATTGAACTCATACCGCCCGCCCAGGTTCAGCGTCAGGTTGCTGCGCAGCTTCCAATCATCCTGAATATAGATGTCGTAACTGGATGAACGCAGGCGGATCGGATTATTCACCTGCGCTTGGAGCCCCAGAGACGGATACCCCAGCAGAAGGTCGCTGATGGGGGTGCCGGAAATGCCGCCAAAGAAGGACAATGACCCTCTCGCGAATTCATCCAGGTTGCCGTTCAATTGCAGCTTGCGGATCTCCCCGCCCAGCTTGAAGGTGTTCTTCCCACGAACCAACGTATAGTTGTCGCCGGCTTGATAGGTATTGTTGTGATTTAGGTTCGGGAAGTTTGGACTGTCTCCCACTTGGGCGAACCCAGGCACTGAGATCTCCGGATAGCCGTAGTCCCGCGGAGCTACATTGAGCCAGCTCACGCCCCACAAGCTGCCCACATTGGTCTGAGCGTTCTGCACCAGGAAGCCCCTGGAGAAGCGGTTGAATCCGAAAAATGCAGAGTTGATCGCCTTCGCCCCGATGGTGTGCTGCTCACGCACCAGCGCATTATGGCCATGGTCGTCAATGGAATCGCCAAAGCCCGGCACTTCGTCTGCAGAGGTCCCCTGGAAAGGCTCGAAGCGGTTCACGATACCCATGCTGTACCGTAGCGTCAGCTCATCGTTTGCTGAAAGCTGATGATCGCCCCGGAAGGTATTTTGCACATGGTTCTCAGGCTGGGACGGTTGCCCAAGGTAATTGTTTCCGCCGGTAAGATTACACTGCGGATAACTAGGATAATTACACTCGGGATATAGCTTCAGAATGTCGCTCGCGATCGGTGAGACCGGAACTAGATTGTTTTGAAACGGCATTCCGGTAAGTGGGTTGGTGATCGGGCCCGCCAACGCTCCCAAATTCCCTTCGCGCTCAGCGTCCGTCGGCACTACGGCTTCGTCGCTCTCCCACTGTCGTTGCCGGTAAAAATCGGTGTTCGCGAAGAAAAATGTCTTGTCCTTGCGGATCGGGCCGCCAACCGCCGCGCCAAACTGGTTGCGGATAAACGGCGCCTTGGCAAAGCCGGCGCCATCGAAGTAGTTGCGCGCGTCCAGCACCTTATTCCTCAAATACTCATACCCAGTAGCATGGAAGTCGTTTGTTCCCCGGCGCGTGATCACGTTGACCTGCCCGGCGGCGCTGCGGCCATACTCCGCATCGTAGCTGCTGGTGTCCATCTTGAATTCCTGAACGCTGTCGACGGCCGGCTCCACCGCGTAACAATTCACGTACGGATCATTGTTATCGACGCCGTCCAGCAGAAAATTGTTGAACTCTTCCCGCCCTCCGTTTACCTCCATCGACACGCTGCCATAGGAGGAGTTTTGCGACCCTTCGACGGATGGAAATGCTCCGGGAGCGAGCAGCGCAAGTTGCAGGAAATCGCGCTGGTTCAAAGGAAGCGTCTCGATCAGTTGTTGATTGATCACGGCTCCAACGTCGGCTGCCTCCGTCTGTAGGGAAGGCACCGGAGCGCTCACCTCGACTCGCGTCTGCGGGCCTCCCACCATGAGACTAAAGTCGAGCTTCAGAGTTGTGTCCACTGCCAGCGACAGGCCGGACCGAGTCACCTGCGCAAATCCAGGAGCTCTGACAGAGATGGTGTAGACAGCCGGCGCCAGGCCAATCACGGAATAGCGTCCGGTAGCGTCCGTCGACACGTTCCGCACCAAGGCATCCAGTTTATTTGTCAGCGCGACCTGGGCTTCGGGGATCGCCCTTCCGGCAGGGTCAAAGACATGGCCTGATATGGAACCAGCCGTCACCTGTGCCGGGAGAACGCCGGGACGCGCCAGAAGCAGAAGTAGCACAAGAACGACAACGGAGGTATTGCTTCGTCCCGAGCCCATTGGAACCCCCACTAACTGTTTCTGGCTACAGTTTGTGTTCTGAAATTGACCGATTCCTCACAAGGTTCCAGCATGATGAACCGATTGCGGCAGAAACTATCGTGCGCCGCTTGCGCTGGCCTCAAGGGGCCTCCAGCGGAGCGGGTTTGAAGGTCCAGGTCGCGCCAACGTCCTCCATTGGGCGGGTCTTAGGATATACCTCCGCTACTGCAGGAAACATGTACGTCATCCTTACTCTTAGCTTCGCCTCCGGCGAGGGGCTTACCATGGCCTGCGCCATCAAACGAACAAACTGCGCCGAGTTCACCGCAATGCCATCCAACAGCACCCCGGGGGGAATCATATTATGTGGCATGGGATCGGCCTTTTCGTCATGTAGCACCGGTGCCAGTTGACTGCATTGCTTGGCGATCGACGCGACACTCACATCGCCAATATTAGGTCCATGCCCCTGCACCATTTCGCCTGGCCCATATACTCTCACGACCTTGACTGACTGCGGCAGCTTACCTGTCCGGTCAAGCTCAGCCAGCGAGTCGGTCATCACTTGAAATGTTTCCGCTAAAGACAGGTAGTGTCCATCCGCCAGAAGATAGCTGGGAGGGAAAGTATCATTGCCCCACTTGGCCAGCATATCGCTCAAGGCTGCCTGCAATGCCGTAACCGATATCGAGAAGCCGGTGCTGGGCTGCGTCATCCGTTCCAGGTCGCTATTCGACACAAACCGGCTCCCTGCCGTCGCCGGCAAATAGTCCCCCGCCAGCCATTTCAAAGCGGCGTCTTCCTTGGCATAGATCGCATTCACTTCGTCTGCACTTAATCTCGCTTCCGCAGGCAACTTTGGACTGTTGGGATGAGCATACGCAAAGGCAAGCGAAGGAGAGGATGAGGTCGGCGCGGTCCAGGCCTTGACGAAGTCGGCCTTAAGGTAGTCCTTTTCGCTGGCCAACTCCATGTGAACAATCTGAATCCTGGATCGAGTGATCCCCGTGGTGAACTCCTTGACTGCATCTGCGCCTTCATATCCGTGTATGGTGCGCACAATGGGCTTCCCGCCGCCCGACCACTCCGATGTATGCAATAGGTTGTCAGACCAATAAAGTTCAGGCGACGAATTTGGCACAGGGCTTTCGATTCCACCTACGCCCGCGACCGAAGTCTTAAAGCCGGGTATATTGGCGGGATTCACCTCGGGCATCCCGAACATGACCGCCTTCTTGTTGTACCGCTGCAGGACTGCCACGATCTCCCAGTCGCCAACCTCCGGCCTTATGTTGGAAAGCGAGCTAGGCGTTTTGCCGGGCGTGGTGCCGGAGGTTGCGCCGGAAGATGGCGTTGCGCGGGAGGATGTACTGGAATGTTGACCCGGTTCATACTCCGATGTAAACACCTTCCCCCCCCACGATGTGCCCACGCTGGCGCCCCGGATGCACGCTGCCTCGCCGAAGACGCGCTGCATCTCCTCCAGTCCGCCAACCGCGCCAGGAATCGGAGTTCCAGTGACCGGGTCCCGCGCCTCGGTTAGGAACTTCTCGTCCTCCGCGGCCCTGATCAGCCAGCGCGATTTAGGGTCCCTGTTCTCGGCGAGGTTGACCATCGGGCGATGCTCATAAGTCGGCTCGTCCGTCCCGTCATAGCCAACCTCGATCAAGCCGCGCTTCTTATAGTCCAGAATGTAATCCTTGATATGGGTCTTGGCGTTCCTCGCCTCCAGCGCCTGGCTCACCGCTCCGGAGAAAAGAATCGTCGCCGATACATGGGCCTCCGGGTGCGCGGACCGGAGCCGCTCGATCATCGGCAATAGATGGCGTAACCGGTCCTCCGTGATATCCAGGTTAATCTGGTCCGCCACGTCGGCATAAAGATAGAGATAGACCGGCTGCTGCGGCTCTGGAGTCTTAGTTTGTGGTGTGGGGGGCTGTGCTTGCAATACGGAGGCCGAGAACAGCAAGAGGGCAAGACTCAGGTACGCGCGCTTCATTTTTCTTCTCCCGGGGATAACAACTGTTTACTCGTTTGCCAACATATTTGGCCCATTTGTCAACAAGCCCCCGAAAGATTTCGGGGGCTTGTTGACAATCAGGACCATCCGCGAGCTAGCGGCGAGAGGATGGGTTGGGAACGGTGATGGCAACCTGGTTCGACGTGCAGACCGCGCTCGAGCCGTTTACCGGCTGGAGCACAAAGTAATAGGTCTGCCCATTGGTCAGGTTGCTCCGATCGGAGAACGAGCTTTGCGTGGTTGTACCGCCGTCGAATGTAACCTGAGTGTACGGGCCGCCACTAGTTGGCGACGCCAGTATGTTATACCCGGTGGCGCTAGAGATGCCCGTCCATGACAGATCGACACGCGCCGGTGTCAGCGACGAGCCCGAGAAGCCCTGGCCGTTCAGGTTGTTCACGCACTGCACAAACACCGTGCGCTGCAGCATGATCAACGCCCACGCAGTTTCGTATGGGTATTGCGCACTGCTGTAGTCGACTTGGTAGTCGAAATAGCTGTTCCAGAGGCCGGATGATTGCTGCCGGTCGAGCAGGGTCTGGGCGATCCCGTCGCAGGAATCCGTTCCGCCGTCCTCCGGCCCAACCGCCCCATACCAGTCGATCGTATTGGCCGGCGTGTTCGGGTTGGTGGAGGTGAAGACCCCCGGAGTTTGCGTCCTGAGGTACGTGATCGGCTGCAACGCGCCGCCCGGGCCGTTGGGGTTGTGCAGCAGCATGGACTTGGTGAACGAGAACATGCCGTACATGTAAGACCGCGGAGCATTTTCGGGGTTGTAGAAGTTGCCGTAGGTGTTCACCGCATTGCAGAAGTTGTCCGCATAGAACGTCTCTGCATTGTTGAAGCGCTGGTCGGGAGCGGTCGTGGAATATTCACCGGGGGAGTAGGGGTTGAAATCCGTGTTAGCTGCCCGGCCTATGCCATCCAACGACATCTGCACCATCCCGGAAGGAGTCACCGCGAACGGACCCCATGCGTTCGAGTAATAGAGCGAGCCGTTATACCCGAACCCGCCATTGCCATAGGGTTCACCAGTGCCAGCATACTGGGCCGCCCACGAGCCCTTGGTTGGCGCGCTGCTCTGTACGTCCTGGCTGGCCGTTATCCACATGCTGTTGGCATCGGGAATGACCGTTGGAAGACTAAGGCCAAATCCGCGGCTCGCTGCAATCAGCCCAATGGACTGCCACTGAGAGGTTGAATTGTCGTCGCCGTAACTGCCGTTGTTGGGGCAGCCATACCACCAGCCACCACCCTGGCTATTGTTGGACCCCCGGGTATAGCCATTCAAGACGTCATAGTCGGCGGTGTACTGGCAATACTCGGAATAGTCTGCGAGGTCCTGCACCACATCCTTGTAACTCTCTCCAGAGAGAGCACCGGACGCTACCGTGCCAGTTCCGCTCGCCACCAGGGCATCCACGTACATACCCATCTCATATCCGGGGTCGCCTGATCCGTTGACATAGGCCATCTTGCTATTGCCGTTCCCATCGAAATGGAACGTGCAGTTGCCCGGGGTCGGGCTGCCCGGGGTCGTGCAGGAGCCGGCGGTTGAGTTATAGTAAACCACCGTCGCCGTACCACCGCATGTGGGTGTTGCCGCAATCACCGGAGCGGTCCCGTCGCTGCAACCGAAGTTGTTCACCGCGGGATTGTAGGTGTAGGTCTTGGTGACGCTGGAGCCGTCGGCAACCACGACGAAATGCGCCTCCAACGATGCCAGCCCCTCGGCAACGTCATTGGTATAGGGATCGCTGGCAGGGCCTGTGGCAAGGTGTCCATCAACCTCGAAGGCCTGTACGTTGGTCGCCGTCAGCGAACCATAGCCACTGCAGGCGTACCCGCTGTAGCCAGGGGCGCAGCCCTCCCAGTTGCCGGTGGTCGCGCTGGGACGGGCCATCACCTGGTGCAGATACCACAGCCCCTTGTCGATGGCCACGTTAACTCGCGACTGTAATACCGTCCCGTCCTCCCAGATCACTGGATAGGTCCCGTGCGACTGCGCCGATGTGTTGATGTCGGTTACGGTCACCACCGCGTTCCAGGTGGTAATCCCTACCACCGAACCGGCAGAGGGATACGTGTGGGTCGTCGAGATGTCCTCGCCGATGCCGTTCGTCAGCGTGACCGCCGCCGGCGTGGTGGCCGCGCTTCCATCCCCGAAGTTCCACGAGAACGTGTACGAGTCGGTTGAGTTGGGAGCGTTGAAGATCGCCCCGAGAATGATCGGGGTGCCCGCAACCGCGGTATGCGGCGAGGTCGTGCCCGGAACCCATGGCACCGTCAGCACTTGGGCACTCGCAGCCGGCGCCGAGACCAGCGCCAACGCGAACAGAGGGGCCAGGCCGAGGAACTTGCCGGCTGCCTTGAACGTAAACTCGCGACATGTTTGCATCATTTCAGACTCCTATAGGTCCGGTCGCCAATAGAATCACGAGATTGGCCCAGATGTTGCCGGCACGTCTCGCGCTCCGGCGGGTTGCAGCCATAGGCTGACCGGCAAGCTGTCAGCCCAGAAATCGATCAGCGAACAACCCCTCCCAAAGCAATCGATGAACCGCCGATCCCACACCCAAATGAGCGTGGAATCGGTGACACATCATGGTTCGCTGGAGGGTGAAGCTCAACTTGTTGCAGGGGCCCGGGTGGATCATTTCCTTCGCAAGACGCTTGCGCCATCCAGACTACAGAACGCCTTGTGCCGAATACTTGCGACGTACTTGTATCATTCCCAGTCCCACAAGTCCAGTGGCCAACAGGATCCACGGGCTCGGCTCCGGAATAACAGGCGGAGGCGCAACGCAATTACTGGTGCATGCCGGAGCCACATTCTCGCTGAAGTACACATCGGACTGGCCACCGCCGTTGGAACCGTCTTGAGGATTCGTCTGGTCCAGGTAGAAGCCGGTATTCCCTGCGCCCGGAGCGGTCGATGCCGTGACCGTCAGCACATAATCGCCGGTCGTGCTGAAGGTATAACCCAGCGCGATCGCTGCATCTCCGTTGCAAACGTTCGGGGCGCAGCCGCCTGTTGTTGACGTCTCTTCGGATCCAGGACCAGTGTAGCCATAGTTGTAGTATCCGCTGAAGTTGCTGTTCGCCCCTACGGGAATATAGTTCTTATCGGTCAGACCGTCGCTACTCAAACCTGACGCATTGTTATAGATATTGAGGTTGGTGTTCTCCAGATTGTCCGCCTCCCACGTCGCCGCCCCGCCCAGGCTGGTGGGTGCGCTGCCGGAAGGAGTCACGAACTCGTTGTACGCAGGGTTGCCAACCTCTTCGTCGAGCAGAATATCCATGAACTGACCCGGCGCGGTCACGGTTACGTCCACCGTAATCGTTCCCAGTCCGTTAACGGTATTGAAACCGCTGATCGCTCCGCCGGAAGTCTGCACGCCCAGGCTGTTGACGTCGTTGATAAAGCTTCCCGTCCCGTAACCCGGATTCGCGCTGCCCCCAGGAATATCGTTGATCAGGTCGTAGTAGGTGCCGTTGACGTTAACCTGGATATCCTGCGTGGACGCGCCCGGCGCCGAAGCGAACGACCGCGACGTGCCAACTCCCAACATCAGTAATACAGAACACATCGCTACAAATAATTTCTTCATAATGGGTCTCCCTGGTAGTTGGCCTGCGCACTTCGCGCTCCGGCTGGTTGCAAAACGTAAGCTGGCCAGTAACCCGGGCAGCCCGAAATGGTCGACAGTCAACCAAAAGCAATGAACTTGTCTTCAACCCTCATCTATTTCCAGACAAGGCTGGGTCTGCTGCGTTTGCATACTTCCCCGAACGGGAAGGCAATGTGTTACAGCGAACACAACTGCATTACGGCACTTCGAACAACTAACAACGGGGAGGAGGGGCCCTACTTCGATGTAACGCTATGGAGCAATTCACAGGCCACACGATATTGATGGCAAGTCCAATAGAATCAAACTGAAACTTTTCACACTGCCAGCGGGAAATGCAAATCCTTGCATGGTTTATGGAAAACCACTTCCATTTCCGCGACAGTTCGGCGTGAATCCCCTAAGTGGGAGTAACTGCCCAACTATGCTTTTCCTTTGTCGTTTACTCGACTTACTTACGACGGATAAAGACTTGGCGCTGCATCCTGCAAAGAGGGCTATGTGCGCGCGTGCGGCATGTTGGGAAATATGTATTTAGTGGGGCAGGGTACACCGCGGGATACCGCAAAGGCGCTGGAGAACTTTGAGCCCTCGTGCGCGGGGCGCTGGGGAGAAAGCTGCGCGGCAGCGGCAATGCTCTACCAACGCGGCACGGCGGGGCCGGCGAATGTGGAGCTCGCCCAGAAGCGGTTCGAGGAGGGGTGCGAGCTTGGCTATCAGCCTGCATGCAGGTATGTGGACGGTCCAGGTTTTGTCGATCCAGTGTTGCGCTAGCCGGGAAATGTCCGCTTAGGAACTTGTTGAAATTGGTTCTGGACTTCGGCTGATTTTGATTTGGATTCGTCTACTGGAGTATGCGTGGAGACGAGCGAGTTCAGGACAGTGTTCAATATTTGCCGTCGGCCGTTGAGATCGGCTTTGGAGCGGTCCGAATGGTCTCGTGGCGAGGCACAAGCCCTGGATGCTTCATGGTCTTGCGCCTCCTGTAGATCAGAACGCAAACTTCGCCGCCGCCTGCATCACTCGCGGCGGGTCCGCACTGATGACCTGGCCGAAGCTGCCGCTACACTGACTGGGCGATGATGGGGAGCAAATGCGAGGACTATTCACATCGCTGCCGACCGCCGTCGGCCCGAAGAACTGAGCATGATTGAACACGTTGAAGGCTTCCATGCGCAGCTCCAGTTTTGTCCCCTCGGTCAAACGCACATCCTTCTGCAGCGCCATGTCGAAGTTGTCGAGCCCCGGCCCAAAGAAGTAGCGCGGAGCCGTGTTTCCCAGTTGTCCCAACGGCGGCAAGCTGAATAGCGATGTATTGAAGTACGGGTTCCCGTTCCGCGGGTTATGGTTCAACTGCAGCGGCCCCGGCTGCGCCTGCGGCAGGTCGACGCCGAAGGGATTGACTCCGTTCGGCTGCGTACCCAGCAGCGACGTGTCCGCGCTGTTCTGCATGGTTAGCGGCAGCCCCATACTGAAGTGCACAATGCCGGAGACCGTCCAGCCCTGCGTGAGCCGGTTGGCTCGGCGCAGCAGTTCGTCGATCGGCAGGTGGTAGAGGTAGCTCGCCACAAAGTTGTGTTCGATGTCGAAAGCCGACAGGCCGTAGGTCCGGTGGTTGTTGCCCGGCACCAGTTCGTCGGCAATGCTGGATGAGATGTCCAGCGACTTGCCATAGGTATAGCCGGCCAGGATTTGCGCCCTTCCGCTTACGTGGCGCACACTCACCTCGAGCGAGTTATAGTTCGAGTTGCCCACCGACCTCTCCAGATCGACCGCGCCGAAGTTCGGACCGAACGGACCACGCACGTTCACCTGCTGGCCCGCCGCCGTGGTAAAGGTCCCGGTCTCGCCAAACGGCCCGCAGGTCGCCGAGTCCGGTGCCACCTGGCTGGGCTGGCTCACGCTGAGGCACAGGGCGGGATTGCCGGGATTCGCCTGCACCAACACCAGTTGATGATGCCCCTGGCTGCCGATGTAGTTCAGCTCCAGCACCGCATCAGCGCCCAGCTGGCGCTGGAGCGAGAGATTGTATTGGATCGCATAAGGGCTCACATTCCGAGGATCGTATCCCGGCAGCCCCGAGATCGGCAGGAACGGCGCCCAGTCCACCGTGGTGTTGGGATGGCTCGGCGACGCCCCGAAGGCGGGATACTTCAGCGGGAACCGCTGCCCCTCGTTAGAGCCGGTCGCCAGGTCCACAAAGGGATTGGAGAACTGCGGCGGCTCCGGACTGACATACGTGCTTCCGTACGGAGCGTCGCCCGCCATCACTCCCGCGGAGATGCCTTCGATCGCCGAGAAGAAGCGCCCAACTCCCGCGCGCAGGCTTGACCGGTCGGCTTTGCCCAGCAACACGCCAAGCAAGCCGCTATGCTCGCCCAGGGAGTAGCCGATCCCAAGCCGCGGCGAGAAGTTGTTCCAACGCGTGGAGCCGAGACCGCGCGACACCCCAGGATCTCCTGGAAACACCAGCCCGGCCGGCGCGCCCGGATACACCGCCGATTGCTCGCCCGCGACCAGCGTCTGGATCTGGTTGAACTTCTCATAGAACGGCATCTCCACGTCCCAGCGCGCGCCGTAGTTGAAGGTAAGATTCGGGCACACTCGCCAACTGTCCTGCACGAACAACGCGCCATAGTGGTTGCGCATGTAGAACGGTTGCGCGTCTCCCTGCTCGTAGCGGCTGGGCGCACCGATGAGGAAGTCGGCGAAGTCCAGCCCCGTCTCCGTGCCGAAGAAGGCAAACAGTCCGTTCGACTGCACATCGGCCGCCGCGTTCACCTGGTTGTACAGCAACTCCCCGCCCAGCTTGACGGTATGCGCGCCGACCACCCGCGAAAAGGTATCCGTGTACTCGAACGCATTGTTGTACTGGTTCAGCCCGGTGACCGTCGAGCCGATGACGAAGTTGTTGAAGATCACATTCTCCACGCCCTGGATCGCCGGCCGCTGGGGAAGAATGCTGGGCGTGCCGCTGCTGGTCACAAACCCCTGCGACGCCAGTGTGGTTCCCACCCTGCCCACCGGCGTTCCCAGGATGTTGACATCGCGCAGGTACGAGGCCTGCAGTTGGTTGACCGTGCGCGAACCGAATGTCCTGGTGTCGCTCAGGCTGATCAGCTGGGCCCGGCCCTCGGTCGCGGCATCGAACCCCGGCACCGTCGCGCCTCCCTGCTGCGTGGGATACGGATTGTCCAGCGCGTAATCGTCAATCGAGTAGTAGCCGGAGATCTTCCCCCATCTGGTTTCCGCATCGATGCGGATCGCGCCCTTGTTGTCGCGCAGCGTCTCGTTCTCGGCGGAGGTGGAGAACTCGCCGTCCGGCAGGTTGGCAGCGGGTATGTATTGCAGCAGGTGCTGCGCCGGAGTCGACCACGCGGCCTTCGGAATCACCGCACCGGGAAACACGCAGGGATTAGCTCCTGTGCTCTGGCATCCGGAGTAGTAATAGGCCTCTCCCTGGTTGACCGTGTAGCCAAGCTCCCGCGAAAGTTGGCTCGCGAAGTATGCCCCGCTCACCGTCGTGGGCACGGTAATCTGCGGGCAGTTTGTGCTGGCCGGCGCACAGATCGGATCTGGTTCAGCCGTCGTGAACGAAGCAGCCTGGTCGGTGAGGTTGCCGGTCAGGTCCTGCGCCGACGGCACGGAGATCAATCCGCTGTCCACACCCTGGGTCAGCCGCGTGCCCTGATAGTCGCCGAAGAAGAAGAGTTTGTTTCTCACCATCGGGCCGGCAAATGTCCCGCCAAACTGGTTCTGGATAAACGTGCCGCGGTCCGGCGAGAAAAAGTTGCGGGCATCCAGATCCGTATTGCGAAGGAATTCGAATACGTCACCGTGATATTGGTTGGAGCCGGACTTGGTAATCACGCCGATCTGTCCGCCGCTCGAGTTGCCATACTCCGCATCCACGTTGCTGGTCAGAATGCGGAACTCGGCGATCGAATCCAGGTTTGGGATCACGGCCGCGCCCATGGTGAACGACTCCTCCACCTCGGCGCCGTTCACCGTGAATCCATTGGAGAACTCGCGTTGTCCATTGATCGAAAGCGAGCCGGGATTCAGATCTCCCGAAGGCGAAATAACACTGGCGCCCGCCGCGGTAAGCGACCCCGCGGTAAACGAGGCTGCAGGCGCAACTCCTGGCTGCAGCGACAGCAGGTCGGTAAAGCTGCGCCCGTTCAAAGGAACAGCGGTCGCCTCAGAACTCTCAATTACCTCGCCAAGCTGCGTATCGACGCTCTCCACGCGGACGTTGGCAGACGACACTGTAATCGTTTCGGCCTTTGCTCCCACCAGAAGAGAGGCGTTTACCAGCAGCGCGCCGCTGGCGTTCAGCTTCAGGTTGGTCTCGCGGTATTCTTTGAAGCCGGTAACGTCGACGGTTATCTCATACTGGCCGACTGGCATCTCCGCCAGAGAATAGAATCCCCTGTCATCAGTGACGGTGGTCTGTTTGACATTGGTATTGAGTTCAATGGCCGTGACCTTAGCGCCAGGAACCACTAAACCTCGCGGGTCGGTAACGGTCCCGGAGATATCGCCTCCGACCTCGGCCCGCAGGACAGGTATACATAGAAGCAGAAGGGACACGAAACGCAGTGCAACGAAAATAGCCCGGGGACGGCGGCAAGAGGATGACATGCAGCATCTCCACAATCACTTAGTGAAAGTCGCATCTCGCAGCAAAAGGCGAGACAAATCACCAGCCTGGCCCTTGTACATCTCGCGTGAGGTTTCCATCCAGACGGGCACTACAGGCACCGGATGGGGATCACGGAAATGCGGTAACACCCCACGCGATAGCAATCAATGGGCCAAATCTAAGGAACGTAAGTCTGACGAACCATGCGAGATCTGAAACGTTGCCGTAAGGCTTTTGTTTGGAAACTGTAACGTAAATGTAAGAATTATGAAATCTGAAGATGGCTCGGTCGCCACGGTGGTCAACCCCGAATTCCGAGGGAACCGCAAGTGCAAGTTCTTGCGCGGTGAGAGCTAATTTATTTCCATTTGTATAAGGTGTGACCTAAGGAAGTAAGAATCTGTGCCTCGCCAAAACACAAACTATGCAATGATGTCTCTGGCTGCGAATGAAACTGCTGATCATAGAAGACGAGGTGAAAACGTCGAGCTTTCTGAAGCGCGGCTTCGGCGAGGCGGGATTCGTTGTGAGCATTGCCCCGGACGGCTTGGAAGGCAAGCGGCAGATCGAGGCGGTGGGCTTCGACCTGATTGTGCTCGATCTTATGCTGCCCGGCATGGACGGCTGGGAAATTCTGAAGTGGATGCGCGGCGCCGGGGTGCAGACGCCGGTGCTGATTCTGACTGCTCGCGATAAGGTATTTGACCGGGTTCGCGGACTCGAAATTGGAGCCGATGATTATCTTGTGAAACCATTCGCCTTCTCCGAATTGTTGGCGCGGGTCCGCACCATTCTGCGCAGGCCGCCCATCCGCGAAGCGGCAACTGTGCGGGTCGCCGATCTGGAACTCGATCTGACCGGCCACAAGGCTGTTCGGTCGGGCCGGCGGCTCGAGCTCACCGGCCGGGAATTCAGTTTGCTTTCCTTGCTGGCGCGCCGTTCTGGGGAAGTCCTAACGCGGACTCTGATTGCCGAGTCGGTGTGGAATATGAACTCCGATGGCGATACCAGTGTCGTAGATGTAAACATGCGGCGGCTTCGAACCAAAGTGGATGATCCCTTCCCACGGAAGCTGCTGCGCACGGTGCGAGGGGTGGGATATGTCCTTGAGAATCCCGAAGAACACTAGGACGCGAGCGGGCGGCGGGGCATCCCTTGCATTGCTGCTCACTGCCTGGTACACCTCAGCATCCTTCGTGGTGGTGGCGGTTGCAACGGGGCTACTTTATCTCGCACTGTCCGACAATCTGCGAAAAATCTCCGAACAGTCTTTGCTGGACGAGGTAGAGGTCTGCCGCGCGCTGGTGCTGGAACAGGGTGGAGATTCGCATCCGCTGCACGAAGAGGTGGAGATCGATTCCGCTGTGCGGCGATATCAGAAGTTCTACATCCGGGTGCTTGATGGGCAGGGCGCGGCGTCCACCACCACGCCGGGTATGGATCAGGATCTGAGTAAAACGCGGGTTGCCGAGGCGGCTGCAGCACACCGCGGTATCTTTCGGATCGATTCGCCGAAGGGGGCACCATATCGAGCTATGGTGGCCACGGTGCCTCGGGACGCTTGGGGGCGGGATAACTGGACGCTTCAGGTCGCGGTAGATCTCACCCAAGAGCAGGTAGTTCTCGGGCGACAGCGAGTCTGGGTTTGGACGTTACTGGCCGCGGCGCTGATAGTGTGTCCGGGTATCGGGTTTGCAATCGCCAAGAGAAGCACGCGGCCCTTGCGAGAGGTTGCCGAAACTGCCCGGCACATTGGGTCGAGTACTCTCAACGAGCGCATTCGTACCGAGGGTTATCCGGTGGAGATACGCATTTTGGCAGAGGCTTTTAACGCCATGCTTGAACGATTGGAAGAGTTTTTCGCTCGCCTGTCCCGCTTCTCCGCCGACATCGCCCACGAACTGCGTACTCCGGTCAACAATATTCGCGGTGAAGCGGAAGTGGCACTGGCACGCAATCGTAGCCCGGAAGAGTATATCGAAGTGATTGGCTCAAGCCTGGAGGAGTCTGTACGGTTGTCGGAATTGATCGAGTCTCTTCTGTTTCTGGCGCGTTCCGAAAGCCCGGGCGATCATCTCAAGCGAACACCAGAAGATGTCGGGCGGCTCCTAACTGACCTTTGTGACTATTATGAGGCAGCAGCCACTGAGGCCGACGTGATGTTGTCGGTGACGGTCCGGAGTGACGTCATGGTGGCGAGCGTCGACCGCCTGCTGCTCCTCCGCGCTCTCGGAAACTTGGTTTCGAACTCCTTGGCGCATTGCTCGTCGGGAGATAGCATCTGGCTCAGCGCACAGCAGCAGAACGGAGAGATTCGCATCGAGGTTCGCGACACCGGTTCAGGAATTCCCGCAGACGCCCTGCCGCGCGTGTTCGACCGCCTCTATCGCGCAGATCCTGCGCGTTCGCGAAACACGGGCGGTACCGGGTTGGGTCTGGCTATTGTTCAACAGATCATCTTCCTCCACGGCGGCGACGTGCAGATATCAAGTGGCCCCGGTCGAGGTACGACCGTTTTGGTCGTTCTGCCACAATCGATTCCGGTAGGCTCTTCAAGATTGGAGCTTGACTCCGTCGGCCGGGAAGAGGCGAGTTGAGTGGTTGTACCGGCACGGCAGCGAGCCACAATGGCTTATCCCCTTTCGCCTGCTCTTCCGTGTCAAACTGACCTCATGCTCCGCCTGTTCGTGCTGTTTGTCCGGTCCTTTTGTTCTCGTCGCGATCTGCTCTGTGAGTATTCTGTGGTTTGAATTTAAGCACCCGGAGAATCCGTACTCCACCACGGTCAAAGGGATTCGGCTCGGACGGAGTTTGGCGAGGCACAACTTGATGTAGGCGATTTTGTAGATGGGTTCGTATCTGAGGCAAGGCGAAAAGCCAGTATTGGCGCGCCTTTCGGCGCTAGAGCATCTGTCCCAAAGGCAGATGACCTCCCACGCTATTTCGCAAAGCACTGAAAACATTGGTCGGGGCGGTCAGATTCGAACTGACGACCCTCTGCTCCCAAAACAGGTCACACCGTTTGTGGAAATCTGTTGAAATTGAGCGTAAATAAGTGGTTTCTATAGAATAAGTTACCGTTTCTTCGCCCAGACCTGTTGAACTTTGTGGTTCTTTGGTGCTTTGACCGTTACAAAATCGACTACAGCAATCAGGTCTTGACCTGTTCTCGCACAAGTCTCAATAAGCGCTAAGGCCTGTTCTCATCAGTGGACAGTCCGCCTGTGGGGTCCGGTCCAGACTCAAGCGAGATTGTTCCAAAAGGCCGGCTGCTGAAGTCTCCGCAAGATACTGAAAACAGATGATCCAAAAGATGCGGGGGCACTGTTCCACAAAGTGTGGGTTGCGAAACAGACACAAGCGGTCAAAGCGAAATCTCCAGAATGGGTTCTAATCGTTTGCCTTGAGAGCTTGGTCTTTCCGGCTGGGTTCTCTACCGACCTCGGTAGTTATGGTCAGCGACTTACCGAGGGTTACTTTTCGCTGTGCCGTTCAGCGGGTCCGACGCACCGCCTTCACTGCGTTCTCATCCACTAGTGTGTCGCTTGCTGCAGGGTTGGTTGCGCCGGCTGGGACGAGGGTGGTGTTAACCGTCCTGGCATCATCGGTGCCGGTGTAGACCATGACGCGCGAAGGATCGATGCCCTTCTCCGTGACCAGGTAGTCCTTGGTGTTGACTGCGCGTTCTGCCGCGTAGTTCGGCATCTTCCTCTTGCCTTTAGTGGCCGACTCTTTGCTCTCCGCGTTGCCAACCAGAGCAAGCCCGGCATCGGAGGAGTGCTGCAGAGCCAACGCAACATCGTCAAGGCAGGCCTTGGCTTCGTTGTCCACACGGGTCGGGCGCTTCGCGTCGCGCTCGAAGCTGACCGTGCAGAGGCTCGATGCCATGGGCGCGGGCGGCTGAGGCGGAGGAAGAGGAAGAGGCGCAATCACGCTGACACTCGTCGTTGACGAGGCGGTGTTGCCCTTGTCGTCGACCACGTTGCAGGTCACCGCAATCGGACCCGGAGATGCACCTGCAGTCGAAAGCGTCGCCGATGAGCTGGAGCCGCTTACCGCACCAGCCGTTGCACTGTAGCTGTAGGTAAGAGGACGATTCTGCGGGCTCATGGCGCTCGCCGTGATCGTCGAGGTATCGCCGGGGTTGACCGATGATGGATTCGCCGAGCAACTGATGGTCGGCGGCTGGAAGGCGTTGATCGTGAACTGCGCTGTGCAGTCGGCGGACTGGCCAGGCTTCGGCCCCTCGGTCACGTGGCCTGTCACTGTATAAGTCCCCGGTGCCGCGGTCGTGGTGGCGATGTTCGCGGTGCTCGACGTCCCCGAGATTGTGCCTCCGGCGGAGGTCCATGTGTAGGCCGGCGTCTTCTTCGGGTTCAGATTCATAGCCGAACCCGTGACCGTGATGGGGTCTCCCGGATAGCCGCTGGCCGGAACGATCGAGCAGCTATATGCGACCGGCGGAAGCGGAGGAATTCCTCCGAAGCCGAAGACAAGTCCGGATGAAAGACGGATGTCGTTCTGCGTGTCCCTGTTGCCTGTGCTGAGATCGGCGAAGTTGGTCATTAGGTATTCGGCCTGAACGATGCGAATGGCGAGATGCCGGTGGATCCTGAGGTCGATTCCACCTCCGGCTGTCATGGCAAACGCGTTCTCCGTGGGCAGCGGCGTGCAAAGAACACCGGTGCAATTGGAAAGGGTCACCTGACTCGCGTGTACGCCGCCAAATAGAACTTGTACGAAGGGAGTGACCCTGCTGTAACGGAAGGAGAGGCGTGGACCGGCCATGAAGGTGAAGGCAGTCCCGCTTGCGTCTGCCACGCGGGCCGGGTTTGCGCCTGCGCCCGTGAGCTGGAGTTCCCTGGCATTGTAGCCGCCAAAATCGCCAACCAGCCCCAGGGTGCGGTTCAGGTTGAAGGCAATGGACGTGCTTCCGCCATTCAGGAAGTCCATGCGATTGCCGGGGCTTAGCGTCGGCACACCCCGTATATAGGAGTAGCCAAGAAAAAGCTCCACCCTGGGATAACTCCTGTAGGTACGGGTTGAAGAGGGCGCAGGTGCCGCGGTCTGGGCTGACGCCAGCATAGCAGGCACTTCGACGTTGCCCACGGCATCGGGCGTGACCGCGGAGTCGACAGCGGTGACTTTGGGCGACGAGTTCGTCGAGTCTTCCGCAGCAAATAAGAATGGGGGCACCAGCAAAGCAACAGCCGCTGTTGTGGCAATCATCCGCGTCCTGAATCTCATGGTCTTTCTCCTGAATCGCTGCTCGCGAAAATCATCCATCCTCACCATCGGGCTCGCTCGGTTTGCCTGCGACTGGCTGGAATGCGGGAACATATCCTCTCTTCCCGGCTATCAAGCCTTGCTCTCCCTGCTTGCGCGCTTCCTTCGCGCACTACCTTCCCATGCCTATGCGGAGACCGTCCTGGGGGACGGTCTCCGCGTGGCCTTATGGAGCAGGTACATTGATGACGGTGTTCACCAGGGTGACCGACCCAATCAAAGAGAGCAATCTGCCGTTGATAGTGGTGATTGTGGTGATTCCGGCAGTCCCGGTCGTGGCTCCCGAATAAGAGATGACGGTTCCGTAGAACGTCCCGCCGCCAGCCCCGTTGATCGTCGCGGCGCTCCCAACCTGCCAGAAGACGTTCTTGGCCAGAGCGCCACCGATCAGGCTGACACTTTGAGGGGCTGTGCCGCCTACCGTGAGTGATTTGGCCATCTGGAATACCCATGTGGCGTTGGGGTTGCCCTGAGCGTCGAGAGTAAGCGGCAGCGCCGTTATGGCGTAAGTGCCCGGCGTGGACTTATAGACGCCGGCTTGCAGGATTCGACCGCCTAGCTCGCCCGGGCCACCGGAGCCTGTGCATTGCGGGGCCGGGCAGCTTTCTACAGCTATACCGCCAGGCATGGAAGCAGGCGTCATGGAGATGTAAGCGCTAAGAGTGTCCGCTGCAGCCTGGGCTGCTATAGCCGTCGTGGCGGCGGTTCCTTCACTGGGGCACCCAACCGTAGGGGGCGGTGGATCCGTGTAGATGATTCCATTCACCTGCCCTATATTGAGTGTCGTCTCCGTATATGTGCAAGGCCATACGGCACCGACTTTCGCAAGGCTAGTATCGTGGAATCCGGTGACCGCCGTCGAGATGGCCGTGGTCCCGATATTGCCATTGATTACCGTGAGGATTCCCTGATTGGTCATTCCGGCGGTACCGCCGATGTCTCCGAATGTAGCGGCCGAGTTCAGATTCACTGTCGGTGGAAGTGCTACACCGAATGTTGTGAAGCTCCAGGGATTCGGTACAACGCCAGACCCCAGCGGATTGCCTGTCGAGTCCGTCGCTCCGGTGGTGATGTCCGCCGTATAGGTGGTGTTGGCCGCGAGATTGGCTAACGGTGTAAAGGTTGCGATAAAGTTGACCGCATCGTAACCTATCGTTCCGGTTACCGCGGCTCCGCCCGGTCCTGTCAGGGTAAAGGTTGTCGTGTTGATCGATAATGGATCCATGGCCTTGCTGAAGGTCGCACTGACAGCCTGGTTGATTGGCACACTGGTGGCCCCATTGACAGGGGAGGTGGAGACAATCGTCGGCGCCGTGGTGTTTTTAGTGCCAACGGTAAACGTCCAGACATAGTTGCTGGCCAGCGCATTGCCTGACAGGTCCTGGGCCCCCGTCGTGATCGTGGCCGTGTACGTCGTGCCCGTTGTCAGAGCAGCGGTTGGTGTAAAGGTCGCTGTATTTCCAATGCCGGCATAGGTGACGAGGCCTGCGACGGCCGTTGTGCCGGGCGCTGCTGTCAGCGTGAAGGTGGTCCCGCTGATGGTGAGTGGGTTCATGGCCTCGCTGAAGGTCGCACTGACGGCCTGGTTGGTCGGCACGCCGGTGGCCAAATTGGCAGGGATTGTGGAGATCACCGTCGGCTTCGTGGTGTTTGTAGCCGCGCCGGTGGTAAACGTCCAGGAATAGTTGCTGGCCATGACATTGCCTGCCAGGTCCTGAACCCCGGTTGTGCCGCCTATGATCATGGCCGTGTACTGGGTGAGCGCTGCGAGAGGGGAGGGTGCGGTCGGTGTAAAGGTCGCGACCGAGCCGGAGACATCATAGGCGACGGTTCCGGTCACCGCAGCTCCGCCGAGAGTTGGTTTCAGCGTGAAGGTTGTCACGCCGATTGTGGCAGGATTTATCGCCTCGTTGAAGGTCGCGGCGATTGCCTGGTTGGTCGGCACGCCGGTGGCCCCGTTGGCGGGGTTTGTAGCAATCACTGTGGGTGCGGTGGGGGCCGGAACTGTTCTGAAGTTCCATGAATAATTGCTCGCCATGGGTTCGCCTTGCGCGTCCAGGGCCCCGGTGGCCCCGGCTGTAATCGTGGCCGTGTACAAGGTATTGGCCGCAAGCAGGTTGGATGGTATGAAGATCGCTCCGTTGCCCGAGCAGCTAACAGTTCCCGCGACGGCAGTGCTGCCCGGGCCGGTTACTGTAAAGGTTGTTGCGGGAGAGTAGAGAGTTGCACAGTTCATCACCTTGCTGAAGGTCGCGCTGATGGCCTGGTTGAGCAGGACGCCGGTGGCTCCATTCGCTGGAATGGTGGAGAGCACGGCGGGAAGTGTATCGGTCGTAAATGTCCACGGATAAGCACTTGCCAGACCCGTGCCGGCCTTGTTTTGCACCCCTGTGGTGAGGGTGGCAGTATAGGTGGTGTTTGCTACCAGAGTCGCTGTGAATGTGGCGGTTGCGCCAGAGCAGGCGATCACTCCCGTCACGGAACCGACCGGGGCTGGGGCTGTCACCGTAAAGGTTGACGATGTGACGGTGGAGCAGTTCAAGGCCGCACCGGCGCTGTCAGGGTCTTGCGCTGGGAGTTGCAGGAAGGTAGCGCTGATCACCTGATTGAAGGCCACGCCGCTTGCGCCCGTAACAGGAGTGGTGGAAACCACGGAGGGGCCTGCCACTGCTTCAAAATTCCAGGAATAGTTTTGCACCATGACATTGCCGACCAGGTCTGTGGCCCCCGTCGTAATCACGCCCGTATAGAGCGTATGCAGCACAAGAGCGCTGGTGGGTGTAAAGGTCGCGGTGGATCCGGAGCAGGTGACTGTTCCGCCCATGGCAGCTCCGCCAGTTGTAACCATAAAGGTCGTCGTGTTGACGGTAGAGCAGTTGACCGGCTTGCTGAAAGTCGCGCTGATGGGCGCACCAAGGGCCACGCCTGCCGCGCCTAGAGCGGGAACTGTGGAGAGCACATAGGGGGGCGTGGTGTCTGGGACATTGATTGTTTCTCGACCGCAGCCAGCGATAGAAACAGCTAGGAGTGTCAGTGCCGATAAAAACCATGTGCTGTGAACCATGCGCTTGTTCATTGGTGCCCCTTCTTCCATCTGAGGTGATACGGTGTTCAAAGCTCGTCATGGTGTCGACTCGTCGTGGAATGCCGACACACAATAATGTCCAAAGTTAACAGCGAAAAGTTGACGGGACTGTATAAAACTGCTCATCTCTTCTCTTTGGTCTGCAACACTAAAGTTGTAGGCTGCACTTTGTTCCGTCTCTGGAGTACGTGCGAACGATTGGATCAGGAGCGACATCGACACACATGCTCGTGATTCGCTATCAGCCCGGGACCTAAATTGCTCCGTTCGGGATAGATGGGTGGAGGAATTTGGCAGGTTTGACGGACTACAGCAGGTCATGGCCTGACGGGGACCTCGCGAAAGCGAACTAGCCGAAGACCCGCTTTGCGGGCAGTTTGTGAGATGGTGATTTCTGCATAAGAGGCAACAATAGCCCGATTCGACTGCAAGCTATGGGTTTGGGCCGCCCGGATATTACCGCACTGTCAAGGTCACACTCGTTGTCTGCAATGAGAATAGAGCGTTTATTTCACTGAACCGTCTTCTAACCGCGGAGCCAGCAGCGGATTGATGCAGGATGGCCTGCAACCCGAAACTGACCCATTCGAACGAGACGCCAGGAGCGCAGAACTGCTACTATCTTCAAATCCTTGGTGCGACGCCTAATATCCATAACACTGCTGATACTGTTCAGCTTCCCGCTGATCTTGCCGTTGTTTGCGCTTGGGGGCGATGCAGAGTCGCGTCTCCCGGCTTGCTGCCGCAGGCATGGGAAGCACCATTGCGTGATGTCCGTCGAAGAGATGGAGACGCTCCTCTACGGAGAACATTTCGCGACCGTACCCACGAAATGCCCCCTGTTTCCGAAGGCGGTAATTCCGATTCCCCATCAGACACTTGCCTTCGATCATCACCCTGCGTTGCTCTTTGTCGAGGTGGTTTCGCACCCCGCACAGCACCATCAGACCGAGGCCTGGGCTCGTATTGCGCTCGAAGGTGCACGGCATAAGCGCGGACCTCCAGTAGTTCTTCACTAACAGCAAACGTCAATTTGTCCTTTGGAGCTGGTTGCGAACGATCCCACGTTCGGCGACTGGCCTTTGCTGTGGTCGCGGGTGCGGCGAGGAGACTCCTATGCGCAGAATCTCGATTTTTGTATTGGTAATGGTCTTGATTGGGACCGTACAGGCTCGTGCCAATGTCTTTGGGCAGGTTCACGGAGTGGTTCATGACCCGCAGCACAGGCCTGTCGGTGGCGCGAGCATTACGCTTCGCGCAGGGCACTCCGATCTGACCTTTTCGGCCGTATCGGATCGGGACGGAGTATTTGCAATACCCACCGTTCCGCTGGGCGACTACGTTGTCACGGTTAAGGACTCGGGTTTTGCTGACTTTCAGCAGACGGTTACGGTCAATAGCGATTCCACTGTCACACTGCACTTTCAGCTATCGATTGCCACAGTAAAGCTGTCGGTCACAGTGCAGGCCACGGCGGAGTCAGCCAATGTCGACTCAGTCACGCCCGAAACACTAATCGACCGGACTGACATTGCGAACACCCCGGGGGCCGACCGGACTAATAGTCTGGCGATGATCACGGATTACGTTCCTGGCGCGTATATGACCCACGACATGCTGCACATGCGGGGCGGTCATGAGTTGAGCTGGCTTATCGATGGCGTGTTCATCCCGGACACAAATATTGCCAGCAATATTGGGCCGCAGATCGACCCCAAAGACATCGACACGCTGGAGGTTGAGAGAGGCAGCTACAGTGCAGATCTCGGCGACCGGACATACGGCATGTTCAACGTGGTGCCACGTACAGGGTTCGAGCGGAACCGCGACGGCGAACTGGTCGTGACAGCAGGCAACTTCTTCCAGACCAACGACCAGATCAGCCTCGGCGATCACACGGAGAAGTTTGCCTGGTTTACAAGTCTCAACGGAAACCGAAGCGACTACGGCTTGCAGCCTGCGATATCGCAGCCCGTCCATGATGCCGAAAACGGGTATGGTGGGTTCGCCACGCTGGTTTACAACCACGACCCCGCGAACCAACTTCGTCTGGTGGGCCAGTTGCGGACCGACTACTATCAGATTCCTTACGATCCCAATCCCAACGACTGGGAGAACCAGCTCTATGACTCCAGTGGCCTCCGCGACGGCGAGCACGAGACGGACAGCTATGCAGCCTTCACCTGGCTGCATACATTCAGTCCAGAGACGGTCTTGCAGGTCTCGCCGTTTTACCACTTCAACCGCGCGGACTATCAGTCGAACCCCAACGACCTACCAGCAGCGACCACTGCCGATGAGACCGGCTTGTACACCGGGCTCCAGGCGTCAATCTCCGCCGTAATTGCAAAGAACACAATCTCGGGTGGCGTATATGGCTACGCGCAGCACGAGAACGACCTCTTCGGGGCGGTGTTCAACGACGACAGCAATCCTCCCTTCACGGTGAACCCGATTATCCTCGCCGGTGTTGAGGAGTTATTCGTCGAGGACAACTACAAGCCCGCCAGCTGGTTGACCTTGATCGCAGGAGAGCGGCAGACGCACTTTCAGGGGGCCATTACCGAGAACGCCATTTACCCGCGTGTCGGTATCGCCGTGCAGATTCCAAAGCTGAACTTGGTCTTCCGTGGCTTCTATGGGCACTTCTACCAGCCGCCACCGCTGACCAGCATCACGGGTCCGGCGTTGAGTTTTGCCCAGAACAACCAGGACAGCTACGTTCCGCTCAAGGGCGAACGGAATGAGGAGCACCAGTTCGGTGTGCAGATTCCCTTTCACGGCTGGCTCCTGGATGCCGACACCTTCCAGACCGAGGCGCAGAACTTCCTCGACCATAACAACATCGGTGAGTCCAGCATCTTTATCCCGATCACGGTGCAGGGAGCCTTGGTCCAGGCGTGGGAGCTGACGTTGCGCTCTCCGCACTTGTGGCGCTACGGGCAAGCCCATCTCTCCTACTCGAACCAAGTCGCCCAACAGATCGGCGGCATCACGGGAGGCTTGGTCTGCTACTCACCGGAAGATCCTTCTGCATGCGTGCCGCCGCCGGGGTACTCAAGGCTCGACCACGACCAACGCAATACGCTGAACTTCGGTTTCAACGGCAATCTGCCGTATCAGATAACCGGCTCCTTTAACGTGTACTACGGCTCTGGCTTTTCCAACGGATACCAGTCGGCTCCGTCGCCTTATACCGGCCCCTATCTTCCATCGCATACCACGGCGGACCTCGCGCTCGGCAAGAGCTTTGGCGAGCAGTACACGGTCTCCGTGAATGTACTGAGCGTCGGCAACACACGTGTGTTGCTCGATAACAGCCTGACCTTCGGTGGCTTCCACTACAACGACCCACGGCAGCTCTATGCAGAAGTCCGTTACCGCTTCAAGTTTTGAGCAATCTCACTCTCGCGAAACCTCTCCCAATACCTGCCCCCGCAAACATCCGAAAGTGAATTTGGGTGAACCTCCAGCGGAGTTCCAAGTGGAATTCCAAAAGCAAATCAGCTCCCCCAACGGCCGTTTTGTAACCCACTCATTTTATGAAGGTTATGGGGGTGGCTCCATCTGCTCCCAAAGCAGGTCACACCGTTTGTGGAAATCTGTTGAAATTGAGTGAAAATAAGTGGTTTCAATAGAATAAGTTGCCGTTTCTTCGCCCAGACCTGTTGAACTTTGTGGCTCTTTGGTGTTTTGACCGTTACAAAATCGACTACAGCCGCGGAAGTTAGCCCGATCATGTCACGTAAAAGAGGACACCCGAAGGTGTCCTCTGAAGATAGAAGGGGCTTGTGCTTTCGTTTCTTTCCTAAGAAAGAGATTGAAAGGACGTGCCCCGTATATGTCACGGATCAATGATCCTGCTCCTATAATGCAGGGAATGATCTCGGATGTCAATGCCTATGAGCAGCTTATTGTTGCTCGACTTCTCGACTATTTCAGCTCCCGGACGCATTGGAACCGATCCCTGTGGGGAGCTGGCACCGTTCTGGCCTTCCGGGAGATTCTGGAAGCAAGTGAAGCACAAAGTCAGGGGCATCTCTCTGAAAAGACAACCAAAGGCGCAGTCGTTACGGCGCTCCGATTGTTGCGTGATGATCCTGGCATGGGCACCCCACAGGAAAGAGCCACTCTTGAGGGTCTTCTCCTTGTCAACCAGGAGCCACGCGATGAGCTTTCATTTCAAGGGCTTGAGTATGAGGCTATCAAAGAGATCGTCGAACACAGTTCAGGCCTTTATCTCGAAAGATGGTCCCATGCCATTGCTGTAGACCGCCCTCCGTCGGAGCGTACTTCTCGGGCTATTGCTGCCCACTTGCTGGACTTGGGGTTCCATTCAGATTTCTTGCACCGTTGGTGGACCTGGAATTACCGAAACCCTGCGAATGCTGAAATACCGCTCACAGATGTCGTATTGCAGGCATCTGCGCTTGCAAAGAACACGATCTTGCCTCCCGGACCACCGGGACGGAGATGGGGCAGGCCTTGTGGCAGGTAACGATGTCGCACGGTCCAGTCCGAGCACCATCGCAAACAGAGGAACTGCAAGTTGCGTTTTCAGTTGTTCGAGAAGTTCGGCGTGGGAAGAAGTAGGCGCGGGCGGAGGGAGCGCGGTCGAAGGGTTGGAATGCGCACTCACGATGTCTATTGATTAACAGAAACACCTGTTGAAGCGCAAGCATTTTGTGTAGTATTCATGCGGTTATTCGTGACGTCGATGATTCCTCTGCGACCGGCCTGCGATACCACTTTCGAGGTCGTGTCTGAGCAAGATCGATGCCGCCCAACAACATCGCAAACTCCTCGTGACTGAGCACTATCTTCGCTTGCGCGTCGCCCGCCGTCGGCCAGTGAAAGCGGCCCTCCTCAAGTTTTTTCGCGCACACCCATAGGCCGGTCGTATCCCAGAAAAGAACCTTCAGCCGATTGCGTTGCGCGTTGGCGAATAAGAACAGGTGGCCGCTCAAGGGGTCGCACAATAGTTGATCGCGCACCAGACCATACAGGCCATTAAATCCCTTGCGCATGTCCGTCGCCCCCGGCGCAAGATAGATACGCGTGGCCGCACCTACTCCGAACACGGCTTACAACCTCTCAAGTAGAGTGACCAGTTGCGCCAGCGTCGCCGCATCGAAGCCGCGACCAACTTCTACTCGGCGACGGTTGGACAATAACACCGTCAATGCGCCGGGGCACTCACCGGCAGAAACCGTAGCCACGGGACCGCCAAGTTCCACCGATACCAGACGGCTTTGCTCGACGCCATTGCTTCCAGCATGGTTCTGACGATTCTGCTGCTTCTTCAGATGGCGGTTCAGCGTGCTCAGTGCCATGCCGTGACTGCGGCAGAACTCATTTCGTCCCATCCCGCTCGTCCCATACAAACCCGCCAGCCGCTCTATCTCCACTCGGCCACGACGACCAACCACTGCTCCAAACTCTCCGCTCATAAACAGAGTTCATCACAAATACTCAGCAGCAAAAAGGTGCGTTCCTCGGACGCTTACGCACGAGCCTTGATTCGCAAGAAAGAGCATGTAAGGACTACGCAGCCAAAAACAAGCTCGACGTTCTCCAAGTCTTTATTGATCGTGGCGAATCGGCAAAATTTGCGGATCGCCCACAGCTACTCGATATGATCGCGTACTGCCGCAAGCGGCAGCCGAGCGTACAGAGGGTGCTCATATGGAAGGTGGACCGGCTGGCGCGCAACGTAGGTGACCATTTCAACATCAAGGCCAGCCTACTCAAGCATGATGTGCGCGTCGTCTCTGTCACTGAACCTATCGACGCCAATCCCGAAGGCAAGTTACTGGAGACGATCCTTGCGGGGTTTGCGCAGTTCGACAATGACATCCGGGCAGCTCGCACTCTACAGGGAATGCGGCACAAGATTCAGGAAGGTCTATTCCCCTGGAAAGCTCCGATAGGGTATCGTTCGGTGACGCTCGGAGCGAAAAAGACCGAACCGGACGCACCCGAACAGCCTTCCTTCAGGCTGCTCCAGCAAGCATGGAGGGAGCTGGCGACGGGTTCCTTTACCAAGGCCGAGATACGCAAAGTGCTCACAAGTCGAGGAATGCGGACAAGGAGCGGCAAGCCGCTATCCCCCCAGAACATTGATTGGATATTCAGTGACCCATTTTATGCGGGGGTTGTTCGCGATCCGTGGTCCGGCGAGGAGCACCAAGGGCGGCACATCCCAATGATCGACCGTGAGACGTACGCGAAGGTACAGCAAATTTTCTCGCGTCGGGGTCGCAAGGTCGCTCACGAGTCTATCCGTCCCGACTTTCCCTTGCGCACGTTTGTGCGGTGCGTCCAGTGCCAACTGGGGCTTACGGGGTCGTTCTCGCGCGGTCGCTCACAATCATATCCGTACTACCACTGTTTCAGAGGGACGTGCAGCAATCGCACTTCATATCCGCAGCGGGAAGTACACAAAGAGTTCACAGACTTCCTCAATTCGACCAGCCCCACCCAGCAATGCATGGAGCGCGTGAAGCAATACATCAAAGAACTATCTGACAACGACAAGAACATGGCTGAGATCCTTGATGAGAAGAGAATCCGGGAGACAAAACGGATCAGAGAGCAAGAACAACAGCTGATTCGCATGAAGATGGATCAACTCATTAGCGACGAGGAATTCCTTGCGCAACGATCCATCCTCACGGTACGGCTCTCCGATCTGGAATCGCAGGGAACTTGCGATGCGATGAGTCCCGAGCAGGCGGAGACGACCCTCGACATAATTACCAAGCCAGCATTGGATTTGGGCGGCTTGTGGCAGGTCGCTTCGGCTCAAGTTCGGCGGCGGTTCCAACAATGGGCGTTTCCGGTCGGGTACGTCTATGGAAGAATTGGAACCGCCCAGAGAGGCCGTCTCTTCTCACTTTTTTCAACTTCTGCGGGGTCAGATACAAGTTTGGTGCACCTCACAGGATATTCTTGGAACCAATTAGCAAAAGAACTTATAGAGTTCGCGACGATTCTCCAAGAATCTACAGAGATCAACTGAGATCAATAAGGGGTTTAGAAAAAGCCTCCGGTGCTGCGAATAATTTGCAGCAGGGGCTTGGAATACGCGGCGGTTACCGGGCGCAGCGGAAGCCAATGTTGAGGCTCAATCCGGTAGGCGTACCGTTCAGACGCAACGACTCCACTCCCGCACCGGCCCAAGTGCCGCCACGGAGGAAGCCGTAGATAGCGCCGTCGGATGCGTCTTCCGAGTAGAGTACGCCGATGTCCTGGGATGAGTTCCACGTCGCGTTTGCGCCACCCACGGTCGATTGGGTCATACTCCCCCAGGTCGTGACCGCACTGACCTCTATCACATTGAATCCCGCCGTACCACCATTCGGCTCGTTAGTACCCGTGATCGTATTGTTGGTCCATTGCCAGATATTGCCTGACATATCCCAAATGACGCTGCCATTCGAGAGCGTAAGGGTGCGGATCTGGCTCGTTGCCGATCCCGTGCCGCCACAGGAGGAAGGACCGTCAGTGCCCACGCAACTTTGGGCGTCACTTGCAGAAGCGACAGATGCTTGGGCGGGGACATTGTCGTTATGGCCGGAGTAGAGATAGCTCGTGCCGACAACGCCTCCGTTCCAGTTCGACGCGACTCCTTCCGCATTCCACGCGATCGTCTGCCACTCGTTGTTCGTTATGAGGTGGGCACCAATCGAGGCGCAATAGCTTGCGACGCTCGTTTGGGAAACGTCAACGATGGGAATGGCGTTCGGAAGGGCGGCGGGAGCAAGGCCGTTCGCGGGGGTGCAGTTATTTCCTGAGTCCTCATACCCGTTATCGCCGGTAGGCGTCGTCTGCGCCGCTCCCGTACCGATGTTTACGCATGCCGCGTCATACTTCATAACGTAGAAGTTGCTGGTGCCGAAGGTCGAGTTGCCGGGGACAAGGACCCAGCTTCCGCCATCGAGCGCTACATTTGATCCCGCGGTAAGCATGACAGGATTCTGCCCGGTCAGCGCGACGTTTTTACTCGCCTCGGGAAAGGCCGTGATCTTGTAGGTGCTTCCGTTCGTCTGGTAGAAATAATAGAGATTGGAAGAGGTGGAATTGGTTGGATCTACGGGGAGACTGCCGAAGGGAGCACCTTCTGACATCGTTGAGAAATTGATGGGGATCCACCCTGTGCCGTTTACGTTGCGGGACGTGGAACTTGCGGGACAATGGAAAAAGGTCGTGCCCGTTGCGATGTTCCCTCCAAGACCCGAGCAATTGGTGCCTGCGGTCGAGGTCGCCGTTGGATCGGAAATGGAGAGATAGGTGACAGAAGAAGAGCCGAGAGAATACCCCGACGCACCTCCTTGATCCGTGTTGTACAGGTTGATCGCGTCGCTCATGGTCGAGAGATCGGAGAGACGGTTCGAATCACGCGATTGGCGAAGAAGTTCGGCCGGATTCAACGTGAGCACGACAACGACAGCAAGGACAGCGATGATAGCTATAACTACTAAGAGCTCAATGAGGGTGAAAGCTCTACGCGAGGATAAGTACATCTAATTAATTGGTATGTATTAATCATAGCAGATTGTAGTCTCTCCGATAAGTAACAGACGGAGACAGCCGAACCAGTTCAAGAGATTGTCCACTACTAATCCCCAAAGCAGATGCTCGGACGACGCAGTTTTTATGTACTCTTTCCCTGAGACCTGTGGGGAACCGCCTATCCCCTTCGATGAATATGACACGTACTGAAAATGTTCCTACCTTGAGGCAATATCTCCGGTTGTTAAGATTAGTACAAACGTCGAAGTAACAAACTGATCTTTGATAATCAACACCATGCAACGACAGAGTCGGGCGCAATATCTACGGTCTCTTCGTAGCCGGTCGGGACTTACGCAGCGTGAACTAGCGAACATCCTCGGATTGGTAGCCGGAGTCACGGTGTCGCGCCATGAGCGCGCGAGCACCATGCCAGTTCTGTTGGTCGCCCTCGGCTATCAAGTTATTTTTCGCGCTCCTATCGAGCAGCTATTTCCTGGAGTCTATGAAGTTGTACGGCAGAACATCGAAGATCGGCTATCGGAATTTGAGGCGGAACTGCAACAGAGCTCGGTCAAAGGTCGCAAGGCAGACACGATTGCACAGAAACTGGAGTGGCTCTGGGCGAGGCGAAACCTTGATGCAGCCGAATTCAGCGAATGAGAAACACAGAGCGCATCATGGCTATTGATCTTCGCCGCAGCCGCTTCGGCTACGCGGTACTCGACGGATCGAACACCGTGCTTGAATGGGGATCAGGAGAAATGTGGGCAGATGGCAAGAGACGGGGTGACTTCAAGAACACTCGTATTCGTTCAGTGTTGCGTGTCTCATCCCCCACGACAGTAGTTGTGCGGAAGTCGCAGTACAGAGGAAGTCTCGACTCCCCGCTCAAAGATCGATTACTCCGACAGATCAAGCGTGATGCGGAAGAGTATTCGACCCCGTTTACGATGATTAGCCAGGCCGAAATCAGGCGGGCATTTCACCTTCCCAAAAGGGGCTCCAAGTATAAGATTGCGTCGGTGATCGCCCAGAGATTTCCGGAGCTCCGTGTGAAGCTTCCCGCTGAACGCAGAGCGTGGGAGCCGGAACTGCACTCCATGATTGTCTTCGACGCGATAGCGGCGGGACTCGCCTATTTGCAGCCCGACGGCATCAGCGAGCCGCCGGAGTGATTTCGCGATTCAGAGCCTTTTCGTCGGCCCCGCCGGTGACGTTATTCGACGATATAAGCGTCCGTCACGCCGTGTGCGGGGCCGACGAAAGGGCACTTCACTTCGACGCTCAATCAGCAGGATTTTCCTTCCACGGATTGTCTCTCCATCGTATAGTTCCATCTGTCCAGCCAGTTTGTGGCGTCCAAACTTTCAACGGTAGAGGTTTGGCGAACTCTGGACAATCGATCCACGGATGAGTGACTTTGGCCGCCCGTTCCAATTCCTCGTGCTGAAACTCATAGTTGCCACTCGGGAACACATATTTTGGCTCCAAGCCAAGTGTGAAATGATACCGAAAATGAGCGCCGGATTCCGCCGCTTCTACCTGCACAAGAATGTTGTCCTCTGACTGCTCTATTGTGTGGGCAGATCCATATGGGCGATCAAGGATGCGTATGAGCTCTGTTCTGGGAAAGAGAATGTACTTCCGCGTGTTTCCTGATGGACCGTTTGCGTAGCGGTAACGTGAACGACCCCCAGGTGCCGAGCCGCATGGCGGATCGTCAAACCCAAGGGCTGCTACGAAAGGTAGGTCGTAGGCATTATTCTCGCCGCACACAATAAGACAATCATGTCCATCTGAGACTGTGTGACAAAGCCATTCCACATACCCGGCATTAGCAAACTGGACCACCGCCTTGCCTTGCGCATTTATACGCAGCACGCACCCAGACCAACCAGCGTGGTTGGCTAAAGCGGCCCAGGCCGTGCTCCCTGCGGAGGTGGACGACACTATGACGTGCATAAACGCCCACGCTTTGGGCAACAACTTTCCGTCGTGATCCAGCAAGTTCGGCTTGGCGTCAACTCGCCACTCCAGATTTCCATTTGACGAGAAATAAAACATCGAATCGGGTATGCGGCGATCAATAAATCGAGCAGTGATAAGTATGCCCCGATCCCCGTTGCCGTGCATGTCGATGCGCTGAGAGCGCCACTCGTCCCTGCCGGATTCAATGAGGTGGACAGGCGACGGAAACTTATACATCCAGAGCGGCGATTTGAATATATCGAGGGCAATGAGATGAGTGTCGGTCAGTTCGACTTTGGACAAAACTTTACTTTGCAGAACGCCGGGAGCCGCGTCACCAGGGTTTTTGGCAGAGATGTATCGGTCCCGCTCGGTATCTTTGCCTTGCCATGCCAATCGGTACCCGCGATCGCGTTTACCCGGCGGTATCCACAGGATATTGCCGTTACCGCAATTGCTGAGCGCCTTGCGAATCTTGGGAATAGATTGGTGCACGCTGCTCTTCTCAACGTACGTTCCCGCCCAGGCCGTAGCAATTATTTCCGGAACCTGCAGGAATGCGGGACTGGACTCATAGAGAGCGCGAAAAACCTTGAAATCCTGTAGATCAAGGTCTATGAGGTTGCCCCCGAAATAGAGACAGTTGTGCTTCAGATCGATTTGAAATCTGCCGTCGTCCGGAAGGGTTGCTGAGTTGCCGGACATGATGATCGCACCCCGCGACGGATTTCAGCCACATTTCAGCGATGGTTAAGTATCGAAAATACAAAAGGACTTAAGCTGTATTCGGAACCGGGAATAGTTTCTTGCACAAAGAATTCCCGGAGCGGTGGTTACACACCGCCCCAGGTACCGCAATCAACCGCGGTAGGTATTCACCTCTACCAAGCAGAGACGAACGCCAAACGCGCCACCACTCTTGCTGCCGCAAAGTGCTGCCGTGCGGGATGTCTCCTATTCTCCACGACATAGCAGCGGTGTCAAGGCCGGATCACTTATCTTATAGGTGAGGTCCGGTCGGCGCGGTTGAGCATCCATCCTGCCACTTGAGTCCAGGGAATCCTCCGCTAACGCATTCAGGTGCGTAGACAGGACTGGAGGGCAGACATGACGCTTACAAGCTCCAAGTGATTAGATTTCACCATCATTCACGACTATACGGAGACTCCCGGTGAATGCACCCCGGGCGAGGAAGTCGTTGCCATCATCCTCATCTATCGCGGGCGCAGGTACTGGATTCCGTGGTCGCCGGGGCACCTGATCTTCGTGGATTATCTCGCACGCCACCGGTGGATTGCCCAGGATGCATGGCGGATCGCCGCCCAAATGCAACTAGACCAATTTGTGTTGCAGCACGCTTCGAATGCTCCGGGTTCCTGCGTGAGAACAGCCCGAACGAGCAGGACGGCTGTACGCAAGAAGGTCGAGCGGATTCGCGGTGTACTGCAACAAGTATTCGACGAAGAGGGGCTGGATCTCAAAGCCTCGGACATCATTCGTTCGGAAGAGACCAGCACACGATCAAAGCGTTACCGCCTCAATGCCAATGTGACTTGGGTTCACTGGCCTTTACCGGAGGGCGAAGACACGACTTCAGGTTTGCCGTTCCCGGAGGTTCCCGGGCCAATCTTGAACTCGACACGGGTGACCGCGCTTCGTATGGGAATGTAATTCGTTAGGTCGTTGAATTGTTAAACCGGGGAGGAGACGCTAGTCATGCGGTTACGGGAACAGACGGAAATTAGCCCCCGATCTGCAAGGCGTGTATCGAGCGACGCACTGCCCATGAACATTCGAATCGGCAGCGGAATCGCGCTTGCCTCATCGGAAGACAGGGGCGTTGCGAAAGACAATCCTCACCACTGGCAGACGCTCATTCTTCTCTTGCCGCTCTTCCGCAATCCCGATTCTCGTGGCCATCGAATGCCGATCTCGTCGTTTCTCTTGAAGCGGACCGTAGATGAGATGCAACGGTTCTTCAGTGGGTACACGGCCACCCGCGCCGCTGGATGGTACTGGAATGACAGCAACCGCACAGGGGTATCTGACGAACTCGTCCGATTCGAGATGGACGGAATCTTTACCGGTGACGATCTTCGTCTGCTGCATGTATGGAAGGAAAGATTGCGGCGGCGCTTCAGGCAAGACTATATCTACATGAGGCTGATTCCGTCGGGCATGGCGATCTAATGAGTTCTTTCGCCGGTCCCTCACCAGTGGTGCATAACCCGATGCGGCTCTCGTCATGCGAGACAGCCCGAGAAGCATAGTGATGGTCCCGGCGTATCCGGAGAATGGCCACTCGTCTTCGCTAGGTCATCTCTAGATGGAAAGCCATTTGGCGTACTCCATCACGTCGATCATTGGGACCGTACCGCTGAACTGAAGTTCAGATATCAGCTTGAGCAGGAACGCCGTTGCTGGTTTGCCCTCTGCGACGAACTGATAGGAATTATTCGAGTTGTCACGAAAGAAATGCCCCTGCGCGGCGATGCACCCCATGTCGACCCTGCCGAGGTCTTGGTCCCTTTGTAAGGCATTCTTAATGGGATCGCCGAAGCAAGGCGTCCAGTCGCTCTCGAAGGTCAAAAGCCCCCCAAGAATCGTTATTGGGTTCTTAGCGGGATATGTCCCGCCTGCATGGGGGATGGGAAGGCTTGTTCGATGCAAGCGCCGCACGCTGCTGATCTTCTCCTGGGCATATCTAACCTGCTCGGCGGATATCGATTGTTTCGCCTCAAAAACCGCATAGACGCTCTCAGCCGGGACAATTACTTGCCCCTCGTAGTGCAAAATGAAGGGGGAATACTGCCTGTCGAAAACGACAATATCAATTTGCTGACTAAAGGCTCCACGGCTATCAACCACATGAGCCGATGCCACCGCGTAACGCTTGGGGAGATAGGTCTCAAGCAATTCAAGCCAGACAGACTCGCTCGCGTCTCCTTTCGTAGTTGTGTGACCGAAGATTGTACGCGATGCTTCTAGCCGTCGATGGATGTCTTCGTGAAGTGTGGCTAGCAGTTGTGAAAGAGACCATTCGCTCATTTAGGCATCCTTGAACGGTGCTGTTGGGAGTATATGTTTTGCTATTTCTAATGCCCGCTTGGGATGTATGCCTGTGTTCGGGTACGCATCTAATACGATTGCCGGCAATAACCGTTGGGTCAGATCGGAAAAGGTGTACCCATAGCTACGATCCTTTGTTGCGCCTGTGCTTACCACTAAGGCATCGATGTCATGCTCGTGAAAGCCCGTACCTTGAAGAGCGTTTTTCAGAATAAACTTGCGCTGTAGGCTCGTTGGGCGCTCAAAAGTCAAAATGTCAGCTGCTCGACGTTGGATTGCTGGATCAAGAGCCCCTAGACGATTCGTGCACATGATTACGGCACCGGGAAGGGCGCCGTTTCCGAACCGATTGATTCCGCGGATGAAAGCATTTACACCGGCGCGGTCCTCATGATGCATTTGGGCCGCTTCGCGCGATTGGGCAAGCGCATCCGCTTCGTCGATAAGCAAGATCACTCCCCCTCTGGCTTTCCCGTGTGCGCTCTTCAAGCTGGTCGCCTCATTGATGGCGTGTTCAAATGCCGCTGAGATGAGTTGCGTCATCTCTCCTACTCTTCCTTGGCCACGAGTGGAAAGGCTTAAAGGGAACAGCGTAATGTCGATGCCTTCTTGTCGAGCGACGGCATCCCCGATTGTCTCAGCTAATTCGGTCTTCCCGGACCCTACGTCGCCAGCGAGAATGACGAGCGGCGGGCGGTTCTGTACGAGCGAGAGGAGTCCCGTAGCGCTCGGATGGTGCTTCGCCGCCCAGTCCCGAAGGCCCTTGGGGTGAATCAGCAGCGAAAGAATCTTTGTCAGCCTCGCCTTTTGGTCGTCCACACCAACGAGACGGGCTAGCCGCTCTTTGGGTTCGAAATCGGGGTATGTAAGTCGGGGCTCAAAAAGATCGTCAATTGGAAGTTTGCTCAAGAAAAGCTCCTGACTGTCGAGCGATTCAGAGCGCGTCCCCCGGACGAATACACACGATCCTCCTGCAAGTAGCCAGTGACGCCTGGCTCACTTGCGTTGCCGCGATAAAAGGGCATTCGCTTCTTGAAGGCATCTCTCTCCGTTGCACTCAATGCATCCCATTTTGTGGAGTAGGTGAGGTAGTTATACAAACCCGCGTTTGCGACATTGGCTCCAGCGCGGATGCGCCCAGGATCGTCATCCGCAGACTGCATACCGTCAAGTTCTCGTGCGGTGTAGCGTAGTGTGGGCTCGATCCAGTTTCCGTCACGCTTAAATCCGATTGTCAGCGTTCCGAAGTACCCGGCTTTCAGGAGCTCAATAGCCTCTTCCTCGTACTGAGCGATTTCGGTATCGGACGGAGATCCGTAGAATCGCTGCAGCCGTTTGAGGTCTGTGGAAACCTTTGCCGCTAGATGCCGTGCATGAGTCACAGTAAATGTTGTGGTCTCCGTTATAGTGAAACTGCCCATAGTCCTCACCCCTGGAATGACGATCCAAAGACCTTCTGCCAGTAATACACGGTTTCCGCCTTTGTCGGCGCTGCCAGAGCAGCATCGATGGCGTCACCGGCCTCCATCGCCGCTTCGACTATGAGCTCGGCCTGGGCCGCGGTGTAAAGGCAGCTTACGTTGTTTTTTGAGTTCACCGGGTCGATGATCTGAATCGGCTCAGTGAAAGTGCCTACATCACTCGCTTTGTAACAATCGGTAAAGATGATTCTTTCGCGTAGGTTAGTTTTGGCAATGAAGGTGAAAAAGTGTTGTAGTGCTTCCGGATAGTCAGAGAAACCATGACCGGTGTCACTCAGATGCGCGAATATTAGCTCGATCATAAAAGACTTCAGGCGGAAATCGGTCCGCTCGCCTTTGACCTTTTTCGACCAAGCTTTTGCAAGTCGAACGACTTGCGCGAAGTCTGTGGGCTGGGCTTGCTTCCGCTTTTTCGCGAAGTCGAGGTGGAGGGGAATGCTCGTTTTCAAAAAGCTCCCGTCGTCCTGGCTAATCAGGTTGCCATACCATTGCGGATCTCCGTCATACAGAATTGGGACGATATCGACATCCAGCCCTGAACCCCGAAATGAGACGCAAACACTGTATGTCTGGGGCTTTACTTGATCAGGGCTGAAATTAGGGAACGCCTTGCGGAGACGTTCGGCAAGATAGTCGAGGAGCGTTTGTATTTCGTGTGGCGCTTCCGCTCCGCTGATGTAACAAGCAACGTCGATGTCGTTCAAGGAACGAAGAGCGGTGCCCTTGGCGAGACTTCCCGACAGGATCATTCGCTTTAGCGTGAAGTCCGGATGTTCCGCGAGATAGTTTTCCAACTTCTCACGGAGGCGCATGGCCTGCGCGCGATACTCATTAGCTTTGTCCCGTGGGAGGTTGATCCTGGCATCGGCGAAAATGCTAATCTCTTTGTGATCTACATGACTGCGGCTCATAGCCCCCCGTGCTGGACGAGTATTTTGAATCTCTAGGAACTTGTTGAAATTGGTTCTGGTCTTCGTATGCGCGCCGGTGCAAAACTAGGCCACAGTGCGCCGCGTAAGCGGTGCTCTGCGGCGGAGTAAAAGTAGTCCACCGCCGGATCTTGGTTTCGTGATCTATTGCGTTGATGGCATGGTTCATGGAA
>Ga0224555_1000452_pt1 | contig 62457 bp, 60 predicted proteins | sample 714S23034metaG_FD_180687 | JGI IMG/M metagenome (GOLD analysis project Ga0224555, IMG submission 180687) | Peat soil microbial communities from Stordalen Mire, Sweden - 717 S2 30-34 | ecosystem: Environmental > Terrestrial > Soil > Wetlands > Peat | place: Sweden: Norrbotten County, Stordalen... | reverse complement strand
AACGAAGATGAAAATGCATTTTTTTGAAGAAGGAGTCGGAAACGCGCGATTTTTCTTCGTGATCTTCGTTGCCTTTTGTTGAAAATCCCTTTGCCCGCTGGTTAAAAAATTACGGTAAATTACGGTAGTTTTGTTGCGGCGCAAGGGAGTTTGCGGGCGCGGAGGCGCCGCGGGCGCGGGACAGAATTCAGCGGGGATCGCCCTCATCCTAACCTTCTCCCCCGGGGAGAAGGGACAGATGTCGGAGGGTTCTGGTGTTGCGAACGAGCGTCCGGCAAATCCCGTCGCGTGCTTTTCCGGCCTGCGGCGCGGAGATTTGGGCGGTTTATGCAGGCTTGTGCACCCTTGTGCATGATAAAAAGCGGGGGGGTTGGAGTGCTTTCGCGGGCCAGGCGAGCTTGAAATCGTTGGTAATCAAGGACATGCAACTCAGGGGTTGCCGAGAAATGACCTTTACCTTTTCCGCTTGGTCTTTTGAGCGATGGCTTCGTTGCTGGCTCGTTGCGGATCACTTCGGATATGCGCCTCGCTCGGGTTAGAACAGATAAGAGCTGCCCGCTTTCGCGGGCTTTCTCGCCATCGGTCAAAATCCCGGCGGGCAAAAGGTAGATCCTGTTTTCCGACAATTCCTCAGCACTTGGAAGTCTTTGAGCGATGCCAGACAAATGGCTCGGTAGAGTCGTTCTACCGGGGCGTTTATGGCAGGCAACCCTCCTGCCGAGCCGGGTGTGTCTAAAAACTGGGATGCGCTCCCTGACAAACTATCGCGCAAAAATGATTGAAATCGCGGCCCGGCGCGCGTTTCATCCGGGGTATGTTGTGCGGAACTTATACGGCGATTGTCACTCCGTTTCGGAACGGAAAATTTGACGCGGCGGCTTTCAAACTGCTCATCCGGGCGCAGGTCCGGGGCGGGGTGGGCGGGATTGTCCCGGTGGGCACGACGGGCGAATCGCCCACGCTGGATTACAAGGAGCACATCGAGGTGATCGGCCGCGCGGTGGAAGAGGCGGCGGGCCGCCTGCGCGTCATGGCCGGCACGGGCGGGAATTCCACGAGCGAGGCGGTTTACTTGACTCAGGAGGCGGAGAAAGCGGGCGCCGATTCCTCCCTGCAAGTGGCGCCCTATTACAACAAACCGACGCAGGAGGGTCTCTTTCAGCATTTCCTGGAGATCAGCCGCGCGACCAAACTGCCGCTCATCCTTTACAGCGTCCCCTCGCGGTGCGGCGTGGAGATCGGCGTGGAAACGGTGCGGCGGCTGGCGGTGGCGACGCCCCGGATCGCCGGCATCAAGGAGGCCGGCGGCAACGCCGACCGCGTCAGCCAGTTGCGCGCCGCGCTGGGGCCCCGGTTCGCGATTTTTTCGGGGGACGATTCCCTGACGCTGCCGTTCATGGCGGTGGGTGCGGACGGGGTGATCAGCGTGGCGTCAAATATAATCCCGCGGGAGGTGGCGCGGATGGTCAAGGCCTTTCGCGGCGGGGACGCGGCCGCGGCGCGAAAAATCCACGAGCGGTTTTACCCGCTGTTCAAGGACCTTTTCATCGAATCGAATCCGATACCGGTCAAGGCGGCGCTGGCGATGATGGGAGTGATCGCCGAGGAATACCGCCTGCCGCTGACGCCGCTGACGGCGAAAGACCGCGAAATACTGCAAGCCACCTTGCGCCAATGCGGAGTGCTGCGTCATGACTAAAATCATCATCGCGGGGGCCCGGGGGCGCATGGGCCAGGCGCTGTTGCGTTGCGCGGAAAAAATTCCGGGCCTCGCCGTCAGCGGCCAGTTTGACCTGGGCGGCGATTTGGGCGCGCACATCGGCGGCGGCGATGTCGTGTTGGATTTTTCTTTCCATGACAGCACGGTCGGGTTTGCCCGGCTTTGCGCCGCGCGCCAGAAGGCCATCGTCATCGGCGTCACGGGCCACACGGAGGCCGAGCGTCAGGAGTTGATGTCGCTGTCGGCGCGGATTCCGATGGTTTGGAGTTCCAACTATTCCACAGGGGTGAACGCCTTATTTTGGTTGACGCGGCGGGCGGCGGAGATTCTGGGGCCGGATTACGATTTGGAGATCATCGAGGCTCACCATCGCCTCAAGAAGGACGCCCCCAGCGGCACGGCCAGGACGCTGGCCGAAACGCTGGCGGAAGTGCGCCGCCAGCAATTGGACAAGGTCGTCCGGCATGGCCGCCAGGGCATGGTGGGCGAGCGGACGGCGGCGGAGATCGGGATTCACTCGATCCGGGGCGGCGACATTGTCGGCGACCACACGGTGATCTTCGCCGCGACCGGGGAGCGGTTGGAATTGACGCACAAGGCTTCAAGCCGGGACACCCTTGCCCTTGGGGCGCTGCGCGCGGCGCAATGGGTGGTTGGAAAAAAGCCCGGACTTTACGACATGCAGGACGTGCTCGGCTTGAAACCGTGAAGGGCGGGATTCTCCTCCCGCCCAAATCCCGCTTTTGTTCGCGGCAAGTCCTGCTAGGATAGGGCCAGATGTTACCGACACAGGATTTACATGTAAATGAGATCGTCCCGCTATTGCCGCCCAGCGCGGTGAAGGCGCAGTGGCCCACAACCGAGACGGCCAACGCAACGGTCGTGCGCGGACGCCAGGCGATTCAACAAATCCTCGAACGCAAAGACCCCCGTCTGCTCGTGCTCGTCGGCCCATGCTCCATCCACGATGTCAAAGGCGCTCTGGAATACGCGGCGAAACTGGCGCCGTTGCGGCGGGAATTGGCCGGCCGCATGGAAATTGTCATGCGCGTCTATTTCGAGAAGCCCCGCACGACCATCGGTTGGAAAGGGTTGATCAATGACCCGGGACTGGATAATTCCCACGACATCGAGTCGGGCCTCAAGATCGCGCGCCAGCTCTTGCTGGACATTGCCGAAATGGGGCTGCCCGCCGGGACGGAGTTCCTGGACCCGATCATCCCCCAGTATATTTCCGATCTGGTGAGTTGGGCCGCCATCGGCGCGCGCACCACCGAATCCCAGACCCACCGCGAAATGGCCAGCGGACTTTCCATGCCCGTGGGCTTCAAGAACCCGACCGACGGCAGCCTGCAAGTCGCCATCGACGCCATGAGCGCCGCCAGACAGCCGCACAGTTTCATTGGCATCGACCAGGACGGCGTCACGGCTGTTGTACGCACCACAGGCAACCCCATCGGACACGTCGTCTTGCGCGGAGGGCGGCTGCGGACCAACTACGACGCCAAAAGCATCCGGGAAGCGGAGACGCTGCTTGCCAGCCAAAACCTGCCGCCAGTGCTGATGGTCGATTGCAGCCACGCCAATTCCGGCAAGCAGCCCGCCCGCCAGGAAGACGTCTGGCGCAGCGTGGTCGAACAACGCGCCGCCGGCAGCGGCTCCTTGATCGGGCTGATGATTGAAAGCTATCTGGAAGAGGGTTCCCAACCCTTTCCCGTCAACCCGGCCAAATTGCGTTACGGCATTTCCATCACCGACGGCTGTCTGGGCTGGGAAACCACGGCTCGCATGTTGCGCTGGGCACACCAGGAACTAAATCTCGCGGCGGGTGTTCATCAATAGAGAATGGTGAAGAAGCCGTGACTTTGCGCTCCCTCATTGCCCTGGCTAAAGCGGAAGGCGCCAGCGACCTCCACCTCGAACCGGGTTTGGCCCCGGTCTTGCGGGTCCGGGGCCAGTTGCGCGCCGTCGGGGAACCGCTCGCTCCGGGATTGTCGTTGGAATGGGCGCGCGAGGTCATCAGCGCCGCCAACTGGGATGCGTTTCTCCAGCGCCGCTCCAGTGATCTCTCCAAAACGATCGAAGGACTCCGCTGCCGATTCAATATTTTCCACACCTCGCGCGGGGTTGGATTCGCCATCCGCCTGCTGCCGGCCTTTCAACCCACGCTGGATGGCTTGAATCTCCATCCGGATTTAAAGGCGCTGGTCCATCATCCCCATGGCTTGGTGCTGGTCAGCGGGCCGACCGGCAGCGGCAAATCCACCACCCTGGCCGCCCTTATCCAAACGATCAACCTTTCCGATGCCCGCCACATCGTCACCATCGAAAGCCCGATCGAATTCACCTTCCGCCCCAGGCGCGCCTTCATCCGCCAGCGCGAAGTGGGCCGGGACACTCCCAGTTTCGAGCAGGCGCTGCTGGATAGTTTGCGCGAAGACCCCGACGTGCTCATGGTGGGCGAAATGCGCGAGCCGGAAACCATGCGTTTGACACTGGCCGCGGCCGAAACGGGCCACCTGGTCCTGGCGACCGTGCATTCCGCCAATTGCGCCGAGGCCCTCCAACGCGTCGTCAGCGCCTTTCCCGCCGAAATCCAGAACAATGTCGCCGCCCAGTTGGCCGACTGCCTAATCGGCGTCGTTTCCCAGCGCCTCCAATTCCGCCCCAACTGGAACCTCTGCGTGCCCGAATGCGAAGTGCTGCTGGCCACCCTGCCCATCAAGAATTTCATTCGCAACCGCGACTTCTTCAAAATCATTTCCTCTCTGGAAACCGGCCTCGAACACGGCATGTGGACCTTCCAACGCTATCGCTCCTGGCTCGACAAGCGCGCCACCTTCAACCCTCCGCTCCGCGAGGTTGAGACCGCTGATGATGAACCTGCCGCGGCCGTCGAACCCGCTCCCGCGCCCCTTTCGTCCCCTGCCAGTCCAACCCACACCACACAGGCGGCGCCCTCCGCCCGCCCCGACTCCAGCCGTATCGAGATCGAGCCTACGGAGATATTCGAGAAAATCCTTAAGAGACCTGAGTGAGGAACCGGTCAGCGGAGAAAAATCTCCCTTGTCTCTCCGGTCACGGCGTCGAGGTCGCGCAGCAGTTGCTCCCAATCCACCCTGAGGCCGCGCGACGCCGTGGCGGGGTCCAGCGCCGGGCCTTCCAGCGCGCGCAATTCGACGAGCTTTTCGGAGACTTTCGGATTCGCAATGAACTCGTAGAGGCGCTCCGCCGCGACGGGATGGGGACAATCGCGGATGACACCCACGGTGTTCGGAACAAAGAGCGTTTCCTCCGTCACCGGCAGCGCCGCCACCGGCAAGCCCTCCCGTTGCGCGCCCGCAATATCGTCCGAATCCGTAAAACCAAACCACGCTTCGCCGCGCGCGACCATTTTCACAACGACTGAATTGCCGTCCACCAGAAAAGGTTTGTTGGCGGCCAGCGCGCGGCACCAATCCTGCCAGGCGGCGTCGCCCCAGTGCTGGCGCAGCGCGTGGAAATGGGTCGCCGTGGTTCCAAAAAGCGGATAGGCCAGGGCCGCCTTGCCCCGCCAGAGGGAATTGGTCGCGTCGCTGAAGGCGCGGGGGGCGGCGGCGGCGGTGAGAAGGTTCGTGTTGATAACCAGCCGCCGCGTCCGGTAGCCCAGCCGGGTCCAGCCGTTGGTTTCGCGAAACACCCCGCGCGCGGCCAGTTGCCGCGTGCGGAACTCCTCATTATTCCAGAACACATCACACTGCGGATGCCCCCGCTCTGTCAATAACCGGTTCACCAGGCCGACCGTCTTCACGGCTTCGCTGTCATAAACCGGGCGGACCTCAATGCCCGTCTCCCTCTCAAACTCCCGCAGGATCGGCTCGGCAAACTCCTCGTCCTGCGACGTGTAAATGACCACCACCCGCGACGCGCCACCCTGGCCGCAGCCCGCGCAGAAAAGCGCGGCCGCCAGGCCGAGAACCAACCCGGCGAGGCCGCGAAATTTCTTAATCCAATTTGGTGAAGCCACCGCGCGTTCAAGCTAGCGCCAGCGTGGCCTCCCATTCAAGGAAAGGATGCATCGATTGGCAGCGCATCTCGATTTCTGGAAATTGTCCCTCCATATCGCCGGGCACCCTCCCGCGTCGGGGGCGCAAAAGCCGCAAATGACCGCAATCAGAGGTTGGCGTCGGGATTGACGGGTGCGCCGCCTTCCTCCCCCGCTCGCGATTGGCAAAAACCACTGCGATTTAGTGCGACAAAATACCTCAACGCGGGAAAAATAGCTTACAGCGCACATCGGGCGTGACAAATGTCGCCCCGCACGCCGCCCGGTGCGGGACGGGCCGCGATAACCGGGGCATGGCTCTGAATGACCCGCGCGAAACCCTGACTTCAACTTTCCCCCTGCACGAAGTGCTAACAGCGATCTGCCAATGGCGGAAACTCCAGGCCACCCTCAAGAAGATGCAACGCCTCAGTCGCCAAGTCCTGTTTGAAACCGTACCCGGCCCGATCAGACGTAAACGCTTGGGAAAGAAAGTTTTAGGTCTCATTTAAGCGCCATTCTCCCCTCGGAACTGGTTTCTGAATTCGGCAGAAAACGTCCAAACTTCAACGCGTGGGAGGCTCTCCCGCGCAGCCCGGTTGGCGGACTCAACTACAACTGCATGATTTGGGCTTTGGGGCGCCGCAGAGTTCCTGGATTTTTCCCAACGCGATGGCAAGACCTTGTTGCGCTTCGGGCGAGAACTCTTCCCCGAAATCGAACTTCACGGCCGGGATGGTGAGCCACCAGGCTTTTGGGGCGTGGCCGAAGACGTCGCGGGCCAGGGCGAGGATGACGGCGGGGTCGGCGGCGTGAGCCAGGCTTTGCGCGGAGACGCTGGGTTGGAGTTCGCGAAGGCGGACTTCGCGCGGGGAATCGACGGCGGCATCCACAAAGAGAACCACGCGGGCTTGCGAGACGGCGTCGGCCAATTCGGGAGCAAGCAAGGGGCAGGCAAGAGCATGAACGCCGGGAAGATTCATGGCGGAAACCGCCTCGGCGGCGCGGGGGCCGGCGCCATCGTCGCCGCGCAGGGTGTTGCCGTAGCCAATGATCAGGAAATCATCGCGCCGGGCGGTCGGGGGCGCGCAATTCATGGCGTCATTGGGAAGCCCGCTCAATGGCGGGCGGCTTCGCACAGAATGGCCCCATCCGGGCCGATCAGGCGGATGTGGAGGGGCATTTGACCGACGGCGTGAGTGGAGCAGCTCAAGCAGGGGTCGTAACAGCGGATGCCGTGCTCGACGCGGTTGAGGAGGTGTTCGGAAATGGTCGCGCCGCGAACGTAATGGCGGGCGATTTGGGCGACGGTCTGGTTCATGGCCAGATTGTTCTGGCCGGTGGCAACGATGAGGTTGACTTTTTGCAGGAGGCCGTTGCGATCGACGGTGTAGTCGTGGAAAAGCGTGCCGCGCGGGGCTTCGCTGACGCCGACGCCGCGAAGGCTGTTGATGCCGGCGTCGGCGCGGAGGTCTTCGCTCAACAAATCCGGGTCGTCCATGTAGAGTTCGATGAATTCCAGGGCGGCGAGGATTTCGATGAGGCGCGCGTAGTGATATAGAAAAGAGGAGGTCACGGCGCCGCGGCCCATGCTTTTGAAATTCTTCAATTCCGCGTCGGCTTTGGGCACACCCATGCGTTCACAGACGTTGAGGCGCGCCAGCGGGCCAACGCGGTACATGCCATCGGGGAAACCCAGGGGCGTGTAATAGGGAGACTTGAGGTAGGAGGAGGATTGCACGGATTCGCCGATGAACTGGAGATAGTCGCGGGCGTCGAGTTGGTCGGCAATGATGCAGCCGCTGCTGTCAATAAAACGCAGTTTGCCGTCATGGTGTTCCCAGGAGCCGTCCGGGCCGACCAGTCCCATGAAGAGGGAGGGGAAATTGCCGTAGATTTGAATCTCGCGCAGGTGCGTGTCCATCGTCTTCTGGAAGAGATCGAACGCGGTTTTCGCCGTGGCGAAGCTTTCCGGGAGCCAGGCCCGAATGCGGGCGCGGCCCTCCTCGGTCAAGGGAGAGCGGACGCCACCAGGAACGGCCCAGGCGGGATGGATTTTTTTCGCGCCGAGAATTTCAATGATTTCCTGGCCGAACTGGCGGAGGCGGATGCCGGCGCGAGCCAGGCCCGGGTTGGCGGCGATGAGGCCGAAGACATTGCGCTGTGCCGGCGGGGTGTCCCAGCCGAGGAGGAAATCCGGGGCGCTCAAGTGGAAAAAGCTCAGGGCGTGGCTCTGAACGATCTGGCCCAGGTTCATCAAGCGGCGCAGCTTGTTGGCGGCGGGGGGGATGTTCACGGCCATGATGGCGTCGCCGGCCTTGGCGGATGCCAGGGTATGGCTGACCGGGCAGATGCCGCAGATGCGCTGCGTAATGCCGGGCATCTCGCTGAAGGGACGGCCTTCGCAGAACTTCTCGAAGCCGCGGAATTCGACGACGTGAAACTCGGCGTCGGCCACATTGCCGGCGCTGTCCATGAAGATGCTGATCTTGGCGTGGCCCTCAATGCGGGTCACAGGTTCAATGACGATTCGTTTTGACATCATAAAATCCGATTGCCTGGCGGGCGGGCCATGCTCATCCAAACTTGAGCTGCATCCCTTCCAGCTTGGGAGTGGCGCCGCTCAACAACGCTCCGACCAGGGCCTTGATGTTGCTGGCCGGCGGCGGGCAGCCCGGTAGAAAGTACTCGACCCGCACGACTTCATGGACCGGCATGACGCGCGGCAGGAGCGCCGGCACGATGCCCTCGCACTTTGGAAGGCAGGGGTTGTTTTGGGCGTTGTCGATGTAGGCGCGTTGCAGCACGTTTTCCGTGTTGCCCGCGCCGAGTTGGTTGCGGATGGCGGGGACGTTGGCGGTGACCGCACAGTCGCCGAAGGAGACGAGCACTTTGGTGCGGGCGCGGACCTTGTGGAGGAGGTCGAGGTTGTCCTGGTTGCAGATGGCGCCTTCGATGAGGCACACATCAACCTTTTCGGGATATTCCTTCATGTCCACGACCGGGCTGTAAACCAAATCGACCCTTGCGGCGAGTTCGATAAGAAACTCGTCGAGGTCCAGAAAGGACATGTGGCAGCCGGAACAGCCGCCGAACCAAACTGTGGCTAATCTGACGCGATCCATTGTTTTTTCTCCCTGGCAGTGACGATGAATTCAAGTTTGGAGCGGTCGCGTTCCATTTCGGCCACCGTCGAGCCTTTATGGAAGAGCGCGCCCGTGGGGCAGGCCTGGACGCATTTGCCGCAGGAGGTGCAGGAATCGGCCTCGCCCCACGGCTGGTTGAGATCGGAAATGATGCGCGCGTGGCCGCCGCGGCCGGAGACGTTCTTGGTGCCGGCGCCCTCAATGTGCCAGCAGACGCGCACACAACGCGTGCAGAGTATGCAGCGGTTATGGTCCATCCCAAAGAGGCGATGGGTGTTATCGACGCTCCATTTCGGAAAGCAATAATCGTAACGGACGTGGTCGATGCCCAGGCTCCAGGCGAAGGCTTGCAGCTCGCAATGCCCGTTGGCCACGCAGACGGCGCACACGTGATTCCGTTCAGCCAGGAGCAATTCCAGCGTCATCCGCCGGTACTTGCGCAGCCGTTCGGTGTCGGTTTTCACCTCCATGCCTTCGACGACTTTTGTGGTGCATGCCGGCAGCAGCTTGGGCACGCCCGCGACTTCCACCAGGCAGAGGCGGCAGGCGCCGACGTCATAGACGCCGTCCAGATGGCACAACGTGGGGATTTTGACGTTGGCCTCGTCAGCCGCCTGCAAAATGGTCGCGCCTTCCTCGGCGCTGATTTGCAGACCGTTAATGGTCAATGTTTTGGCAGCCATAAAATCACTCCTTTACGATGCGGCGGACGCGGACCGCGTTTCCGAGGCGCCATTGGGCGGTGGGCCGGACAGATCGGGGCGCAGCAACTGCTCATATTCATGGCGGAAAAAGCGCAGGGTGCTCAGAGTTGGATTGGGCGCCGTCTGGCCCAAGCCGCAAAGGCTGGTGCTCTTTACCATGTCGCAAAGTTCCTCAAGTCTGGCCATGTCGGCCGGCGTCGCCTGGCGCTGGATGATTTTGTCGAGCAAATGGTGCATTTGGACGGTGCCCGTGCGGCAGGGGATGCATTTACCGCAGGATTCGTCCATGCAGAATTCCATGAAGAATCGGGCGATTTCCACCATGTTGGTCTGGTCGTCCATGACGATCATGCCGCCCGATCCCATGATGGAGCCGAGCTTGCCGAGCGATTCGTAATCGACGGGCGTGTCCAGGTGTTCGGCGGGGATGCAGCCGCCGGAAGGGCCCCCGGTTTGCACGGCCTTGATCTGGCCGCCGTCGGGAGCGCCCCCGCCCATGTCCTGGACTATCACGCTCAAGGGGGTGCCCATGGGGACTTCGATCAAGCCGGTGTTTTTGATCTTGCCGGCCAGCGCGAAGACTTTTGTGCCTTTGCTTTTCTCGGTGCCGATGCCCGCGAACCACTCGGGGCCGCGGCGCATAATGGGCGGGACGTTGGCGAAGGTCTCGACGTTGTTGATGAGGGTCGGACTGCCCCACAGACCGCTTTCAGCCGGGAAGGGCGGCCGCGGGCGCGGGGTGCCGCGTTTGCCTTCGACGGAGGCCATGAGGGCGGTTTCCTCGCCGCAAACAAAGGCGCCGGCCCCGATGCGCAGGTCCACATTGAAGCTGAAGGGCGACTCAAATATGCCCGCGCCCAGAAGGCCCATTTGCTTGGCCTGCTTGATCGCCAGTTGCAGACGGCTGATGGCCAGCGGATATTCCGCCCGCACGTAAATAAAACCCTGATCCGCCCCGACGGCGTAGGCAGCGATGGCCATGCCCTCCAGAACGCTGTGAGGATCGCTCTCCAATACGCTACGGTCCATGAACGCGCCGGGGTCGCCTTCATCGGCGTTGCAGATGACGTATTTCTTGGCGCCAGGAGATTTGGCCACCGTGCCCCACTTGAGCCCGGTGGGAAAGCCCGCCCCGCCCCGGCCGCGCAAGCCGCTCTGGACCATGGATTCGACGACGTTTTTTGGGGCCATTTCGTTGAGCACCTCATGCAATGCCTGGTAGCCGTCCGCCGCGATGTAGCTCTCGATGCGTTCCGGGTCAACCACGCCGCTGTTGGCCAGGACGATGAAGAGTTGGCGCTTGAAAAAGGCGGCGTCGGGATCGGTTTGGGCCACGCTGGTCTGGCCGCCCTGAATGGCGGCAACGATCGAGGGCGCGTTCTCCGGGGTGACTTTGATGTAGAGGGAATTTTGCGGGTCCGCCTGCACCAGGGGGCCTTCGCAACAAAGTTTCATGCAGCCGACGCCGCGCACTTCGACTTGATCCTGCAAGCCGGCGTCCGCAACGGCTTTGTCAAGCTGTTGTTTGACGCCTTTGGCGCCGCAGGACAGGCAGCCGGCGGCCATGCAGCAGCGAAGCGTGATCTTTTTCCGTCCCGCCAGTTCCGCGTTCTTGATCTCGATAAGATCGTTGAGAATCATGCGGCCTCCCATTTCTGGATTTGCCCGACAGCCGCCGTGGCGGTCTGCCGGGGCGTCACGGCGCCGTCATAAACGACCGCCGGGGCGATGCCGCAGGCGCCGATGCAACGGGCGGTCAGGAGCGAGACGCGGTTGTCCGGGGTGGTCTCGCCGGGCTTGATCTTGGAGTGGCCCTCAATGGCGGCGAGAATCTTGTCAGCCCCCTTGACGTAACAGGCGGTGCCCAGGCAGACGACGCAGGTGTGCTGGCCTTGGGGTTTAAGGGAAAAGAAATGATAAAAGGTCGCCACCCCATAAACGCGGCTGGGTGGGAGCTTGAGCTTGTAGGAAACGAACAGGAGCAAATCGTCTTCGAGAAAGCCGAACAGCTCCTGGGCCTTGTGCAGAATCTCTATCAGGGCATCCTGCCGGTACTGGAACTTCTTCATGTGCGCTTCCAGTATCTTGAAGCGCTTGTCTCCCGATGCGTGATCAAGGGCCGCCCTCAGGCGCCCCTGCTTCTTTTCTGCCGTCGTTGCTATCATTTTTAGACTTCCGCTTGCGTTTCATCGGGCTGGCAACACATGGCTCCAACCCTGCCGCAAAACTATCGGACGGACGCCGGAACTGACACAACGGAATTTGGGGATTACTTTGCGGATTTTGCGCGATTGGGCGCCGGACATCGCGGCGCCGTTGCGCTATGCCTTGCCCTGGCTCGATTTGTTCCTGTAATAGGCATCGACCTTGGCGGACACGTCCTTGAAACCCATATCGACTTCGTAGATTTGCTTGAATTGATCCATCGCCTCCTCGGTCTTGCCCATCTTTTCGAACACGACGCCCAGAGCGTAAAGCAGTTCCTTCTTTTCGTCGTCGAAGACGCCCTTTTCCTTGAGGGCGTTTTGCAGGGTGCGCGCGGCCATGTCGTTCATGCCGCGCAGGGCAAAACACTGCCCCAGGTAACTCATGGCCTGGAGACGTTTGTTGGGATTGTTGGTCGCCTTTTGAAATTCCGGCATGGCCTCGGCCACCCGTCCGGCCTTGAAATACAGCTCGCCCAGTTCAAAACGGATGACCAGGTCGTTGGCGTATTTCTCCGCGCGCTGTTTGCATTCGGTCAGCAAATACTCCTCGCGTTCGGCTTTGAGCTGGGCGGTTTTCGCGGCGGCATCAGGCTCCGTGGTATCAATGCGCGCGATGGCGTCGTCGAGCTTCCGAACCGTGGTGTCGGCAATCGCCTTTTGCAGGGATGAATCAGCCCCGCCTTCCCTGGCGACGATGCGGTTGTAGGTTTCCAGCGCGCGATCGTACTGCTTCTTCTCCGTATAAAGCTCCGCCAGCGACCGGTAAATCTTCAAGTTGTCCGGCTCCTTCTCCAGGCGCGCCTCGTAATCGGCGATCATCCGTTGCGCGACATCCTGGGCTTTGACCTGGCGCTTTTCCTGTTCCAGCGCGACGGCTTCGTCCTTGTTCTTGAGAATGTCCCGGTAGGAGCCGGTTCCGTCGGACAACGCTTCGTAACCGCCTTCGCTGAGGGTCTTGCGGGCCGAGATGTTCTTAAGCTCCTGAGCCAGTCCCAGGTCGCCGGGGTGAAGCCGCATCAACTCCGCAATGATCTGTTCGGCCTTATCTCCCTGGCCCGCGGCGGAATACGCGCCGGCCAGGGTCTTTAGCGCATCCTCGTCCTTGGGTGCGTGTTTGATGACGATTTGGAGCGAGAGCACGGCGGTCTTGGGCAGGTCGGCCGCCATGGCGGCTTCGGCCAGCAGTTTGTGGGCGGCCACGCTGTTGGCATCGCCGTTGAGAATCTGTTCGGCGGTCTTAATCGCCTCCAAAGGGTTCTTGCCTAATTGCATCTGGCCTTTGGCCAGCATGGGCTGGGAGCCGGCGCCGCTGAGCATCTTCTTGAAAAAGCCGCTGCGGCCGGCCTTCCTGGACTGCGCGACGCGGAGTGCTTCGCGGCATTCATAAAAGGCCGGCTCTTTCTCCAGAGCCTGGTTGAAGATGGCCACTGCGTATTCGTCGTTGTGGCGCTCCAGCGCCATTTTCCCTTTCTCCCACTGTTCGCGCAAAAGGCGTGGAATTTGGTTGGTCGTTTTTTCTGCCATAACCGAACTCTATGTAGCCGCCGGGAAAAAATCCACTGCAAAGATTGTTTGAAATCGGCGGCGGGATGCGTACTATTCGCGCCTATTGTTAAAAGGAACTAATGCAGTTTGCCGTTTTTAAAGAGGACATCCAGGGTGAAACCAGGGTCGCCGCCGTGCCGGACTCTGTCAAACTCCTGCTCAAGAACAAGCACTCCGTGCTCATCCAGAGCGGGGCGGGCCTGGCCGCCTCCATCCCCGACGCGGAATTCCAGGCGGCGGGGGCGCGCATCGTGCCGGAGGCCGGGGAACTGGCCGCGATGGCCGACTGCATTCTCAGAGTGCGGCCGGTCTCGACGGACGACGCGGGCCAATTGCCCGAGGGCAAGGCGGTGATCGGTTTCCTGGCGCCCTTGCGCCAGCCGGCCATCGCGCAAGTCCTGGCGCGCCGCCGAATGACCAGCTTCAGCCTCGACGCCATTCCGCGCATCAGCCGCGCGCAGAGCATGGACACGCTTTCGAGCATGGCGACCATTGCCGGCTACCGGGCCGTCCTCCTGGCGGCGGAGCACCTGCCCAAATTCCTCCCCATGTTGACGACGGCCGCGGGAACCATCCGGCCCGCGCAAGGGCTGGTCCTCGGGGCAGGCGTCGCCGGGCTTCAGGCCATCGCCACGGCTCGCCGCCTGGGGGCGGTCATGGAGGCCTTCGATGTCAGACCGGCCGTCAAGGAGCAGGTCAAGAGTCTGGGCGCGGCTTTCATTGAGATTGCCGCCACGGAAAACCTTGAAGATAAAGGCGGCTACGCCCGGCAGGTTTCGGCGGAAACCCTGGCCAGACAACAGAGCCTCCTCCACGAACGGGCCAAATTGGCCGACTTCATCATTTCCACCGCCCAGGTGCCCGGCAAACCCGCCCCGCGCCTGCTCACCCGCCAGATGGTCGAAGATATGAAGCCCGGCTCGGTCGTCGTCGATTTGGCCGCGGAAAGCGGCGGCAATTGTGAACTCACCCAGGCGGGCCAGATCGTGCGCCACCACGGTGTCACCATTCTGGGGCCGATCAATCTACCCGCAACGCTCCCGCTGGACGCCAGCCGGATGTTCGCCCGCAACCTGGCTACCTTCATTCTGGAGATAACCAACGAGAAGGGATTTTCGATGGATTGGAACAATGAAATTTTCACTGAAACCTGCGTCACCATCAACGGCGCCGTAAACGAGAAACGGAGGACCTCGTGACCATCGGCGCGCTGGCAATGATTTATATTTTCATCCTCGCCATCTTCACCGGCGTGGAGGTGATCAGCCGGGTGCCGACCGTCTTGCACACCCCGCTGATGTCCGGCGCCAATGCCATTCACGGCATTGTTCTTATTGGCGGCGTCATCCTCCTCGGCTCCGCCGGCGACAGCGTGCTCCTGTGCGCGCTGGGCTTCGTCGCCGTCATTCTCGGCACGCTCAACGTCGTCGGCGGATTTGTCGTCACGGACCGGATGCTGGAGATGTTCAAGTCTAAACCCACCAACAAAAGCAGCGCCGACAAATGAGCCGCACCTCTGTTCCCGAGGCCGCCTACCTCGCCGCCTCGCTCCTATTCATCTTCGGACTCAAGCGCCTGAGCAGCCCGCGTAGCGCGCGTTCGGGCAATATCCTTGCCGCCATCGGCATGGCGCTCGCCCTGGCCGGCACGTTCGTCCTTCCGGGCATGGGCCATTTCGGTTTGATCATTCTGGCCATCGCCATCGGCACGGCGCCCGGATGGCTGCTGGCCAGGCGCGTCAAAATGACGGCCATGCCGCAAATGGTGTCCCTCTTCAATGGCATGGGAGGGGCGTGCGCTCTGTTTATCTCGATGGGCGAGTGGCTGCGCGAGACCGCGCCCGCCGGGGATTTCGGACAGGCCCTTCCGATGCTTCTGGGCATTGTTTTCGGTTCCGTCAGCTTCACCGGCAGCCTGGTCGCCTTTGGCAAGCTGCAAGGGTTAATCACGGAGAAGTCGGTGCGCTGGCCGCTGCAAAAGAGCCTCAATGCGCTTCTCCTCCTGGCCATCGTCGCCACGGCGGCGGAGGCTGTGCCTCATCACGACAACGCCTGGTGGGCGGTCGCGCTGGCGGGAGCGGCCTTGCTCCTGGGTGTGTTGCAGGTTCTGCCTATCGGCGGCGCGGACATGCCGGTGGTGATCTCCGTCCTGAACTCCTGCACCGGCCTGGCGGCGGCGCTGACCGGCTTTGCCATGCACAACATGTCGATGATCATCGCCGGCACTTTGGTCGGCGCAGCCGGTTCCTTCCTCACCGTGCTCATGTGCAAGGCCATGAACCGTTCCCTGGCCAAGGTCGTCTTCGGCTCCTTCGGATTGTCTCCCGTTGCCGCCGCCGGCGCCGCCGCCGTGAAAAGCGATCAAGTCATGCGCGAGATCACCGCCTCCGAATGCGCCATCATGATGGGATACGCCCGCAAAGTCATTATCGTTCCCGGCTACGGATTGGCAGTCGCGCAGGGACAGCACCTGGTGCATGACTTGGACGAAGCGTTGGAGAAGCGGGGCGTTGAGGTCAAATACGCCATCCATCCCGTGGCCGGACGGATGCCTGGACACATGAACGTGCTGCTGGCGGAGGCGAATGTTCCCTATCCCAAGCTGCTGGACATGGACGAAATCAACCCGGAATTCGAGCAGGCCGACGTGGCGTTGATCATCGGGGCCAACGACGTCGTCAACCCGGCGGCGCGCACCGAGGCTGGCAGCCCGATATACGGCATGCCAATCCTCAACGCGGACAAGGCCAAAAACGTGATCGTCATCAAGCGCGGGCGCGGCGCGGGCTTTGCGGGGATCGAAAACGCCCTCTTCTTCAATCCCAAAACCCGGATGCTCTTTGGCGACGCCAAGAAAGCCCTCCAGGAGTTGGTGACCGAGGTCAAGGCGCTGTAAAAGAGAAATCACCGCAGCCGGCGAATCCAATAATCCGGCCTGCGGCTCAAGTGCGCGACGGCCACGATCCAAAATCGGTCTGGCTGTCGAGATACACAATTCGGAGCGGGAATCGCTTTGTTTTCCAACTGCGCGTTCCCAGCTTGCCGATCTTGCCGAGATCGGCATTGCTTTGAATTTTCGGCAAGATTGCTTCCACAACGGAGAGAAAAGCCTCCCCGAGAGCTGGATTCCGACCCTCGTGGAATTTGGCCGATTTGATCAACTCACTTGCGGCGAGTCGATGGTAGGCGACGGGTTTCATTCAATGCGCGGCGGGCCTCTTTCATCACATCGCAAGCGGAATCTGCCGTTGACTATCGACCCCTGAAAAACCTTGCTTTTCCACAGTAACGGGACGATGATGGGGTATCGCCGGGAAGTTCGATCAGGAGTCGCGTCAGCAGCATTTCAGTTCGGCGAGACTCCCGCATCGGCCCGCGCGTGAACCCAGCGGACGCTGCCTTGGGGCAACGCCAGTGGGAAGTGAGTTGAACATGGCATATGAGATTCTCAGCCTGGACGCCGTGGCGGGGTATTTGCATCTGACCCCGGACGACGTCGCGCAGCGCGTCAAGCGCAGTGAGATTCCGCATGAAAAGCGGGGGCGGAGGATTGTGTTTTCCAAGGAGGAAATTGACCAGTGGGCTTCGAAGCGCGTCCTGAGCCTGCCTGGCCAGCGGTTGACCGAATACCACCGCAAAACCACCCTTGGCACACGCCAAATCGTGTCCAGCCGAACGCTGCTGCCGGACATGATCCAGCCCGGATTCATCGCCCCGGCGTTGCCAGCCAAGACAAAGTCTTCGGTTTTGCACGAATTGGTGGCGTTGGCGGAAACTACCGGGCGTTTGAACAACCCCAGGGAACTGGTCGCCAGTTTGGAGGCCCGCGAAGCCCTTTGCTCCACCGGAATGCCCGGCGGTTTCGCCCTCCCGCATCCCCGCGTGCCCGACCCTTACCTGTTTGAATCCTCGTTCATCGTCCTGGGCCGCGCCGTTCAGAACATCTTTTTTGGCGCGCCCGACGGCAATCCCACGGATCTGTTCTTTCTGATTTGCTGCCAGGACGACCGCTTGCATCTGCACACCCTGGCCCGCATCTGTCTCATCGCGAAGAAGACGGCCATTCTCGAGCAACTCCGCCAATCTCCCGATGCTTCCTCCATGCATGCCGCCCTCCTCGCGGCGGAAGAGGAGGCGCTGGCCGAAACGATCACTTGACCCGCCCTAACGCCTCTGCTCCGGCGGAAGGTAGTGCCGTTCGGTCGGCCCGATGTAAATCTGGCGGGGCCGGCAAATCCGCTTTCGACGCTCGTCGAGCAGTTCCTTGAAATTGGCAATCCACCCCGGCATGCGGCCGATGGCAAACATGACCGTGAACATTTCCGTGGGAATGCCAATGGCCCTCATCATGATCCCGCTGTAAAAATCCACGTTCGGATAGAGCTTGCGCTCCACAAAATACGAATCGCCCAGCGCCGCCTCCTCCAACTTCCGCGCGATGTCCAGCAACGGGTCCTCCCGGTTCAGCGTGTGCAGCAGCAAGTCGGAAGCCGCCTTGATGATCTTGGCCCGCGGATCGTAATTCTTGTACACCCGGTGCCCGAATCCCATCAACCGCTTCCCGCTGTTCTTGTCCTTGGCCGCCGTGATGAATCTGCGGCCGTCGTCCCCGGAGGCGTGAATCTCCTCCAGCATGGTGATCACCGCCTGGTTGGCCCCGCCGTGCAGCGGCCCCCACAGGGCGCACACCCCCGCCGCGGCGCTGGCGAACAAGTTCGCCTCGCTCGACGCCACCATCCGCACCGTCGAAGTCGAGCAATTCTGCTCGTGATCCGCGTGCAGCAGAAAGATCAAATCCAGCGCGCGCACCACTTCCGGCTTCAACTCATAGCTCCCGTAAGGGTCCGAGAACATCATGTAGAGAAAATTCGCCGTGTACTTGTAGGCGGGCTTCGGATAGAGAAAGGGCAGCCCGCGCGATTTCCGGTACGAAAACGCCGCGATCGTCCGCACCTGCGAGAGCAGCCGCGCCGCCTGCACCTCGAAACTTTCCGAGTCCGGCGACTTCATCAAACCCGGATAAAAACAACTGCTGGCGTTGATCATGGCCGAGAGCATCGCCATCGGGTGCGAGGAGGGCGGGAACCCCTCGAAATGATGCTTCATCCCCTCGTGCAAATTCTCATTCTCTGTCAACAAGTCCGAAAACCGCGCCTTCTCCGGGTGCGTCGGCAGCTTCCCGTAAATCAGCAGGTAGGCCGTCTCCACGAACGTTGACTTCACCGCCAGCTCCTCTATCGGGATGCCGCGATAGCGCAGGATCCCCTTTTCCCCGTCAATAAAAGTGATCGCGCTGCTGCACGAGCCGGTGTTTCCGTAACCGTCATCCAGCGTGATGTAACCTGTCAAGTCTCGCAGCGTCGATATATCCACCGCCTTTTCCCCTTCGCTTCCCGTCACGGTTGGCAGTTCGTAAACCTTGCCGTTCAAATGCAATTGCGCTTTCTCGCTCATAGATCGGCCCACCTTATACAGTCTCCACCCCGGATTGCCACGCCTTTTCGACGATTTTTCGCCAGAATGGCCGCATCCCACCTTTGTCGAGCTTGCCTGTCCTTGAAAGCGGCGCTATCACGCCCGCGCTCCAAGACGCTTCGCGTTGAGGGTACGCTCCCGTTCCGCCGACAGGTTTTGGAGTGCGGTGCGATAGCGCCGCTTTGGCCCCGAAAACAAGACAACCTCGACAAAGGTGGGATGCGCCCCGCCGGAATAATTCGATCATTTTTGGCTTTAAACCGGGCGGCGCCCCTTGTATGAAGAGGGCCGCAATACTTTACCATGATGAAGAGTGATGTCGAATGGCCTCGACCGGAAACGGCGGCCGGAGAGCCGGGCCATCGCCCCGATCCTTATCGAAACGGGGGCGTCCGTCACCAAACAGGTGAAGCCCGTAGGGCGACGCTCCCGCGGAATCGGCTCGGCAGGAGCCTCGCCCTGCCGAACTTCGCCAAGGATTGGGGCCATCGGGCCGCCCAACGGTTTGCTTTGACACAGCGGCCCGGACGGTGCAATCTGCCCGGCATGAGTCTCCAAGCCGGAGTTTGTTGCTTGTTTGTGTCGATTTCGTGACTAATCTGTCGTCGCGCCTATGAGCACACGAACCCTGCAATTCAAAGTCGCCACCGAAGATTGGGAGTTTGAACAGATCCACCAGCTCAACTACCGCACCTTTGTCGAGGAAATCCCCCAGCACCAATCGCCGGGCCGGCCCCGCCTGGTGGACAAATTCCACGACGAAAACACCTACCTCATCTGCCTGTGCGGCGACCGCGTGGCGGGCATGATTGCCGCGCGCGGACGGCGGCCCTTTTCGCTGGACCAGAAGCTGCCCAATCTGGACTCCTACCTGCCGCCGGGCCGGCGCATCTGCGAAATCCGCCTGCTCTCCGTCGAGAAGGCCTTCCGCAACACGCAGGTCTTCCGGGGCCTTGCGGCCTTGATGTGGCAGTACGGCCTGGAGCACGGCTACGATCTGGGCGTCATTTCCGGCACCACCCGCCAGCAGAGGCTCTACCGCCACCTGGGATTCATCCCCTTCGGCCCGCAAGTGGGGACCGGCGACGCGATGTTCCAGCCGATGTATCTGACTCTGGAGAATTTTGAAAAGCAGGCCCAGGAAATCCTCCTCGAACCGATGCCCGTCCGGAAAGCGGCCAGTTTCCTCCCCGGCCCCGTCGCCATTGCCGACCCTGTCCGGCGCGCCTTCGAGCGGCCGCCCGAATCCCATCGGTCGGACTATTTCCTGGCGGAGTTTCAGAGAATCCGGCGCCGCGTGTGCCAACTGACGCGCGCCCGCGATGTCCAAATCCTGCTCGGATCGGGCACGCTCGCCAACGACGCCGTGGGCGCCCAATTGAGCCTGGAGAAACAACCGGGGCTGATTGTCAGCAACGGCGAGTTTGGCGACCGTTTGATCGATCATGCCACCCGTTTTGGGCTGACTTTTGATACGTTGAGACTCCGCTGGGGCGAGCCGTTCAACATCCTGGCCATCGAGCGTTTTCTTGCCCACGCGCCGACCATCGGCTGGCTCTGGTGCGCCCACTCCGAGACCTCCACCGGCATGTTGAACCCCCTCTCCGCGCTCCAATCCCTTTGCGCACGGACGCAGGTGAAGCTGTGCCTGGATTGCATCAGTTCCATTGGACTGGCGCCGGTGAACCTGGAGGGGATTTACCTTGCTTCGGGCGCCAGCGGCAAGGGATTGGCCGGTTATCCCGGCCTGTGCATGGTCTTCCACAATCACGCCATCGCCCCATCGCTTCGTCTCCCGCGCTATTTGGATTTGGGCTGGTACGCGGCCCACCAAGGCATCGCCTTCACCCATTCCTCCAACCTGGTCAAAGCCCTTGACGCCGCCGTCCGCCAAACCGATTGGCCAAAAAAACTCGCCGGTGTCGCCGCCGTTTCGGCGCGGCTCCGCTCCCGCCTGCGCTCGATGGGCTTCAACCTGGTCGCCTCGGACGCCGACGCGACTCCCGGAGTGCTGACCATCGCCCTGCCGCCGGGGCAGGATTCAGCCCAGCTTGGCCGGGACCTGCACGAGGCCGGTTTCCTGCTCAGCTTCAACAGCGACTATCTCCGGAACCGCAATTGGATTCAAATCTGCCTCATGGGCGCCTATCCGCCCGACAAGCTCGACGCGCTGACCGATTGGCTGGCCCAAAACGCCGCGCCGCGCCCCCGGAACTCCTCCGCCCAAATCACCCTGGCCGGGTGAGGGGCGAGCCTCGCGGAAAGCGGAGAACAAGCCGATCTGGGGCGTCGGGAAACGATGGTGACGATTCAACAGATCGCCGACCGCTTGCGGATAGGCAACCGGAAGATCGATGGCGGAATGCAGGAAGATCATTGAGTGAACACCAATGGACAAGGCTGTGGTCTGATTCCTTTGATGAGCGTGGACATCTATACGACAAACCTCCCTAAAGACGAATGCATCCGGCGGCTGCAAAACCACGCGGGCCGGATAGGCGGTTCACAGCAATGGAGCGAGAGGACGGTTACGGCCAAGGTTCGTGGTGATCGCTTCAGGCTTTTTATGCGGGGACCGGCTAATGCTCGCAACTCGTTCGCACCATTCTTTTATGGGCGTTTTGAGGAAGGAGGTGGCAAGGCATGCATTCGAGGGCGCTTTCGGATGCACCCGTTCGTCCGGGGATTCCTGTTTCTCTGGTTCGGCGGGTTGATGGTCATCGGCAGCCTGATCGTCTTACTCCCAGCAACCGCCTGGGGTTCCGGACGACCACCCCCTGTGTTGGTGGTGCTTGGCCCAGCAGGAATGATGTTGCTTGGGTATGGCCTGGTTTGCTTCGGGCAAAGACTTGGGAAGGGACAGTTGGCGAGCCTTCGATGTTTTATAGAGCGCGAACTAGACGCACGTCCGTATGTCGCGGAAAGTTCGATCAAGGCGTAACAGACGCTACGACCTCTAAAGCGCCGCACACGATAGCGATTACCAACCCGGCCGTCCAAATCGCTCGCCATTTGCGGCTTTCATGACGGGCCACAGCCAAGCCCAAAAGCGCAAGGATGCGGAGCATCACGATGGAACTGAGGAAGAATGTTGTTTCCATGGGTGATTTGAATTTGGGATTAAGACTTTTTGCCCGCAGAACACGCGGAAAGCAGGGAACAACCGCCAGACTCGTTTTCTGCGTCATTCTGCGTGTTCTGCGGGCGCTTGTTCAATCTGATTGTTCAGCGGCTTTCCAAATGAAGTTCTGAATCCAAAGTCAATGCCGTGCCGACCTGGAGTGTGCGCGTCTGAATCCTGTGAATTGCCGAATCCAACCTCGACACCACGTCCCATTCGATCACGTCAGCAATGGCCCTTTGCCGGAAGGGGAGCTTCTTCACGCCGAGTTTGAGATTCCTTAGGTCCGTCCAGATCGCTTTGAATTCGCGGTTCAAGCTTTTGCATGTTTCATGAGCGTCAACCTTCGGCCCGTCATGGGCCGCCTGGGCCGCGATCAGGGCATTTTGAAGTTCCTTGAGTTTCAGCAAATAAGAACTGGAGTCCGACAACATGAGGACCGCCTGATCCAAGACCTGGCCGAGCGGCGAATGCAGGTCCCCGCGTTTGATTTCTTTGTTGCGTTCCCGGGTGGCTTTCGAGGTCAACTTGTCCGCCCGTTGAACGAGCTGGTCAATGGCAAGATTGGATTGATCGAGTCCTTTGTGATTCAGGTCCGAGCCTGTGATATTATCGAGCATCTGGTCCAGCGTGGCGGTATTTTGGGCCTTTGGGGGACAATCTGTTTCATGTGTTGATGCTCCGGCCTGAGCCGCGCCCATCATGGCCGATAAGACGAAAGCGACGCAAATGACGGGAATTTGCCTTCCGGCGCGCCGCCGGTACATGGACTCCGCGCGGGCGAGGGGGAACTCCTTTTCGCTTGCGGTCATTCTGACGGCGGATGATGCCCGACCGGGAAGATCGTGTCAAACGGCAAGCGGCGCCGATGTTGATTCAGGGGGAAGGTTAGGATGAGGGCGTTCCCCAAAGAGTTTTGTCTCACGCCCGCGTGTTCAAAACCGATGCTCAATTTTCCCCTTTGACAGTCTAGGTAAGCCGTGCATGCTCCCATGGAACATCTAGGAAAGAGAAAGATTATGCCGATAACAAAAGCCGAACTGCTTCAAGGAACACTGGACCTGCTTATTCTAAAAACGCTCGCCGCGGGGCCCATGCACGGCTACGCCATCGCGCAGCGCATCCAACAGCGATCCAACGACATGCTGGTCGTCGAGGAAGGCTCCCTTTATCCGTGCCTCTACCGCATGGAAGAAAAGGGGTGGATTACCGCCGCGTGGGGCAAGTCCGAGAACAACCGGCGCGCGAAGTTTTATTCATTGACGCGGCCGGGCCGCAAGCAACTGGAGGAGGAAACGGCGATTTGGGAACGCGTTCACCGCGCCATCACCCTTGTCCTTCAGACGGCATGAGCCTGCGCTGATGGAAGGAGAAGTGAGAAATGAACTGGCTTGAAGAATCGGAACTGCGCTTCCACCTCGATCTGCGCACGGCGGAGAACATAACCGCCGGCTCAAGGCTTGCGATTTCTCATCCAGTAATCCCGGAAACTGCGCAGCCGGCCGAGGGATTCCCGATCCTTCGCGCGATTCGCGGCAACCTTGCTGGCGATGATGTCGTCCGGATGGCAGACAGGAAACCCGTCCACCATCACACGGTGGCTCCAGGCATCCTCGAACCCCTCGATCCCATCGGGCGCAAAGACCAGGTCCAGATCGAACGGGCCGTTTTTCAACTGGATAAAATCCTTTCCGCGCTCGATCTCGCCGGCTTCCGTTTCGGTGAGCAAGAAGCCCAATTCGCGCAGTCCCGCCGCCAGAGCGCGTCCGTTGCCCGGCGCGCGGTCTGGGAATATGTCCGCGTCCTGCGTCGTGTCGGGAAAGCCAAGAATGATGGCGCCCGATTTTCCGATGAAGAGATAGCGCACACCGTGTCGCGCGAACACGTCTCGAATCTCCTCCGCCTGGCGGTATTCAAACGCGCCCATAACCCAGCCAATCGGGGAGGTTGTCCTCGCACCACCGGCGGTATTCCTCCATGCTGTCGAACGAGCGGTACCGCGCGTCGTCCAGAACCGGTTTGTAGGTCCGAACGAAGGCATAGCGGAACCGCTGCGCCAAAGGACGCCGCGCTGCCGCCTCGAACTCGGCCAGCCAGTCAGGCGGGATTTTGCTCAACGCGCTCACCAGTCAAAGCTACCCTTTGGATAATCTCCCTGCAAGGCTGGTTTCCTCGTCACATTGAGGAGACAGTGGAGGGTCTGCAAACAGGCGATCAAGTGATCCTGTCCGACACCTCACAATGGGACTCCTGGGACCGCCTCCGGCTGAATTAGCCAAGGTCAGCGGTCAGGCGCGTTGGTTTTGCCGTCTTCGATTTCCAGCAGGAGGCGTTGGGCGTCGCGGTAACGGGGGGCCTCTTCCAAGGCCTCCAGGACGTGGCGTTTGGACTCGCTTTCCGCGCCGCCTCGCGTGTGCAGCAGGCGCGCCAGCTCAAAATGCACCGCCGCCGGGTCGGGCGGGTCCAGCAATAGCAAATCGCGGCACGCGCCGATGGCAATGCCGGTTGTTCCAGTGGCGGCGCCCGCCTCGGCCAGCGCGCGGTACGGCGCGGATATGAGGGGGTTGATGGCCAGCAACCGTTGCGCGTGGCGGACCACCCCCGGCCAGTCCTTTTGCGCCGTCAATACTTCGATCAGGCGCGCTTCCAGATCGACGAAGTCCGATTCGCGGGCGGCCAGTTTCACCAGCGCGGCCAGTTCGGCGTTGGTGTCCTGGAGGTTCCGCTCCGTGACGGCCAGTAGCCAGAGGGGATTGTCCGCGCGGCGCTCTCCCGCGTAGGAATCGGCCAGCGCCTGAAGGACCGGCTTGGCTTCGGCCCAGTTGGTGGCCGCCAGCAGCTTTCGCGCGCGCTCCATCTCGCGGTAATAATTATGCGAATGCAAGAGGTCCCAGGCGGCGTTTTCGGCCGCGGAAGCGTCGGCGGGCGGGCGATCGAGGTCGGCCTTCGGGGCGAGAGCGGCGGCTTGCTGGCGGGCGAAGGCGTCGAATTGCTTTTCCAATTCCGCCAGGGGAGCGGTATGGGCTGAGATGGCCCGGTTGATTTCCGCGCCCTCCCGCAGGTCGTGGAGAATGGCTTTGAGGGTTTCCATGCCGTGCCGCTGGACCAGGAATTCGACGACCAGGGACGACTCGAAGTAGGCGAATTGCAGGTCCCTGGAGTTTTTGGGCGTCAGGAACGCGCCGCTCAATTTGCCCAGCGGTGTCAGGCCGCCGCGCAGGATGATTTCGCGGTAGGCCAGGTTCATGCGTTCGCCCCAGGTCGGATCGGCCTGGCGCTCTTCATAGACAGAAATGCCCTCGCTCAACCAGCGCGGCATGCGGTTGCTGGTCGCGTTGAGGGTGACGACGTGACAGAACTCATGCCACAGAACGTCCTGCCAATTGGCCGGATTGGGCGCTTGCGAGGCGGGGCTGTTGGCCGTGATGACGGAGCCGAAACAGACCCCCAGGTACCCCGGATTGCCCGGCAGCCCGAATGTCCGCACCGCGAAATCCTTCTGCTCCGGGAAAATATCCACCGTCGTGCGCTGGGTCAGTTCGACGCCGTATTTGCGGCAGAGCGTCTCGCGGGCGCGTCCCAGCAATTCCAGCACGGCGTCCCCATAGAGCTGCGCCTCGTGCGGCGACATCCAGACGATGAACTGCGCGTTGGACACGATCTGGAATTTCTCCATCTGGTCGCGCAGCGTGACGAGGTTGTAAGCGGTGATGTCGTAGTTGTCCTGGGTGTGGACGGACTGGGCCAGTTGCCAGCCTTCGTCATCCTGTCCCAGGCGCAGGAGGTCCTCGGCCAGTTCGCGGCGGGCGGGAAGGAAGGAGGCATCGAACGCGAGGGCGCGCTTCTGAGCCTCCGCCGCTTCGGCAAAACGATACTTGCGCGCGAGTTTTTCACCAATGAGATAATCGACCTCGGGATTGTTGGTCCAATACCGCAAGGCGTCGGAGCGGAAATGCCGCTCGGCTTCAGCGTCGTTGCGCAAATGCGCCAGCACGGCGCGGCAGGCCAGCGCTTCGGGCCGATGAGGATTGACCTCCAGGACCAGGGCGAGTTGTTTTTCTGCCTCGTCGTATTGCTCGGCGTCCATCAAATAATCGGAAAGGAGCAGCAGCGTTGGGATGTGGCGCGGATTCAGGGCGAGCGCGGAGCGGATGTGAGTCATCATCTGCTCGGCGTCGCCGGAGGCGAAAGACTGGGCCAGGCCCGACTCCAGGTCCGGATCGTCGGGGAAGGCCTTGAGGCCGGCGCGGAATCGCTCGGCGGCGAGGGCGAAGTCGTGCTTGTCGAGGGCCAGTTGGCCGCTGGCCAGAAAGGCGTCGCGGATGGGCGGGGCCAACTCTTCGGCGCGGCGGAAGCAGTTTTCGAGCACCAATTTCGGCTCAACGCCCAGCAACAGAAGAGCCTGGCCCAGCGGGACGGCGTCTTCGCTCTGAAAAGGGCCGACGTGCTCCTGGATGGCTTCCTTCAGGTCGGCCAACTGCCGGGCGGCGCTGGCGGAATCGCCTTGGAAGAGGGAGGTTTCGCGGGCCAGCAGGCGCAACTCCAGGCCGCCAGCCCCCTCTCGCAGCCCGGCCAGGGCGTTGGTGTGCGCGTCCGAATAGCGCCCCACTGTCAATAATGCTTTTATCAGCAGCACCCGCCAATCCTCGCGATACCGCGCGGCTGCCACCTTCGCCCCCGCCGTTGTGATGACCGCGTCGTAATGGCCGAGGAGAAAATCGCGCTCGGTCTGCGCGACAGTTTGGGCGGCTGCCTGAGACGCCAGGATCAAACAGGCGGCGCCGGCCAGGGCGAGGCGCAATGAACTGTAGGGACGCGGCATCCTGCCTCAATGGATACGCTGCTTTTCATCCGCGCGCAACCAGCAAAGGCTATCCAGCAATGGCTATCCGCGCTTCGCCCGGGCGCATCCCAGCTCTGTCGGGGCGGCTTGTCCCGCCGACTTGTCCGCCGTAGTCTTGACGAAGGTAAAGGAACCCGCACGAGTTCGTTTGAAAGTCGATCCATCTCCGCGGGGCGCATGACAGAATTCTTCGTTTCGTTTGCTTGGTGTAAAAACAATCATGCACGGTCTTTATCCGAATTCTGCCGGGGGCAAACCGGGACGCGGAAGGGGGCTGAACATAAGGAAACGAAGTTGGCGAAGCGGGCATTGGCTTTTCCAATCCCAACGGGATTGAAACTCGGTCCAGCGCCGTCAACAGCGCCTTGGCAGGCAATCCTGAAAGGATTGCAATCGCTCAGTCCAGGGTTGCGAGGAACGAGCTACCCGGTGAAAAGAGAGAAGAATCACAACCCTGAAAGGGTTGAACCGGATTCGTAAAGGTCTGATATCCAACCCTTTCAGGGTTGTTGAGCTTGTTGGCACACACCCAAAGCAGGCCCTCTGGAATCAGGCCAACCTTGGGCTGAATGATCCAATCCCTTTGGGATTGTGATCCGGACTACGTTTGCAGCGGGGCACCGACGTTGAGGTTGTGTTGCAGGCAATAGGCGGCGTTGGCGACGTATTTCTCCGCCCAGTATTTCAAACCGGCCCGCTCGACGGACGTGAGGGCGCGGACGACTTTTGCCGGAGCGCCCAGCACGAGGGAGCCTTCGGGGATTTTGGTATGCTGCGTGATCAGGGCCTTGGCCCCGACCAGACATTGCGGCCCCATCTCCACTCCATCCAGCACGACCGCGCCCATGCCGATGAGACATTCGTCGCCGATGACGCAGGCGTGAACGATGGCCGCGTGGCCGACGGTGACGTAACTGCCCAACAGACACGGGAAGTCGTCCGCCAGATGGACGACCGAGTTGTCCTGGATATTGGTCCCGACGCCCACGACGATGCGGTTGATGTCGCCGCGCAAAACGGAGTTGTACCAGACGCTGGCGCCGTCGCCCAGCGTGACGTCTCCGACGACGACCGCGCCGCGGGCGATGTAAACGCCCTTGCCCAGCACGGGTTGCTTGCGCAGAAAGGTGTCAAGCTGGCCCGGCAGATTTTCGAGATTACTCACGTCCATCATCCCGCAACGTAGGGTCTCCGCCTGGGCAGTTCAAGGTACAAAAAGTGAAACGTTATGATTTTGGATTGTGGTGACACGGCCAACCGTGCGCGTGTCCAGCGATTGATTGGGGGTCGTGACGGGGCAATCAATCGCAGTGGGGCCGGGCAAACCCTGAGAGCGCATAAGCAACTGACTCGACCAAGCCGACGAACGGCCATGACCCATCTGCTGGATACGTTGGCGTTGTTGGCTCACTTACCTGGCCGAACCAGGCGAAGCGCCTGCTACGAATCTTGAGATGAATTCGCCAGGGGTGATGGGCTGCGGCTTGTAACCGGCATTCCTCAATGCGGCAAAATGCTCATCATCGGTGATCACATAATCGGCGCCTGCCGTCACAGCACAGTCGGTAAAGATGTTGTCGTCAGGGTCGGCGGTGATGATGTTGAAGCGAAACGACGGCATGACGCGAAGAAGGTTGCCGCCGGTCAATTCCACCAAATCCATGGGCCGCGCCAGTTTCCGCCATCTTGCCGGACCGCTCATCCGTGTGAGAACCTCCTCATGCTCCAGCAGTGCTTCCGTGGAAATCGCCCAGGTGATTCGCCCGGCGACCCAGGAGTCAAGAATCGGATGATAGGGATGCCCCTCAGCCAGCGCTTGCACCACGGTGTTGGTGTCAAGGCAGACAATCATCCCTTGCGCAATTCGGCGCGCGCCTCGCGGACAACGTCAGACAGTCGGTCAAATCTTCCCGAATGGCGGTCTGCCTCGGCTTCCGCCGACAACTCGCGCCACAGGCGCTCCTTTTCCAAACGCAATAAAAGGCGGTGGAGTAACAGCTAGCTCTCGTCATCCATCGCCTCAACGCGCTGGATGATTTCGGGGCGCAGTTTCTGTGGCTCTAAAACGGTCGCTTCCATATCACCAATATGTCCCACGCCGCCGGCAAAGGCGAGTCATTTTCTCTTGGAAGCTCGGCCGCTGTCCAAATTGGCAGGTCGGAACAATGGGATATCGCTTCTGCGGCATCCCCTTAACAGCAATCCGACGTCCAGGCGGCCACGCTGATCTTGTGTTTTTTGGCCAGCGCTTCAACCATGTCCCTTTCCAGCAGCAACGTCTTGCCGCCTTCGAACGCCAGCGCGGAAACACCGGCCGCCCGGCACGTCTGCACCGTCTCCGCTCCCAGGCACGGTATGTCGAAACGCAAATCATGTTTCTCCTTGGCCACCTTCACCGCCAGCGCCCCCCCGCCGCCGGACAACTCGCCGCCCCGCCGCAAACAGTTGTCCGTCCCCTCAAACCCCTCCACTGCCAGCACCACTCCGTCCTTGACCACCACCGTCTGGCCGATGTCCAGCCGCGAGATTTCCTTGGCGATGCGATACCCCTGCGCCGCATCGGCCCGTTGCGTCTCCGAAAGTTTGGGGCCGAGGAAAAAGCCGGGGCCGGGCATGAGCGGACGCAGCCAGCGAACCGGCTCAATCAATTCGATCCCCTCCCGCTTCATCTCCCCGGCCAGCGCGCCGAAAATGGAATGGGCGTTTTTCTCCTTGAGCTTCATCAGCAGCGCCAGCGCGCGGAAATCGGGCCGGAGATTGAACAGATTCTTCGGAGCGATCTGGCCGAGCATGACGCACTGCGTGACGCCCCGCTCCTTCAACGCCGCCAGCATCCGGGACAACTGCCCGACCTTCAGCCAGACGATCTCATCGACTTTCTGGGCCAGGGCGGGATCGGTTTCGTTATCGAAGGCGATGGCGACGAGGCGTTTGACCCCCTGCGCGCGAGCCTGCCCGGCGAAAGCCAGCGGCAGCGAGCGGCTACCCGCAATGATGCCCAAGGTGTCGATCATCTCGTCCACCCGGACAACGTAACCCGTCCCGCCCGCCGCCCGCAATCCGTTTCGGGGCGCGGAGCGCCGGCGGGTGTGAGACAAAATTCTTCCGGTTTTGCCACGATGCCTGTTTGAGGAACAAAGCGGCGCTGGCGCGCGCCCACTCCAAGACGCTTCGCGCAAACAGGAAGCCTGCGAAAATCCGCCAGGTTTTGGAGTGCGCGCGCGCCAGCGCCGCTTTCCCCTGCGCGCCCTGCGTTTATATATGAAACTCAATGAGGCTCCCAGATGGCGCCTCATTCTTCCTTGCTTCATTCGTTCTTGTCTCCCTTCAATGAGGGGGAATTGCGGATGACGAGGTCTTTGACCGATTCAAATTTCACGAGCGGAACATTCTCGGCGGCTTGCGACTTGAAGTCGTCAATCTCCAGGCCGTCCACATCGTCACAAACCATCGCGGGCCGATGGTCTTCCTCCACAAAACTGAAACGGATGTTTTGCAGTTCCAAATCCTTCACATGCCGCGCGAAGAGACCGAAGGCTGGCGTCTTGAACGGTTCGGGATAACCCGCGCCCAGTTCGGGCATGGGAGTCGCCCCTTGATTGGTCGTGCCGCCGCCGTTGAAGTTCAAGCGGATGTTTTCCAGGCGCACGCCTTCGATGTCGTCGCCGGGCATGCCCGTGATTTGGATGCCGCTATATCTGTCCACGCCGCTGGCGATGACATTGGCGATGGAGATGTTTCGCAACACGCCGTTGGTGGCGCCGGGTGTTCGGTTGCGGCGGCCCAGGGTGATATAGATGGGATAATTATAGATGTCCATCATGGTGAGGTTGTTGACACTAATGTTTTCCAGAATCCCGCCGTCCACTTCTTCCAGCGCCAGGCCCTTGCAGCCGCGGAAGGTGCAGTTGGCGATGGTCACGTTGCGGAAGCCCCCGGAAGATTCGGTGCCGAATTTGATCCGGCCCATGCCGCCCCGGTGCGGTTTCATGGTGCCGTCCAGAAGAGTGCCTTCGTTGAAGCCAGACACCTGGCAGTTCACTATGGTGAGGTTCTCGGTAATGACCCGGCGGCCCAGCGCGTAGGTGCTCTTGGGACAAAGGCCGTCATCGTTCGGCGAATTGACGCGGCAGTTGGAAACCATCGTGTTGCGGCAGCAATCAATGTCAATCCCGTCGCGGTCGGTGTCCATCATCACGTTGTCCACCGTCATCTCATCGCAACCGGTGACGAGAATCGCAAAATGACCGCCGTGAAAAATGGTCACGTCGCGAATTAGAACGTTGCGGCAAAGTTTCAGCGCGATGGCCTTGTTGCCCAAATGCTGTGGCCATGTATTTGTTCCCGGACCGGTCGGTGATGGATGGGCTTTGCCGAAATTGTTGAAACCGTCCACGCGATCTTCAATCCCGTCGCCAGTCACGAGTCCGCCGCCGTTGATCATGCCGTTGCCGGTGATGAATACATTGGTGAGATTTTCGCCCCAGATCAGGCTGTTGTGAAAATAAGTGTGGCCCCCATCCTGATACGCCGGACCGGCAAAATCTTCCTCCGCGTCGTAACCTTCCATTTCCTGCGGCGCGCCCAGGATGACTGCTCCGGCGGCGATGTGCAGGTTGATGTTGTTGGTGAGACGGATGCTGCCGCTCAAATATCGCCCGGCGGGAACCCAGACCGTGCCGCCGCCTGTTTGTGACGCCGCGCTGATGGCCCGGTTTATGGCGGGACTGTCCAGAGTGACGCCATCGCCTGTCGCGCCGTATTCGCGGACATTGAAGAGGGTATGACTGCCAACGTCCTCCGCCTGTGCGTATGCGAGAGCGGCAACCAAGGCGACAAAAGTAGCTTTCAATCGGGATTTCCTATTTGATTTCCTGCCCGCGACCAGCGCGGGCCATTTTTTGTGATTATTCGCCTGCTCCGCGGATTCGCAACTCATTTTTCCAGTCATTTTTCCAGTCCATGCTTCGGATCTTCTCTGGCAGAGGCGTGCTTCGCCGCGCAGCCCTGTCTCTTGTGTTTGATTCCCGCGCTATCCGGCGTGTTCAGCTGGCCAAACCCTTGCAACTTCCTTCCGTTGTGTTACATTTGGTACGCAGGCTTGTTCTTTGAAATGCTGTTGGCGCGGCCCCTCCTGCACCGGGCGGCGTGTGCGGCGTGAACCGCTGCGCCCGCTTTGCGCCGCACGCCATTTATCCCGCTTGACCGGCCATGGGATTTTGAATCCTTGTCGCGCCGGAGCCGGGCGTGGGCGGACTTGTCTCGCCATAGCCAGGCGACGGCGGACTTGTCTCGCCATAGCCAGGCGACGGCGGACGTGGTTAAAAACTCACGGTAAATTACGGTAAATTACGCCAAATTACGGTAAATTACGGTTAAAAACGTGATTTTTGTAATTGGAACTGGCGGCTCCGGGCGCCGGTTCCGCCAGGGGGTTGCAAGCTCTGGCAGGCGCTGCCAAGTTATCAAACCGGGGTTTTGGGCGGGCTATGAGGCGCCGTTCGCACTTATTCGCACCTATTCGCGGCTTAAATAGACGGCGGCGGGGATTTCCCGATCTCTGTTCTTATGCACCCTTATGCACCCTTGTGCACCCTGGAAAGCGCGAGATATGGAGTTCTCCCGCGGGTCAAGCGAGCTTGATGGCGTTGATAATCAAGGACATACAACTCGGCATGTGGAAATTTTGGGAATCCGATGCGTCCGAAGGCGCTGGAATCTCATTTGGACGGCCAATGATTGTCCCTCGCTTCCGAGGGGGCGGGGGCGAGTTCGCGCGCGAACGCATTCCGCGATTGACAATCGGCATTGTTGTATAATCTTGAATGCCATGGTTCAGACAAAAACTTTCGTAATGACGGCGGCCTTCGCGGCGGCCCTGGCGGGGCGCGTTGATGCGGCCGATTGGCCCCAGTTCCGCGGCCCGAATCACGACGGAACTTCGCCGGAGAAGATACTCACGACTTGGCCTGCAGACGGCCTGCGCGCGATTTGGAAACAACCTCTGACCGACGGCTTCAGCGCGCTGACGGTGGGGGATGGAAAAGCCTTCACGGAGGTTAAACGCGCGGTGGAGGGGACGGACCAGGAGCTCTGCGTGGCCCTGGACGCCGACACGGGTAAAGAACTTTGGTCCGCGCCCTTGGGCTTGGCCAAGTACGATGGGGGCGGCGACAGCGGAGCGCCCGGAAACACCGGCGGCGACGGTCCGCGTTCCACGCCGGCCTACGACAGCGGCAAGGTCTATGTCTATTCCTCACAAATGGTGTTGAAATGTCTGGACGCCGCCACCGGGCATCAGGTCTGGGCGTGTGATGTGATTCGGGAACACGACGGTCAGAACATCAGGTGGGAAAGCGCCGCTTCGCCGGTGGTGGAGGGCAAATGGGTGTTCATCGCCGGCGGCGGACCGGGTCAGGCGCTGCTGGCTTTTGACAAGAATGACGGCAAAGTGGCGTGGAAGGGGCAGGACGACAAAATGACGCAATCGACCCCCATGGTGGCGACGATACTGGGCCGGCACCAGGTGATTTTCTTTACGCAAAAGGGATTGGTGTCGGTCACTCCGGAGACGGGCGAGGTTCTATGGCGTTATCCCTATAAGTTCCAAGGATCGACGGCCATGACGCCGCTGGTATCCGGTGACACGGTGTATTGCTCGGCGGGTTACGGAATTGGGACCAGCGCGTGCAAGATCACCAAAACCAACAGCGGCTTCGAAGCAAGCCGGCTCTGGTTCCAGCCCGCCAATGTGTTGGAGAATCATTGGAGCACGCCCGTTTGCAGCGACGGTTATGTTTACGGAATCGGCGGCCAGGCGCAGCACGCCACAGCCCCGCTGGTTTGCGTGGAACTGGCCACAGGCAAAATCGCATGGACGCACAACGGTTTTGGGCCTGGGGGTTGCACGCTGGTGGACGGATGCGTGCTGGTGCTCAGCGACTCCGGGGACTTGGTGCTGGTGAAAGCGACGCCAGACTCTTACCAGGAGGTGGCGCGGAGCCATGTGCTGGCCGGCAAGTGCTGGAACAGCGCCGGCGTGAGCGGCGGACGGATCTACGCGCGCAGCACCCGGGAGGGCGTTTGCGTGAGCGTGGCGCGGCCTTAGCGCTGATGGGCATCGTTTTTGCGCTCATCAGCCTGCGGCCGGGAGCGGCGGTTTTTGTCGTTGCCCCTGCGAATGGCACAGCAGTTGCTACGAATTGGAATCGACATTAAAGTCTTGCATCTTGTAGAAAACCGAACCAAATGATCTCATGCGTGGTTGGATTGCTAAATTAAGCGCGTTGGCCGCCATGCTGGCGGGGCTGTTGCTGGCGCCGGCTGAGGCACAAGTAACCCTGACGTGGAACCCCTCGCCCAGTTCCGATCTGGCGGGCTACAATCTTTGCTGGGGTGTCAGCAGCGGCGTTTACGGTTTCACCAACATGTACCCTCCCAGCCAGACCAGCGGCACGGTCAGCAACCTTGCGACCAATCAGGCCTATTTTTTTGCCGTTCAGGCTTTTGCCACCAATGGGCTGGTCAGCCCCTTTTCCAACGAGGAGAGCTTCACCAACGGACCCCCTTCCACCAGCGTGGGGGATCCGGGAACCAACGGCCCTCCCACGCCTCCAGGAGGCACCAACATTTCATCCCCGACCAACACTGGCGGCGGCAGTTCCTCCGGCAGCGGTGGCAGCGGCACGGCTGGCAGTGGCGGCAGCGGCACTTTCACCAATTCCGCGGCCAATTTCTGGGGTGTCCCCCCCTTCCTGACAATGACGCTGACCAACGGCCAGCCGACCATGAACATTGGCGGGACCGTCGGCGCCACTTTGATGATCCAGGCCACGACAAACATTTCTTCACTCGATAGCTGGGAAACCATGACCAATCTCGCCTTGACCAACCTCGCTTCGGTTGGACAGACCAATCAGGGGTCCCAGGACGCGCTGGACCTGGCATTCGTCCCCGCTTTGCAAGCTTTCCCGATCACTGCCAGCAACGGGAATCCGTTTCAGTTCTTCCGCGTTGTCATGCCCTACGATTACGTGATCCTGGCCAGCATGGTGCTGCCCGGAAAGGGCTACGGGGCGCGGCTCATCGTGGTGAACATGCCTGGAATCGTTGACGACGCCTGCTACGTCAGCCAAGCCGGCAGTTTCATTCATTACTGCCCGACCAATTCCGCCCTGCAATTGGAAGGGGCCGGCTCGACCCTCCGCAACATTGCCAGCACTCTGGCGAATTCGCTCAGTTTGGACTGGACATCGGCTTCGGAGTTTACCTATTCTAACGGCCTGAGCCAGATTTGGGCTACTGTAATTGAAACCGAACCGGCATCTTCTGACCCCGTCGCTGGGCAAAACCCGCCCAGCCAGCCGATGGTTATTGATTTCTAGTCCTCCCGCTTCCGGCGCCCTATGAAAGAGAACATCATCAGGCGTGTCATTGGCTTGTTTGTCGTCATGCTGGGCATCCTGGTTTATGTGGCCGTGACGGCGGTGCATAATACACAGCGGTCCATCAAGAGCGAAGATTGGGTCAATCATACCCATGCCGTCATCATGGACGCCAGCGACGTTCTGTCCTATCTCCACGCCGGCGATGCGGCGATGCGCACTTACCTGATAACCGGTGACAAGCGCGACCAGGCCGCTTACCGGCTCGCCTATAACACGATGATCGAGAAACTGGTCGATGCCGAGGCCTTGACGCGCTGGGGCGATGAAGAAAAGCCCCTGCACCAAAGAACCCTCGACCTCCAGGTTTTGATCAGCAATCGAATCGATGTCGCCAAGTCCATCGTCAAGTCGCGTGAACAGGGCGGCCTGGAGGGCGTCCGCGCACTCTTTGCCTCCAATCCGGACGTCGAGTCCATGGGCAAGATCGAGCGCGCGACCGGAAACCTCATTGAATATGAAAAGGGGCTGCTGCGCGAGCGGGACAAGGAAGAACACTTGCAGGCGCAAGCCACCCGCGCGACGGTGTATGTCGGCGTCGGGGTTAATTTCGTGCTGCTGGCCGTCATGCTGTGGTTGATCGTGGACGATCTGGCGGCCCGGCGCAAGGCGGCCCAGGCGCTGGAAGACGCCAACGCGCAATTGGAGGCCAAAGTCCAGGAGCGCACCGCCGAACTGGTCAAATCCAATCAGACACTCAAGCAGGAAAACCTCGAACGGCGCTGGTCCTATCAGGCCCTGGACCATCAACTCCGTTACAATCAGCTCATCATCAATTCCATCGCCGAACTGGTCTTTGTCGTCAGCCGCGCTCTGAATATCAGCCGCGTCAACCCGGCGGTCGCCCATCGGACCAGTTGGGAGCCGCAAGACCTCATCGCCCAATCCATCGAGCGCGTTCTCCAAATCCCCCAGGACACCGCCTCCGGTTCCGCCCAAAATCCTCTCATCACCGCCATGCGCGAAGGCCGCGAAATCCAGGAGCGCCCGGCCTTGCTGCTGACTCGTTCCGGCACAACCCTGCCCGTTCACTACAGCCTGATTCCTCTCCACGACCAGGACAAAGTCGTCGGGGGCGTCGTGACCGTGCGCGTCCAGAACGGCGCGCCGCCGCAAAGTTCAACTTGACCCCGTTATTCCCATGAAAAAGCACATCCTTTCCATCGACGACGAAGCGGACATTCGCGAGCTTTTGCGGGAGGTATTGACGATCAAGGGCTACCGCGTCTCCACCGCCGCCGAACCCGAGCAAGCCAAGAAAATCGTCAAGGACGACCCGCCGAATTTGATCATCATGGATTTTCAAATTGAGGAGGGAGACGGCTTCGTGCTGATCGAGGAGATCAAAAAGCTGGGGCCGAACATTCCAATTCTCCTGTTGACTGGCGCCGTCTTCGACCGCAACGTCGTCCGGGACACCATCGAGAAAAAGGTGGCCCGCTACCTGGACAAGACGGCCTCCCTCAACACCATCGTGACTGAAATTGAAAAACTCCTGGGCGATCCCATCAGCTCTCCCGGCAACACCATTACCATCCGCCGCGCTCCCTGAGCGCCCGCCGGCCCGCGGGACTCTGGTTATTCGCGGCGGAGCCGTGGGTGATTTTATTTTGACTCTGCCCGCGCTGGCAGCCCTGCGCCGCCACTTTCCAAACCGCCCCCTGGAAATCCTGGGCTATCCGCCCATCGCCGCGCTGGCCGTCGCGGGCGGCCTGGCTGACCGGGTTTGCCCAGTCGAGTCTCCCGCCCTGGCCGGTTTCTTCGCCCGCGGCGGCTCCTGGACCGCATCGGCCGGCGAGTACTTTGCCGGATTCGACCTCATCGTGTCCTACCTTTACGACCCGGAGCGGATTTTCCAGTCCAATGTCACCCGTGCCTCCGCCGCGCGGTTTATTGCCGGCCCCCATCGCCCGGACGAAGCCTCGGACTTGCACGCCACGGAGGTGTTTTTGCGTCCGCTCGAAACACTTGGCATCGACAGCGCCGACCCGCGACCGCGCCTGGTTCTTCCCGCGGGCAGTCCATTGGGCGGGGGCGCCTGGCTGGCCCTGCATCCCGGCAGCGGCGGCAAAAACAAGAACTGGCCCGAGGCGAACTGGGCGGAACTTCTCGCACGCCTCGCGGCCCGGACCCGGTGGAATTTTCTTTTGATTGACGGAGAAGCCGAAGGCGGGCGGAGCCGGCGCTTGTCCGCGCTTCTCCCGCCACGGCGAGTGTGCGTCGCCCAAAACCTGCCGTTGGTGGAGCTGGCCCAAAAAATCAAATCGTGCGCCGGCTTCATCGGCCATGATTCGGGCATCACGCACCTGGCGGCGGCGCTCGATTTGCCGGGCCTGGTTCTCTGGGGTCCCACCTCCGCCGCCATCTGGCGGCCGCGCGGCGGAAAAATGCGCCTGCTCCGGGACGCCCGCGGATTGAGTCAATTGCCGGTGGAAACCGTGGCGCGGGCCGCGGCGGATATCTGGCCGGAAAGCCAGCAGCGGATTGCGCCTCCTACCATTGACTTATCTTGAACTTTTTGCGATATGTCGCTTTATGAGGATCGCCAAATCCGCCCGGACGGCAAGCTCGTCCAGTACGTCCGCCGAACTGAGAGCCTTCCTCAAATCTCCTGAAATGCGCGCCCTGGAATTGCAAATCTGCGAAATGGGGCGCCGCATGTGGGCGCGCGCCTATGTCGATGGCAACGCCGGCAACATCGCCATTCGCGTCGGCAACGGCCTGGCGCTTTGCACGCCGACGCTGGTTTCCAAGGGGTTCATGAAGCCGGAGGATTTATGCCTGGTCGATTTGGACGGGAACCCGTTGGCCGGCCAGAAGAAGCGCACGAGCGAAATCCTCATGCACCTGCAAATCATGAAGCGCCAGCCGCGCGCGCTGGCGACCGTTCATTGTCATCCGCCCCATGCCACCGCCTTTGCTGTCACCGGAATCGAGCCGCCGACGTGCATCATGCCCGAAATCGAGTTGTTTATCGGCAAAGTGCCGGTTGCCCCTTACCGCACCCCCGGCACAATGGAGTTGGCCAGGCTGGTTTCCGACCTCGCCGGCCGGCACAACACCATACTCATGGCCAATCACGGCGTGGTGTCGTGGAGCCACATCAGCGTCGAGGACGCCTATTTCAAGATCGAGATCATCGACGCCTACTGCCATACGCTGGTCGTGGCGTCCCAATTGGGCGCACCGCTCAAGACCTTGTCACAGACGCAGTTGCGGGACCTCCTCAAGATCAAGCAATCCCTCGGCATCCCCGATCCCCGCATCGGCCCGAAGGACGGGTTACTGAACTGAGAGGACCGTGTAATTGCGCTTGCCCTTGCGCAAAAGCAGGTGCTTGCCGAAAAGCAAATCACCGGTCTTGACATTGCGGCGCGCGCCGGCTTCCCGGATATTGTTGACGTAAACGCCGCCGCCTTCGATGTCCTTTCGCGCCTGGCCCTTGGACGCGCTGAGGCCCGCCTCCGCCAGCAACTCCGCCAGCGGCGTTCCAGCCCCGTCCAGCCGCGCCTTGTCGATCTGGCGCGTCGGGACCTCGCCGACGATTTCACGGAAGGTGCTTTCGGCGACGCCCTCCAGCTCTCCGCCGAAGAGAATTTCGCTGGCGCGAACCGCTTCGGCGGCGGCGCCGGGACCATGCACCAAATCGGTCATCGCCCTGGCCAGCGCCTTGTGCGCGGCGCGCGCTTCGGGGCGGGCCTGGTGTTCGGCGGCCAGCGCTTCAATCTCCTCTTTGTTCAGGAAGGTGAAATAGTTCAGGTAACGGCAAACGTCCCGGTCGTCGGTGCGAATCCAGAATTGGTAGAAGCGGTACACGCTGGTTTTCTCCGCGTCCACCCACACCGCGCCGGCGGCGGTCTTGCCAAATTTGCTCCCGTCGCTGTTGAGGATCAGGGGAAGGGTCAGCCCAAAAACCCGCGCGCCCAGTTTCTTGCGCGTCAACTCCATGCCCGCGGTGATGTTGCCCCACTGGTCGGAGCCGCCAATCTGCAACTCGCACCGCAGTTCCTTGTGCAAATGGTAAAAGTCGAACGCCTGCAGCAGCATGTAGCTGAATTCCGTGTAACTGATGCCCCCCTCGCGGTCTTCCATGCGCGCCCGCACGCTCTCCTTCCCAATCATTTGATTCACCGAAAAATGCTTCCCGACCTCCCTCAGGAATTCCAGGTAGCTCACCGGCGCCGTCCAATCCGCGTTGTCGGCCAGCCGCGCCGGATTGGCCGCCGCGTCGAAATCCAGCAGCTGCCGCAATTGTTTCTTGACGCAGCCGATGTTGTGCGCCAGCGCCTCGGGCGTCAGCAACTGCCGCTCGCTGGCGCGCCCGCTCGGGTCCCCCACCAACCCGGTCGCCCCGCCCGCCACCGCGATGGGATGATGGCCCAGCAACTGAAACCGCCGCAACGCCAGCAGCGGCACCAGGTTCCCCACATGCAGGCTGTCGGCCGTCGGATCGAATCCGGCGTATAGCACGATCGGGCTGGCCTCCAGCCGTTGCCGCAACTCCGCCTTGTCGGTGCAATCGGCCACCAGGCCCCGCCATTCCAGTTCGTCTATAATGTTCATGCCTTGTGTCATACTATTCGCGCCACTCCGCTTCCCCGGACTATCTCGCCGATGATCCAGGCCACCGTCCCGCCCGCGCGCGCGAACCGCAGCACCGCGTCCGCCTGGTCCCCGGCGACGATCATCACCAGCCCGACGCCCATGTTAAAGACCTCGTACATCTCGCTTTCAGCGATCCCGCCGCTGGCGGCGAGCAATTGAAAAATCGGCGGGACCTCCCACGACCCTTTCCGTATCAGCGCGTCGCATTTCCTGGGAAGCACCCGCGGGATGTTGTCGATGAACCCGCCCCCGGTGATGTGCGCCATGCCTTTGACAGTGAGCCGGCCCGTCCGCGGGCGGTTGAACTTCCGCAGCGCCGACCGAATCAGCGGGCCGTAGCTGACGTGGACCTTGAGCAATTCCCGGCCGATGCCGCCGCCCAATTCGGGCAGCTTGGTTCGCGGGTCCAGCTTCATCCGCTCGAAAAAAATCTTCCGCGCCAGCGAATAGCCGTTGGTGTGCAATCCGCTGGAGGCCAGTCCGAGGACCGCGTCGCCGGGCCGGATGCTCCTGCCGTCGAGAATCTCCGATTTCTCCACCACGCCGACGATGGTGCCGCTCAGATCGTATTCGCCCTCCTGGTAGAAGCCGGGCATTTGCGCCGTCTCGCCGCCCAGAAGCGCGCAATGATTCTCCGCGCAGGCCCGGGCGAAGCCGGAGATCAGTTGCCTGAAGACGCGCGGCTTCAATTTCCCGGTCCCGATGTAATCCAGAAAAAAAAGCGGCTCCGCGCCGAGCACGGCGATGTCGTTGACGCAATGGTTGACAAGGTCCTGGCCCACCGTGTCGTGGCGGTCCAGGGCGAAGGCGATCTTGAGCTTGGTGCCCACGCCGTCGGTGCTGGCGACGAGCACCGGCTGGCGGAATTTGCCGGACTCCAGCGCGAACAGGCCGCCGAAGCCGCCCACCTTTCCCAAGACCTCGCGGCGCCGCGTGGCGGCCAGCAACCGCGGCAATGTCGATTTCACCTGGTTGCCCAGTTGGATGTCCACCCCGGCCGATGCGTACGCTTTCTTTCTCACTTCCGCGGCAACTTACCCGCCGCGACCGCCCGTGACAAGCGACGAGTGGAGGCCCCCGCCGGATTCGTGTCGGGCGGCAGGCGGCCAAGCAACTCCCGCACGCTGAGCGACTGTTTGGGCAAAACGAAATCCGGCGCGATTTCCGCCAGCGGCCGCAACACAAATCCCCGCAAATGCGCGCGCGGATGCGGCAACTCCAGTCCCGGCTCATGGATCACGCGCGAGCCAAACGCGATCAAATCAAGGTCCAGCAATCGCGGCTCATTTGGAATCTTCCGCCGGCGGCGGCCGAAAGCTGATTCCAATTCCTGGAGCCGCGCCAGCAGCGTTGCGGGAGTTTCGCCCGGCCGGGGCGCAATCCCGGCCACCGCGTTGACGAAGGGCGGCGAACCGGGCGGGCAATCGACCGGCACGCTTTGCCACAGCGACGAACGCAGCAGCGGCCCCGCGGAGAGCGCTTGCAACTTCTCCATCGCGCGGTCCACCAAATCCGCCGAATCGCCCAGGTTCGAGCCGAGGGCGACAAAGGCCAGTTCATCCGAATCATTGCTCATGGGGTTTGAGACTCGCGCCATCAACCGCCCGGCGCGTCCGAATCGCCCGTTTAATTCGCACGAGTCCGCCTCCGGGACAAGGTGAATATTGAAATTCAGGTAAATTAGGCGGCAGGTCGATGGTCCGTCCAAAACGATCTGGTTTCCGTTTCCATCGTTGCTCTCTTGGGAAAACGGATGTAACGTGGGCTTATGCTGGATTGGAGCAACTGTGCGGCGGTCGAGCGCGTTCCGGGAAAGGTCAGCGGAGCCTGGCTTTTCAAAGGCACGCGGGTGCCGGTGGCGGCGTTGTTTGAGAATCTTGAAGGCGGCGCAACGGTGGATGATTTTCTCGAATGGTTCGAAGGTGTCGCGCGCGAACAAGTCGAGTGCGTTCTCAAACATGCGGAGCAAAGCTTGACCGTTGCGTAGCCGGCCAGAGGCCGCGCCATGAAGATTCTCTTCGATCAAGGCACGCCAGCCCCTCTGCGGGAAATTCTGGCTCCGCACAGCGTCTCCACCGCTTTTGAAATGGGATGGGCGGCGGTGGAAAACGGGGATTTGCTGGCGGCGGCAGAGCGGCGGTTTGACGCGTTCATTACCACGGACAAAAACTTCAGCTGTCAACAGAATCTTTCTGCCACGCCACTGGCGATTTTAGTGCTTCCAACCACAAGCTGGCCGGAAATCCAAAAGCATCTCGGCCAGATTTCTGACGCTGTGAACACACTAAAGCCCGGCGATTTTATTGAACTAGAATTCAGGTGATTCAGGCGGGAGGTCGAATGGCTCGTCCAAAACGATCTGCTTTCAAGGGCCATTCGTTTTGATGGTTTGCGGCAACGGGTGGCGCAGGCCAAGGACGGTGCCGTAAGCCGCCTTGAAATCGGTCCACCAGTTGTCGATCCACGACCCGGTTTCGCCGCCACTCAGGACATGGTCGTTGGGCCAGGCGGAGGTCCCAACGGAACATCTTGGAGGTTCGCCAACGCGGCCAATGATGTATGCGCCGCCAGCCGGACATTCTGGGAACTCCCCGTCCGGACCACGCCCAACGTAAGGCTTGAGGTCGTTCTCTGTGACAATATCGCCAACTTTGCGGTTTTGTTCCAAAGCCCATTGTTGCTTTGCCGAATCAATCAGGCGGAGGTTATTGGGGCAGGCATTTGCCGAAGTTGTATATATGGCTTTTATGAACATCGGAATGACAGCGGCAAAAACGAATCCGACGCAAAGAAAAGAGGTTAGAGCGATGAGGGCCTTGGCATTTCTCGACATGGATGAATTCCGGCGCGTAATGAGAAACCAGCCAACGCCACCCAGCAAGAAGGCGCAAATGGCAAAGGGCAGGCCGTAGAAAGAGTGCAAATCAGTCAGCACGATCAACCCTGGACCAAGAGCGAGAACGAAAAAACCAAGCCCGGCAATAAGCTTCAATGTTCGCATCTTGGAAAATTATCACGGCAGCTTAAGGCAGTTTGCGGTATAGGACAAGCGAAGTACCGGTAATCGGCACCTCTCGCCGCCCGCCGGTGCAGGCTGGCATGAGGGCTTCCAATGCTCGCCCAGGTCAAGTTGCGAGCGCCTTAAACGCCGGTCCCAATTGATACGAACGACGCTTCCAGGAAGGTTCGTGAAGTTCAAGCAGTCCCAACTTCAGCCAGCCTCGACACAGCCCAACGACAGTGCGGTGACTGAGCCGCAGATGAACCGCGATCTCTTCCGCCGTGACCACTTCCTGTTTCTTAGGACGGGATGTCAGATAATGTCAGTTAAAATGTCAGATAAAGTTCCTGGCAGGTTTATCTCGCCAGAACCGCGCCTTTGCGCTAGAAACCCGGAGGCTGGCCTGCGGCAGGTCCGTCAACAAAAATGGCTCCAAGCGAAAATAGACTTGTCTGGATGGGCGTCCTGCTCGCGTGGCTGTACGGCGTGACGTCGGGACTGGCCGCGCCGCAGGCCGCGGTGACGCGGGAGCAGATTGCCGCCGAGCAAGCTTACGACGACGCCAAGGCGCGGTTTGCGACCAATTCGGACAATGACGAGGCGGTTTGGCAATTCGCCGGGGCCTGTTTTGACCGCGCGGATGGAGAGGTCAAAGACAGCGAGCGGGCCGCTTTGGCCAAAGAGGGGATCGCGGCGTGCGAGTTACTGGTGCGGCGAAGGCCCAAGCTGGCGGCGGGCTATTATTATCTGGGCATGAATCAGGGACAACTGGCTCGCACGAAAACGCTCGGAGCGCTTCCGCTGGTCAAGGAGATGGAAAACTCCTGGAAGACGGCGCTGGCGTTGGACGAACATTTCGATTTCGCCGGCCCGGACCGGAACCTGGGACAGTTATATGGCGACGCTCCGCGCCCGCCCTTGAGCATTGGGCATCGCGCCGGCGCCGAGGCTCACGCCAAGCGCGCGGTGGCCTTGGAACCCGGCTATCCGGAGAACCATCTCAATCTGATCGAGCTTTACCTCAAATGGAATCTCACGGCCGCCGCGGAGAGCGAAAACGAAAAACTGCGCGCGCTCCTTCCGACGGCGCGCCAGCGGTTTTCCGGCCCGGCATGGAAAAGTTCCTGGGAGGACTGGAACCGGCGCCAGGAAGCCATCGAGAAGAAGCTCCGCCAGGGCCGCAACGCGCCAGCGCGCCAGCGCGGGCCATGACGCGGATTTGATTTTCTCGGAATTTTTCCTTGTGGGGTGAAACATTCTGTGATGGAGTGTGAGTCAATGCCAGGTCGCGCGATATGGAATAATCCGTCGCGCGCCGGCTAAAGCAAAAAAGCTGACATATCTATGAAAAACGAAAATGCCGAGAAGCCCGCAGCCAAGGAGCCCGCAAAAAAGCCCTCCTTTCAGCGGCCTGAGCTGAAGAAACACGGAAAACTGAAAAACACAGCCAGCCAAACCACAATCAGCAAATATACTTACAATACGATCACCTAGGCGGGGAGCAATTCGGGCTTTCAGCCCCGACAACAGGGGGGATGGGCTTATGGCTATGAGCGTATTCCCTCTTGTCTGATAAGACTATGGAAACCAGCATCACTGTGGCGCAAAATAATGCGTACCAGAAAGAGCTCCACATTTCCTGGAAGAAGCCCGAAGGGAACACAAAGTTGGTCATCCTCAATCTAAACGCGGGCGATTTTTTCTCCCTGGAAAACCCAATCAGCATTGAAATCTGGGAAAATTTGATGGCAGGCAAAACTGTCGGAGCCATCGTCGATGAGTTAAGCCGGCAGTATGCCGACGAAGATCCCGCTGTGGTGGCCCGGACCACCGATGAGTTTGTGGCTGATCTGATCCAGAACAAGCTCATATGCGTTTGCCCAAAAAACGGGGTGTAAAGCGCGGCGGCCAGGGGGCGTTGAACAGCCTGCTTCCTTTGCTCCTGCCTGCAGCCCGTGTCAAGATCAATTCTTCTCAAGCGGAAACCCTGCAAGGCGCCCAATGGGTGGACCTGGCCCGCCGCCGGTGTCTGGCGCCAGCGTTTTACAGCTATCTGCGTCAGGGAGAGCACTGGGACATGCTGCCAGAGGGCGTTCAGGAGAATCTTGAAGTTGCGTATTGCGAGAACCTGGCCAGCACCATGGCCAGGGAGACCGCCCTGACTGCGATCTTGGAGGTCTTCAAGACCATGGGAACGGTGCCGGTGCTGCTCAAGGGGCTGGCCTTTGCCACCGAGTTGTATCCCGATCCGGCAGCGCGTCTGGCCGGCGATGTCGATCTGCTCATCACCCCGGAATTGAAAGAGGAAGTGATCCGCCGGGTGGAAAAAGCGGGGTTTCGCCTCGTTTCCCACCCTCCGACCCCGCCAGGAAAGTTCAAGCGCCTGCTGCGGCGCGCCGCTGACAAGCGCGCAGGCGCGCCAGCCCATGATGGCGACGGCCACGAGGACGATACTGAAGCCGTGTTTATGACACGGGTGGCCGACTCCGATATCATGATCGAAATTCATTCCTATTTGATCAACCTGCGCGCCGGAGGCGGCAAAGCGCGGGTTTTCAGGTCGCGTGATGAAGGCTTGCCCGCCAGCCGCCTTCTGCAACTGCCCGCGGGAGAAGTCAGGGTTCTGGATTATCAAACCGCTTTTCTGCACGCCTTGCGGCATATCGCGTTGCATCATCGGTTGATCGGGCTTCGCTGGCATCATGACCTGGCTCTGATGCTGGTTGGCTGGGAGAAATTTCTGGACGCCGGCCAGATTCGCGAGCGATGCCGGGAATTGAATTCAGAGAAGATTTTGAACGTGGAGCTGGCGATTTTGGAGGACCTGTTTGGGCCGGGCATTTTCTCCGAGACCGGCCGCGCCGGCTGGACAGCGGGAACACTGCCTTGGGAGTACCCCCTTTACAATCACGTTGCCAGAGGCGGGAAAAGGACGCCGTTGCGGGAATTAGTCAGAACCCTCATGGCGCCCCGTTGGCGGGAGCAGTGGCAGACGCTGGCCTGACACAACTTTGAAAATCGGCATGGCATTCGATTACAGTTACGATCTTTTTGGAGTCAAATGCCAATTGACAACAGACTCATTGCGGATTTCCGCGGAAGCCCAGTTGTTCCTCCAAGCGCATCAAACCGCGCGGCACAGCCTTCCAGACTACAGGTTTGTCTTCAACGAAAGCGCAACCATGCCTGAGTTTGGCGTCCCCAATTTGCGAATTTGCCGTGGCCATGAGCACCAACTCATGGAACATGGCGGCTGCGTGTTCCTATCGACCGCCGAAGGAATGGCGCGCCTGGACCCAGGAAGCAAGAGCTGCCGGGGACACGTATTTCCCCTTGACGATGACCCTGGACAACCCCGCGGGACAGTCCCCTTGGTTCACCTTCTCATCATCCAAATCATGTTTGCCGAGGGGTTTCTGCCTTTCCATGCGGCGGCGGCGGTGGACCGGCGGGGTGAAACCGTCGTGCTGACCGGAGAAAAAGGCGCTGGCAAGAGCACCCTGGCCATCAAGCTCCATGAAGTAGGCTTCCAACCCCTTTGCGATGATCTGGTTTACCTGAGGGAGAATCACAATCGTCTGATGGCTGGCGGGCATTGCCAACCTGTCAAAATCAGGACCGACGAAGCCGGCCCTCTGCTGAAATCCTGCCGGACAGACCAAGGAGAGGCCCAAGTGATCGGCAAGACGCTTTTCCCCATCCAGCAATTCAATCCGGAAGGGGTCAACCGCCTTTATCCGGTCCGTTCCATGATTTTCCTGGACAACACAGCGGCGTCCGCAACTCATGCGAGCGTGCAGCCGAATCAAGAGGTGGAGGTCATTCGTCAATTGCTGGAAACTTCGCCCCTGCTCAACACCCCGGCCTACCGCGCCCGGGCATTTGAGTTCTTTGGCAACGCGGGCCGATGCCGTTTTCTGCTCGCGCAAACCTGCACGAACGCGGAGATCACAGTGAACGAAATTCTGCGCGCCTTGGACCATGAATAAAAAACTGCCCCTCGACACCGCATCTTCCTGGGACGCCTTTTCTTTGGGCGCGGGCGAGGCGGTTTGTTGCCCGGGTGTGGACAGGGATCGCTGGCGCCCCTGGCTGGCGCAGATGCCTCGCGCGCTGGCATCGGAAGCGGCGCGGGAGATTCGTCATTCGAGTCTCTGTTCGACAGGCCGAAGGACTTATGAGCTTGCCGGACCCGATGGGCTGCCTTTGGTTGTGAAATGTTATCCGGGCGCGTGGTGGGAGAAACTACCCTCGCCGGACGGCAGCAGTTTGGGCTGCTCCCCGTGGGGGGCGTTTGAATGCAATCTCGCCTTGTCGCTTCGCGGGGTTCCTGTCCCACAGCCGCTGGCTTTTGTGGCGCAGGGCCAAAACACGCCTGACGCCGTTAGTTATGCCATCACCAGCCTGCTGGAGGGGTGTCAACCTTTGATGAACTTCGCTTTCGAGCACCTGCGCCGCCGCCCTTCAGCCGCCAACGTCACCCGATGGATGGAGGCAGTCGTCGAAACGATCGTCAACCTGCATCGAGCTGGCTACGCTCATGGGGACCTGCATCACCACAACATCCTGATCCGAAGCCACGACGACGGAGAGGCAATCCAAGTTTATCTGACCGATTTCGACGCCTGTTTTGCCAATACTGAAACGGCGCCGGATCGCGCCCAGGTTCTGGACCTGGCTTCCCTGGCCGCCTCCCTATATCAGGTGGCGCCGGACCGGCTTCTCTGGAAGGGCCTGGCGCGATACTTCGCGGGCCTGTCATTGAACGCGGAACGGCGGCGGCGGTGTCTGGGCACACTTCGGGAGGGATATCGCTCGGTTCTGAATTACTATAGGGCCAGTTTCGGGCGCGTGGAAGATTACTACCTCACGCTGGCGGAAAAAGCCCTGGAAGAAATAAAATCAACTCCATGATAACTCTAGTCAATTGCGTTGCGCCGCATACCGCCAGTGATCCGGGGATTCCGCCCCCCGGTCTGTTGTACCTGGCGGCCTCCGTCCGGCAAGCGGGCTTTGCTGTGCGCCTGGCTGATCTGGCTTGCGCGGGCAGTGCCGGAGTCCCGGCGCCGGAGGATTTCCCAAAGTGGCTTGGCGAACCAGCGCCGATCGTCGGCTTTTCCACGATGAGCAATATGCTGCCGTACGCGCTCGAAGCCGCCCGCTGCCTCAAAGAAGCCGCGCCCAAGACCTCCATCGTCTTTGGCGGCTGCGGTCCGCAAGCGGCTGTGAAAGACATAATGGAACAGTTCCCTTTCATCGATTTTGTCTTCCAAGGCGAGGCGGAGCACACATTCGCCGAGTTTCTGCGGCGGCGGGACGACCCGGATGCCTGGAGCCGGATCCTGGGCCTGGCCTATCGGAAGAACGGCTCCGTTCAAGTCAATCCGCCTCCGTCCCGGATCAAAGACCTGGACGCATTGCCCCGACCGGCTTACGATTTGGTTGACTACAGCGGCTATTCCGACTTTCTCGGCTTGCAAACCTCCCGGGGATGTCCCTTTTCCTGCAGCTACTGCGAGGGGAGCTTGTCGCGGCAGCAACTACTGGCCACGCACTCCATCGACCGTGTCATTGAGGATGTTCGCCATCTCCACAGGGTTTATCCTGACAAGAAATTGGGCCTGGTGGACGACACGTTTACGGTGCAACGCGGAAGAGCCGCCCAGTTTTGCCGCCAATACCTTGCCGCCGACTTTGATTTCCATTGGGGCATTGCGTCGCGCGTGGACGGGATAGATGTGCCCATGATGGAGTTACTATCCAAAGCCCGATGCCAGAGCGTGTATTTCGGAATCGAATCCGGATCGGACAAGACGCTGCAAGCGGTCCGCAAGGGCATCACCAGCAAGCTCATCTGCGAGATGGTGCCGCGCGCCCGGGATTATTTCCAGGACGTTATCGCCTCGTTTATATGGGGATTTCCCTTCGAAGAACTGGCGGATCTTGAGGAGACGCTCCTCTTGGCGGCGTTCCTGAGCACCTACGGAGTCAGAATTCAATTGCACCTGTGGTCGCCCATGCCGCTTTCCCCGTTGTTCAAACAATACCAGGACCAATTGGTTTACGACCCCAAAGTGCAATCCAACATTGTCTCCGGCGATGTCGCCCGCTACGAATCGCTCATTGCCGCCAACCCGGCCATCTTCGCCCCGTTCTACCATGTGCCACACCCTGCCTTTGAGCAGAAAAGACAGATGATCGAAGGAATGGGCTTCGCCGGATGAACTGCCAAGATTCCAGTCAATATCCGCAGGCGCCAGCCGGCGAACAGAGGCGATCCGAGTCGCGGTGGCGGCAGGCCAAGAGGCGGTTTTATTTCCTGTTGTTTCCAACCTTTTTGAAGATTCTCTGGTTCCATTTCACCTCCCGGCAAGGCCACCAGTTTGCCCGGCTGGGACAAAGCCGGGGGCGAGAGGATTTGGCGTTGCCGGCGGGATGGGCAAGGTGGGCCGCCACCAAGATTGCGCGGCTGATATTGCGGACGCCGATTCTTCGCCAGCGTCCCTGCTATTGGCGCAGCCAGATGCTCTATGACCTGCTGCCGCGGTTTGGCTACCCCGTGCGTTTGCATTTGGGCGCACGGTTGGACGACGACGAAGCCACGACACATCTTTGGGTAAGTATCGGCGGCCGGCCTCTGGCTGAGGACCCGGATTGCGAGATCAAATATGTCGAGTTAGCCGTTTACAGCGCAGAGGTAACGCATGTTTAACTTAATTCTAACGCAAGTTTGCAACCGGCGTTGCCAATACTGCTTCGCCCGCGAAATGCTCACTGAGGGGGCCGACGCGGGCCAAAACCACATGGAGCCGTCGATGTTTGAAGCCGCGCTGGCCCTGGCCGAGCGCTCGCGGGCGCCGGAGATCAGGTTCTTGGGCGGCGAACCCACCTTGCACCCTGAATTCGTCCGGTTCGCCCAACAGGTGCTCGGTCGGGGCTTCAAGCTGCTGGTCTTCAGCAATGGTCTGATTCCACGCGGCCCGCTGCAATTTCTGAAGAGTTGCACCCAAAAACAAGTGGGCCTTCTGGTCAATGTGAACGACGAAGCCACCTACGAACCGGGTGAATATGACAGACTCAAGGATCGACTCGCGTCCCTCGGCCAGAAGGTCACTTGTGGCTACAATATCAGCCAGCCCGGCTTCAGCCTCGAACCGATTATCCGGCTCATACCAGAATTGAACCTCGCTCGACACATCCGGTTGGGCATGGCCCAGCCGGTGCTTTCGGGCAAGAACCAGCACCTGAATTGGGCGGATGTCCCCGCCGTGGCAAAGGGCATCATCAATGCCGCCCGCCTGGCCGACCCCCTTGACATCATCCTGGGGTTGGATTGCGGCTTCACCCAATGCATGTTTCGGGAGTATTACGAGGATATCATCTCCTTGCGCATCCACTTCAAATGCTGCTGCCAGCCCGTTCTCGATCTGACCCCCGATGGGAAGATATGGTATTGCCTGGCTCTTTGGGGACATCCTCAATTCTTCAAGCTGGGCCAATTTCCTGACCTTCAAACGTTCCGCGAGGAATTTGAAGCCAAGTTTGCCATCCTCAGAAGCGCCGGCCTGCTCGACGACTGCCCCGACTGCAAATTCCGGCGCACCGGACAATGCTCGGGCGGATGCTTCTCGCGCATCCTCCAACAGTGGCAATAGGAGAAACCGTGAAACAAGGCGCAGAATATCAAGACACGCCCACTGCCGCGTTGAGCGCGTCCCCTATGCGGGAGACTCAATTTCAGATGACAAGCCAGACTCTGGCAGACATGGACGCGCTCGGAGCGGACAGTTTTTTGCCCTCGATCATCGGAGCCCTCTTCAGCACGGAAGATGCGGTCGCCCTCCAGGCCGAAGCGCTTCTGGCGTCTCATCCTCTGTTCTGTCTGCGCAAAGGACCCTGGCCTGCCCCGGACCACTCCGGCCCTCTTCAGAAAACCTATTTTTCAGAAGACCAAATCCGGCGGATGGCTTTGACTATCCGCCGGGGGATCGCGACAGCCGCCGGTCCGCTCCGCAAACGCATCGTGGAAAGCGCTGTCCGCTTGAACGGCCTGGAAAACGTCGTCGATGTCAAGACCCTCGGCTTAAGCGGGGATGAGCGCGATTACTACGAACAATTGACGCTGTGCCGGAGCCTGAGCCAATTCAAACGACAGATGACCATTGTGCTCAGCTACGCCTGCAACAAACGATGCTCCTACTGTTTTGCCGATGGAATCGCCCGGCGGCTGACCCATCCGATCAGCCGGGAGGATTTTGTCCGCGCGGTGGAGTGGGGACAACGGGCCGGGGTTTCGAGACTGCCGGTGACCGGAGGGGAGCCGACCCTCCACCCCGAATTCCCCGGATTCATGGCGGAGCTGCGGGGGCGCAATCTGACGACCAGTTTCTCAACCAATGGCTGTGTGCCCCGGACCCGCTTCGAGTGTCTGTCAAACGAATTGGTTGAAGCCGTCACCTTTCACATACTCGACGACGAGGAATACGCCGCCGGGGAGGGCGAATTGCTGGAGGAGAATATCCGATGCGCCAGGGACAAGGGAATCGTTCTCATTTTTCGCTATGTTCTCAGCCGCGCGGGCAAGCGCCCCTGGCCGCGCCTGTTTGACCTGGCGGCTCGTTACCGGCCCGCGATGCTCACATTTTCCCCGGTCTTTCCCGGTCCGTATCGCCGCGAGATGTCGCGCGAAGTCAGGGCCATGTTTCAAGCGCGGGAAGACATCCTGCTGCTTGCCAGGACCGCCGCCGGCATGAGAATCCGGCCCGTCATCGCCAAGCCGATTCCGCTTTGCATGTTCACGCGCGAGGAGTTTTTGGAATTGGCCGGCATCGCCGCCCTGAATGTCTGCGACATCTATCAGAATGGCTACACCAACAACAGCGTCGTCAACCCCGATCTAAGCCTTTACCCTTGCATGGCGCTGCCTCTGACAGGCGCGCATCTGAACTCCACGCCCTCATTGGATTGTTTTGGCGGGTGTTCCCGCCGGGCTGTCGAGCCGCTCCAGCGAATGGCGATGCTCGAAGAGTGCCCGGCTTGCCAGTTGCATCGCATGCGCCTCTGTCAACCCGCCTGCCTGAGTTTCGCGCTGCCGCAAAGCTGAGCGCGTTCCCGCCCGCGGGCCATCTCCGGATTAGCGCGCCACCTCTGAGAGAATTCCGGCCAGGTTCGCTTCGAATTGCTCGAGCATGTGATGCTCACGAATGCGGTCGGTATTCTTCCTGGCCATAAGTTCCAGTTGCGCCGGCGCAAGCTTTTGGGCTTTCTCAACGCTTTGCCCCACCCCGGCCGCGGAAAGTTCATCAATCTTTATCCCCAATTCATCCAGATCAATGCCCGAAGCGGCGGTGGCGATTGGAATCAAACCCTGGCCCATCACCGTGAGAAGCGACGCCGCTTGACCTTCCGCGCAAGTGGGAAGGATCGCAAAAGCACAGTTTTGGACCACCTCCTGAAAGGCCGGCCCCTGCGCGTCCACAAAACCGTGGTGGCGGATGTTGGGCGAGCAAAGCTCAGTCCGATAAAGTTGCGCCAGGTCCTCCTCGATCAGCCCGCAGAGGTGCAGCGTCAACGAGGGCGTCGCCGCAAAATAATCCAGGCACAGATCAAGCCCTTTATGAACCCCTCCGTTGGTGCTTCCGAACCAAAGAAAGGCCCGGCGCGCCGAGGATAAGTCCCTTCCGCTCACATGTCGCGGAGTCGCCAGAGCGGTCGCATTGAGGGAATAAATCGGAGGATGAGGACAGATTCGGTAGGTGCCGGCCGTGTGCGCGTTGCCCAGGATAATGAGAGCATCAGCCAATCCGGTGGACCGGCTCCAGGCCAGCTCAAGCAGGCGGCGCGGCTGAAGCAAAACGCCCGTCTTTTCCCGGATTTCCCGGATGCGCCGCAATTCCGTTGTGTTATTGAAATGCTGATGGCAAGTCGTGCCAAAGTAAATCCGCCGCAGGGGCTGCGGCGCGGCAAAACTTTGTTCGAAAGGCGCTCCAAAGCCAAAGATCAGGTCGTACTTATCATACCGGAAAGGTCGATCATGGAAGTAATCCACCACGTCAACATTGTAGCCCAAACGGTCGAAAATCCCGGCGATCACCTGGGACCTGGCTATGTTGGTGTGACCCGTCAGCAGCCGATGCGTGAATGGTTTTGTCACGTAAGAAATCAGCGCGTTTCTCTGATGCCGGGACCCGTGAAGGTTCTCCAGAAATCCTTTGAAAAAAAGCCGGCAACGGTGCCGGGTGTAAATTCTTGTAAACTTGAGAATGTTCATGGCTTCGCGGCCTGGCTCCATCGTTTCTTCACTGGCTCTGAAGCCAGCCGTGGCGGGCCGCCTGCTCAAAATCAACCCCTTCCAAAGTGGCGGCCAGAAACTCAGTCCCCCGCCCCTGACAGGATGCGTCCACCCATTGCTGAAGCAATGGGCCGCCAGCGTGGAATTGAACAATCGCCCGGTCTCCCTTCTTCATTTGCGGCGGCGGCATCAGGCAGACCGATTTGCCTCCCAACACGTTGGCGGCATAGTGGGAGAAACTGGAAACCGGCGTCGCCAGAACAACCGGGCAACACGCCAGGGCGAACAGCTCGCCCACCGGATGCTTGGACGACCGGTGGCCGGGGTCCCCCCGATAGGGATTGCCGATGGGCAGTTCCACAATCTCAAAATTCTTCCTCAAGGTGGCGACCGCCTGCTCTGCCTTGGTTTGACACACCAGGAAACGGACATCAGGCTGCCGTTGGACAATGGCGTCCATAACCCATTCGTGCCACCAAAGCGGCACTGCCGACAGCCATGCTTGATTCAAATCATAAGCATCCTCCGACAGGAGACGAAAATCGCCCTGGCGCAAATGGACGCCCACGACGGGACGAGGACCGAGTTCGCGGAAAAACGCGCTGATTGCCTCCGCCAAGGGCGCGCGAAGGTGAATCTTCGATACGCTTTCCAGATGAATCGGCGCCATCTTCTCCGCAGGCCCTCCAAGGCCCCGCAAAATGATGTGGTTCCTTCCGGCTAACTTTTCAAACGCTTCCAAGTCGCAGGCTCGCAGCCGCACCGCGCCCCATCGCCCCAGCAGCCCGGGAGTGCCGCGGCGCGTCCCCTCGATCCGCAACACATCCAGCTCAGGCCAGCCCAGGAAGATCTGGTGCCCGTGTGCGCGCTGAATCGCGCTGGCCAACACAAACATCTCCAGCCGATTGCACAAGCCGCAACAATTTTCGATATAAATTCTCTTTTTGAATTCGATCATACACCGCCCATCCCCGGCCCGTTTGTTCCAAAGTGAGGCGGAACGGCCCATTCTCGTCAAGCCCAACCGGAGAATCAAAGACCGGCTGCCGCCCTCCGCCAACGAGCTAGCCAAGCGTGGCGTCGAGTGTCGAGCCCAAGGCGTGAAGCTTCTGATAGATTCCACCCAGCGCCAGCAATTGGGCATGCGTGCCTGTTTCGACAATCCGGCCGGCGTCCAGGACCACAATCCGGTCAAAATTCTGAATGGTGGAAATCCGGTGGGCGATGCAGATGGTCGTGCGGCCGCTCATGAGTTCCTCCAAGGCGGCCTGCACGGCGCGCTCGGACTCGTTGTCCAGAGCGCTGGTCGCCTCGTCAAGCACCAGGATGGGCGCGTTGTGCAGGAGCGCCCGGGCGATGGTCAGGCGCTGGCGCTGGCCGACGGAGAGGTGGACTCCCTTCTCCCCCGCGATGGATTCGTAGCCCTGCGGTTTCTCCATGATGAACTCGTGCGCGAAGGAGTGCCGGGCCGCCTCCTGAATCTCCGCGTCGGTGGCGCCGGGGCGGCCGAAGGCGATGTTGTTGCGGATCGTGTCGTCAAACAAAATGATCTCCTGCGTCACCACCGCCATCTGCCTGCGCACATCGCGCACGGCGGCGTCCCGGAGGTCCACGCCGGCGACGCGAATGGCCCCGCTGGTCGGATCGTAAAAGCGCAGCAACAGGTTGGCGAGGGTCGTTTTGCCCGAGCCGCTTCGCCCCACCAGTGCCACCTTTTCGCCCGGTTTAACGCGCAGTTCAATGTCGCGCAGGACGGGCTTGTGGTCGTAAGCGAAGCTGACGTTGTCAAAGTGAATATCGCCGCCCGCGGCGCGCAGCGGCACGGGATGGGGTGGATCGGCCAGCGTGTTTTGAGTCGCCAGCAACTCGAACACCCGCGCGGTGGCCGCGCGCGTCCGTTGCAGTTCCCCCTGCAAACGGACCAGCGACTTGATCGGGGGGTACAGCGAGACCATGGCGCCGATGAAGATGAAGGAACCCACCGCGGTGGTTTCGCGGCCCAAATAGAACAGGAGAGCCGCCACGCCCGCGGCGCCCAGAGTTTCAATGATGGGGCCGGGCGCCTCAAGAGAGCGAATCGCCCGCATGTAGTGGCTGAAGTATCTGGCCTGGTTGCCGTTAAACTGCGCCATAACGGTCTGTTCCAGATTGTAACCTTTGACGATCCGGTTCCCCGTCAGGGCCTCGTGCATCACGCGGCTCAAGTTGGCCGCCTCGGTTTGGACGCCGGCGCCCGCCCGCCGCACCCTGCGGTTGTACACCGCCACCGGGATGATGCAAAGGGGAAGACCGACCAAGGCGATGAGCGTCCACTTCAAACTAATCATGCACGAAAGAACCACCTTGGTGACGATGCTGACGGGTTGCTGGATGATCGTCACCATGGACGTGCCGATCATGCCATTCAGAACGCTGACGTCGCCGACGCGCGACATCAATTCGCCCGTGCTGTTGCGCGTAAGAAAGCTGGCGGGCAGATTGAGAAGGTGCTCGAACAAGCGCGCGCGCAGATCGCACAACGCCCGCATGGCGACCCATCCCATCGTGTAGGATGTCACGTAACCGCAGACCCCCCGCGCCAGCATGACCAGGGGGACCAGGCTGACCACCAGAAGGAGCGTGACGTTTGATCCCGAGTGCAAACGGCCCGCCAACCATTGCTGCGCATGGACAAAGAACGAGGCGAGCCACGGCGGCAATTTGGACAGCAACAGCTCGAGATTGCTGTCGTGTGATCGAAAAAAAACGACGCCGAAGACAAAGGCCAGCGTGACAAGCACCAGCGTATCGGTCAGCCCGCTCAAAACGCCGAAGATCAAACCGAGCACGAATCGTCCCTTGTATGGACGGGTCAATTGCCAGAGTTTGAGCCAGAACTCAATCATGTTTGCGGCGAGTATGCGGGGGAGCCTCGCGGTGCGCGAGGATTTTCACCGCAACCGCCGCGCTGGGGTGTGAGACAAATTTCTGTCTCACACCCCACTCGCTGCCACTTCCCAATTCCGGCGGAATTTCCTTGCCGCGAATTTCAGCGGCATTGCAGCATGCGGAGACAGAACGCCAATCTTGATGACCTCGATTACCACCCCAACGCCAGCGCCCCGCGACCGACCGGCAGCATTGACAACGCGAGTGGGATGGATTGTTGTCAGCGGCCTGTTGATCGGGGCGGCCCTGGCTGTGGACGAGCCTGTGGGAAGATGGCTGGCGCTACACGATCAGCCGCGTTGGATCATGTTCGCGCGCTGCATGTCCCAGGTCGGCCAATGGTGGATGTTGGCAACGGCCGGCGGACTCTGTGGCGCATATTGTTTTGTCATTGGCAAACCAGAGAGGATGCGCGCGGCCTTTTTGGTGACTTTGGCGGGCCTGAGCACCGGTCTATGCGCCACGGTGCTGCGGTTCCTAATTGGGCGCACCCGGCCTGACGCGAACGTGCCGCAGGGGTTTTACGGCCCCTGGCATGATTCCCACTGGATTTTCGGCCAGGCTCAATTCGGGTCGTTTCCCTCCGGCCATACGGCCACAGCCGTGGCATTTGCCGCCGCGCTTTGGCAACTGAACCGCCGGGCCGGTCTGTTGGCCGGCCTGTTTGCCGGGATCATCGCCTGGTCCCGCATCGCGCTGTCACGCCATCATTTCTCGGACATTGTGGCCGCGGCGTTGCTGGGCGCGGCCGGCGCCCGGCTGGCAATGGCGCGCCTGGGGCCGCTCCTGGATCGGGCAGCCGGGCCGTCGAAAAAACCGTGACTCAAGGCTTGGATGCGGTTGCGCCGGTGATCTTCACCAGCACCACGCCGTGGCGCGGCACTGTGGCGTGGAATTCGTCCTTGAATTTTCCGATGTCCTTCTGCCGCCAAAGGTCCCGCACGGTGGCGCGTCCTTTCAGGCCGAGGTCGGACCACTTCGCGATGACTTCCTGTGCGTTCGTGTTTCGATTGAACAAGCCGACCGCCATCGAGCCGTCCTCCAAGTCCTTGGCCCAGACTTCCAGGTTGTTGGTTTGGGAGAGGCGCGCCGCCTGACGGCCCAGAGAGTCCTGATCCACCGCCAGCACCTCATCGTTGCTCAGGAGACTGAGGGTGAAATCGTCCATGGCGGTCATATCGCATCCAATGAGCAACGGCGCGGAAAGCAGGCACCAGAGACTGACGTGCGTGTATTGTTCGTTGGGTGTCAGGCGCGTGGGGTGTAGGCGGGGACCCCATCCTACTCGGCCGACAATCATCATATCTGGATCGTTGAAATGGCCGGGACCGGCATATTTCTCGTGGCCGGCCTGGGAGAAGCCGATCCGGGAAAGACTCGCCCAGGTATCGGTGATGTCACCCGTGGTGCGCCAACTGTTGCCGCCGATCTGCGCGCCCCATTCCCAGACGTTGGCGTCGCCATACTGGCAAAAAGAGAAGAGGATGTCGCGGGGCACCTTGTCCAAAGCGGCGCGCATCACCGCGTAAGGCTTCTGGCGTGTGGCGAGGTCGATCTGCGGCCGGCGGCGCGGGGCGCCGGGCGCGGCGTTGGTGGGAGGTGGAAGGCTGGCGGCGGCGACTGAATTGTAACTGCACCAGTCGTACTTCAAGTAATCAAAGCCCCATTCACCGTAAGATTGGGCGTCCTGATCTTCGTGTTGATAGCTGGCGACGCAACCGCCGCAGGTTAACGGGCCGGGACTCGAGTAAAGGCCGATCTTGAGGCCGAGGCCGTGGACGTATTCGGCCAGACCCTTCATATCAGGGAAACGGGGGTTGGGGACGATTTTGCCGCCGGCGTCCCGCTCAGGTCCTTGCAAGCTGGGGTCGTTGGTGCGGCGGGGATTGACTTCCCAGAAGTCGTCTATGTTGATGTAAGTCCAGCCATGATTGATGAGGCCGCTCTTGACCATGGCGTCGGCGGCGTCGATGACATGCTGGGCGGTGACGGCGTCGGCAAAACAATTCCAACTGTTCCAGCCCATGGCCGGAGTCAAACCGATGGTGGGGCCGCAGATGATTTTGAATTTGCTTTTGGCGGTTCCAAGGGAGTTTTTGGCGCTCAAGGTGACCTTGAACTCGCCCTCCTGGGCCAGCGCGCCGGTGATTCGCCCGGTGTTGGCGTCCAGCGCCAGCCCGGCGGGCAGCCCAGTCGCGCTGAAGGTCATGGGCCGATCCCCGGTGGCCGCGATGGTGAACAGGAACGGATGATTGGGCCGGACGCCGAAGACTTTGGCGCCGTTGATGCGGGGCGCGGGCGCGGCTTTGGGCGTGAGAATCTCCGCCACTTCGGGCGCCGGCTGCGATGCGGGCGCCGGCTGTGCGCTGGAGCGGGAAGAAGTGGAGAGCAACGCCAAGCCGCAAGCGGCGGCGGCGAAAACGACGGAACACAGAGCGTTCTTTTTCATGTGGAAAGGGTCTTAATGCAACTTTTCAGGTCCATTCATTGGAACGCCGGTGATGATGAGGCACCGGAGGCCGGATGCCAAGGGCAAAGGTTGCCCACGCCAAATCAATGTATTCGAAATCTGGCGGGCCGGTGCCATAATCGGCCAGCCGTGTCGGGAACATCAAACAGTTCTACAAACTGAAGGCCGCCAATGAAACTTCCGCCGGTTACTTTGATCGCGCGCCGAAAGGTCTGCGACCATCTTCTGGTGTGCCGTCCAGAAGACGACAAGTCCGCTTTTCTGGCCGGGGCCGATTACATGCAGGAAGCGGCCGACCGACTGTTGGCGGACCGGCGCACACAACGGTTGTCGCCAACGGAGCTTTATGGTAAAAAAAGTCAACGAATTTACGAAGTTCTCATGCCAATACCTGAAACAACCTCTGCCGAGGCCTTCGCACGCTATGTGGGCGGGAAAGTGTTGCGGGTTGGTCGTGGTAAAGCGTGGTGGAAATCGCACTCGACGTGGGCTACGCCAATCCGAGCCATTTCGCGCAACTGTTCCGGCGGGAAACAGGACTATCCCCAAGCGATTACCGCCAGCAGCGTTGATGTGGCCATGCGGTGGTTTCTGGCTCATCGCACTTTCGAGCAATCCCACAACAGGTGGAGCAAGCCCCCGTGCGACAGCCGCGCGCGGCTCAGGTAGAGTCACTTCAAGATTTAACACAAAGAGAGACTCAAATATGCAAAACATCAAAGGAAAAGTCGTGGTGATTACGGGCGCGAGCAGCGGATTGGGCGAAGCGACTGCCCGGCTTCTCTCCGCAGCAGGTGCAAGCGTTGTGCTGGGTGCGCGGCGGGTTGACCGCATTCAGTCTTTGGCCGATGAGTTGAACGCCAAGGGCGGCAAGGCACTCGCCCTCGCCACCGATGTCACCAATCACGACCAAGTGAAAAAACTCGTTGATTCAGCCGTGCAGAAATTCGGGCGCATTGATGTCATGATTAACAATGCCGGAATAATGCCGCACTCGCCGTTGGAGCGTCTCAAGATTGACGACTGGAATCGGACGATTGATGTGAACATCAAAGGCGTGCTGTATGGCATTGCCGCGGCACTGCCGCACATGAAGCAGCAGAAATCCGGGCATATCATCAATGTCTCCTCCGTGGCCGGTCACAAGGTCACACCGAATGGAGCGGTCTATTGCGCGACGAAGCACGCCGTGCGCGCTTTATCCGAAGGGCTGCGCGTGGAAGTGAAACCCTACAACATCCGCACGACAATCATCTCACCGGGCGCGGTGGCGACGGAACTGCCAAACAGCATCACAGAGCCGGACGTTGCCGCTGGAGTCAGCAAGTTCTACGAGGAGACCGCGATTCCTGCCGACTCATTCGCGCGGGCAGTCGCTTTCGCCATGAGCCAGCCGGATGACGTGGACATAAACGAAATTCTGTTCCGGCCCACGAGTCAGGTGTTGTAAGGCAAACAACAACGAAACAAAAAGAAAGAATACCAGACATGAACATCATCAAGTGTGGCTCACAGCCTTCCAACAAAGGACCGGCAGATTGGTTCACCGGCACGGTGCGAATTGATTCACCGTTCAAGGGGAGCGAACCCGCGCGTATCAGCGGCGCGATTGTCACGTTTGAACCGGGCGCGCGAACCGCGTGGCATACGCATCCGCTGGGACAAACGCTGATCGTGACGGCGGGCTGCGGTCGCGTGCAACGCGAAGGCGGTCAGATTGAGGAGATTCATCCCGGCGATGTCGTTTGGTTTCCGCCCGGCGAAAAACATTGGCACGGCGCAGCCCCCACCACGGCCATAACGCACATAGCCATTGCGGAGGCGCTCGACGGCAAGGTAGTCGAGTGGATGGAAAAAGTCGCAGATGAGGAATATCTGGCTGAATCGCAGAAATTATAAGACAAAGAGAACTTTATGAAAAATACACAGACAAAGGTTATCGTCGTCATCGGGGCGGGATTGATCGGCCAAGCGATTGCGCGGCGGGTTAGTGCAGGCAAACACGTTGTGCTCGCTGATTTGCGTCAGGAAAATGCCGATACTGCGGCAAAGATTTTGAGCGATGCCGGTTTCGACGTGAGCACCACGAAAGTTGATGTATCGTCCCGGGCTTCGGTTCAAGCGCTGGTTGAGTCAGCCAAATCCTTTGGCGAAATTTCCGGTGTCATTCATGCCGCCGGGGTTTCCCCTTCCCAAGCGTCGCCGGAAACTATCCTGAAGGTTGATCTCTATGGAACGGCGCTGGTGCTGGAAGAATTTGGCAATGTTATCGCAAGCGGGGGCGCTGGCGTCGTGATTGCGTCAATGTCCGGGCATCGCCTGCCGGCGCTCTCGGCTGACCAGAACGCGCTGCTCGCAACGACGCCGGTCGAAAAATTGCTCGCTCTCCCGATGCTTCAACTCGACAAGGTGACGGACCCTCTTAACGCCTACCAGATTTCAAAACGCGGAAACTCGTTGCGGGTGATGGCCCAAGCCGTTCGCTGGGGGAAGCGCGGTGCGCGAGTCAATACGATCAGCCCTGGCATCATCATCACTCCGCTGGCGAATGATGAACTAAAAGGGCCGCGCGGCGCGGGCTACCGACACATGATGGAAGGGTGTGCGGCGGGACGAGCTGGCACTCCCGACGAGGTCGGAACTGTCGGCGCGCTGCTTATGGGTGCTGACGGCGCGTTTATCACCGGCAGCGACTTCCTCATGGACGGCGGAGTCACAGCGGCCTATTGGTTCGGCGACCTTGCTCCAAAGTGAAGTGAAAGTGAAAGGGTCAGTCCTAGAAAATTGGTGGTGAAAGTGAAAGGGTCAGTCCTAGAAAATTGGTGCCCGTTCATTTTCGGTCGCCGCCCAAGTCAACCCCAAAAATTCCAATTTTTAGAGTGACCCTTTCGCCAAGTGGCGCGGGTTCAAGGCCCCGGAGCCGTGGTTGTTTTGACAAGGTTTTCAAGGACGCCTTTTCCACTTTGTGTCCTTCGTTTCCTTTTGTTCAGACTCTCACGCAAAGCCGCTAAATGAGGGGGGCTCGCCCTCATCCGCAACCTCGCCTGGCTATGGCGGGACAGGCCCTAATCCTCCCCCTCAGGGAGAAATTCTTCTCCGTTTGCTTCGTTTGCTCCTGTTCAAGCTCTTTGGCGCCATCTCAAAGCCCTCATTTTCAGCAGGATTCTTCTCCGCGTCTTTGCGGCTTTGCGCGAGCGAATCCCCGGGGCAATGGGCTTTCGAATCCGTGTCCATCCGTGTGCATCCGTGGTAATAAATATACTTGCATAATGCAAGTTCTGTGGTATTGTGGCGGCAGCGGCTGGGTATTGATGCTCATCAGTACTAGGCGGTTTGTTCTTTGAAAGGCCGCGGACCGGGGCGTTTGGGCGGTGAACCCGTTTGAACCACGCCATGCCCCGGTTGACGCGGCTGTTTATCCGCCTTTGCGCGGAGCGCTGGCCCCGTTTCCGGCCTGCCACCTTGGCAAATGGTGGCAATATGGATTCCGGTTGTGGCTTATCCAAGCACGGCGACAATCAAGGTAAATGCCCCCCCGCCCCCTCCAGCCTCGACTCGGAGCGGGCGGGGGTGGTTGAATTCCTTCCTCTGCGGCCCTCTGCGACTCTGCGCGAGACAGGCTGTTTTGCCTTGTTGGGCTGGTGTTCCGGGATTTCACCCTCTGGCACCCTCTGGCAACTTATCAAATCCGGGGGGTTGGCCGGCCATTTGCGCCTATTTGCGGCTTAAATGATGGCGGTAAGGGTTTCCCGGATCAGGAAGGGGATTTGAAACAAAAGGAAACGAAGGTAACGAAGATGAAAATGCATCCTTGAAGAAGAAGTCGGAAACACGCGATTTTTCTTCGTGATCTTCGTTGCCTTTTGTTGAAAATCCCTTTGCCCGCTGGTTAAAAAATTACGGTAAATTACGGTAAATTACGGTAAATTACGCC